>Ga0123355_10001654_pt1 | contig 31004 bp, 31 predicted proteins | sample TergutEmb28metaG_3_FD_89872 | JGI IMG/M metagenome (GOLD analysis project Ga0123355, IMG submission 89872) | Embiratermes neotenicus P1 segment gut microbial communities from Petit-Saut dam, French Guiana - Emb289 P1 | ecosystem: Host-associated > Arthropoda: Insects > Digestive system > Gut ... | reverse complement strand
GCGATGTTCACCCGCAATTCCTCCGGGATAGTACCGCCTTCGTTACTGCTGACGCCCAACCGCACATAGCCGCTCGCAATGAGCGGATCGAGGGTCTTCATAGGCAGGAGGTCACCAGCGATCTGTTCCATCGCGAACTGGTTAAAAGGCTTGTTGGCGTTGAACGAGCGAATCACATAGTCGCGATATGGCCAAATGTCCCGGCTGTTGTCGAAATGGAGTCCATAAGTATCAGCGTAACGGGCATAATCGAGCCAGTAACGCGCACGCTGCTCGCCGAACGTTGGCCGTGCCAGCAAACCGTCGACCACATGTTCATAGGCATTGGGCGAAGTGTCATTCACGAATGCGCGCACTTCTTCAGGCGTGGGCAGCAGGCCCGTGAGGTCGAGCGTCACGCGCCGGATAAGGGTCGCCCGGTCAGCTTCAACGGAGGGTTGCAGGCCCGCTTTTTCCATCTTGGCAAGAATGAAGTTGTCGATTGGCGTCTTCACCCATGGAGCATCGGTGTTTGGCGGCGAGACAGCGGGGCGAACCGGTATTTCGAAAGCCCAGTGCGGCCGGTACGCGGCGCCTTGGCGGATCCATTCCGTTAAGGTCGCAATCTCCGGCGCGGTCATAGGCTTCGCCTCGCTCTGAGGGCTTTGCGGCATCAGGTAATGCGGGTCCTTGGATTCGATCCGCTTGACCAGTTCGCTCTTTTCCGGATGCCCGGGAACGATCGCGTCGGGACGACGGGGGCGCTTCCTTAACGCCCACTCCCCCAAGTCAAGGCGAAGACCTGCCTTGCGCATTTCCGGGTCCGGGCCGTGGCAACTGAAACAGTGACTCGCCAGAATTGGCTGCACGTCTTGGTTGAAATCCAGACGGCGGGAGTGCGTACGACTGCACCCAGTCATTGCCAGCAGAACTGAAACAAAGAGCAACCTTTTGTGTCGTTGCGGCTGCGGGTGTGCCTGGGTTATCTGCATAATTACCGCGGGCCCAAAGTCTGCCTCCGCCTTTGGGTCATAGGAATTCTCATCAAACCCCCAATCATCACGGTTTCCGACGCCGGGGAGGCACAGGCGGGCAAGCGCCAGGTACGAATCGAAATCTCCTCTCCTCGGCAGGGGGTATCGAAGGCGAGCAAGTAGTCAGAATTTCGCACGCAGACGTTCCCACCGAACTCAATTTCGATGGTCCTCGCTGCCATTCTACTCTCGCTAAGTATGGCGCGAGTCTACAAATCTTGCGGATTTAGCGGAGGAAGAGTCCCCAGAATCGGCTACGCTTGTAAGTGGGGTAGAAGAGACGCCGACCAGATTAGGATTTTCGGAGGGCCCGCAGACAACTGTCTCGATTTCGGCCATGGCGGAGGAACTCAAGATCCAGCAGGGCGCAAGATGCGGGTTTTCAACTGAACTCGGGACCGGTGATGGGTAAAGTGAAAGCTATCGATGGAAGCGAGACAAGTTCTGCGCGCCAGCGCAAGGCCGGCATAGTGCGCACCTTGCGCGCGGAATGCCCATCGCACGCCTTCACGGCGTGTGCTTCGTGCGTTGCGTTTTTATGCGCTCGCGAGCTCCGGATGACCGCGTGCTCACTCGCAGTTCGCGCGCGTCTCATTCGTGCGCACACGAGCGCCGGCGTGCGCTTTACGAGCTGGTTGAAACTTCGATGTGAGCGCGGCTCCGAGCCCGGCTCGTGTCTCAGAAACCGGCGCCGGACGCGGCATTAGAATCACGCTTTCGATTGCGCTTGACTCTTAAGCAAGTTCGGGTGTTCACCCTGGGAGGGTTCCCCGGCTTCCGGCCCCGGATTGTGACTTAACTGTGACTTTTCTCGCTCGCGCTTCCGGTCGAGAGCCGCCGCGACTTCGGCCAGGTCTCGCTCGTCCTGGATGTCCTAGCGCCGGAATACGTCAGCCGTCTTGTGTCCGCTGATTTCCATGATGGTTTTCTCGGCGAAGCCAAGACGGCGCAGATTGCGCACCGCGGTCCGCCGCAGATCATGCACCAGCAGACCCCCATATCTGAGATTGCGCGATTGGCAGTGAGGGCATTTGCCGTCCCGCGCAGTCTCGCCGCAATCGCGGCACACCATTCGCCGCCGAGCATTTGAAGGTACGCCAAATCGACCTTCGCGACCGCATCTATGGCTGGCGAAAGACCGAATGCCGAAGAATGGTTCAAGATGGAGGGTCCAAAGGTGCTTGTCGTTGGATTTGTGGCCGTGGAGTTCATAATCCTTGAAGAGTTCCTCGACCAATTCCGCAACCGTAATCTTGGTGTCTCGTGGCATGACCCGGCCCTGTTTTGCCGCCGTCATGCGATTCGTCAGCCAGTCGGTGGCCTCGCGTTTTCCCAAGCCATGCTGGATCGTTTAGTGCATCACGGGCATGTGCTCAAGTGTGGTCCCAGAAGTTGGAGAACGAAAACGGACTTGCCTTCACAAGAGCCCGAAGCATGAACGAGCGATAGGGATTCGGACGACCTCCAGCACCCTTGAATAGCTCTGGTGAGCATTCCTGCGTGTTGGAAAGCAGAGTCTCGCCCATTGTCCTCCCCCCCTACACTGTGACTTAACTGTGACTTACTTCCAACAAACACTTAACGATTCCTACAATCCGCCAACCGCGTAAAAACTAAACCCCTGACACCCTTGTATTTAATCGGTCTCAGGGGGTAGGTTGCAGGACTACGAATCAGAAGGTCGGGAGTTCGAACCTCTCAAGGGCGCGCCATAAAGACAACTCAGAGACCAACCCGAACCCTCCAAATGTGCATGAAATGTGAATGAACTTGGACGGGACCGGGGGAAAGTTCATGCACAAAAGCGAAGGGGTTTATCCGGCGCGGATGGCCCATATTTCCGGCGAGCTGGTTTTTAGCTTTACGCATTCGATCCCGCGAGGCTTTCATCCGGAGCACTTTGCGCTGCAGTCGCCGCCGCTCAAGTAAGTAGGCGCACTGTTGCCCGGTTTCCGTCGCACGGCAGTGCCTGGTCTGCGCCGGAGTTCCTGTGCCGGTAGCAATGAAGATCACCGGGCACCCGACGGACTTGATTGTTCCGCCGTTATGCCATTGTCGATGAATTGCACAAGCGGGACGCGTTCGCCAAGACTCAGGCTTATCTGGCGACGACCATGCGTCTCCTTTATGATTCCCGACCCGACAATTGTGAGGGTATTTGGCATACGGGATTTTCACCGGACGCGCGGCAAAATGGTGAAACTCGAAACAGTTGGCAAGTTGGGTATGTTCTTAATCTTCGTCAGACGTGACGGGGCACTCGCTCCCATCGCCCAAGGAACGGTCAGCAGCCATGGGACGATCTTTGCTTCACCGGGTGGGAGAGCTATGCAGGCCTTTGTTGGCCAGCAAAGCAAATTGCCATCCGAAACGTTGCTAAAATTCTTTGATTTAAGTATCAGATTAGGGCGTGTACTTGGTAACACAATTGCCAGGGGGTAGCCGATTCTTGCGGAAGCAACGGTTCTAGGACCGCCACCCGCAGGTGAGTCATAACTACGATTTTGTATTTGAGATGGGCCAACAATTGGTTCTTCGGGGGCTTTGTCATGTTGGTGCAGGCAAGTGGCAACTATACAACAAGCAGGTACCTGCTCGCATTCACCACGTAGGAGGATTAATGGTGCATTACATCCGATCAATCATTCCGTACTTTACAGTGAACGCGCCTCAGTTAGCATTCATCGTATCCAGCGTGTGCCGTCCACGGCGCCTCAGGTGGCGATCGGGCTGCGGGGATGAGATTAATTTTTGGGATAAGTGGCTTGGAGGGCGTGGTCTAAAGTGGGCAGAGAAATATAGGGAACGATTGGACCCATACCAGCCACTTCAGGGGCATCTTTCAGAACTGATTGATGCTAGGCCGGGAGAATACGTTAAAGTGCTAGATGTCGGCGCGGGGCCCGTTTCGTCGGTTGGAAAAGTATGGAAGGATCGTACATTGACGCTTATTGCGGTGGACGCGCTTGCGAAGGACTATCAGGTTCTACTAAGAAAGCACCGAATAGAGCCTGTTGTGAGGACCAGGTTCTCTGAAGCAGAGACACTAACGAAGCATTTCGCTGAGTCTTCTTTTGACCTAGTTCATTCACGAAACTCCCTTGACCATTCGATAGATCCGATTAGAGGGATCGATCAGATGCTCAGAGTAGTTAAGAATGGCTGCTACGTTTATTTGGAGCACTTGAGCAACGAAGGTCATGCCGAGAACTATACGGGACTTCACCAATGGAATTTTGGTGAAGAAAATGGACGATTCGTTGTTTCCACACGGGCTCGGTGGAAGATAAATGTGAGCGCGGTATTCGCACGGAGAGCGGAAATTCGAACCGATACCCGAACTGACGGCCGGGGCAAGTGGGTGATTGTGACGATGAGGAAGTGCGGGGGAGCTGCGTTCGCGCCGGATCCGGTCACGCAGACGTGCGGGAATAACCCGCCCACGCGAGGGGTTGACCGCGCCGGTGTTGCCCCATCCTCGGATGTTGCGGTGCCGTGTGCCCGAGTTGTGCCCCACAAAAAATGAGACTCGCGCTCAACTCATGCGGCGACCGCGCCCGCCGCAAGCCCCCATGAGTTGTGCGCCCGTCCGTTCGTCCTGATCAAACTCGAATTCGCCTTGACTCGACGTCTACATGTCTGTTGCGGATTCAAAACGAGTGGGTGGTAATGAGATTGGCCGGGCATCTTTGGACCGCACGGGGCATCAGCGCGGCGCACGTCTCAGGCCAGGACGAGTGCTCCGGCTGTGCTGCGCAAGGCTTCGTCTCCCGGCCAGGGCGAGCCCACAACAACCGGAAACAAATATGAGCGAGCAATGCTGTTGGAGATTTAGCCCTAGCTTTGCCACAACCCCATTTCAAGGCACCATAGACGAGAGGCAGGTACGAGAGAAATGAGACGACTCCACGACACGAAGTACCCCAAATCATAATCCATAAGACTGACCAGCCAGATGCCGTCGTGGATCTCTTTAATGCCGACGGCCTGCCCGGCGAAGACCTGGCTAAAAATGATTTTGTTGTTGCCCAGGCAGATGCGGCCACAGCGGGTGCCACGATGGTTTGTCGTGGAAGGGATAAGTCGATGTCCGGCAACCCGGTGTAGGGGCGTGGGTAGGGTTGGTAGACCTCCACCGGACATTTCCTATCTAAATCTTCATGGGGGCGTTGGTAGTTGAAGACCTCAATGAATTTACGAAGTGGGCCTGCTGTTGCAGGAGGTTGGCAGCCGTCGGCTTAGTGGCTTCTCTTTTCAAGGTGAGATGCATGCCCTCGTGACGACCGTGTTCTCGCCGCGGTTCGCTCAATTGGCGCATTCGAAGGGGACCACTTCGGCTTGCCAGCGCGTGCGTAGATAAGCCTGAGTCTTGGCGAACACCTTGCGTTCTGATCCTTCATCGACGGTCGCGTAACGGCGGAACCTCGAGTCTGTCCGATGTCCGGTGATCTTCATTGCAACCGGCACAGGGCGCGGTGCGGACGGAGATTGCGGACCGCAGTTCGTCGAAGATATCGCGAGGCGAATAGGACCCGAAAGCACCGCGGTTGATGTTGAACCTGATCGCATCCGCGTGGCGAGCTTCGGCAAATTGTCCAAGATCCCCTCCTCCCGCCGGTCGGTCTCTGCCCACCAACGAGAGAGGGCAACGGAACTCAATTACGGCAGGGTGCTTTTGCCAGTATTTCCTTCCAGAAGGAACTGTTTTTACAACGGAATCTTCGTTGGTGCCGATGCCGGACAGTGTGCAGGCCTTTGCAGACCAGCACGCTCAATTTACCACGCAACTGTTGCTAAATCGATGATTCCAGTTATCATGGAAGGTCGCGTGCTTTGGTGATTCACGTGCGACGAGAGTAGCGTACTGGCGGGGCAATATGAAAGAAGGCGTCCAAAAAGTTCTTGCGGCCGCGAGATTCACAAAATTAGACCGAGTCCTAAAGAGCGTTTCGGACCGCATCGCCGAGCCTCCGACGATAGATCCTATTTGGCCTCTTCCCCGGTGCTCAGGGGGACTGTCCAATCGTCAAATTCGGGAGGAATTTGGAAAGTATGATCTATGGCATTACGCATATTCATTTGAGGGAGGTCCCTCATTTTCTGCTCGCCATAATGATCCGGATCAATTAACGGAAGTTTCTGAGCGACCGTTGCAGCGGTTCAGGCATTTTATGCCATTTCTGCTCGCGTCCAACAACGGTTCTCTTAGAGGGAAACGGATACTTGACATCGGCTGTAACTCCGGCTTTTGGTCAATACAGTGTGCACTTTTAGGGGCGGAAGTCGTCGGTTTTGATGGCCGCGAGGAGCTAATTAGACAAGCCGATCTGATCAAGTCTATTGTTGGAGTGGAGAAGGTCGAGTTTAGATGTTTCGATTTTTGGGATATGAGTCCTCAACGTCTGGGCGGCACTTTCGATGTAGTTCTGAACCTTGGCGTTCTTTACCATTTGACTGATCCCCTCAAGGCGTTGCAACTAACAAAATCGATGGCCCGGCAAGACATTGTCCTTGATACCGAGGTGTACCCATCGAGCGACTCCGTCATCAAGTTGTACTGGGAAGACGCCATTGATATTCGAAATGCCCTCAAATCGGGGGTTGTTGCGCACCCCAGTAAGAGCAGTATTGAGTTGATGTTGAGACATATTGGCGTTGCCACGTCGTTCGAAATTCCCTTGCGTACGACTAACATGCCAGCCGACTATCTCGATAAAAGGCGCGCATCCTGGCTGATCAAAGTTGCATGAATAAGCACAGGCGCTAAAGCCCATCTGAAGCGAGCTGTCCCCTCGCTTCAAGCGCGAGTTGTTTGCGCTCTAATCACGGAAGATAGGGGGAAAGGTCCTGTCTTTTCAGGCAGGCCGTCTCGAAGTAGGCTGCTGGCGAAATCTAGCCTTACTTCTTAAGATATTGAAAAGCTTTTACGGCCTCGCCCACCCAGCAAGATAAGCCAGGATTGGCGGCGATCCGCTACCAACATTGCCGTTGGCCTCTTGACGGATGCCAAGTGGTGAAACTCTCTCCAGGAAAATCCAACGCCCGAGGTGCTGTTCGACGCCACAAAGACCGGATCGGCGAGCGGAGCCGGCACGAGAGTGAATGTATTTGTTGAACAGTACACGAGCAGCTTTTCGAGGGTTGTGCGAAAATAGTGCGAGAGTTGTAGTCAATAGGTACCGGAACTATGCAGTTCTTTCCAGACCAGCAAAACGAAGATGCCAGGGCAACCTTGTTAAACAGCTTTTTTTCAGCATTGCCAGAGGTCGCGTGTTTTGGTAGCTCAATTGCAATGAGGGTGTCGGTGTTTTGTGAAGAAAGACTGAGGAACCTTTTCCACGCAGAGCAAAAAATCAAAGCCATTGCTCTTCAGCACTGTATGTCAGGGCGTCGATTGCCGCCTACGGGACCACGAGACATCACGAACCCGGGACCGGAGAAAGCAGGACGTCCGATTGGGTGGGAGGGGGGCTTCATTGTCGCACACCGAAGTGTTCGCGTGGAAGCCGATCTGGCGCGATTCAGATATTCGTGCGATAGGCAGCTGACAGATATGAGCAGACCCGTGATTGCCTCGTTATCCTCCCCAAATTGCGGCGAGATCGAATGTAGTGTACCCGAGGCCGGTAGATTGTACTTTCGAGATCTGTTCAGGGCGCTAACATGGCATTTCGACGCGTCGGTTTCCTGGAGATTGCTGACGTCGGTCCGCTATTGGGACAGCCAAACGCGTTTCCTGCCTGGGATATAGATGCGGCCGGACACGCAAGTTCGGCCAGATTCTCACGAGATGATGTCGCGCAGATACGTTTTCATTGTTGGTGCTCAAAGGAGTGGTACGAGCTGGCTTCAGTTGCTCCTCGCTCAACATCGGAGCGTTGCCACGACACCGGAAACGCATCTTTTTAGCGGATATGTCGGGCAGTTAGTGCGCGTGTGGGAGGGCTACAAATCATATAGACAGGATATCGGCATGACTAGGCTGTTATCGGATGATGAATTCTATGGCCTATGTGCGACCTTTGCCGAGACGGTACTCGAGAAAATTGCCAGCTCTCACCCCGATGCGACTGTCGTCCTTGAAAAAACACCAGACCACGTGTGTCATGCACCGCTAATACTCCGGCTAATGCCCGAGGCATGGTTTGTTCATATTATCCGCGACCCTCGAAGCGTCGTCAGCTCGGTCGCAGTGGCAGCACGTTCGTGGGCCTCAGATTGGGCGTCGACGAACGTCCTTCAGAACGCTTTACGCTGGCGATCCGAGGTGGCACTCGGACGTCAGATCGGAACCCTCACTCGGCGATACTACGAAGTCCACTATGAAGATCTCTTGAAGGATGGGGCGCAGACTCTCGCAAACATTTTCGCTTGGCTCGAACTGCCCCAAGAGCTCGCGTTCTGTCAGGCAGCGCTGGCTGCGTGCCGTATAGATCGGATGCGGGAGGGCGGAAAGCATATCCGTGAATACGAATTATTGAGGCGGACTCAGTCAGGCTTTCTGAGGAAGGGTCGGTCCGACGGATGGAAGGAAGAGCTCTCCCCTACTGCGATCGCGACAGTCGAATACGTGGCTGGTGACCTCATGCAGAAATGCGGATATTCGCTCTCGACAAACAGAATCGGATCTTTGGTGAAAGCCCGAGTTGCGATGCAATCGCGGCTGGGGGGCGTCGAACGACGGATCAACAGGATGGTGGGCTTTGCCTTCAGAAGAGCCTCTTCGCTCGCACATCCCAGTACGCTCTAATTCCTGGTCATGACCGAGGTAGGATTGAGAATTCAGGAGCGTTAAGCGGCTATTGTTCAAATCAAGAGTCAGTGCCTCTCTGCATGGAGAGAGCTTTGCCCTGTCAACTGTGACAGTCGACGGTTAGGAAGTTGCTACGATACACAAAGGTGTGGTGTCCAGAGATGTGCCATTCTGGTTTGGCCTCACGGTGCCCCGTTGGGCCTTTCCGAGAACAACGCGGTCAATTGTGGACCCGATCGTGAACTTTGCGAGGCTAAGCAAATGACAGACAATATTCTCCCGACCAAATGGCCAACGCCCCACACCTTGCTGGCGAAGTTCCGGTCTAGAGCGAAAGGAACGACAAGTCTGAAGCCTCAGGGGGCTGGAGGTGTAAGGATCCTTGGCCATCGCGAATACGTTGGTGGTCTGTGGGACGAGATCGGCAAGTTGCAGTTCAACTATCTTGTCCATCAGGGGCTCAGACCTGAACACTACCTGCTAGATATTGCTTGTGGGAGCTTGCGGGCCGGCGTGCACTTCATACCGTATTTGGAACCGAGGCACTATCTCGGTATGGACAAGGAGTCATCACTAATTGAGGCCGGCATGGACAGAGAGCTAAGCAAAGAGATCTTTAATGCAAAAAAACCCGAGCTCGTGGTCTCGAACACGTTTGAGTTTACTAAGTTTAGTACGATGCCGCATTTTGCCCTGGCACAGTCGTTATTTACGCATTTGCCGCCAAACATGATTACCGACTGCTTTCACAAGCTCCGCAACTCAATTCGCGAGGAAGGCGTCTTTTATGCTACATACCTCGAGGCGGCTGCTGAGCGAGAGAATCCACCCGAGCCACACGACCATGGCTATTTTGGTTACACCCGCGAGCAGATGTGCCAATTTGGGAAATCTACAGGGTGGCGCTTCGATTATCTTGGCGACTGGTCTCATCCTCGCCAGCAAGTGATGACTAGATATTTCCCTGTGTGACCTAAGCTCGAAAGAGGGACAAAGGCCAAAACCTCGGGTTTACCAACCCGGGTAGAAGCAGAGCTTTCGCTCTGCAGGAAACCGCACGGCACGGAGAGGGGTCGGAGGAATATGAGTCCCGCCCATTTCACTTTGCCCGCAACCGCTTTGCGATAGACCGAAACGATGGCCGCTGATCCATTGGCGAATCTGTCGCGACCCCCGGAAAATGGGGCATATCACAAGCGTTTCATGTGCATGCGTCTCATTGCAATTGACACTCGGAGGAATGAATGAACACAACGCTGTATGGGTCTAGTTTGTCAGGGTCACGGCACCGCCATCTCGCCCGGCGTGCCAGCGTTCAGATGTCAGGCCTAACCTAAGCAAGGCATTTCTCAGTCATGCGGGGCGAGTGAACCGCGCCCACCTCGATCGGCCTGAGAGGGAGAGTAGACAATATGAAGCCAGGTAGTTTGCCGATTTCACTCACTCATAATCACTCTAATGAGCGCCATGAGCGTCGGAAGAGAGCCATAGTCAAAGCCGGGTGGGGTTTGCTCGGCATCATTGCCTTCGCGTGCGCCTTGGATTGCGGGGGATCGCGCGAGTTGTCCGGGGGGAGCCAGGACCAATCCGGGTCGGTGCCCATTCAGCCGGAACCAGTCGCTGCACAGGTAACTGGCCTGAATTACACGACGTGGAAGAATGACAATGGGCGAACCGGGCAGCAACTAAACGAGACGGTTCTCACGCCCAGCAATGTGAACTCCACCCATTTTGGAGTCTTGTTCAGTCAGTCAGTTGATGGACAGGTCCTTGCCCAGCCTCTGTATTTATCAAATCTTTCGATCGCAGGCGGCAAGCATAATGTCGTTTTTGTGGCAACCGAACACGATTCGGTCTACGCGTTCGACGCCGACACGAGCGGACCTCCACTTTGGCAGAAAAGTCTAGTCCCTCCTGGCGCAAGTACTGTCCCCCACTCCCTGGTGGATAGCGTCTCATATCTTCCGGAACTTGGCATAACCGGCACACCTGTAATTGACGCCGCCACCGGAACTTTGTACGTAGTCAGCGAGACGTTAGAGAGCGGGGATGTGGTTTTCCGTCTGCATGCCTTGAACGTGACGACGGGGCAGGAGGGAGGCGGCAGTCCGGTGCTAATCAGCCCATCTGGCTTCCAACCAAGAATGCAAATGCCACGGCCAGGTTTGTTGCTGGCGAACGGGAACGTTTATGCCGCTTTCGGTTCCACCGGGACAGACGCTCCGCCATACCATGGGTGGATCGTCGCCTTCGCCGCTAGCTCTCTAGCCCAAGTGGGAGCCTGGAACTCAACCCCTACCGGGACACTAGGTGCGATCTGGATGTCGGCATCCGGTCTCGCCGCTGATTCCGCGGGGGATGTCTACGCCACAACTGGGAACGGAAGCTGGGACGGTACCTCTAACTTTTCCGATAGCTTCGTCAAGCTGAGTCCAAATCTTACCCTGCTCGACTACTTCACTCCATTTAACCAAGCACCACTATCTGCAATTGACCTGGAGGTGGGCTCGGGAGGCGTGCTGCTGATCCCGGATCAGTCCGGCACCTTGCCGCGCGAAGCGATCGGTTGCGGGAAGAATCCAGCGATCTACCTTCTCAACCGGGACAATATGGGCAAGTTCCAGTCCGACTCGAACAGGCAGATTATTCAGGAAATCGATAATCAAATCGGGAGTGGCGGCGGCAAGCAACCAACCGCTCATTGCTTTATGACACCGGCGTTCTGGAATCAGACGCTCTACTTTGGAGGAAACACTGACGTTCTGGAAGCCTTTAGTCTTGATTCTTCCACGGGCAAGATGTCCACTACGCCGACATCGAAAGGCAGCTTCACCTTTGTTTATCCCGGCACGCAACCGGTCGTTTCCGCCAATGGAGCCAGTAACGGTATTGTTTGGGCGGTGGATAACTCCCCCTCGGCCTCCCTGCACGCCTACGACGCCACAGACCTTACCAAGGAACTCTTTCGGAGCCCTGGCCTCGGAACGGGTGTCCATTTCGCGGTTCCCACAGTTGTCAACGGCAAGGTTTATGTCGGAACGGCGAGTAAGCTGTCTGTGTTCGCATCGCACTGAAGGCCGATCAGAATGTCGGCCAGAGTCGAGGCTGCAGCGTACGTTCGAGCCAAGCGAGATCGGGCGAGCCACTCGCCGGTCTGGGCATGACGGCATTCATGATGACCTCAAGCATCGTCTATGCCACAGTTTATGCGACAGACTTTCAGAATCTCTCAGTACTTTAACGAAGGATCTGGGTCGTCAAGAAGTTAGGGAAGATATTTCGCTTTGGATGGCAAGTTCATTGCCCATATGCTTATGTTGCCTGGAGGCCGGGGGCTTGAGGGCACGCATGTAAAAGGTTCCCATTCGGCGGAACTCTGCGTCCAGGTCAGGATCAAATTCCCGCCGCGTGATAGAAGTGAAACCAGCACGGCGCAGCGACCTAGTTAGGGTCTCGGTATCCCAACAATATTTGTGCTCTCCGTGTTGACGGAAATGCTCGTTGATGTGATCGAGTTGTGTTTCGCACCATGCAGGATGCCAAGTGCTTCTTGCCATCGAGAAGAAGAGCGATTCCGGATTACCGTAGGAGCGAATCGCCCACTCTGTGTCGGGAACGCCCACATCAAAAACACCGCCAGGGCATAACACGCGAAATGACTCAGCCATAATGTGCGGCACTGGGTAACTGAACTCGAAATGTTCTAAGACGTGCTCGCTATAGATATGGGACACACTGCCGTCCGGAAACGGCCAGCGTTCACGCAAATCCAGGTGAAGATCAGCTGCCGGATGGAAAAGGTCAATATTCAACCAACCCGCTTTTCGGTTTGGTCCCGAACCAAGGTTTAGTTTCAGTGGCGTCCCGGTTCGCAGGAATTTTGGGACGTCTCTGCGAGCTCTCTGGTGGCGGCGGTAGAGCTTCCACTCATTGCAAACCTCCCGGATGGCCAAGCGTAAGCCCGATGTGCTACGGGACCTTAGGAACCTTTTTGCGGGATTCACAGTCTTAGCCTCCTGGAACTTGGGCCAGTCTTAGATGTGATTACAGACACGGGGGTTGCAGGAAGTGCAAACGGTGATCTCTTTCGCGCCTGTGGGCGGCCCTCATCCTTTGGAAGCCTTCCTTCGCAAAGTATGGGCACTTCCGTGGCAGTTGAGTCACCAAAGCAGGCTCCTTCCCTGACACTGAAAACAAATGACTTAAGCGCAGCTGCCGTGCAGGCCTACTTTGTTGGTCTGCAAAGGCCTGCATAGCTCGACCAAGGAGTTGCACCCGCATCGCAAGACCTCTCGGGCGGCGCCCGTAATACCCTCGTTTTTGCCCGTCCGCATTTCTATAGAAGATTTTGTTTCAGCAAGGGAAACCGGACGTGTCCGAATGGCACAGTCGCGTAAGCGTACGCCGACGGCCGTCTGGACAGGCGCGTAAATTAAATTAGAGCCACTCTCGTAAGCGGGCACTTTCGGATAAGTGTCCACTTGGAGCGGAGATGGACACTTCTCAGCAAGGAACAGTCATCCCCAAAGACAAAGGGATTGGGGTGGGGCCGCAGCGGCAGCGACGGAGTATCGCCGAGAAGCGACGAATCGTCGAAGAGACGCTGGTTCCTGGCACATCCGTGGCACGAGTGGGCGCGGGCAAACGGCGTCAACGCGAACCAGGTGTTTGGCTGGCGTCGACTGTACGTGGCGGGAAGCCTTGGGGAGCGGAAGCCAGGGATCAAGTTGCTGCCGGTAAGGGTAAGCGGGGGTGAGTTGGCGCCGGCGGTCGCCGAGTCGGTCGGGACTCGTCTCACCGAGGTTATGCAATCGCAGCCGGGCATGATTCACGTCGAACTGAACCGGGCGCAGGTGCGGATTGAGGCCGGCGCCGATCCCGCTCTGGTTCGAGTATTGCTGGAGTGCTTGCGCGCATGATGGGGTTGCCGGCCAAGACGCGGATCTGGATCGCAGCGGGGGTGACCGATTTGCGCCGCGGCTTCACGGGGCTGGGCGCGCAGGTGCAGACCAAGCTGGAACAGAGTCCTTTTTCGGGCCACGGCTTCCCCCGGAGAGCAGCTCAGTCGGCGGATGGAAGAAAACTCGCGGTCGAGCGGTATGCAGGCCTTTGCAGACCAAGAAAGCGAACGGTGACCGCGAGCGCTGCTAAATGGTTGATTTAATTATCATCAAGCTCGTCCATTTTGGTGAATCAACTGCAACGAAAAGCCGCTGTGTTTTGCCGAAACGGCTGAGGCCCCGGGGAAACGACAATGTCCCATGCGTTTCGCTTTGCCCTGGCCGGTTCGCGCCGCGCCCTACCGTGTGTTCTATTTGCCAACAAAGGGATGGTCATGACCTTTACCCCGGAGGTACCAGTTCCTTCGAAGGCCAACTTGCCGGAAATTGCTCCCGTGGTCAGTGTAATCGTCCCCTCCTACAACACAGCCGCTTTCATCGAGGAAACGCCGGATTGGTCCTTTCGCGGTCGATCTTCACCGCACACAGGAGATTCAGCCGTGGAGGAGCGCAGATGGCTCAAGACGATTTGACAGGAAAACGGGCCCACGGTGAGGATTGTTCGTTGCCTGCGAGCGGCGGACCTCAACTCTTTTCCGCAAAGTACGGCCGCTCTCTTACATTTGAGTTTGCCAAGCAGGCCTCTGGCGGACCGTTCGTGGTGAGCCATTGCGAGCACAAAGCGTTCATTAACGAATCAACGCATGGCCAAAGGTTCTGGAGGATAGATGAATGACAACGATGTATGGCCCCGTGATCGACTCGTTATCCTTCCGCAATCAAGGCGGAATCGAACGTTGCGCGCCTGAGACCGGTGGTGCGGATATCTCTTTGATCATTTGCAGTCGCAACCGTTGCCGACAGCTCGCCCGCTGCCTTGAGTCGGTGGGGAGGATTGTATTCGAGCGGCCCTGGGAATTGATTATTGTGGATAACGGGTCGACCGACGAAACCGCCACGGTTGTTCGGCGTTTTATCGAAAGCAGCAACCTCCAAGCTACATACTTATTTGAGCCGGCCGCAGGCAAATCGAGAGGCCTCAACAGCGCACTGCGGATTGTTCGCGGTCAGCTTTTGGCGTTCACTGACGATGATTGCTACCCCGCGACCGACTTCCTCGCGGAGGTATGGGCTGCATTCGACGATCCTGCGATCGGCTATATAGGCGGCCGCGTCTTGTTGCACGACCCGGCGGATGTTCCGATCACTACCAATGAATCGGCAATGCCCGTTACATTTCCCGCTAGGTCATTTGTTGCTGCGGGCGATGTTCAAGGTGCCAACATGGCATTTCGACGCGCCGTTCTCCTCGAGATTGGTGGCTTTGATCCGCTATTCGGGCCGAGCGCATTGGCGGGCGAGGATATAGATGCGGTCGGACGGGCCAGTTCAGCAGGTTGGAAGGGCCAATATCGTCCCGAGGTGATTGTCTGGCATCACCACGGTAGAAAAGTCGCTGATTCTCGGACTATCCTCAAAAATTACGCGATCGGGGCCGGCGCATACCAGATGAAAGTTCTGTTGAGAAGCCGCGGGTTTCTTTCGTTCGCACGGAGGTTTGTTTGGCGGTTCAGGAAGGGCAAAACGGTCTTCGACATAACAATACGCAGAATATTGCTGTGGGAATTGGTCGGTATGCTGAAATACACCTACGTTTGTTCGACAGGCCTTTTCGCGTTTGCTCAACGGCGTGAAGCGGAGTGAAGCAAGTGCGGCCTAGACACGGTCTTCTGGTCCGTCATTGCCGCTATGGAACCGCGTCGCAGGGCAGCGGCGGGTCTGGATCGGCACGTGACCGGACGGGGTAGCGTGATGCGCTTTACATTTATCTCATGTATCTCTGGGCATGTTTCGTCTTGGGGCGGCGGCGAAGAATTGTGGAGCCAGGCGGCACTTCGGCTGCGCAGAGAGGGCCATCAGGTTTCGGCCTATATGCCGCGGTCGCGACCTCCATCGCCGAAGTTCCTGGCTTTGGGCAAGGAGGGTATCGAACTCCGTACTCCACCCAGGCCTAATCGCGTGGGTGTGGCCTGGCGTAACTTCAGGGGCTTGCTCGGACAACCAACCGCAGAGTCTGTCTGGCTGCGAGGTCAAAACCCCGACCTGGCGATCATCTCCCAAGGCAGTAATTCCGAAGGCTTTGCCTGGATGGAGATTTGCTGTGATGCCGAGATCCCATTTATCGCGGTGGTGCACCGTAATAACGGGGTGGGGTTCTGGCCTGAGAATAGTCTGCGGGAAAGGCTGGCCGCAGCGTATCGGGCTGCGCGCAGAGTGGTTTTTGTGTGGCGCGGCATGGTGGACATATTGGAGCGCCAGATTGGCGAGCTGCTCCCGAATGCTACGGTGGTCTGGAAGCCACACGGAGTGCCAGCTGATCAGCCGCCTGTCTGGCCGGTTGAAAACGGCATCTGGAAAATGGCTTGTGTGGCGCGGCTAGAGCCTAAGTGCAAAGGACAGGATTTGTTATTTCAGGTTCTAACCCACCCCCGATGGAGGGAGCGTCCCGTGGAACTGAACCTTTATGGCGAGGGGCGTTGCGAAGGTGGCTTGCGGCGGCTGGCGGAACACTTCCATCTAAAGAACGTTCGTTTTCGTGGGCACGTGAACGACGTGAAAAAAATCTGGGAGCAGAATCATCTTCTCGTTTTACCTTCCCGTTATGGAGGATTGCCCATCGTGCTCGTCGAGGCCATGTGGTGCGGGCGGCCAGCGGTGGTGACCCACGTTGGCGGCAGCGCGGAAGTTTGCCTAGATGGGGAAACCGGATTTGTGGCTGCTGCACCCACGGTGGGGCTACTGGCGGAGACCTTAGAACGCGCATGGAATAAACGTCACGATTGGCGGGGGATGGGACTAGCTGCACGTGCGCGGGCGGAAACGTTGATTCCCAGAGATCCGATAGGGGACTTCTGCCGGCAATTGCAGGAAATTGCTGAGGCGCCTCACCCGGCTCGACCAGGTGCTTTCGCAGCCACGGAATCACCAAACATTTAGGCAAATTGATGTCCGATGGGTACCGTCTGCCCGAGAGTTCCACGAAGCGATGCCCGTCGCAAAATGGTCGCCACGGAACCGCGCGCGAAAAGGCGGAAAGAGCATGGATATATCTCTGATCATTTGCAGTCGCAATCGCTGCCAACAGCTGGCTCGCTGTCTTGAGTCAGTGCGAAAGATTGCATTCGAGCGGACTTGGCAGTTGATTATCGTGGATAACGGATCGACCGACGAAACCGCTACGGTCGTTCGGAGGCTTTTTGAAAACGGCGACTTCCAAGCCACCTACATATTTGAGCCGGCTGCTGGCAGATCGAGAGCCCTCAATACCGCCCTGAGGATTGCCCACGGTCAAATCTTGGCGTTCACGGATGATGATTGCTACCCCGCGCCCGACTTCCTCACGCAGATATGGGCTGCTTTCGATGAGGATCCTTCGGTCGGCTATATAGGCGGCCGCATCTTGTTGCACGACCCAACGGATATCCCAATCACTATCAATGAATCCACAACCCCCCTTACGTTTCCCGGCAGGTCATTTGTTTGTGAAGGATCCGTTTCTGGCGCCAACATGGCATTTCGACGGGCCGTGCTCCTCGAGGTTGGCGGCTTTGATCCGCTATTCGGACCAGGTGCATTATTTGCGGCCGACGATATAGATCTAGTCGGACGCGCTAGTTCAGCGGGCTGGAAGGGGCAATATCGTCCCGAGGTAGTGGTCCGGCATCACCATGGCAGAAAAATCGCTGATTTCGCTCCTTTGATGAAAGATTACCTCATCGGAGCCGGCGCGTACCACATGAAATTTTTGTTGAGAGGACACGAGTTTCTTTGGTTCAAACGGAGCATCCGTGACGTTTATTGGCAGTTGTTGAGGGTTGGAGAGAAGCGCGTGTTCCCACAGAAAGAGTTACCGGAACCGATTGGAGTGACCCCCGACATAACAATGCGCAGACTAGCATTATGGAGATTACTCGGTATGTTGAAATACACCTACGTTTATTCGGAGGAGGCCATTCGCGCTTCGATCGACCGCCTTAAGCGGCTCGTGTGCCGGTCTGACAGAGGACGGTACGCAGTGGATCCGACGGAGCACCTGCGCGTCGTCATGGACTTCGCCGGTCCCGGGTCGGCTCCCCCGGATTCTTCGCTTCGTTTTGAAAAAACAGGTGATAACGCGACCGCATAGCCCGGTGGTGTGGACGGTGAAGGAGCGCTGCGCGGGAGACCCAACCGGTTTCCGCCAATGGAGACAGTAACGGTATTGTTGGGACTTGCTAACCTATCCTCGATACCATTACGATCACGCAAGGGCGAAGCGTTGCACTATTTTGCGCTACAGAAACTTTTTTCCTTCGCCTGGCTGAGATGTATGCAGACCTTTGCAGACGTGCAACGCAGAATGCCACAACGGCGCCCCTGCTAATCATGTGATTTGAGTGTCACGAAAGACCGCAATTGTGGCAACTCAATTGCAAAGAAAGTCCCGTATTTGTTCGTGCTGTGCCGTGTTGTGCTGAAAACGGCTGACGACCGCCATCGCAGGTGAGGAGACTCATTTACGGTTTAGCGCTTTGCCCTAAAACGTCCTCGTGTCGGTGGATCGTAGCCTCTTTAAACTCGACCATAGAACCTTCGAAATGTCTTTTGTTTCCAACAGATTGTCTTTAATGTGCCTGCTAGGTCAGGTGGCCCGTTCGACCTAGCAATCGTCTTCTGGCCGCAATTGGCGTTATTGTGCCTCGGGGGGGCGCACGGCGGCGAGTGGGACCAGTACGCGACTGAGAGCAGCATGATGCGCTTTACATTCATCTCTTGGCACATCGCGCCTTGGGGCGGTAGCGAGGAATTGTGGAGCCAGGCGGCACTTCGGCTGCGCAGAGAAGGCCATCAGGTCTCGGCCTGTATGCCGCGGTTCCCGAATCCGTCCCCGAAATTCCTGGCGTTGGGCAAGGAAGGTATCCAGCTCCATACGCCGCCGAGGTATCACCGCCTGGGTGTTCGTGCCTGGCGTAAGTTCAATCGCCTGCTCGGCCAACCGACCGCAGAATCTGTCTGGGTACGACGTCAAAAGCCCGACTTGGTGGTCATCTCGCAGCCCCGCTTTGTGGCAGACGGCGACAATTTATCGCCTGATGCGGATGATGGCTTGAGCTGGATGGAGATTTGCTGTGATGCCGACATCCCATTTATCGCATTGGTGCATAATAACGGGGCGGAGTTCTGGCCGGGAGATGCTCTGAGGGAAAGGCTGGCCGCAGCTTATCGCGCTGCACGCACAGTGGCTTTGGTGTCCCGTGGCAACTTGGAGATATTGGAGCGGCAGATTGGCGAGTCGCTCCCGAATGCCAGACTCGTCTGGAATCCTTATAAAGCACCGGCGGATCAGCTGCCTCGTTGGCTGGCTGGAAACGGCAATTGGAAAATGGCGTGTGTGGCGCGGCTCGACCCTAATGCCAAAGGACAGGATTTGCTATTTCAGGTTCTATCCCATCCCCGCTGGCAGGAGCGTCCCTTGGAACTGAACCTTTATGGCGACGGGTATTGCGGTTGCGAGAATGGCTTGCGGCGGCTGGCAGAACAGTTCCATCTAAAGAACGTTCATTTTCATGGACACGTGAATGACGTGAGAATGATTTGGGAACAGAATCATCTTCTCGTTTTGCCGTCCCGGTTTGAAGGATTGCCGATCGTGCTCGTCGAGGCTATGTGGTACGGGCGGCCGGCGATGGTGACCGATGTCGGCGGCAACGCGGAGGTTTGCGTAGATGGGGAAACCGGCTTTGTGGCTAGTGCGCCCGCAGTAGAACTCCTGGCGGAGACCTTGGAGCGGGCATGGAATAGACGTGACGAGTGGCAGCGCATGGGACTGGCTGCGCGCGCCCGGGCGGAAAAGTTGATCCCCAGAGACCCGGTAGGGGATTTCTGCCGACAATTGCAGGAAATTGCCGAGACGTCTCATCCGGCTCAGGCAAGTGCTTTGGCGCCGGTTGCGCCCCTGCTAGCTGAAGATCACGCTTTGAATTGCGGATCAGTGTTGGAAGGTCGAGACCGTTAGTATCAAAAAATGGCCTTTGGTTCGCACAAGCGGAGGCCGAAATACTGAACCTGAATTTTTTTACCGACGAGGACGAGCCTTATTTATCAAGGAATCAAGGTGCTAATTTTAACCGTGTGACTTTCGAGGCTTGAATCCAGCAGCGCATTGCTAACGCATTACTAACAAAGAACAGCAATCCCTGTCAGAACTGACAGTTAATCGTTTGTGGCTCGTTCCGATAGGTTTAGGGCTCGGCCAGAAAAAGGATGTCACGGCACGGAGCACCGCATATCTGCGGGGAGCGGTGATGGGTTTTTCTCTCCCGGAGGCAACCGGCGGTCAAATGCCAGGCGACGATTTTGTCCTCAAGCTCGGGAGGGCTACCCTCGCCCGATAGCGACGATATCTCGTTGAGTTGGCGTGCAGGCTGCTGAAACCCAAATGTACAACTTTAACTCGTTGCACTTGGCGATGTAGGCTCGGACCAAGGATTTCGGATGGGAAATACAACTGTTACCGCAAGTGTAGATACGAATCCTCCCCCAGCGGCAGCGGCCGAGTTGTCCCCTCCGCTGACAGTCATTCAACCATCGCGCGGCTGGATAAGCCTTGACCTCAAGGAGTTGTGGGACTATCGGGAACTTCTACTCTTTCTGACCTGGCGTGATATCAAGATTCGTTACCAGCAGACGGCTCTGGGGGCGGCCTGGGCGATTATTCAGCCGCTGCTGACCATGATCATTTTTTCGGTTTTCTTTGGCCGCCTGGCCAGAATCCCATCGGATGGAATTCCTTATCCCCTGTTCGCCTATACCGCGCTGGTGCCATGGCAATTCTTCTCCTTTGCTTTGACCGAATCCGCCAACAGCCTGGTCGCCAACGAGCGTCTCGTGACGAAGGTTTACTTTCCCAAGTTGATTATTCCCATGGCCCGCATTCTGGCCGGCTTGGTCGACTTTTCGCTTGCGTTCATTGTGCTGATCGCGATGATGGTCCGGTACGGGGTCCGACCGTCCCCGGCGGTGATAACCCTGCCGTTCTTTCTGGCGGTTGCGGTTGCGACGACTCTGGGCATTGGCCTCTGGTTGTCGGCCTTGAACGTGCAGTACCGCGATGTCCGCCACACCGTGGCCTTTGTCGTGCAGGTCTGGATGTTCGCTTCTCCCGTCGTATATTCCAGCAGATTGGTGCCGGCGCGCTGGCGAACTTTATACGGCCTGAATCCGATGGCCGGCGTTATCGAGGGATTCCGCTGGGCGCTGCTCAGGAATGCTCCCGTCCCGGGGATGATGCTGGCGGTTTCGGTGCTGATTGTGGTGGTGGTGTTGATCAGTGGCCTGTATTACTATCGCCGCATGGAGAAGACATTTGCTGACATCGTGTGAGCTATGAGCGAAGTAGTCATCCAATGCGCCGGCCTGGCCAAGCAATACAAGCTTGGCGAACGCGAACGCCCTAGGACAATACGCGAGGCGATCACGGCGGCGCTGACTTCTCCGTTTCGTCGGTCAATCTCACCTGATCAGGACGGGGAGACAAGCTTCTGGGCTCTCCGGGAAGTCTCCTTTGAGATCAAGCGGGGGGAAGTGGTTGGGATCATCGGCCGGAACGGAGCGGGCAAAAGCACACTTCTCAAACTTCTTTCCCGTATCACAACTCCGACGGAGGGCCGGGCCGAAATTCGCGGCCGGGTGGGCTCATTGCTGGAGGTGGGTACGGGTTTTCATCCCGAACTGACCGGGCGCGACAATATTTATCTCAACGGCGCGATTCTCGGCATGAAGCGGGCCGAGATTACCCGTCACTTCGACGAGATCGTAGACTTCTCGGGAGTCGAAAAATTCATCGACACACCGGTGAAGCGCTACTCCAGCGGGATGTACGTCCGGCTGGCCTTTGCCGTGGCCGCGTACATGCAGACCGAGATCCTGATCGTGGATGAAGTCCTGGCGGTGGGTGACACTCAGTTTCAGAAGAAATGCCTGGGAAAGATGGGGGATGTCGCCCGTGAGGGCCGGACGGTGCTGATGGTGAGCCATAATATGGCCGCCATTCAGTCGCTTTGCGGACGCATCATCCTGCTGGAGGCGGGCCGGACGGTGCGCGATGGTGATCCCGAGGAAGTGTCACGCCATTACCTGGCCAGCTTTGACAAAGAGAGGAACTCCAGCGTCGTAGATCTGCGCTCTCCGGCTATCACTCGAGAAGGCAAGAATCCTTTCTTTTCGCGGCTGCAGCTGAAAAATGGGACGGGTGACCTGACCACCGCCTACGTGCCAGGCGACGACTTGATTATCGAACTCACCGTCGACCCGCCGTTTCCGGTTTCTAATCCGCTGTTTAGTATCGGAATCGACGATATGATGGGCCGGCGGGTATTTACCGTCCGTACCGACTTCTCCGACTTTCACCTGCCTTTACTCGACCGGGGGACAATTGTTGCATGCTCGGTGCCCGGTCTCTGCCTGACTCCGGGGAGATATGCGATTCATATCGTAATCAGAACGGTATATGACTACATCGAAATCATTCGTAATGCTACGTCTTTCGATGTACACGAATCGGACTATTTCGGAACCGGACGGCTACCCTCGGGCGACCTGGGATCGGTTCTCGTGAATTCGCACTGGCGAACCCTCGATCTAGATCAGGGACACGGCGCCGGTGCGTAGTGTGACCTGCTCAGCCACTCGGCCCTCCGCTTCCGGTCGGATAACTGGATAACTGAGGCGGTCGGATCGATTCAGCGGCCGATAGTCGCACTGATCCTGTCGGCCGTTACCTCTTATGAATCCGAAAAATCCGAGATGGCGGCGGAACATCGTCGCCGAGTCGACTCTGGCTGACAGTCTGACAGGTCATTCAATGCGATGCAAACACAAATAGTTGCCCCGCCGTCCCGACATACACCTTGCCATTGACGACTGTGGGAACGACGAACTTGGCACCCGCCCCGAGGCCGGGGCTGCGAAAGAGTTCCTTGGTAAGATTCGTCGCGTCGTAAGCGTGCAGGCTGACCGAGGAGGAATTGTCGAGCGCCCACACAATACCGTTACTCGTTCCATTGGCGGAAACAACCGGCTGGGCCCCGGGAAAGCCAAAAATGAAGCTGCCTTGCGATGTCGTCGTTGTCGACATCTTGCCTGTCGAGGCATCCAAAGCGAAGGCCTTTAAGACGTCATTGGTTCCCCCGAAATAGAGCGTCTGATTCCAGAACGCCGGTGTCATAAAGCAACGGTCACCTGGGTGAACCGGGCCGCCACTTCCCCCGACTTGGTTGTCGACTTCCTGGACAATCTGGCCGTTCGAGCCGGACTGGATCTTGCCCATATTGTCCCGGTCGACAACGTACACCGCCGGAGATTTTCCGCAACCAATCGCTTCGTGGGGAAACGCGCCCGACTGGTCCGGGACCAGCAGTACGCCTCCCGCGCCCACATCGTGGTCAATGGCGGACAGTGTCGCTTGGTTAAAAGGAGTGAAGTAGTCGAGCAGGCTGAGATCTGGACTCAATTTGACAAAGCTATCGGAAAGGTTCGAGGTACCGTCCCAGGTTCCGTTCGCGGTTATGGCGTAGACATTGCCGTTCGAATCGGCGGCCAAGCCGGATCCCGACATCCAGACCGCACCTTCCGTTCCGGTAGGAGTGACGTTCCAAGCTCCCGCCTGGGCTAAAGACGTCGCGTCGAAGGAGACGATCCAACCGTGATAGGGCGATGGTTCGGCGCTTGAGCCGAAAGCAACATAAACCTTCCCGTTCGCCAGCAACAAACCTGGCCGCTGGAGTTGCACATTGGGTTGGAAGCCGGATGGGAAGTTGATTACAACCGGGCTCCCGCCTCCCTCCTGACCGGTTGTTACGTTCAAAGCATGCAGACGGAAGACAACGTTGCCGGTCTCGAGCGTCTCCGCGACTACGTACAAAGTTCCCGCGGAAGAGTCAATTACAGGCGTGCCGGTTATGCCGAGTTCCGGAAGCGTGGGGTCAGTCCTAGGGAAAGTGCTTGTTCCGGGGGGAATGAGACTTGTCTGCCATAGTGCGGATCCGCTCTTGTCGGCGTCGAACGCGTAGACCGAGTCGTGTTCGGTTGCCACAAAGACTACATTATGCGTTCCACCGGCAATCGAAAGATTGGATAGATAGAGGGGCTGGGCAAAAACAAATCCATCAACCGTCTGACTGAACAGGGTTCCGAAGTGGGCGGAGTTTACATTATTGGGCGTGAGAATCGTCTCGTTCAGTTGCTGCCCGGTTCGCCCGTTGTCATTCTTCCAGGTTGTGTAATTAAGGCCAGTTACCTGTCCGGCGCTGGGAGCCGACTGATCGGACTCCGAGCCGGTTTGGCCCTGCGTCAACCCCTCTCGCGATCTTCCACAATCCAACGCAAACACGATGGCAATAAGGCAGAAAACGCCGCAACCCGCACGGACTGTGCCCTTTCTCAGAATTTCCGTGGCCAGTTGTCTCATAAAACCTCCCTGTCAGGCGAGGTACACCGCCTTTCGCGGAGACAGCCTTTCTTCGCAATTGAATCGACAACAGACTGCTTTGGGTTGCGGTTTGGGTCTCTACGTTCGGTGACAAGCTGGAGTGTTTCCGCCAGAGCACAAGCAAGCTTCAGCATACGCTATCTGCTCGTCATTTGCACGTACTTTGCGCTTTGAACGGTTTTTCCCGCACACGCGTGTTCATTTACGTCTGACCCCGTGAAATGAGTCGGCTTGAAGCCGTTCTGCACTTGTTCATCGAATATTGTTTGCCAGCCATGGATGGCGTTCTCTGCCCGGTGAACCATATTCTTCCTCCAGTTGATATCTTGGAACAATGAAGATATGTGAGCTGCAGCTGAGGAGATATCGCACCTCGGTAACGGAATCGCAAGGCGACGGTCCTGCCAGAAGCCACAAATCCCGCTCGCCTTCTGCGAGTAGTAATCGCCTTGGTGAAGAGATACAGCAGGGATACCCTGGCTTAGCGCGAATGTACAGAAATGGTAGGAAACGCCAATGGCTCCAAACGCTTTCCCCAACAAGCCTCGAACTAGAGCTGGCGTCAGATCGCGACTGTCAATTCTCGATGCCTGGGCCTGCTTCATCAAGCTGATTAGCGTCGCTCCAGAGCGGTCGTCACTGTCGAGATCGTTGAACGCAATCGGTACCAGCACTACTGGCAGACAAAGAGCGGACGACAACGCGTCAGCAAGTTGAGCAATGAGTCCCATGTACTCGCGATGTCCGGCAGCATAAGGGCCGACGCGCACATTAAGAGCAAGAAATCTCCCTGGTTCTAAGCCCCGGTTGGACAGGCATGCCCGAACCTCTCGATCATCGGCCCGAGGCAGGCCAAACGAGTCATCTCCCATCACTCGGAAGCGCTCAGGATCGAGGCCAAGCTGCTGGCACAATTCTACCGAGCGGTTTGGCTCCCTTAACCCCACGAATCGGGCACAATTCAAAATGCGGCGCGTATGTGCGCGGAGAGGACGCGATTGAAATGGGCCTACCTGCTGGCCAGTGAGCAGGATTGGTTTCCCTTGCTCGTGGAAGGCGAGCGCCAAACAGGAGGCCTCGACCAAGAGCTCTGGGAAGGTGTCTGTTAAGTAGCCTCCGCCAACCATGTGCAAGGCGTCGAACTTGGCACAAAAGTCGGCGAGATTCGCTTCGGGCACACCGGTTACACGGATCGTCTTTGCGGAGACCACCCGTCCTAGTAAGAGCGCATACGATTTTCGAGTGGTTTCCCACCACCATTGATGGTGGCGCCAAAAATATCGCTTGCCCGCCAGCGCGCTCTCCGAAGGAAAGGTCAGCCAGGGTATGGCTTGTCTGCGGACCTGTACCCGTTCCCAAACAGTGGTTCTCAAGCCTGGTCGGTGGGCTACAAATAACTCAACGGATGGAAAATTGCGCAGGAGGTTCAAGACAACACCTTCGAGCATGGCCGTATCGCCAAAGTTGCCTGCAGAACCATGGAAGACCAGGATTTTCATGGCTGACTCCAGTAATAGTCCGGTGTCGTTCGCCCGGAGATTGTTTCGCGGTACGCAAGTAATATAAGAAATATTATTAAAAAAGTCGAGATAGTATTGTGGGCGCAATCTCGTTTCCAACGGGCACGGAGGTGGCGAAACGTGACTACAGACCGGCAACAAACCAGGTCCGTTGCCTGCACGTTTGGCTGGAAGCTGGACGGGAAATTGATTGCAGCCGGTTCCACCCTCCTCCGGGCGGGCTGCCACGTTCAAGGCATGCAGACTCCACGCGAGCGCGGCTGCGCGATTCCGGGTGCGGAAAATTCTTCTTAGCCGGGCCGAGAGCTATGCAGGCCTTTGCAGACCGGCAAAGCACCACCATCGCACCCGACGGCTAAATCCTTTGTTTTCAGTGTCACACAAAGGCGGCTGCCTGGTAACTCACGTGCAGGCAAATACTCAAGTTCGCTTGGCCCGACCAGAAAGGCAGTCCGCTCGTTCATACATATCTTTGTCCTGCCGAGCAAATACGACCACAGTAGCGTGGAGCAACTGGCGGAAGTCGGCGCGAGCGGCTCGGATGAAATCGAAGTCCTGCATCACGGCCCCGATGGGCCTGACAGCAGCGCGTATTACGCGACGAATGTTAACCAAATCTTGCGATATTCTCACCCACAAATATGGTTGCACGCCTTATCGGCCAGGTTCGACTTCGACATGCGGATGCTCGCCAAGACAATACAACTAAGTAACCAGTTAAAGCTAGAGTCAACGACTTAACTACGCCGAGACGATGGGCCAAATTGATATCAGCGTAATTCTCTGCACCTACAACCGCGCTGCGAGTTTGCTCTCAACTCTTGCAAGCCTTGCCTGCCTCAGAATGCCGCCGGACGTCAAATGGGAGCTCCTGGTCGTGGATAACAATTCCAAAGACGAAACCCGCGACGTGGTCGATGAGTTTGCAAAAACCGCCGACATATGCGTGCAATACCTGTTTGAGGGGCAGCAAGGCAAATCGGCAGCTCTTAACACGGGTCTGTCTGCCGCCAAGGGCAAGATCATTGCCTTCACCGATGATGACGTTGTAGCCGATCCGGACTGGCTGCTGTTCCTAACGCGCGCTTTTGCTGAGTACGATTGTGCAGCCGTTGCAGGAAAGATTGTTCCCGTCTGGAACCATCCAAAGCCCGAGTGGCTAGAAATGGAAGGACAACAGGCCGTCCTCAATTTTGACCTTGGAGTGGAGGAGAAACAGATCGATTGTCCGCCTTTCGGCGCAAACTCAGCATTCCGCAAGGAAACCTTCCAGAAATATGGAGTTTTTCGTCTGGATCTAGGCCCGAACGGCAAAGATCGAGTCTTGTCCGAAGACACTGAATTTGCCAACCGGCTCATTGCAGCAGGGGAGAAAGTCTGGTACGTGCCGGAAGCGATTATCTATCATCCGGTTGACCCGCGACGCGCCTCGAAGAGCTTTTTCCTTCAGTTCTTCTACAATGACGGCCGCGCGGCCATGCGAACTCTAGATTGTCCCAAAGATACGGTTAGATATTGGGGGGTGCCGCGGTGGATATTTCGGCCGCTTACCCGCAATTTCTTGGCCTGGATGCTGAGCGTCAGCGCAAGGCCCAGGTTTCGGTACAAGTGCCGCACGTATGCCGACCTTGGCAAAGTGGCGGAAGCTTGGGCGCTTTCGCGTAGAGCAGCCAATGCGAAGAAAACGAGGAAAGTCCGTCCAACGGCGGAGCGCGCAGAACTGTAACGCCTCCGGGACCCCCAAGAACGGATTCGTGAACCTGGCGGGTTGACCGTTACATGAAGCCTCCCCGACACCTCTGTTCCATTCCAGATCCCTCTGACTGGAGAAAGTGGGCTGCCAACACCGAGACACGCGTAGGGTAACGGACGGGGTGCCTCGATGTACTTGACATTTATCTCAGTCTCGTCGCCCTTGGCGCTGGGCGGCGACGAGTTGAGAAGGCTGGCGGCACTTCGGCGCGCAGCGAAGAGCATCAGCTCTGCATAGCGCAAGTCCCGGTTGGCATCCGATCGCCAGAGTCCTGGCGTCGGGCATCGGCGGTAATTGAGCTCCACACCGACCGAGTCATCAACGCTGGTGTTCGTGCGTGGCGAAAATTCAAGGGGTTGCTCTGCCAACCCTCGGAATCTGTCCGGCAGACCGAGTTGGTGATGAGTTCGCAAGGCGATGGTGCCCGATGGCTTGAGCGGGGATGAGATTACGAAATTGGCTGCCGGCTCCTGCATGTAGGTAGCGGAAAGTCTCTTGTGGCAACACACGTAGCCAACGGCCTGGTCGTCGAAATCGTCGATCTCCTCGTCGGCGATCCGTCAGAGAAGGGGGTGGGGCAATCTCAAGCGTTCCGGTTGACGGCAAGACCTACAAGTTGGCGGAGCTGACAGGTCAATCGCCAAACCAGACCAGATCTTTTCGCTCTTCTTACCCTCTGAGCAGCACGGAAATAGCCAACGAAGATCAGCACTTCAAAATGCTCGAAGAAGAATTCGGTAAGTCGCCCAGTGAGCAGGAACAGTAATGCCCGCCAGAGGTGCGTGAGAACCACGCGGTATTGCCATAGTGGTACCCCCAGGATCCTGTGATTCAGTTTCGGGTTATCCCATTCCGTCAAGCAGTAATGTTGACCCAAATGATAGAAATGCCTGCGCAAGTAGCGCTTCGAGAAGCGCTGCGGGGGAATGCAGTGGTAGACGAGCGCATCAGGGTAGTAAACCAGCCGCTGTTTTTGCTGGCGCAGGCGCTCTACCACTTCCGTTTCTTCTCCCGTCGCTTGCTGTCTCTTTTTTCTGCCCAGGTCCGTTCGGAACCAACCGACTCTGTCGAAGACTGTTCGCTTGAAGATGATGTTGGCAGCAATTCCGAATAGGACTACGCTTTCATCCACAATCACCTGAGTTCCACGGTCGAACTCCCCCACCGCCAGGTCGTAGCTCTTGTGCCACCAGGCGGGGCGTGGACACGCCTCGTGCAGTAGAACTCTGCCTGAGACACAAGCCGCGTCGTATTGCTGGAAGGCATTTCTTACTTCGATCAGCCATTGCCGGGAAACCATAACATCGTCATCGAGGAAAGCCAGGAGTTCTCCCTTAGACTCTCGAATTCCGCGATTTCGAGCGGTCGACACGCCGCTGATTGGCTCGAAGATATATTTAAGCGGCAAGGTTCCCCGGGTCAAGAAGCCGCCGACCATTTCCGAGGTCTTGTCTGTGGAATTGTTATCAATCACGACCACTTCCCAAGCGGAATCCGCCGGAACGACCATTGTCTCCAGGGAATGGAGAGCTCCGCGAAGGCTTTCACAGCGGTTGTATGTGCAGATGATTACGCTGATCATCAGTTGACCTTTGTCTTCCTCATCAAGTGTTGTTCGCTCGCAACAGAGCCCAACGCGTCCACTGTGGAGCCCAACGAAGCCCGATCAGGGTAAGTCGAACTTTTCGGGAAGCTACGGCAGCATTGGCTTGGGCAAAGAACTTCCTAGCACCCAGGTAGTCGTATACGGCTAATCGCTCTTTCCCATGCTTTAAGGCCAGCCGTGAGCGAGCAATGGCGATTTCCTTCTCGACGAGGGTAGCCTCGCGCCCTGATAGATTCAGAATGGTCGCGAACCTCTGCAAAGCAGTGATCGCGGTCGGAATCACTACGTCGTGATCATAGGTGAGACTCTGCGAATGAACTCGTCGCCTCCCCAGGACCTTCGGGTGATAGGCCCACTTGCCTCCGCAATAGAGCAGCCTTAACCAGTAATTGTAATCTTCCAATGGGCTCGACTCTTGGTCAAAGAAGCCGACTTTCGAAACAATCTGCCTGCGCACCAGAACGAACGACGGAAATGCGCCTCCGTACCTGGGAAGGATCTTTTCCCAGGTCACCGGAGGCTCGATCGGATCCAGGGATTGCCAGGATTTGCCTTGCAATGTGGTGTCACCAAAATAGACGCAATCTGCACACACCAGGTCAAACGACGGATTCTCGCGGAAGAAGTTCAATTGCCTTTCAAGGAATTCCGGCAACCAGATATCGTCGCTGTCTAAAAAGGCCAAAAATTCACCGTGGGCATGCCGAATACCTGTGTTTCTGGCACCCGCCGGTCCCCGATTCTCCTGCTTGATATAGGCAATGCGATTCTGGTATGGGGCGAGCACGCGCTCCAATTTTGGAGTATCCGGCGACCCGTCGTTTACCACGATAACTTCATAGTCACGGTAAGTCTGGGCAAAAATCGAATTCAGCGTTTCCTCGATGAAAGGGGCTGCGTTGTAGGAGGGGACGATCACACTGACCACGGGAGCAATTTCCCGGAAGCTGCCCGTCGAAGCAACTGGTAGTTCAGGGGTAAAGGTCATGGAGCCCTTCCTTCTAACCATTTTAACTTCGGGGTCCCCTTTGTTGGCAAAGAGCTAGGGCAAGGCGCGAGTGGTTTGGGCAAAGCGACGCGGCTAGGACGTCGTCTTCGGGTGGCGGGTCCTCAGCATTTCGGCAAAATACAGCACCTTTCCCTGCAGTTGATCTACCAAAGTGGGGAGCGTGGTGGCACAAAAATTCAACGACTTAGCAGCAACCGCCGTCGCAGTTTGCTTTGTTGGTCTGCAAAAGCCTGCATACCTTTCTTGGAAGCCCTTTGCGCTTGTGTGGCGCATCGCAGCTGAGCGACCCCAGCCACGCGAGCGAGCTGTTGGCAGCGATTTGCGGGTGCGGTTCCGTGGCAAACAAATATGGGCCGGAGCCGCCTGGCCCTAGCCCGGCTCGAGCAGGCTTTTGTAGCCACGGACACCGCAGACTCTGTCTAGCTGCGATAATAACGGGGCGTGGCTGCCGCGCCCGCGGTAGAGCTACTGGCGGAGACCTTGGAGCGGGCATGGAATAGACGTGACGAATGGCAGCGCATAGGACTGGCTGCGCGCGCCCGGGCGGAAAACTTGATCCCCAGGGACCCGATCTCAAGGGATCAGCGCCAAAGTGTGACAGTGTGAATCGAGCAGGCATTACTAGCGAAGGAGCAGAACTCTGTTAGAACTGACAGTTAAGCGTTTGTGGCTCGTTCCGATAGGTTTAGGGCTCGGCCAGAAAAAAGGATGTCACGGCACGGAGCACCGCATATCTGCGGGGAGCGGTGATGGTTTTTCTCTCCCGGAGGCAACCGGCGGTCAAATGCCAGGCGACGATTTTGTCCTCAAGTTCCGGAGGGC
>Ga0123355_10001653_pt1 | contig 31016 bp, 29 predicted proteins | sample TergutEmb28metaG_3_FD_89872 | JGI IMG/M metagenome (GOLD analysis project Ga0123355, IMG submission 89872) | Embiratermes neotenicus P1 segment gut microbial communities from Petit-Saut dam, French Guiana - Emb289 P1 | ecosystem: Host-associated > Arthropoda: Insects > Digestive system > Gut ... | reverse complement strand
GTGGGTGTAGTTTCGGTGGGTGTAGTTTCGGTGGGTGTAGTTTCGGTGGGTGTAGTTTCGGTGGGTGTAGTTTCGGTGGGTGTAGTTTCGGTGGGTGTAGTTTCTGTTGGTGTAGTTTCTGTGGGTGTAGTTTCAGTGGGTGTAGTTTCGACGGGAGTAGTTTCAGTGGGAGTAGTTTCTTGCGGTGTAGTTTCGGTTGGAGTAGTTTCTGTGGGAGTAGTTTCTGTGGGAGTAGTTTCTGTGGGAGTAGTTTCTGTGGGAGTAGTTTCTGTGGGAGTAGTTTCTGTGGGAGTAGTTTCTGTGGGTGTAGTTTCAGTGGGTGTAGTTTCAGTGGGTGTAGTTTCGTCGGGTGTAGTTTCAGTGGGTGTGGTTTCTGTTGGTGTAGTTTCAACGGGTGTGGTTTCTGTTGGCGTAGTTTCAACGGGTGTAGTTTCAACAGGCGTAGTTTCTTCCGGAGTTGTTGGTGGAGCGGTTGTTTGATCCGGCGTCCATATTGCTGTGAATATCACGTTGCCTGTTATTTCTCCGTATGTCATGCCCGTTACGTCGGATATCCAACCTGTAAGGGTATGATTTTCCAAGGTAGCGGTAGGTGGGGTTGCCGCGCCGTTGGGTGATATTGTTTGAAATAATGCGCCACCGCCTGTATGCGTACCGTCGCCGATGTCGAAGGTAACGTCAAATACTTGAGCTTCTATTACTGTTAAAGCAATCACCACATCAACATTGCCGAAATTTTGTGTAATTGTTCTGATCGTTAAGGTTTCTGTGTCGCCAATATTTTTGCCTGCTTGTGTGGTAATGACCAAGTATCCGCCGTCAATCGTTGCCGTTGTGGTGACATTTTGGGCGCTGTAATTAAACAAAGCGGGGTCATCAATATCGCCCGGTGTTCCGAAGGTTAATGCCGATATGATGTGTTCATATATATAATTGATAGGGATGTTGATGGTTCGGGATGCACCTGCTTCAACATTGCGTTGGATGGGGGCAGGCGATAAATCAGCCGGTGTGATATGCGCCGGGACGGAAACGGACGAAGTTTGAAGAATATAATTGCGGTGATACCCACCGCTGCCATTGCTTGCCAGCGTAAGTCCAAGCAACACAACTGCATGTGTATATACCGTTGTATCGGAATAGGCGCTTCGGGTGGAATAATCTACGGTTATCATCAATCGATTTACATCGTTGGGTGCAAGTCCGCTTATCGTCAAGGAAGTACCTGATAATTGCATGGTTTCGGGGGGGGCGGATGAATTATTTCCGTCATATACCTTGGTAAGCGCAAAGGTGCCCGACAATACGGTTAAGGGCCGGGGCAAAATGGTAAAATGGCCTATTGCTTCGCTATATTCACCGGTAGGTGCAGCAAAACGATCTAATCCGCGTATGGTTACCGACGGCGGGTTCGCGTCAGTGGCTTCTCGTGCGTCTCTGTTATTTACCCAAGAGGAATCGATAATTTCAAAATCATCACCTTCCACAAGCGTATAACCATTGAGGGTAACGGACCGTATGGAAGTCGTTTGGTATGTGCCGTCAAATGTAACCGAATCCATAATAATAACCGCATCATTAATAAGGTTAGGCACAACCCTAAAATGAATATCAAAGTATTCTGTGGGGATGCCTGCGCCGGTTACGGTAATCCGTACAGAATAGTCCCCCGCGGGGAGTCCATGATTGGGTACGATGGTAAATGGGAAGTAATCGCTGTAAAGCAAACCCGCAGGGATTTCAAATGTGTTGGTGTATAAATCGCCTGCGAGCGTAAAATCGTTGATGTCACCCGTCATTGTTATGGTAAGAGGAACCGCAATATCTTCGAGCCCAACGTTAACCACCGTCACATTATGCGGGTCAAGTGCCGCATACCCCGCCGGTACGGTCGGGAAGCGATGCGACGGGTATATGGACATGGCCACGCCTTGGGGTTGTCGTTGCCAAACCCATATACCGGGGGCGGGGGGGGCGGTGGGTATGGTATGGGGGGGGGTGCTTTGGGGATTTGGTAGTAATTGGGCCGAAGTCACATAAAACGTTTCCGGTGCAATCATGACCATACCCGGTTCACTGATATTGACCCAAAAACCGGTAAATTCTGCGGTGGTGGTTCGGTTGGGGATGTTAGGGTTGTTATTTGTGTTGTTGATGAAACCGGAGCCGAAGGTAATGCGTCGGAGCGCAGCGGTGCCTCTTACAAAATCGCTCATGTTCGTTACGTTTGTTGTGTTCCATCCATATAAATCCAAAGCGGTGAGGTGGTTTGCGTCACGGAACATGGAATTCATGCTTGTTACGCGGTTAACATTCCAACGGGATAAATCCAATGCGGTTAGGCGCGTACCCATAAACATGGTACCCATGTTTGTTACGCGACTTGTATCCCAATCGGATACGTCCAAAACAGTTAAAGCGCGGGTATATCGGAACATGGTGCTCATATCGGTTACGTTGGAAGTATCCCAGCGTGATACATCCAGCGCAGTTACCCCTGAGCCCATAAACATGCCGTTCATTAACGTTACGTTGCTTGTATCCCAATTGGACACGTCTAATGTCGTGACATTGCCGGCACCTTGGAACGTGCCTGCCATGGTAATTACATTGCGGGTATCCCATTGTGATACATCCAAAATGGTTGCGCCGGTGTTTTGGAATGTACCTTGCATATTGGTAACACTACGGGTATCCCAATTAGAAACATCCAAGGTAGTTACAGCACCGGTGCCGCTAAAAACGCGGTCCATCGTCGTTACGCGGCTCACATCCCAATTGGAAACATCCAATACACCGGATAATGAGCTTGCATTTCTAAACATGTGGTTCATGTTGGTCACGCCGCCGGTATCCCAACCGGATACATCCAATCCGGTTAATGCAGTAGCATTAAAGAACATGCTGGTCATAAGCGTCACGTTGCCGGTTTTCCAATTGGACACATTAAGTGTGACTACACCGGCACCTTCAAACATGCGCTCCATATTAGTTACGTGTTCGGTATTCCAACCGGATACATCCAATAAATTAACATTGCCGGTGTTTCGAAACATACCTGCCATGTTAGTCACGTTATCGGTATTCCAACCGGACACATCCAATTCGCTCACCGTCATTACATCTTGGAAAACGCCTCGCATGTTGGTTACATTACGTGTATCCCAATTAGACACATCCAACGCGGTTAATGCTGTCGCGCCGTCAAACATCCTGTCCATATCCGTTACGTTGCGGGTGTCCCAACCGGATATATTCAAGGTAGTAAGCACCCTTGGGATAGTGTTACCGTTATTATCCATTAAATCTCTGCCATCCCTGAACATGGTGGACATGTTTGTTACGTTGCGGGTATCCCAGCCGGATAAATCTAAGGATGTTAACGATATGGTGTTGCGGAACATACCGTTCATATTGGTTACATTTCGGGTATCCCAATGGTTCGCGTCCAATTGTGTTAATGCTTCGGCATAAAAAAACATGTTGGCCATGTTGGTTACGTTTTGAGTATTCCAACCGGTTGTAATAACCATGGTTAGCGAATCGGTCTCTTGAAACATCCTGGACATATTAGTTACGCGTCCGACATCCCACGCGGATAAGTCTAAGCTTGTTACACCACTTTGCCAAAACATGCGAGCCGCTACGATTAAATTGCCGGTATCCCAATTGTTTATCCCCGAAAGGTCGGTAAGATTGGGCGTATCATGGAACGTGGCGTACATGGACGTTACGCGGCTTGTATCAAAATATTCCAAGCCTGTAATCGTGTGTAGGTTGGTTAGATGTACAAATAAAGCGCGCAACGAAAAACCGGCGTCAATCGGCCCTTCAAATATAATGTGATTTATATTTGCGCGGTATGCATCCCACGGGCTGAGGACACCGGATTGGTTTATCCTACCCTCTTCTACAATTAATGTGCCATCGTTGTATAAGCGCCACGGAGCGCCGTTAATACCTACGGTTCCGGTCGCCGTAACTTGCGATGCGTATACCGTAAACATAGGCACGACAGGAATTAACGCTAATACAAGTACCAGCGCAATCAGCCGCCTGAAATTGCGTTTCATGAAATCACCCTTATTATATTGTACTTACTCATATGTATTTATGTAATCATATAGCAAAAACTGCGCGATTTGTCAATATTTCTCTAAAAATAAAATATCGCGTTGGTTTTTGGCCGGATTGCGCATGACGATATTTAGCAACCGTTCCAGTGCGGCACCGGTTTCTTTTCCGGCAGGGATACCCCGCGCGATTAGGTCGTTGCCGTTTAATGCCAAGCCCTTGATGTGATAGCATTCGTTTTTATCATGGATGTCATGTGCGATTTGGTGAAGCGCTGTTAAATGCATTGCGTCGGAAATGCCGATGACTTCTTGCAACATTAATAAGTTTTCGAAAAACGCCAACGCAGATTTCGGGGGCATTTGGCGCAGCGTTTTTTTAATTTCATAACGGTCGTTGGGGATGGGGTGGGGTAATAATTGGGTGTAGAGGGTAACGGCTTGCACGGTTTTATTATCATATCGCATGGCGCGTAATAACAACGCGGGATTATCAAACGGAGCGAAGAAGATAGCCAATGGCAGATGCGGATTGCTGTCCGCAGAAGTTTTTAACAATAATTTATTTAAACGCGATTGCGTTAACGCGGTATCACCGGGGTAGGGGATGCCTTGCAAAATGTAAGGCATGAGCCCGGTATCGAATAGTAATGCAAATGCGGCGGGATATGCCCCGCACAACAAGCGCGTAAATTCTTGGCGGATGCGTTCTGCACTGATATTCGCCAGGTTGCTTGATTGTTTGCCGATAGCCGCCAATGTTTCGCCTTCAATGGCAAAACCCAATGTAGCGGCAAAGCGTATCGCACGTAACATGCGCAACGCGTCTTCACCAAAGCGTAATGTAGGGTTGCCTACGGCACGGATGATATGGCGCTCAATATCCGCCCGCCCGTTGAACGGATCGGCAAAACCTGATGCAGGATTGTACGCGATGGCATTCATGGTAAAGTCGCGGCGACTTAAATCTTCTTCAATATGCGTCGTGAACGCCACCGAATCGGGGCGACGCGCGTCGGTGTAGGTGCCGTCGATGCGGTAAGTGGTGACTTCGAAGGGTTGGCGGTTTTGTACGACGGTGACAGTACCGTGGTCGATGCCCGTATCGAATGTGCGGGGGAAGAGGATCTTCACTTGCGCGGGTAGTGCCGATGTGGTGATGTCCCAATCTTTGGGGGTGATGCCGCGCAGCATGTCACGCACGCATCCGCCCACGACAAAAGCCTTGAACCCGGCGGATTCGAGGGTGTGCAAGATTTGAAGGGCTGAGGGGGGTAGGGGAGGCATGGGTGTGTTAATTCCTTTAAATGACTTTGATTAAGTACGATAATATCGATGATTGCAATTTCGTCAAGGGGTTTGAAAAAGATAAATTATAACAGCCACAATATGAAGGATACTTCGGAAAATGAATACATTAAAAAAATAAAAGGAACTTAAAAAGCCCTGCGTAAATGGCTTTTGCGCAGGGCAGGGGTAATACGCGATTCCTTATGACTTGAGGCAACGCTGGGTGTTGCGGTTGTTATATTGCCGTTCTGCGATGGTTTCGCGGCGTTCGGCTTTTTATGTTTGATACGGTTCAGGCGGGCTGCCCATTATAGTACTTCCTGTTGTTGACTCTCTCTGGCCAGAGGTTTTTGTGAGTCGTAAGTCCAGTGGTAACGATTCGATCCGATGCACGTTTGCGGATGTCATGGATACGCCGATGACTTGGACGGAGTATAACATGGGGCGTTGGCCCGTTTCTAAGAAAAATGCCAAGGATTTTGTTTGGATCGTTTTATTTATTGCTTCCGAAACACATCCAAGCTATGACTCGTCATGCCCACCATGTCCGGCCTTTCGCATATGGCTAGGTGGTGGTGCATGTACAGGGCGAAGCGCTCTTCGGGCATTTCTTCCAGTGCGTCGCGCAGGAAGCGGGCTGCTAGGGTGGTGGCTATATAATGTAGGCGCTTGGTGTTGAAGGGAGCCATCAGTGCGTCGATGTCCTCTTTTCGGCACATTTCGAAAACGTCGTCGGGGATGGAAGTGGTGGCGAAGGTGTAGGGATCGATTTTGCCTTTTTTTAAGTAGTCGGCTACGTCGAAGCGGGCTAGGCGCAGGCCGCTATCCATGATGCACATATCGCTGATGACGTATGCGGCGAAGATAACGCCGCCGGGTTTGGTGACGCGGATGGCCTCGGCGATGCATTGGTGCTTGTCGGCGGTGGTGAACAGGTGGTACAGCGGCCCCAGCACGAGGGTGATGTCGAAGGTGTTATCTGCGTAGCGGGAGAGGTCAAGGGCGTTACCTTGTGCTAGTGTGATGCTTTGCGTGGGGGTGATTAAGCTGCGGAAGGTATCTATGTTGCGCGGGGTTAATTCCAACGCGTCCACGATATAACACAAGTCTGCGATGGCGCGGCTGTAGCGGCCGGTGCCTGCGCCTACTTCCAAGATGCGCGGCGCGGAAGTTTTTTCATTGACCTCATGCAAGTATTTTTCGATATAGCACATGGTGGTGATAAATTCGATTTGGTTGTAACGGTTGTCGAAACGAGCTTGCTCGTCATAAGTCGTTGTGTAGTAGTTGATAATCGGATCCATGTTTGACACCTCCGAAAGTTTTTACTATCATCCGCGTATAATGGAAAAATGTCAATAAAATGTAATAATTGGAGGGAATGGATATGAAGATTTTCACAGGTTCGGGCACGGCGGTTTGCACGCCTTTTGATGCGAATGGCAAGTTTAACCCGGCGGCGTATGAGAAGCTGATTCAGTTTCAAATCGAGCAAGGCGCGGATGCGATTGTGTCGTGCGGTACCACGGGCGAGGTTTCGACCCTTTCGAAGGACGAACATATCGAAGTGGTGCGTACTGCCGTGGCTGCTGCCAAGAAATACGGCGCGGTTGTGGGGCGCAAAGTACCCGTCATCGCAGGTGCGGGCGGCAACGACACTGCCTTGTGCATGGAAATGGGCACGTTATTGCAACAAGCCGGGGTGGACGCACTCATGTACGTGACACCGTACTACAACAAGACTTCGCAGCGCGGGTTGGTGGCGCACTACACGCGGTTGGCAGCCAACGTGGATTTGCCCATCGTCCTGTACAACATCCCCGTGCGCACTGCTCTGCATATGACGGCAGAAACTACGGCGGAAATCGCAAAACTGCCCAACATCGTGGCCATCAAGGAAGCCAGCGGCGACTTCGGCCATGTGGCGGATATTGCCGCGCGTTGCGGCGACAACCTCGATATTTTGTCGGGCAACGACGATTACATCTTGCCGATTTTGTCACTGGGTGGGGTGGGTGTGATTTCCACCATCGGCAACATCGCGCCCAAAGTGGTGCATGATATGGTGATGAAATTCTTGGACGGCGACATTGCGGGTGCGCGAGCCTTGCAATTGGGCATCATGCCCATCATGCGGGTCTTGTTCGCCGATGTGAACCCCATCGTGATAAAAGCCGCGCTCAATATAATGGGCTTTGATATGGGTGAATGCCGTGCGCCGCTGGTGAATGCGGAAGATGCGCTGCTGGCGAAATTACAAGCAGCGATGCGTGATTACGGGTTGCTCAACGGGCAATCCGCATGACGCGTGTCATCGTAAGCGGTTGCCACGGGCGGCTGGGCGCGGCCATTTGCCGCTTGGCGGCTGAAAGCAGCAAAAACGACCGTGATGCGGGCGAAGCAAGTAATGCCGTACAAGTCGTAGCGGGCATTGACGTAACCGCACCGCCCGGCCGTCATGCCGTCGCCGGAGTCACTTCGCCGGAAAGCGGCACGTTTCCAGTGTTTGCAAATATATCCGAATGTGATGGAATACCGGCCGATGTGTTGCTCATTTGCGCGCCGCCGCATGCCGCCGACACAATTGTGGCGCAAGCGCGTTATTGCGAAGTACGGAAATTGCCTTTTATCATCTGTACCACCGCACTGCCCGCCGACGCGCTGGCAGCCATTAAAAAAACAGCGGATAAAACCGCAGTTCTCATATCCGCCAATTTGTCGTTGGGGGTTAATTTGTTGGCGCACTTGATTAACCAAGCCGCAAAAAACCTATACGAGGCCAACTTCGACGTCGAAATCATCGAACGCCACCACAACCAAAAATTGGACGCACCATCCGGTACGGCTTACGTACTGGCCGACGCCGTCAACACCGCCTTGGGCGGAGAAATGCGCTATATCACCGACCGCAGCCCGCACAGATCCACCCGCGCTCGCGATGAAATCGGCTTGCACGCCCTGCGCGGCGGCACAATCACCGGTGACCACAGCGTTATCTTCGCCGGGTTGGATGAAGTCATCGAGTTGAAGCATTCCGCCCTATCCCGTGATGTTTTTGCCGTGGGCGCGTTGAAAGCAGCGACGTTTATGCACAGCAGGCCGCCGGGGTTGTATACAATGCAGGATGTGGTGACGTGATGCGGCCAACCAAGCCCTACAGTGAAGTCAAAGCGATGCTGGGTAATGCAAGCGCGGCTTGGGAAGCGCTGGTCGGCTACGTTCGCTTTTATTACGAAATGGACGAAAATTGGGCGGAAGGAAAACCCACCCATAAACATTTCAACAATTTATTCATCAAACGAAGCGGAAAGGCTTTATTGTCCTTGCATTTGCGCGATGGCTTCTTTTTGGTGGGTGTAACGTTGGGTGGCAAAGAGCGCGATGCATTCGAAGCACAACGCGCGGCCTTCGGAGAGACTGTCCGCAATGAATATGATGCCGCCGAAACCTTGCACGATGGCAAGTGGCTAGGATTTGAAGTGCGCGATGATTCGCTCATTGACGACATCATTCGGTTGTTGCAAGTTAAACGCAAGCCCAATCGAAAAGCGCTGCCGAAAGATATGAAAATGTGCGGGCGTTTGGATATTGGGATGGCGCATGATGAAATTACGAGATGCATAATGGCTTAAGAGCAAGACCTTGGGGCTTTGCTCCAAACCCCACAAACTTTTAAAAAAGTTTGATCAAAACTTTAATTAAAAAGCCGCGATCGCAATCGCGGCTTTTTTGCGGTTTTTGTCAAACTTTTTGCAAAAAGTTTGCGGGGTTTGGGGCAGGGCCCCAAGGTTTTGACTTTTATTAAATTCAAACAACCAAATCGCGCCGCCTGTAAAACACCAACCCGCCAACCGTGCAGCCTACCGCTGCCACGGTCAAAACAACTAGCGGCAGCACTCGCATATCTTCCAACGGCAACTGCGGCACATGATAAAACGGTGATAGGTACATAACCCAGCGTGGCAAGTCCAGCAATTCGCCGAAGAAGCCGATCATGAAGATGTAGGTAAAATATACCCAGCACAGCGTAGCGGCTTTGGGGAAAATGCCTACAACCAAGACACCCAAACCCAACATAAACCACAAAGCCGGTACATAGATCATCATGGCATACAGGGTTGAACCGAACGCGAGCGGAACCTCCAGCATCACCGTACTGACCGACCACATCCCCACGATGGCAGCAAACGGCATGAGCAAACTCGCCGCGCAAGCAAGCAGCACAAAGCACAATAAAAATCGTGGTCGCGAAATGCTTCTGCTGAGTATCGATTCTGCGCGGCCTTCATTTTCTTCGCGCGTTATTTTGAAGATTAAAATCAGCACGGGTGCAATGCAAATCACAGCAAAACCCACGTTCAAAAACATTGTAAACAATTCCACCGCCGTAAAATCGGGCGATGTGGGCATGAGCATTTGGAATGCGCCGCTCTCCCCGGCGAAGTGCTCCGCGTCGCGTAAAATACCACCCAACGCCGCACCGAAGCTAAACAATACCGCCATCCATGCAAACAAGGTGTTGCGATTTTGCTGCCAAACAAGCCCCAAGGGCGTCCGGAGAAAAGCCGATGCGTATTGGTACCCTTGCCGCTCCGGCAAAAGCCCTTGCCCGATATCGCGCCCGGCGTTCAATAAATACGCAACGCCAAACAAAACCAACGCCGCCGCCAGCATAATCCACAGCGGCCATACATAGTTGGAAACAAATGCCTCTACCCGTAGCGGCAAACCCAATGGAGAAATCCATGAAAGCATTTCAAACGATACATCGCCCACGGCACGCAGCAAATAAGAAGCAATGAGCACAAAAAGCGCATATCCCGTAACCGCGCGCGTCGAATGAGAGAATTGCGAAAGCAACGCTGCCAGTGCCGCAAAGAAAATGCCCGTCACACCCAAACTTGCGCCATAAACAAACGCTCCGGCCGTGGTAATCCCGCCTATGTCCAAAAACGAAAGCAATACGCCATGCGCAATCGCCAACACAGCATTCACCAAAATGGCCGTCAACATCACCGCATGAAAAGCCGACAACCTGCCGATAGGAAGGGCACGTAGCACTTCATAGCGACCTTTTTCTTCATCGCCGCGCGTGCTTTTCATGACCAAAATAATATTAAAAATCGCCACCGCTATCAGGGTAAACAAGTGCATTTCGACCGCATAAAAGTGCCCCACCATAAAAACATCTACCGCAAAAAACGGCCCCTGCAACGCGATATGCGCGGGGTTGTCCTTCATCACCAGCAACCCCTGCAATTCTTCTGCGCTAAATTGGTTTTCGAATGCCGTTAGCATGACCCCGGCCACTAGAAGCAACAAACTTATCCACGCGATGATATAAACGCGCTCTTTGCGCAGGGTAAAGTGTGTAAGTTTGAAAGTGTTTTTGAACATTTCGGTCATGATGGGTTGCTCCTTGCGGATGTGCCGTAGTGACGCATAAATAATTCTTCCAATGAAGGGGGAGCGCTTTCCAATTTTTGTATGCCGTATGGGGAGAAGAAGCGGATCACTGCATCCAATGCATCGGTGTCGGCTTCGAACCGGATGTTTTTATGTTCGACGCAAACATTGTGGATGCCGCTTAGGTTTTCCAATCCCTGCGGTTCGTGCTGGGTTGTTATGTTCATGTGGTAGCGGGTTAAGTGGCGCAGGTCGTCCAGTGTGCCGGTTTCTACCAATTTGCCGTTGCGTATAATTGCGACGCGGTCGCACAGGCGCTCCACTTCTGACATGATGTGGCTAGACAAAAATATACTTTTGCCTTTGTTTTTTTGCTCCATTACATGGGTTTGAAATACCTGCTCCATCAAGGGGTCAAGCCCGCTGGTGGGTTCGTCCAAGATGAATAAATCGGCATTGGAGGCGAATGCGGCAACCAGAGCTACTTTTTGGCGGTTGCCCTTGGAATAGGTGCGGCATTTTTTAGCGGTGTCCAAATCGAAGTCGCGCACGAGTTGGTCGCGCAGCGTTTTGTCATATTTGCCGCGCATGCTTACAAACAAATCAATGGTTTCGCCGCCGGTTAGATTGGGCCACAAATTTACATCACCGGGTACGTAGGCAATGCGCTTGTGGATTTCGGTAGCGTTTTTCCATGCGTCCATGCCAAATACTTGTGCCTTGCCGGACGTTGCCTTCAAAATGCCCAGCAAAACGCGGATGGTGGTGGACTTGCCGGAGCCATTAGGCCCTAAGTACGCGAAAATTTCGCCTTCGTTGATGCGAAGATTGACCTCATCCAGCGCGGTGAAATTTCCAAATTTTTTAGTTACTTGCTCTAGCTGTAAACTGTAGTGCATGTTCGTGACCTCCTTATTGTTTGGCGCCATGGTTGCGCAATCATTCAACTGTGCGGGTAAAAAATTTTATTCAGCTCTACTCCTGACTGTGCTCAAATCCATTCGAAAGCATTTCGCGCACGTGGTTGTCCAGGAGGGAATAGTATACGTTTTTGCCGATTTTTTCGTTGTGTACGAGGTTGGTGAGCCGCAAGGATTTTAATTGATGTGACACGGCGGATTTAGTAATACCCAATAACACGGCCAAATCGCAAACACACATGCGTTCTTTGGACAAAGCCCACATAATTTTGACGCGGGTAGCATCCGCGAACATTTTATACAGATTGGCCAATGCGTGGAATTGTTGGTTGTCGGGCATGTGTGTCCGTACACATGCGATGACATCTTCGTGGATGGCGTTGCAATCACAGGTGTCATGTGTTGGTTTCATTTCTGTCACCTCCGTTGAATGGGTGAATGGTTGCTCAACTGTTTTCATTGTAGCGTCCGATTTTATTTTGTCAAGCATTTTTTGCAAAAAATCAACCTTGTATTTTTCAACGAAAATGATAAAATTGTTATTTGTGTGCAACGTATGTTGTAAAAATAACACTTAGGAGGCAACAAAATGAACAACACAAAGCAACCCCGCATCATGTCCTTTATTTTACTGGGCGCATTATTGACCATTGTTATGCTGGTATTAGGCGCATGCGGCAGCGGTACATCCCGATTGGTAGGCCAATGGGAAGCAACCAGCGCAACCATTTCCGGCGATTGGGGCTCAGACACAGAAGAAATACCCGCCGGAGAATTTACGTTTGAATTTTTCTCTGATGGCACCGGTGTAGAAACCGACGGAAACTGGTCCCACGATTTTACATGGACTTCCGACAACGGGCGCTTGCGTATAACCGACGATTGGGGAACCGAAACTGCCGATTATTCTTTCAGCTCCAACCGATCTATTCTTACACTCGTCTTTATCGATGGCGACGAAACGTTAACACTCACACTTCGTCGAATGAACTAATAAATAAAAAATTACATCCGTCGGCTGCGCACCTTAGCCACATCGCGCACCAGCGTACCTATGATTTGCTCGACTTGTTCATATTTGTACATTTGTTCCAAAATGATCGCATTATTAATTGTAAAGAAGGGGTCGACATGGGCGATATCGGTGCTTGTGTCGGCCTCTTTGTGTAAATACGGCGTGTTGTTTTTTTGCGTTTGCTCGCGGGTGGCAATGGAGCCGTTGGGCATTTCTTCGCTGTAGTAGTAGGTGATTTCTTCGCCATAGAAGAGGGGGACGCACGCCAGATACATCCCGAAACGCAGGTATTGCATGGGCTGGGGCGTGAAGGGTGCATCGGGGGATATGCGGTAATATAGGACGATTTCCTTGTCGGGCATGCTTTTGTACAGGAAGGGTTGGTGTTTCTCGATATAAGGAAGTTGTGCGGGTTTGTGCGACTTGAAAACGGGAAGCAACAGCCCGTTTTTTTGTTGCGCGGCGAGCGCGTCGGCGATGATGCGGTCGCTTTGTAGAGTGGTGAGGTGGTGGCGCAGGTAGGTTTGGGCCAGCGCAAGCCCTAGGATATCGTCGGCGGATGAGGCGGTTAGGTAGTATTTTTCCAGCGTGTGTAGCGTTTCGTAGTCGGGGCAGAAGTGGACGACCAACATGTGATAAGCGCACATTTCTACGAACGGCTCGATGAGCGCGACGCAATCGGGGTTTTTGTATACGCGGACGAAGGCCGCCTGCGCGGCTTCATCGGGTGTGGCCATCCATAAGCTGTTTTCTAGTAGGCGTTTGTCCAGTTGGGCGTTGTGCGCGTTGTACCGCGCCGTCAAGTCAACCAATTCTTGACGACTGTACGGAAAGTGCGTCAGCGTGAGCGAAATCAGTTGGTGGCAAATAGCCACCGGTTGAATATCGAGGCGCGTCAATAAATAATGTGCCGCCGCCGCCAAATCTTGGTGGTGCACTTCATGCGGTAGCAATTGCGTGATCGCCGCCAGCAGGAAGTCGTCCGCAATGGCGCGGAAGCGACGACCCACCAATGCTGCCGCAGCGGCAAAATCCCCCGTATGCAAGAAACACGCCAAAAGCTGGCGCGGCAGGTCGGGGGTGTTTTCGTCCGCGGCTTGATAGGATTCCCGTGCGCGGGTGTAGTCGCCGGATTCAAAATATACGCGCCCCAATGTCAGCAACAAGCGCATCTTATATGCTGCGAGGATGTTTTTTTGCGCCAGCATCGCCTCAAGTACGGGGATGGCATCAAGTGCGGGGGCGTCCATGTACGCATCCGCCAAGCGGCGCAATACGTAGAAGCGGCGGTCACCTTGGTCGAAGAAGTGACGGAATGTTTCCACGTCTACGCCGCGCACCATGGGGCGTACCACCAGCCGCTCGTGTAGCACCGTGCGCCGCCCTGCACCTAAGCAGGTGTACGACAGGTTGGTACTAGCGGATTCGACCTGAACGGTATGCGATGGGGTCATTTCGTACACGTCCATGCCGCGCTTGGCCGCATCGGTGACATACACAAAACGCACCGCAGAATCATGTCCGGCGGTGAGCTCGAACAGGGTCAAATGGTCGCGCACGATGGCCTCAGCCTGTTGCAAAAGTAGGGGAGATTCATCGGCGGTGCTGGCCATACCCACATCTTGCATGGCGCGGCTACGCTTCCAATAGAAGTAGTACAGGCTATTGACGTGGCGGCCTGTTTTTCCTTCTTCCAAGCATCGCACGGCCAATTGCAAAATTTTTGTGATGTGCGCGGGCAAGTGATCGGCCAGCGCGCGGTCGGTCAGCATCAAATGGTACACATACACCGCCAAATCGGGCGGCATGTTGGCGGTTTGAAGAAATTGCGACAGCGGGTAGAGGTTGACGCGTTCAATATTGTTAGCGAAGGCCGTTTGCATTAAGTGCGCATATAAATGGGGCGCGGTTACTTGCTTGCGTTCGGCGGAAAGGTACAAGGCGTAGGCTTCTGCGCTTTGGTCGTCGTCGCGGATGCGGAGTGCGCAAATATCCTTGAGCAGGGGTGCGTATTGGCTGACGGCGTACAACTTCTCGCCCAGTGTGGGGTTGTGCGCGATGGCCGTAGATAAATCTGCACTCCCGTTAGCCGCAATGTCGGTGATGTCTGCGCCTCGTGCGGCGGCGTAGTGCAAAACCGCCAATAATTCCGCTCCGTGGGCAATACGCGCAGTTTTGTAATAACGATACAGCCCCTCAAATACATAAGGACTGCGGCAACCGCCAGCAAAAGCCCCCGATAAATGCGCATACGCTTCTTCAAATTCGCCCACGGCCAAGTGCAGCCGTCCCAGCATAACGCGACGCATCATGTCCGTGCTGTTCATTCCAATGCCGCTCACACCTGCGCTGATAGCCGCCAAATTGCGCCAATGCTTCCGCGCTGCCCGCAGGCGATTTTGCCGGATTTCCAAAAATGCATACAAAAAACACAACTCCGCATAATGTGCAGCTTCGTGGCTTTTTAAAAAAGATCGATACGCCCACGCCATGTCCAATAATTCCTTAGCCGTGTCGTAATGCCCCGCTTCGATGGCGATAAATGTTGCCAGCGTTAAATTTGGTAAGTGTATCTCGTTACGGCGAAACGCCGTGATGGCCGCATGATGCGCATGTTGCAAAAACACGCGCGACGCGTCATTCGCACCAAACGCATACCCCAACCACAACCGCACCGTGCGGGCGATTTCCTTTTTCACCGCGCGCATGTCACCATTCCCCCGCGCTCAGGGGTATTTCCAACCTATGTACTACGCCGGGGCGTGCGCCTTTGACGATTATCGACGTGCGCATAAACGGCGTCTTGCGGAAAAATCGCCCCGCATGCGAAAACGCCGACAGCTTGACCGAAAACGGGATTTCGTATCGCCCCCCCACCAGGTATGACCGTGCATTAAATCGGACAAAACTGTCCTTGCAAAACACTTCCACGGACAAATCCACACCCGTATTGTTGGTGATTTCAATCACGCCGTGGTCGTCGTAACGGAAAGAATCGCGGTTCAATTTCGCTTGCAACGGCGGCAATCGGCGGAAGATGATTTCCGCTTCGTGGTTTGCAATGTACACCCGCTCGCATGCATATCGCGTGTTTATCATTGCCGGGCTGATGGCGAAAGGAATCCGCGCCCGATTGTCCGCATCAAAATCTCCCGACAGCAATCGATTGGCGGAAAAAGTCAACCAAGGCGGTGCATTTTCCACTTCAATGGGGGCTTCGTAAAAACCCGCGTCGGATTTTTCGACCGTGATATACCCCCGCACCGGGGTAGCGTCATAAGGCCGGCGGTCAAACACAAAAGACGTCTGGGGCAGGGTCGCCGTAGTCTTTTGCTTCATGCCCGACAGGATAAAAAAATTATCCATCGCGCGTTCGCGGTTCGCGTCTTTGTGCAGGTTTTCGTAGATCTCCATGTACGGATACCCCACCGCCAACAGCAACATATAAAATTCGCCATCCGTGAAAATCTGCCGCGCCGCCGCCGGTTGCGCTAGCGAATATTGATAAAATTCGCGCACGCTGGAAATGACCGTACCGTCGCGTGCAGTAATGACCATTTGCGCCTGCCGCGCGGTTACGTGAATCGCAGTTTCGCCACCGTTGGTGCATACATACACCATCGTTTCAAAATCGCCGTCGGCTCCATCAGCCAGTGCGGTATCAAAGGTATATTGCAGTGTCTGCGCATTACCCACCCATTCCGAAGGCGAAAAAGTCAACGCGCGGTGCCGCGAAGTGACATACCCCTTCAACGTACCGCCGCCGCTGTTTTTTACTATTAACTCGCCCGAAGAAGTGCTGCCGATTTCAATGTGAATCGCTTCGGCACTAACATTCAGTACGGGTAGGGGATGTTCGAAATTCATCGTGCGTCACCGCTTTGGCGCGCCAATTGCATAATCTTCTCGATGTTGCCACGCAAAGCGTCATTTACGGCCTGCGCGGAAGTTTGCGCGTGCAAGTTCACAAACGCGCCTAAGCTTTCGCCCAAATGCTGCGCCAAGTTTTGCATGGACATTTCGTAAGCGTGGAGCGTTTCTTCTAGTGTCTTCTGATTACGTTCGATGTATTGCCCCTGCTGTGTTAATGCCAATTGTGCGTCTTTCATGGACTCCACCGCGCGTACCAATTGCACCAACTGCTCGGACAATGCATTGGAATGCCCTTGTAAATGTGCCGCCAATAATTCCGCCGCGGATTGCAATTTGCCGCTGGCCTTGGCGATGGCATCGGCCGATTGATTAATCGACCCTTGCACGGTTGTTGCCTGTGTTAATGATTTCTCCCAAGCGGCGGAGGCTTGTGCCAAGTCCTCATTCATGCGTACCAATTTTTCGTCAATGGCTTTGGCAATTTGCGTGTGGATGTCCTTGTTGGCGTCGCGCAGGGTTTCGTTTAATTTCTCCGCGTTGGCACTCAACGTCTCAACCAGCCGATCCATCGAATTGTTAAACAATTCTGCCTGCCGACCATGCGCTTGCATCAAGTCCGTCTTGAGCCGCAACACCGCTCCGCCCGCATCGCTGGCATAAAAACGTCCTACCTCGCGCTCTATATAAATAAGCATTTCGTCGCACAACCGAGCTCGTACCGCACGAAAATCAAAAAAAGAAGCGCACAACCGCAGCAGCAAAAACACCACCACAGCCGTCACGCCATATACATGTGCCCAATCATTAAAAATAACCGCCAGCAGCACGCCCACCCACAACAGCCCCGACTCAAATCCCTCAACAAATGCGGCCATGCCCGCGTACCGCCACCCCGCGAAGTGCAGTTTATCCACTTGTCGCTCTACAATCTGCGCAGTAGGCACACGCGTAACCGACGCATCCGCCACTTGCTTGTATGCCGCAATTGCATTGCGCAACAACGTACTGCGAATTTTTTTAATATCCTCGCGTTCCTTCAAATGCGGGGTTTCCTTGGAAACTGCCAACGCCGCTGCACTGTACCGCGACCGCGCCAGCACACGCAACGCAATCACCACCGCCGTCACGCACAAATACACCGCCAAGATAAGCACGTGATTATCTTGGCGGTTGAGTGCATTAAAAATATTGGTGAAAAAGTCGAGGATCATAACGACCTCCTACCAGCGCAAGCTCCCCTTGCGGTGCGTCCACAGGAATAATATCAAAATCACGACCAAATTCGCACCAATAATTTTAAAGGTGCGCAATTCCAAACCATACTCCAAATTATAAATAGCCAAATTAACTTGTTGCGTGTACGTAAAGTGCAAATAAGTCGCCAGCCGCTCGTTGAAACTAGAGAACATGGGACCCATGCCCAGCAACATCGATAATGGCGTAGCAATAATAGGTGCCTTCGACAAACCTGTCGTGATGCCCAGCATAATAGAAACCAACGCACCCGTCGCAGTGATAATCATAAACTCCAGTGTAATAAAGCCAAAATGCCGTCCCACCATGGCATATAATAACAATATTGGTAATGACATGATGAACAATGCTGTCGCAGTGCCAAGCAAGTACTGTCGGGGTTTCATCCCCGCCATGCGCATGAAGCGTAGGTTATGCGAAGTTTTATCTTCTTGCACCAATGCAGATGCCGACCCCACCATTGCCAAGCCGATGAACATAACCGTAAACATCCCGGTTACAGATAATTGCGGCAAACTCAGCAGGGGGTTGTTCTCCATGCAGTATTCACAGTGAAAAGCCTCAATACATGGGTATGCATATTCCGGGGTCGGACATTCGCGCTCCGGTCCCATCAAAAAGGTCATGACCAAAATCATCACGATATACACAACGCCCTGTACAATCATGCCGGGGCTTTTAATCAAACTGCGCATTTGCTTCATGAAAATTGCATTTGTGTTTCTCATAACTCCACCCCCGTCAATTGCAAGAATACGGCTTCCAAGTCGGGCACGGTACGCATGGCGTTGTATTGCGTGCACAATGCCTCCGGATGGCCTTGCTCTACGATTTTACCTTCGTGCAGCAACGCCACACGGTCACATAATTTCAAAGCTTCGTCCATGTTATGCGTAGTTAAGAAAATCGTCGCGCCATCATCGCACAAGGTGCGCAGCAATTTACATATCCCCTTGGAAGTGCCGGGGTCAAGCGCACTGGTCGGTTCGTCCAAGAACAACAACTTGGGCGAATAAAGAATCGCCCGTGCCAGTGCCAAGCGTTGGTTCATACCGCGCGATAACTCCGACGCGGCTTTTTTCGCATCTTCGCCCAGCCCCACCTTGTCCAAAATTTCCTGCGGCTTCGTCTTGGGCAAGTCATAAATCCGCGCATACAAATCCAAATTTTCCAACCCATTAAGATGCGGATAAAGCCCCCCCATGTCCAGCATAATACCCAACTCGCGCTCGGTTGCATCCACGCTTAATTCGCCGCTGTCCGGCTCCAACTGCCCGGTAAGCAAATTAATAATCGTAGTCTTACCCGCCCCGGAAGGCCCCAACAACCCAAAAATTTCCCCCGGTGCCACATGAAAACTAACATCCGAAAGCACCGTCTTGTCTTTAAAACTCTTTGAAACATTCCGCATAGATATCATATATCTGCTCCTTTCATTTATAACCACGAACTGTTTTCAAACCAAGCCGCGCGAAGCTCATAGGGGTCAAGGGGCGAGTCGCCAAATAAGGCTTTAGTCGGCATCCTTGCGGCGTTTGGAGCCCGTGCCCCAAGGTCTTAATCTTTTGACCTTAATCTTTTGATTTTTGCTCTACTAGGTCAGGCCGCCGCAACCGCGTCCGCTCCGCCGACTCCCGCTGCCGCCACTCGGCAATCTTGCCATGATGCCCGCTAAGCAAAACCTCCGGCACGCAGCGCCCGCGAAACTCCGGCGGTCGGGTGTAATGCGGGTATTCTAACCCACCGCCCAACTCCGCGCCAAAGCTTTCATTTTGATGCGACGCTTCCTTACCTAGTACGCCGGGTAGTAACCGCGCGATGGCATCGATGAGTACCAATGCCGCCGGTTCGCCGCCGGTTAATACATAATCGCCTATGGATATTTCGTCGGTGACAATTTCTTCGATGACGCGCTCGTCGATGCCTTCGTAATGGCCGCACAGGAGGATGAGTTCGGGTGCATGTGCCAATTCCTGCGCCAAGGATTGCGTTAGGGTGCGTCCTTGCGGGGATAAATAAATTGTACGCGGCTTTCGTTCCGCAACACTTGCCCATGCGTCGTACACGGGCGGTGCCATCATGACCATGCCCGCACCGCCGCCGTAGGGCGCATCATCCACTTGACCGTGCTTGTTGCCAGAAAAATCGCGGATATTGACCGCATTAACGCTAAAAAAGCCGGACGAAACCGCCCGACCCAAAATAGAATGGCTAACCATTTGTTTAATCATTTCGGGGAAAAGTGTGAGGACGTGGAAGGTCATGAAGGTCGCACCGTCGTGCGCAACTCACGCATTCCTTCTAATAAACGTAAGGTGACGCATTTTTCGGTTAGGTTGACGTTGCGCACTACGTCTTTTATGGCGGGTACCATGAAGGCAACCGTGTCTTGTGCGTCGGCGGGCGGTAGAATGACATACACGTCGTTGGCACCCGTGGAAAAAACTTCAGCAATGGTACCCAACGGGAAGCCGCTTTCATCCACGGCGGCACAACCGATGAGGTCGCGCACGTAATATTCGTCGGTATCGCAGGGCAGCGCCCATTCATCGGGGATGACCAGTGTCGTGCCTACGAGTTTCTCCGCGGCGTTGCGGTCGGTGATTTCTTTTAACGTCAAAATGACCACGCCTTTTTGCAAGCGTGCGTCGGTGATGGTGTATTTTTGCAAGGGCGCGTTCGCGGGGGCTTTTGCCTGCCGCAGAAACACTTCGTCCAATAATTCAAAGCGTGTGGGGTCGTCGGTGGTGGGCAATACACGCACTTCGCCGCGGATACCCTGTGGTTTTACGATAATACCAATTTCGAACATTTTCATACCTCCAACCTTCAAACCGTCGTATTATGCCGCAAATTCGCCTTGTTAGCAATCAGTGGAAAGTGTATTATGCATAATGAAGGGAGATGCGCAAAATGCAAACAATTATAATTTTGGATTTTGGCGGACAATACAAAGAACTCATCGCACGGATGGTGCGCGGATTGAATGTATATGCGGAAATCTTGCCCGGTAACATTTCCACAGAAATATTACGCAAAAAAAATCCCATCGGTTTAATTTTGGCCGATGGGGTGCAACGTGTGAACGCCCCTGATGCACCTATGTGCAATGCGGGGCTTTTTCAATTGGGCGTTCCCGTGATGCAATTTGACCCGCGAATGCTCCATGCGCCTTCAGGCAATGAGCAAATGCGTAACTTCCTGTACGACACATGCGGCGCGGCGGGTGATTATCAATTGAAGGATTACATCCCCGCGCAAGTCAAATCCCTGCGCGAAACCATCGGCGGTGAGAAAGTCCTGCTGGGGTTGTCCGGCGGGGTGGATTCATCGGTATGTGCGGCGTTGTTGGCCAAGGCCGTGCCGGGGCAGTTGGTTTGTATCTTCGTAGACCACGGCCTGATGCGCTTGAACGAAGGCGACGAAATTGAAGCCGCATTCAGCAATCGCGATTTGCATTTTATACGCGTGGATGCGTCGGCGCGATTTTTCAGTCGGTTACTGGGCGTGACAGACTCAGAACAAAAACGCAAAATCATCGGCGAGGAATTTATACACGTATTTGAAGAGGAAGCGGCCAAGCTGGGGGATATTCCATTCCTTGCGCAGGGTACGATTTATCCCGATATTGTAGAATCCGGCGCGGCATACGGTACGGTCATCAAGAGCCATCACAACGTTGGTGGCCTGCCCGAAAATTTAAAATTCGCCAAAATCGTAGAGCCGTTGTCGCTGTTGTTCAAAAATGAAGTGCGCGATTTAGGTCGCCGTTTGAAGCTGCCCGCCGCGTTCATCAATCGCCAACCCTTCCCAGGCCCCGGATTGGCCGTGCGCATCACCGGCGAAATCACCGCCCAAAAGTTGGACACGTTGCGCCGCGCCGATGCCATCTTCCGCGAAGAAGTCGGCAAGTTGAAAAAACGCCCCGACCAGTACTTCGCCATCCTCACCGACACACTGTCCGTGGGTATCAAGGGTAATATACGCACATATGACCCCGTCATCGCCCTGCGTGCCGTCACATCGGTGGATTTTATGACCGCCACAACAACGCCATTGCCGCACAAAATGCTGGCACATTGCGCCGCCCGCATCACCAACGAAATCGCCGAAGTAAGCCGCGTGGTATATGACATCACTGCCAAGCCGCCGGGTACGGTGGAATGGCTGTAAACAGTTGTTAAATGGTTGTCGTTAATGACATTCCGTGTTATCATGCATTGAAAATCGTCGTTTTGTGACGGCAGTGATAAAGTATGGGAGTGTTTTTCATGGGTTTTATCAGTGCGATTGTAAATAATTTTATTGGGTACGACTTAGTAATCGTTGGCTTTGCCGTTGGCAATGCCATTATTTATTTTCTGACAAAAAATGAATTGGCGCGGATGAATGAGTTGATTCACAAGACGAGCGACTTGTCTTTGGGTGATTCAAGTGAAGGACATGTGGTGGCGCTGGGGCACAATGACTTGGTGGCCATCAAGAAGGCGCGGAAGCGCACCAATTTGTGCTATTCAATATTTGTGAATATTATTTCCATTTTCCCGCTTTTGGGGCTGTTGGGTACGGTTATTTCTTTGATTTTTACCGCGGGGAATGTAGGATTGGAAGCGACACAGCAATATTTCATGATGTCGCTAACTTCAACGTTTTGGGGGATGATTTTCGCGATTACATACAAAATAATGGATGCGTTTATCTCACCCAAAATTGAAATGCTGAACAACGACGCGGAGCGCACCATCGTCAAGCGCGATGTGTAAGCCGGAGTAGTTATGAAAATACGGGATGTTATATTTGATTTGACAGCGTTCTTGGACGTTATTCTTGTGCTGCTGTTCCTCGTGATGATGATGAACATGGGCGAATTGGTAGATAACCGCCAGCAAATGTATGATGCCGACAACCAGCGTATATTGGCCGAAGCCGAACGCGAGGCTGCGGAGTATGCCTTGGTCGACGCGCAAATGCGGATGCGAATTTTCGAAGATTGGGATTATTACTTGGACGCGATGCTGCATGAGATTAACACCTTACAAGATTGGCGTGTTTCTGTGGAGGGTTCCGCTTCCTTTATATTTGTGGAAATGTTCATTGTAGAAGCCGGGCGGTTTATTCATGTAGAAGCCGCGCCGGATATTTTTCGGTCGGCCGAAGTACGATGGGATACCGGCGGGCGCAACACTATTGATAACCGCGACGAATTGCTGGGGCAAATCCATGGCATCCTAACTGATATTACCGATGTTACAGGTCTCGCGCATCCTGTTATGGTTATATTTAATCCCAGCATTGCAGGTACGGCACAGCAGGAAAGTCAATTGATCAGCGATGCGGTGCATCAATTTATTCACGATGTGGGCGATGACGTAAGCATATATTATTCTGTGCGGACGATGCGTTAGCGGTTCGTTCGTAAGAAGAAGCGGAGGGTCGTCATGTTTACAAAAATATTAATTGTGGCTGCGGTTGTCGCAGTTGCGCTTGCGGTATACGGGATGCTTGCTGGATTTAACGGCTGGTGGCCTTTTGGTGGTGGGGGCAACGGATATCGAAACGGCACGGCAACTAACGCCAACCAAGAAACAGCTCGCTCGCCCGAATCTTTTACTGTCGAAATCCACGAAGGCACCATCATGTACATGCACCATGAAGTAACGCTAGATGAATTGGAAGAAATCTTAGAACGATACCAATATTTGGACGAAGTGTGGATATTAACAGATGCATTCCGTGCCTACAGTGTGACGTTTGAAAGTGTGCGGGCTTTGTTCCGCGCGTTTAATATTGCTTTTGCAGAAAGTTAAATGATTCATTTACCAGGAGAGGTGTTTTAACATGGCAAAGAAGAAGAACAAGTACGGACAGTACGCGGCAACTTGTGTAGTCGCCGCCGCGGTGGGTTTGGGTGTGTATGCATTTCTGAGCGATTTTGAATTGGGAGATCTTTCATTGCCATTTGTATCCGGCGAAAGCGGGGATGCTAGCAATGATTCCAACAATATAACGCCCCCGGAAGATGATCCGATTGAAAATCAAGCGCAACCCAGCGGGCAAGATGACGAAACCGATGCGCAAGTTGGCTTGGGCGATATACCCTTGGTCATCGAGGTATACAACGACCGCATTATTTTCAATGGAAATGACATTACATTTTATGAATTGGAAGATATCTTGCTAGCACATGGCAACGATACAGATGTGTGGGAGCTTGTGGATGTGCATCAAGCTGCTGTTACGGTATACAACGCCGTAATTGAAGCATTCCAACGTCACAATGTAATGTTGGCAGAACGTTAAAAATCCCGGAGGGAGCAAGCATAAATGAGTTTTATTGAAAACATCAAAACGCAGGCGAAATCTAATTTAAAGACCATTGTCCTGCCCGAATCATTCGAACCGCGCACGCTACAAGCTGCGGCGCAAATAGCGCAAGAAGGTCTGGCAAAAATCATCCTCATCGGTAACCGCGAGAAGATTCAGTCGGTCGCAAATTGCGACCTGCTGGATGCGACGTTCATTGACCCAGCCACTTATGAAGGCATGAACGCGCTGGCGACCCAATTGGCCGACCTGCGCAAAGCTAAGGGCATGACCGTAGAACAAGCCGCCGAAATCCTGACCACCAAGCCGCTGTACCTAGGCGTTATGCTGGTGAAAGCGGGCATAGCCGACGGCATGGTTGCTGGTGCTGAAAGTTCCACCGGCGACGTAATGCTACCCGGCTTACAAATCTTAAAAACCATCCCCGGCGTGCCGCTGGTGTCCACTTTCTTCGTCATGGTCGTACCCAACTGCGAATACGGCAACAACGGGATTTTTGTGTTCTCCGATTGTGGACTCGTACAAAACCCCGACGCCGCGCAACTGGCGGCCATCGGTAAATCCGCCGCAGATTCCTATCGCGCGCTCATTGGCGAACCCGTGGTGGCGATGTTATCCCATTCGACCAAGGGCTCCGCCAAGCACGCCGATGTAGACAAAGTGGTAGAAGCCACACGGCTATTAAAAGAAATGGCGCCCGATTTAAAAGCCGACGGCGAATTCCAATTGGATGCGGCCATCGTACCGTCCATCGGCGCATCAAAAGCGCCGGGCAACGAAGTAGCCGGAAACGCCAATGTGCTTGTGTTCCCCGACCTAGACTCGGCCAACATTGGGTACAAACTAGTGGAACGGCTGGCAAAAGCCCATGCTTACGGCCCAATAACGCAAGGCATCGGTGCGCCATTGAATGACTTGTCGCGCGGGTGCAGCGTGGAAGATATTGTAGGCGTAGTGGCAATAACGGCGGTACAGGCGCAGGCGCGCGGGTAGGCTGGCTGGCGGGTGGCTAAAACCAAGACAAAGCCCATTAGCTTTGTTCAATGCTGATAAGAGAAAGATCAAATCGCAGGGGACGCTGCCCCTGCACCCCGCAAAGGTGCCGGCTAAAGCCTTATCTGGGCACAAGCGCCCCTTTGATCCCCTATGTGGGCGTCACCCCCTCTCAATCATGGCTAGTAATTAATTTAAACCGCGCATTCGCGCGGTTTTGGATTTCGTACTAACCAAACGACGGCATCGCGAAGCCTAGCGCGGGTCGAGGGGAACGCTTCCCCTCGTGGGGTTTGGGGCAAAGCCCCAAGATCTTAGTCTTTTGACTTTAAAAATCCCAAATCAGGAGGCATATATAATGAAAGTACTCGTTTTAAACTGTGGTTCATCTTCACTCAAGTACCAACTGCTCAACATGCAATATGAAAGCGTTTTAGCAAAAGGTCTTGCCGAGCGTATCGGCATTGACGGCCGTCTTGTCCATGAAGTGCCCGGCCGCGACAAGTATATCGCAGAGAAGCCTATGCCCGACCATGCGGCGGCTATTGCGTTGGTGTTGGACGCGTTGCTAGATGCTAGCGTTGGCGTTTTGAAGGACAAGTCGGAAATCGTGGCTGTCGGCCACCGTGTGGTGCATGGCGGCGAGCATTTTACGAAGTCGGCATTGATTACGCCGGAAGTGGAGAAGGCGATTGAGGATGTAAGCGATCTTGCGCCGTTGCATAATCCGCCTAATTTGACGGGTATTCGTGCTTGTGCGGCGAATATGCCAGGCGTGCCGCAGGTTGCGGTATTTGACACGGCTTTCCATCAAACGATGCCGCCGAAGGCTTATCTGTATGCGTTGGAATATGCGATGTACGAAAAGCATAAAATTCGTCGTTACGGTTTTCATGGGACGAGTCACTTTTTTGTGTCGCAGGAGGCAGCAGAGTTGCTGAGCCGGCCGATTGAAGGGTTGAAAATGGTGACTTGCCACTTGGGTAATGGAGCCAGTGTTTGCGCGGTGGACGGTGGCAAATCGGTGGATACTTCGATGGGATTGACCCCGCTGGAAGGGCTGACGATGGGTACGCGTTGCGGCGATATTGACCCGGCCGTTGTAGCGTTTTTGATGGACAAGGAAGGGCTAACAGGCGCGCAAGTGAACGACGCGTTGAATAAAAAATCGGGCGTATTGGGCATCAGCGGCGTGTCTAGTGACTTCCGCGACTTGAACACGGCGGCGCAAGAGGGCAACGAGCGCGCACAAACGGCACTGGACATTTATTGCTACAACGTGGCCGGGTATATTGGCCGATATGCTGCCAACATGGGCGGGTTGGACGTAGTGGTTTTCACCGCTGGCGTGGGCGAGAACGATGCCTATGTGCGTGAACATGTGTGCAAATATTTGGGCTTCTTGGGCATTGAGCTAGATATGGACAAAAACGCCAAACGCGGCGAGCCGCTGGATATTTCTGCAGCAGGCGCAAAAACGCGCGTATTGGTCGTACCCACCAACGAAGAACTCGTTATCGCGCGGGATACGAAAGCGATCTTGGCCTAGGCGTGCGTGATTCGATAAATGCCGTTGATGCGTTTATCCGCGAATACGGATTACAAACCGATGTGCAAACCCGCTTGATTGACTTGGTTTCGGAAATTGGGGAACTGGGAAAGGAAATGATTGTTGCCACGGAATACGGCAAAAAAGAATTGAATGTAACGAAAAAAATTGAATCAGAAGTCGGCGATTGTTTGTTTTCCCTGCTGGCGTTGTGTCAAGTATTGGATGTGGACGCAGCGATGGCGTTGGATGGCGCGTTAGCAAAATACGCGCAGCGTTTCACGCATAAGGGTAGCATTTCATCCGGCAACTGATAAATCGGAGGGATTTTTATGTTGGTCAACGCAAAAGCCATGTTGCAAAAAGCCGCAAAAGAAGGCTACGCCGTGGCACAAATCAATATCAATAACTTGGAATGGACGAAAGCCGTTCTTGTGACCGCGCAAGCGCAAAAAAGCCCGGTCATCTTGGGCGTGACGGGCGGTGCTGCCAAATATATGGTGAGCTTCTCGGTGGTGACGGAAATGGCCAAAGCGATGGTTAAATCGCTGGGCATTACTGTACCGGTGGCGTTGCACCTGGACCACGGTTCGGCGGCGCAATGCGACGAATGCATCGAGGCGGGCTTCACGAGTATCATGTTTGACGGCAGCCATTACCCCATCGCGGAGAATTTAGCGAAAACGAAGCATTACGTAGACCTTGCACATACGAAGGGTATGTCCATTGAGGCCGAAGTAGGCTCCATCGGCGGCGAAGAAGACGGCGTAGTGGGCGCAGGTGACTTGGCCGACCCGGAAGAATGCCGCCAAATTGCAGCATTAGGCGTAGATTTCTTGGCGGCGGGTATCGGCAATATACACGGCGTGTACCCCGAAGGCTGGCTGGGGCTGGACTTCGACGTGCTGGGCAAAATCCGTGATGTATGCGGCGGCATCCCCCTAGTGCTGCACGGCGGCACGGGCATCCCCGTGGAAATGATACAAACAGCCATTTCACTAGGCGTGGCTAAGATTAACGTCAACACCGAATGCCAACTCGCTTTCGCCGATGCCACACGCGGGTACATTGAAGCGGGTATGGATTTGCAAGGCAAGGGATTCGACCCGCGCAAGCTGCTGGCACCGGGTTATGATGCCATCTGCCGCGTGGTACAAGAAAAAATGGAACTATTCGGCTCCGTAGGCAAAGCGTAATTGCGCGTAAATAAAATCGGCATCGACAGTTATCGATGCCGATTTTTATAAAAAGGAGGAGTGGGAACATGAAACAACGCTTGCAAGGGATGGTTTTTGGCATTGTGCTGACGCTGCTGGTGATGGCCGGATCGCTCACGGTGTTTGCGGCGGTGCGGACGGAGACGTTTACTGTTACGTTCCGTGACATTCGGCTGATGGTCAACGAAGTGTTGGTGACACCCACGAATGTGCGGGGTGAAGTAGTCGAGCCTTTTATGATTGAAGGCACGGTTTATTTGCCCATACGCGCCGTAGCGGAAGCCTTGGGTATGGAGATACGCTGGAACGGTGCGACCTCGACGGTAAGTATTACTAATAATGTACCGATAACAGGCATTTGGTACAGTGCGGAATCGGGATCGTTTGCATATGTTTTTTAATGCAGATGGAACTGCTTTGCCATGGGGTCTTAGTGGTGATGCAACTTCTACTTGGGATACTGTGGATGGTATCTTACGTTATTGTGTGTTTCATATTTATTGCCCAGATTTGGATAACTGTGCGATTGTAGTTAAATGGTATTATGAAATTGTCGGAAACAGAATGCGATTGGTATATGTGAACGATCCGTTTTTGTATTTGGATTTAATCCAAGTAACACATTCCCCGGCAATACTACCTGTGCAGGCACCCCCCACAACAACCGCGCCTGCAACACCGCCGCCGCCTACAACACCCACCCCCATCGACCGGCCGGCGATAACCTTCCCGGAGCACTTGGTGGGCATATGGCGTTATGACTTCAATGATTATGATGAATTTTTTGCAGACGGCACAGGTTTGGTGCTTGGTGCAAACGTCCTGTGGGGTGCGGTAGACGGTATTTTCTTAGTTTGTTTTACCCCGTATTGGTGCGAAATAATTTTCAACTGCGATTCAAGAGATGAATGGTACTATGAAAATATCGGCGACCGCATTTATTTAACATGCCGATTTGACCCGACTGATGTCATATATTTTACGATGGTAGATTATAAGTATACATTGGTAACAACCCCCCAATGGACACCCATCTTGCGTGATGATATCACTTTCCCCGATGAATTCGTAGGTGCTTGGACATTTGCAGAAGGATATTATCTTATCTTTAATGCGGATGGAACCGGCCGCGATGGACCTTTGGATAAATTATGGGGTGTTGTGGATAATGTGATTTTATTGTGCTTTACCCCATTGGATTGCCAAACGATTTGTGCTTGTTGGTTGCCAACGGAATTGTACTTTGTTATTGAGGGGGACACGCTAACTTATATCAACCGGTTTGCTCCGACCGTCTATATGGTTATGACCCGTGTAGATTACATGCCGGAACTTACAACACCCCCGATACCCGAAGCACTGACAATTACCGATGCCTTGATTGGTACTTGGTATTGGTTAGATATCGCATGGTATATTTTGAATGCCGATGGTACGGGAACAATGAATGGCGCAGACATTGCGTGGGGCACTTATGGCGGCGTGTTATTTGTGTGCACGACGCCGTTTTCATGTCTAACAATTGAAGCATGTTGGGCACCCGCACAATGGTATTACGAATTTGTTGATGGCCAATTGCGGCTAACCAGTCGTGTTCTTGAACCTATCTTGTCAAGGGTAATTTCATAAAAATATTTCAACACGAAAATATCAAATAGGATTACCAACTTAAAAACCCCACCAATCGAAAATGTGCTGCACCAACAAAAACGGACAGGGAAAGAAAAGCCCCTACCATAGAAATGCGAATTAAATGAACTGGCGTCGTAATTCCATCGGCGTCAGTTTTGTTTTTAATTGTACACGCTGAAAGTTGTAAAACCAAATATAATCATCGATACGTTGTTGTGCCTCGTCGAATGATTTTATCTTTTGTCGGTTGATGCATTCAGTCTTGATGATGGAGAAGAAATTTTCGGCCATTGCGTTGTCTAAACAGTTGCCTTTCCTTGACATTGATGGCGTAATTCTATATTTTTTGGTTAGGTTAAAATACCCTTGGGAAGTGTATTGAAACCCTTGGTCGCTGTGGAGTTGCACCTCTGTAGCGGCCGTTTTCTTATTTGCATCCTTGATTGTGTTCAACACAAGATTGACCGTCTGTTCCGTACCTGTCCGATAAGCCACGATACTGTTATCGAATAAATCACGGATAATGCAAAGATACAATACACCTTGCGTGGTGTGGATATATGAGATATCCGTCACCCATTTTTGGTTGGGTTTATTGGCATAGAAGTTACGATTAAGATGATTGGCGTATACATGTAATTGCCGCCCCATGTTTTTATACTTCCTACGTCTGCGTATTTCGGAAAGTAAGCCGTACTTTCGCATCACCCGCAGCACTGTTTTGGGGTCGCAATTCCATTGCTTTGTCTTGTTCAGCCAAATGTGAACACGGCGGTAGCCATACGTTTTCCGACACGCTTCTTGGCATTGAGCAATCGCTGTTACTAACGCTGCATCGCGATTAGGCTTGTCCATACGTTTAACAAAATCATAGTAACCACTTTTAGATACTTCAAAAAATTTGCACATAGTTTGCACCGGATAATTATACTTGTGCTTGTAAATGACCGCATATTTAATCATTGGTTTCACCTCCTTCCGGTGTGCCGAAGAAAAGACCGCAATAACTCATTTTCCATTCTTAACCGCTTAATTTCATTCTCTTTTTCTTGCTCCGTTGGTTTATACCCCTTGGGCGGGCGGCCGCGCCTTCGAGGTTCAATCCCGGCTTCTGCCAATCGTTGCGCTTTGTTATAGCGGCTTATCCAATTTTTAACTTGCTCCTTTTTCATGCCGAAATGTTCAGCAATTTCAATGCGAGATTTTCCTTGTTGACGCATTTCCAACATCAACGGTTCTAACGCTTTCATGTGCTTATATTCTCTTGCCATGTAAAAACCTCCTTTCGGTTTCATTCTACACGATAGGAGGTTCTTTTTTCCCTGTCCGTTTTTGTTGGTGCAGTACAAAATTTTTCGCTTGATGGGGTTTTTAAGTTATTTGTTTTATACCACAACTGGTGGTGCTTCGAGAGCGATTCTATTATGCGCTTACTCTGTTATTGCTTGCATATATTCCTCACCACTCAGC
>Ga0123355_10001652_pt1 | contig 31043 bp, 28 predicted proteins | sample TergutEmb28metaG_3_FD_89872 | JGI IMG/M metagenome (GOLD analysis project Ga0123355, IMG submission 89872) | Embiratermes neotenicus P1 segment gut microbial communities from Petit-Saut dam, French Guiana - Emb289 P1 | ecosystem: Host-associated > Arthropoda: Insects > Digestive system > Gut ... | reverse complement strand
GCCTCAATTTGGCGTATGCGTTCTCTTGTGACGTTAAATTCTCGGCCAACTTCTTCTAAAGTTCGGGCACGGCCATCATCTAGGCCAAAGCGTAGGCGTAGTACTTTTTCTTCTCTTTCGGTTAGTGTATCCAACACTTCTATCAGTTGCTCTTTGAGTAGTGTAAAGGCGGCAGCCTCAGCAGGGGCAGGTATATCATCGTCAGGAATGAAGTCTCCTAGATGGCTGTCTTCTTCTTCTCCAATGGGGGTTTCTAATGAAACTGGTTCCTGTCCAATTTTTAAAATTTCGCGAACTTTATCTACAGACATTTGCATTTCAACTGCAAGTTCGTCCGGAGTAGGGTCGCGTCCCAGTTCTTGCAAAAGTTGGCGTGAAACGCGTATTAATTTATTAATCGTCTCTACCATATGCACGGGGATACGAATTGTACGGGCTTGGTCGGCTATGGCGCGGGTTATGGCTTGACGTATCCACCATGTAGCATATGTGCTAAATTTATACCCTTTACGATAATCAAATTTTTCTACAGCTTTAATAAGACCTAGATTTCCTTCTTGAATTAAGTCTAAAAACAACATACCGCGGCCTACATAACGTTTGGCTATGCTAACTACTAGCCGCAAATTAGCTTCGGCAAGGCGACGTTTCGCAAGTTCGTCCCCTTCCTCCATACGTTGCGCTAGAGAAATTTCCACCTCCGCTGTAAGCAGAGGAACTTTTCCAATTCCTTTAAGATACATGCGTACATGGTCGTCTATATTAATTTGGCCTTCAACGGCTTGCAGGTTTATATCCTTTTCGGCTTCTTCTTCTTCGGCATCCATTGCGTTTAACACATCTATGCCCTGAGATTCCAAATATTCGTAGACCTTGTCCATTTGGTCGGGATCAAGGTCTATGTCACCTAAAACATTCATTATGTCTTTGTGCTCAAGCACATTTTTTTTCTTTTTGCCAAGAGCTGCCAAATCCGTTAGGCGATTCATCAACAGCGTGTCGTCAATGGATTTCAAGATACTTCAGTCCTCTCGTGAGTTCGCTTCTTATTTTATACCATTATTCAGGCTTATATACTGTTTCTCTAGATTTCGTAGTGCCGAACCTAGCGTATTTATCACATTTAAGTCAGTTTCTCCACTCATTTGTTCGATATAATACGCTTTTTTTATGGTGCGCCACATTTCGTTGACAGCTTTTTCCATAGCTGCGGTGTTTTCAAAGCTTGCTTGGTCTTTTAATAATTCAACTGTTTGTTGTTGTTCCTCCAAATTTTCAAATTGAGAGATTACATCGGCTATGTTTTTTTCTTCATTCAAATAAGCCATTTCAAGCAGTTTTGAGGGTATTCCACCACCCATTTCGACCGGAGTTAAAAATTCTTTAAGGTATTGATTCACAGAAGGATATGTAAAAAGTACCGAAAGTATCCCCTTACGAGCCTCCAAAAGGCCACGGTCATTTTGCCTGCCTCGCAGCGATTGACGTAAGCCGGGCAACTCTCTTGGAGCAGTTTCTTGTGAAAATCGTAAGCCCCTATGCTTGTCCATTTCGGCGCGAATTGCCTGTGGTGCTATGCCGGTAAGCACAGTAGTATCTCTTATGTAAGCATCTGCTTCTATTGCGCTATCTATACTTGCCAAAATTTTGGCGGCTTCTTGGGTAAATATGATACGTTGCTCAGTATTTGTTAGATCAAATTCTTTCGTAAGCAATGCTATTCGGAAGGCAGCATGATTTTTTGCGCTGTCCAACAATATCCGAAAATGAGCCGCATTATACTTTTGAAGATATTCGTCAGGATCTTTGGTATCTTCTGACACTTGCAAACATTTTACCTTTATCCCAGCCTCTAAAAGGATGGGTATGGCCCTGAGAAGTGCCTGCACGCCGGCTCTGTCCCGGTCAAAAAGCAGGATTACTGCGTCGCTGTTGATTCGCTTAATCAGCCTAGTGTGGTGTGCGGTAAGGGCAGTGCCAAGTACGCCAACAGCCTGATTAAACCCAGCTTGGTGAAGGCTTAAAACGTCCATATAGCCTTCTACTATAATTAGCTCTTTATGTCTGGCTTTGCGTGCAGCATGTACACCATATAGCTGACGGCTTTTATCAAACAGCGGAGTTTCAGGAGAATTCAAGTACTTAGGCTCTCCATCTCCCATAATACGTCCGCCAAAACCTACCACATGGTTGTCCACATCCAAAATTGGAAACATAAGGCGTCCGCGAAATCTGTCATAATAGCCACCAACGGCATTATTTCTTACTAGTCCTGATTCTACCATATCCGACAAGCTAAATCCATGCTTTTGTAAATTTTTTGTTAGCCCGTCCCAGTTTGACGGGGAAAGTCCCAGTGCAAAAGCTTTACGAAGCTGAATTTGTCTGTCATTCAAGTATTTTCTGGCAGATTTTGCCTCGCGACTATCTTCTTGTAGAGTATTGTAGTAAAATCTAGCGGCAACTTTGTGAATTTCTCGTAAAACCTCTCGTTTACGCAGTTGCCGTTTTGCGGCCTCGTTTTGCTGAGGTTGAGGAAGTATGTAATTTATTCTATCCGCCAAAAGTTTTAAAGCGTCCAAAAAATCATAATTTTCTATTTGCATAATAAAGCTGATAACATTGCCGCCAGCTCCGCAACCAAAGCAGTAGTACATTTGTTTATCACCGCTTACGCTAAAAGATGGAGACTTTTCGTTATGAAAGGGGCAAAGGCCAAAAAAATTACCGCCGCGGTTGCGCAGGGAAACATAGCCGCCGATAAGATCTACGATATCGTTGCCAGAGCGTACTTCTTCTATTATGTCTTGTGAGTAACGCATGGCTGTCCCCTTTCTTTTTATATAATCCGAATACACAATACTGTTTTCAAAACAAAGGATGATTTGGTTAAAAGCTTTTAAAGCCAGATGTGTCATGGGCTAGAGCGAACGAGCGATCAATAATTACTACACAGTTTTATGAATTAAATTTTTTGAGAATCTTATGAGTAATCCAAGTAGATAACACAGAGAAAATCAAAACAATTATTGTAAGGCCTACTGTCCCCATTATAATAAATAATTCAAGAGAAAAGCCTAATCCTAATGAGTCCTCGACGTGACGATTTGGGAAAAGAAAAGTTATAAAAGCATCCCACAAAACATCCCATATAAGTATTACTCTGACTACAAACCAAACAGCCGTACATATAAATGGCGTGGGTTGAATTAAGCTTCTGCGTGTATAAAATAGAATTACAGTTGAAATTATCGGAATTACTATTCCAAAAGGCCATAACGGAATAAATAATGCGCCAATTAAATCTTCAATGATATACATATCTCACTCTCCATTCAACTTCAAGGCAATTTTCCGAAGACTCTCAATTGCATCCAAATCCTCGCCTGCGGGAATGTCATCGGTTTTTAAAGAAAGCACAATACTCTTTTCGTATCCACTAGCATTTAACTTTTCAAAAACCCACTGTGCTAGCCTAATAGCATCCGTAAACCTACCATCTCCACCACCAACAAGAATTAAAGCGGCTTTCTTTTGCTTTAAGCGAAATTCATCTTTCAAAAATCGTTTAGCACAATAATATGCTTGAAGCCTGCTTGCTAAACTCATAAGCGGAGGGGTGAAGTTCGATATATATAATGGCGACGCAATCACAACATTGTCAAAGTCATCTGCATAAATTAATTGCATATCATCGTTAATTTTGCAGCCTTTTTCTTTAGTGCAGGCTCGGCAATCAATGCAAGGGCTGATGTCGTTGTAGTAAGGGGATATTTCAATAATTTCGTGGTTGATGTGCGTTTTTAACTCGGATAGTAGAACGGCGGTGTCCCCATATTTTCTGGGAGAGCCGTTGATTATTAGTGTTTTCATAAATCCCCCGTTTATTACCCATTGATGATTTTGCCAAAGGCTTTCAAACCTGCATGTACACTATATTGTATCACGCCCCCATTTACCAGTCAAAAAATACCCTTGCTTTTAGGGGTATCGAAGCATAGCAAGTTTCCAAGTTTTATAAGGTCCTATGGACGATGCTTTTTACAGGCATAACAGGAAAAGGGGGAAGAGAGTGGACCATTGGTGAAACATAATACAAACAACAAAGCGTTGTCTGCAATAAATTTAAATTTACGAAAAGCTATAAAATAATTATTTCGCCTTTGATGATATTGGAAAAAGCGCTCAACTCTGCATATCTGCTACATAGTAGCGTATCCAGTTACCAAAAAACAAATGCGCATGAGCCCTCCAATTAACATCTAAAGGCAAGTAGTATTTCGGCGGTTCAATGTTGCTCCCCTTAGCTAAATCTCTTTCATATTCATTCATCAAAGTCAGCGGATCGTATTCCGAATGCCCCGTAACAAATACATGCTTCCGATCATCTTCTAACATATGTATACCAGATTCAGTAGACTCTGCCAATATCCGCAGAGTCTTAACTCTTTCTATGTCCCCTCGGCGAACTTCAGTATGGCGAGATTGTGGAACAGAAAAAACATCATCAAACCCGTGTAAGATAGGGCTTGCCGCACTTTTGGTATGTGGATATACTCCAAAAATTTTGTTAACCAATGGGTACTTAGGTATGCCGTAATGGTGATATAAAGCAGCTTGCGCTCCCCAACAAATATGCATAACACTGCGCACATTTGTAAGCGACCAATCCATCAGTTGAATAAGCTCTTCCCAATAAGTCACTTCTTCAAAAGGAAGATTTTCTATTGGCGCACCTGTTATAATCAGGCCATCAAATAGTTGATGGCTTATTTTTGGGAATGTGCAATAAAAAGCAGACAAATAGTCTGCTGACACATTTTTCGAAATGTGACTGGCCATATACACAAAAGTGATGTTAATTTGCAAAGGACTATTACCCAATAAACGTAAAAGCTGTAATTCTGTCACTTCTTTGAGGGGCATTAAATTAACAATTGCAATTTCCAATGGCCTAGTGTTTTGATGAAACGAGTCTACAATTGAAGAGGGATTTTCTTGTTTTAAAATATTTTTGGCCAGCAAACCATCAATAATCTTTACAGGCATTTATAACACCACAACTTCAGGGGTACTGTTGTCTATATTTTGCATTTGGCAATAACCGTAAAATACTGCCCCTTCATCAATAATCATGTTATTGCAAAGTATGTCGCCTCGTATTTTTGCGGTTGGGGCAAGTTGTACAGTGGCTTTACAAATAATGTTTCCATAAACAGTGCCGGCAATTAAAGCATACGAAACCTTTAAATCGCCCTCAATAACGCCAGTTTCTCCTATTTGCAAACAGCCATCTAAATCTACATCTCCTATAAAATGTCCGTCAATACGAACAGACTCAGAGCCTGATAGTTTTTTACCCTCAATCAATACGCCCTGATCTATAAATGTGTTTGCTGCTTTTGAATAGTACTTGCTTAACTTGTCTTTAGTCATATGTCATTCCAATCTAATTAATCTAAAAAGAATCCTGTAGGATTAACATGGGTACCGTTTACAATTACTTCGTAATGAATATGCGGCCCGGTGCTGTTTCCTGTAGAACCCACACGCGCAATAACATCGCCTCTGTTTACCTGTTGGCCTACCCGCACTAAATTGACAGAATTGTGTGCATATAAAGTGCTAATCCCTATACCATGATCAATAATTATTTTTTGACCGTAAGAACCACTCCAGCCAGAAAAAATTACCGTTCCGCCACCTGTAGCCATTATGTTTGTACCAGATGGGGCGGCTATATCTACACCTCTGTGATTTTGGCCTCCGCTGCCTCCCCAAGGATTTGTACGCCAGCCAAAGCCAGAAGTAAGCCGTCCTTCTACAGGGCGTATAGTTGGGTAATTACGTAAATAAGGTGAAACTTTGCGAACTTGAACTTCAAGCTGGCTATATAACTCTGCCTTAATATCCAAAGTAAGTTCAACTAATGCAATGTAATCTAAAAGGGCGTCTGTAACGCTTTCTGATGACGTAGAAGATGTACTTATAAATGTAAAAACATTGTCGACTGTTTCAAACGCTTCGCGCTTTGCAGCAGTTGCGTAAGTTAAATATTGTAGATCATCCATCATATTCATTTGCGCCAAATACATCTCGTTTAACATGCTGCGTACAGGTGGAATATTGGCACGCGAACTTAGCAAATCTAAAATTTCTTGTCGATAAATCTCAAATTGGTTTAGTTGCTCTTCCAAATCTTCTACATAGGATTGTAAAATTCCTAAAGAGTCCAAGTACGTCTGATGCTGCTGATTTTGCTCTTCTATCCCACGCAGACGCTCTCTGTTAAGTGCAGATTGAAGGTTTACGCGTTCTTCCGCAAGCCGGAGACGCTCTTCTTCACTTGTCTCTTGCAAAGTTGTATAAGCCTCCTGTACTTGTTCTAAAGAGGCGGTAGTGTGCTCGGCTATTTGTAAAAGAAATTGGGTGCGAAAGTATAAAGCAAGCATTAAAGCGCCAATAAGTACGATAGTAAAAAATAAAACATAAAAAGTGCTGTATGGAATACGAATGCTCCTAGTTTTGCCAGAAGAATACGAAGGTACAAGCATTAACGAAAAATATCTTTTTTGTTTATGAGAGTTTCGATTAAACAAACTTGCTTGTTTTGTGCGCGTCCGTTTTTGGATAGAGCGTTGTACTTCTTTTGGACTCTGCATTTTCATCATGCTATAAACCACGCTTTCCGTTTAGATTAGGAAAAACTATACCATATTCTACGTATAATTTCAAGGGAAATTTTACAATTTATCGTGCAAATGTTACGAAGTTGTTAAGGAAATTTGTCTAAATTTGTTTTTTGGGTAAATTTACATTTTATTCATACAAAATTAATATAGCTTGTATAAAATTTTTTTGGTATTATAAGCCAGATATGTTGTGGGCGATGATAACGTCAAAACCGGAAAAGTAACAAATTAATTTTGGGGAGGCATCAAAATTAATAGAAGTAAAAAATCTAACAAAGCGATACGGGCAGCATTTAGCGCTGGATAATATCAGCTTTACAGTAGATGAGGGCGAGATTTTGGGCTTTTTAGGTCCAAATGGTGCAGGTAAATCTACAACCATGAACATTATGACGGGCTATATTGCCAGTACCGAAGGAGAAGTAAGTATTGGCGGCATCAATATAGTAGACGAGCCAGAGAAAGCTAAGGCACAAATAGGGTACCTACCAGAGGCGCCGCCAATTTACGGCGATATGAGAGTAGACGAGTATTTGTATTTTGTAGCATCCATTAAAAAAGTAAGACGGTCAGAACGTAAGCAAATGATAAATGAAATAAAATCTATAGTGCATATAGAGGATATGTCTCGACGCTTAATTAAAAATTTGTCAAAAGGATATCGTCAAAGAGTAGGGATGGCACAAGCTATGATAGGATTTCCAAAACTTATTATCATGGATGAACCAACAGTTGGCCTAGACCCTAAGCAAATAATAGAGATGCGAGACGTAATTAAAGGATTGGGAACCAAACATACAGTAATACTTTCATCCCACATAATGCAAGAAGTTAGTGCAGTTTGCGACAGAGTTATGATAATAAATAAGGGGCGAATAGTGGCCAGCGATACCCCTGAGGGGCTATCTACAAACCTAAGCCATGGCAAAAAAATGAATGTGCGGATTAAAGCAAGCAAAGAACAAGTTATGTCCGCCCTTGAAGCATACCCTTTCATAACAGATGTAAGCTTTGTAGCAAGCAGAGAGCCAGATACTGTTGACTTTGACCTAGCAGGTGAAAATGACGAAGATATAAGAGAAGCTATATTTGATTGCATGTCCTCTAATAATTTGCCAATTTTAATGATGAAATCTTTAGATTTAACTTTAGAGGAAATTTTCTTACAAGTTACAAGAGAGGAGAGTGCATCATGACAGCAATTATAATGAAAGAGCTACGCGCATACTTTTCTCAAATGACAGGATACATTTTTTTAGCCCTAACAACATTGCTTGTTGGCTTGTTTTTTACTTTTATCAATGTTTTTGGACTGAATCCAGGCTTTCACCAAGTGCTTGATGAAGCGACTTTACTGTTTTTGATAATGATTCCGGCTTTAACAATGCGGTTATTTGCCGATGAAAGCAGGAATAAAACAGATCAGCTTTTATACACCAGTCCCTTAGCTATATGGCAGATTGTGCTTGGCAAGTATTTGGCGGCGGCTTTATTGTTTTTGATGGGTATTGCAGTAACCATGTTATTTCCGTTAATGATGAGTTTTTATGGAGAATTGCCCCTTACCCAGATTATTGGTGCCTACGTCGGATTTGTTTTGATGGGATTTAGCTTTATCGGGATTGGTCTGCTGATTTCTGTAACTACAGAAAATCAAATTATTGCAGCGGTCGCCACATTTGGAACTGTATTTGCATTTTTCTTGATGGATATTATAGCAAGTGCTATGCCGGCAGATGCCACTAGCTCTCTTGTTTTTGTGCTTATTGTCATTGTTATTTTTGCTGGGATTTTGTATAACGGTACTAAAAACATTTTTGCTGCCATAATACTGCTGGCCATTGGTATCGGCGGAACTGTTGCCATGTTTTTTAGCAACAATCTAATGTTTGATGGGCTTATAGTGAGGATGTTCCGTTGGCTTTCAATGTTTTCTCGTTTTAATGCTTTATCTAGAGGCGTACTTAATGTAGCGGATATTGTTTTCTATTTTACATTTTCTTTTTTATTGATTTATTTAACCATCAACTTTATTGAGAAAAGGAGGTGGAGGTAATGAACTCATTTAAAACCTCTTTTACGAACAAGCGGTTTCGTTACGGCACTTTCTCTACGGTTATGATAATTGCAGCTATTGCTCTGTTTATACTTATAAATTTGGTGGCCGATCAGCTGAATGTTAGTTATGATCTTACCAGAGAGCGAATGTTTACTTTGTCCTCTGGCTCTATCGAAATTATTCAAAACCTTGATACTGATGTGTATATATATTCCTTATGGCCAACAGGGCGGGAATCTTTTGCTATGCAGCAGCTGTTGGAAGAGTATTCTAGTCATTCAAATCGTATAACTTTGCAAAATAGAGATCCTATATTGCACCCTCATTTTGTAGAGCAATTTGCCCAGCCGGACGAAGCCATAGCAGATGGTAGTATTATTGTAGTTGGGCCAGATCGTTATAGGGTAGTACATGCAGGAGAGCTTATCGCAATGGATTTTGATCCGCGAACAGGCCAAGCTTTTGCAAGAGGCATAAACTTAGAACCTTTGGTAACTAACGCAATAAACTTTGTTACAGCTACAACAACACCAGTTATTTATCACGTGGTGGGTAATAATGAATTTGATTTGCCCACAAGCTTAGTAGATGAGTTTAGAATGGCAGGCTACGAAATCCGTGAAGCTAATCTTTTAACCCAAGAGATACCAGAAGAAGCCGACATACTGCTAATCACCATGCCAGGCAGAGATTGGTCGGCAGAACAAGCAGAACGAGTACGAGTTCATCTTGAAAATGATGGCCGTGCCATAGTTTTTGGTGGTTTTAGAGGTGCCCGATTCCCTAACTTTGATAGTGTTTTGGCCTCATTTGGTGTACGTGTTGGAAATTATTTAGTAGTTGAAGCTAATCCAAATTATTTTTTGATGAATTTGCCAGTAATGCTTTTGCCTAATTTTGTTAGCCACGAGACGACAGACTCTTTAATGTTGCGCAACTTTATGCCTTTATTTATAGAGGCCACGGGGGTTGATGTTTTAGAATTGCGTCGTGCAACCACAAATATACAAACGCTTATTACGACATCAAGCCAAGCTTTTGGAAGATACGACCCTGCGATACAAGGCATTACTCAAACAGATGGTGATATACCAGGGCCACTTAGCTTAGCTGTTGCCATAGAGGAAAACTTCATGCTAGGGACTCAAACAGCTACCACTCGTATGATAGTAGTGGGCTGCGATTCTATTTTGTTAGAGGCGCTTAACCAGGAAATTGCCGGTACTAATTACGATTTTATTATAAACAGCTTAGATTGGCTTAGCGGAGAAGAAGCACGCGTATGGATTCCTGGACGAGCCCTTCCTTTTATGATGCCTTTGCGATTAACTCAGCTTGATGCCTTGATGATGGCAGCTATCGCTGTGATTGTATTGCCGCTAGTATTTGGAGTTACCGGTCTGGTAGTATGGTTACGGAGGAGAAACGCGTGAGAAAAAAAATTATTAGTCTTGCTGTAGCTGTTTTAGTCATTGGAGGCTTACTAGGTGCCTATTTTGGATTAGAGGCAAGAGCGGAGCGAGAAGCCGCTATTGCTGCAGAGGAACGCCTCGCAGAGCTTGCCGTATCACCAGTGCTGGCAACAACGCAAATTCAGCGTTCTCCATTAGAATTGATGTTAGCTGTATTTACCAACGATGGGCACTCTTTTACACTAGAACAAAGCTTGGATGAAAACATGGCTTTGGTATGGAAGTATGAAAGATATCCAGATTTGCAGTTAAATAATCAGCTTGTACAAAACATGTTAAATTCTGCTTTGAATTTTATAACTACTAGCGTAGTTGTGGAAGAAGTAGACAACCCACAAGATTTTGGTATTGGTACTGTGGAAGTGCAGCTATATTTTTTTGACGACGAATCTGAAATTATACGTCTTGGCAATATGACCCCTGATAGAAGCAGTTTTTACGCCATGATAGAGGGCGACCCTGCATTATACTTAGTTACGCTTACCACGGGCAGGAATTTGTCTTTAGAATTATCAGATTTACTTGAGCGTGAAATGATTTTTGTTGATGAATTTTTACTTGAATATGTTTATTTGCAAGAACGAGATCAGCCGCCAATCGAGTTTGCTGTAAAGGGAACGGAAGAAGAAATATTAGAAATGATAGAAGGTTTTGGAGTGACTTGGCTTACAATGGTGCAACCATTTTATGGGATGAACTTAAACTTTACTAATTTTCAATCACAAGTTTTAGAAAGTTTTCGTATGTTTGAGGCGGCAGCGGATTTAGTTGAGTTTTTCCCTGAAGATTTGGCTATCTATGGACTAGATGAACCTGCCTTAACATTTATCATGGAAGATGTTTGGGGAAACTTAGTTCATTTATATTTTGGCGACGAACATAGTGAGCAACATCGTTATATGATGTTTGGCGATAGGCCTCATGTATTTTTAGCAGATAGGTGGCATACAGAAGTTTTATTTGGTCTTAGTCCGTTTAATTTTATTGAGCGTTTTGTAGCCTTAGTGCAGATTGTAGAGGTTGATAGAATCGATATAATCTCGCAAGATAGGGGCAATTACAATATTATCATCAATAACTATGAAGATGAAGCTGAAAGGCCGCAAATAGCACCAATAGTAAATGGGCAAGAGGTGCAAGATAGGGCGTTTAGGCAATTTTATCAGATACTGCTGACCTTTTTTTACGAATATTATTTGGGCGAGCAGGATGAGGATGTATTTACTCAGCCGGATGTCATCATCATATATCATAAACTAGATGGGGGTACTGTAGAAGTTCAATTTTTTAACTATGATGCAAATTTTTATGCGGCGCGGGTATATCCTGAGCCAGTACGGTTTTTAACTAGCCGAACTTCATTAGATTCTGTTTTTAACACCTTGCCACGCATACTTGCAGGAGAACTTGACCGTTAAAAGAATTTATACTAAAATATAAAAAATTATGCCAGAAGGCATTTCGAGAGGCTATAGCCGTGTCGGGATTCTTTTTGGCGTTTTTTATTTTATATGTAGAGGAGAAACCATGACTAATGTAAAACGTATGGTTATCACTGCTATGATGATAGCCGCTTGTGTAATACTGCCTATGGCTTTTCATGTAATCCCAGGGGCAGGGCCTATGCTTTTGCCTATGCATATTCCGGTTATACTAGTCGGGCTTATTTGCGGCCCTGCATTTGGTTTTATTGCCGGGCTTAGCGGGCCATTTTTATCTAGTACGCTAACAGGGATGCCTGTGGCGGCGCTTATGCCTGTTATGATGATAGAGCTTAGCATATATGGACTGGTTACTGGATTTATGATGAAATTTGTGCATACAGGCCGGGCATCTATTGACCTTTATATCAGCCTGATAGTGGCTATGTTATGTGGCCGTGTTATGGCGGGGGTTGTTCAAGCACTTATCTTTTTTGAAGGTACATATGCTATCGGAATTTGGACGACCACGTATTTTATAACTTCCTTCCCTGGGATAATTATACAATTGTTATTTTTGCCCAGCATGGTAATGGCCTTGGAGCGGGAGCGGATTATTCCTTTGCGCTATCCTATATAAACATTATTTTGCCTCCCTTACTTAAGGAGGCTTTTTTTATTTCACTAACTTATGATAAAATAAAAATAAATGGAAAAGGGGAACATTATGAAAATTGGTATTCCAAAAGAAATTAAACCTCAAGAAAACAGAGTATCTGTTTTACCTTCTGGGGTTATAAATTTTGTAAATGAAGGACATCAGGTATATGTAGAAAAAAATGCCGGAGTTGGCAGCGGTTTTTCTGATCAGGAGTATATTGAGGCAGGTGCTGTAATATTAGATTCTCCAAAAGAGGTTTTTGAAATATCGGAAATGATTATAAAAGTTAAGGAGCCTCTTGAACCAGAATATGCCCTTTTGCGTGAAGATCAGATACTTTTCACATATTTGCATTTAGCACCGGATGTTGAGCAAACGAAGGCTTTAATAGACTCAAAATGCATTGCAATTGCTTATGAAACTGTACAGCTTGAAAACGGAACATTGCCACTTTTAGCCCCTATGAGTGCAATAGCCGGGCGTATGTCTATACAGGTTGGTGCGTATCTGTTACAGAAGTCTAATAATGGCGGCGGCGTGTTACTTGGCGGTGTTCCTGGAGTAGAACCGGGTCATGTTGTGATTCTTGGTGCGGGGGTAGTTGGGTTAAATGCGGCGCAGATGGCTGTGGGCTTAGGCGCAAGGGTAACCATTATAAGTAAAACAACTGATGAACTTTCTCATGCCCATGATGTATTGTCTAGCAACGTGGTGACTTTGATATCTAATAATTATAATATAAGGAAATCTGTCATTGATGCTGATTTGGTAGTGGGAGCGGCCTCTATCCCGGGCGCAAAGGCACCTAAACTTGTCACTGAAGATATGGTTATGGAAATGAAATCAGGATCGGTGTTGGTAGATGTTGCGATAGATCAGGGAGGTTCTATAGAAACGATTGATAGAACTACTAATCATGATAATCCTTATTACGTCAAACATGGTATTGTGCATTATTCAGTACCAAATATGCCGGGGGCAGTGCCTCGTACATCGTCTTTTGCTTTATCTAATGCTACTATGCCGTATGCCTTGGAAATAGCTAATAAGGGTGCGGAAAAAGCTATGAAAGAGAATGCTGCTCTAATGAAAGGACTAAATGTGTACAAGGGTAAGGTGACACAGTTGGCTGTGGCAGAGGCGCAAGGGCTGAAGTACGAAGCTGTATCTTTTTGTTAAGTGATAATTTCATCTAAATATCACCTTTGATGATTCCATCAAAAGCGTTCAAAGCCATATATAGCAAGGAGTTATACGATTAGACATTTATATGTTGGACTATTTTCACACCACCTTATAAATGTCTTTTATATTACGACAAAAAACCTGTTGACAAAATTTGACACGATGGTGTACAATAAGACATGAAAAATTCCTGTGAAGATTTATGGAGGAGAAAAGTATGTTTAAAAAATTAATTTCATTATCGTTGGCAATGATAATGGTGCTTGCAGTATTGACAGGCATCAGCCCTACAACAGTTTTTGCCAACCAAATTCCAGTGGGTTCTTTTTACCTTACTTCGGTATACGGAGGATGGTCTATAACTGAGTATAGAGGCCAGGGAAATGGTGAAAACGTGACTATCCCACGAACCCACAATGGAATGCCTATTTTGTCAATAGGAAATTCTGCGTTTAATAACGCAAATATAAGTACTGTTACTTTTGAGTCTACTAGCAACGTAACAAATATTGGCAATTATGCTTTCCTGAATGCAAACATAACAAGCATAACAATTCCAAGTAGTGTTACAAATATAGGGCATAATGCTTTTGCAAACACAAGCCATCTACACACTGTTAATTTTGAACATATGGATGGAAGAGATATTACACTTTCGGCTACAGCTTTTAGTGGTAATCGTCATAGTAACTTTAGGTTGACTCGTCCTTCAGGTTCAACTGGTTTTACTGGTGCACAATGGGACAACCTTCCTTTTGAATCAAGTGATGTACCTAATAATGCTTGGGAGTATCGTATGTTATCGGGTAATCAAATTGAGATTATCCGTGTGCCTAACAATCTTCGTAGTAATGAGCGCATAGTGATTCCATCTAGTATTGGAGGTCGTACTGTACGGGAAATAGGCTTTGAAGCATTCCATAACCTTCCGAATTTGCAAGAAGTTGAAATACCGACTAGTGTGACTAGAATTGATGATCGTGCTTTTAGAAGCAATAGCAATCTACGCAGAGTTTATTTACAACATACAAATGGTAACGATATTACGGTACATAGCAGAGCTTTTGAAGGCAGTCATTCTGCTCTGACAATTTTTCATCCTGCTAATGCTACCAATTTTAGCAATCCGTGGAATGGTTTTAGCACTCAACCAACAGGTACAACTGATATACCAAATAATGCATGGGATCTAGAATTATTGCCTAATAATCAAGCGGCAATTAGAAACGTACCTTTCAATTATCGTAACAATACACGTATAGTTATTCCATCTACAATGACGATGGCTCAGGGGGTTAATCGCACAGTAGTTGCTATTAATGCTGATGCTTTCCTTAATCTTCCTAATTTGCGCTATGTTGAAGTGCCGTCTACTGTAGCTAGAATCTACCCAAACGCCTTTAGAAATAACAGTGAACTACGCAGAGTTTACTTAGCGCATACCAATTGGAATAACATTGATATACGTAGCGGTGCATTTGCTGGAAATCGTGCTGGTTTAACAATCTTCCGTCCTGCTAACGGAACAAACTTCCCTAGCACTTTGCCTAATCATACAAATATTAGCTTCCAAACAGGCACAGCTCAAACAGGCTGGAGCCTAGCCAACACAACAGCCTTAACCGGCAACAACGTTGTAATAACATCAGTACCTGACAATCTACGTAACGCCAATCGCATAGAAATCCCAGAAACAATTGACGGTCGCACAGTGCGTCAAATTGAAGGGTGGGCTTTTGATAGCTTACCAAATTTGAGGTATGTTGTAATACCTGCCAGCGTACAAAATATTAGGGCGCGTGCATTTAATAATAATCGCGAATTACGTAATGTTTATTTACTGCATACGAATGCTGCTAACATAGAGGTACATAATTTATCATTTGAAGGTAGCCATTCTTCCTTAACGTTGTTTTATCCTGCCGGAGCAACCGGCTTTACCTCACCTACATGGCGCGGCTTTAGAGTCGAATCTGTAGGATTTGAAGAACATTGGGACTTCTCTCCACTTGGTGGCAGCGGTAACGAGGTTATGATCACTAGATACACCGGTAACGCAAGCATCGTAACAATACCAGAAACCCTTGACGGTAGAACAGTACGTGTCATTGGTAACGAAGTTTTTAGAAATAACACTACAATTACTGAGATAATCATCCCAGATACGGTTGTTGCAGTAAATGCTAATGCAGTCATTAACCTGCCTAACCTTCGTACAGTACGTTTAAGACATATGTATGCAGATACCATTGATATGTCCGGCCTAGCTTTTGCACCTCCGCGTCATCGTGATTTCACTATCCTATTCCCTGCAAATGCTACTGGGTTTACTACACCTACCTGGGTAGGCTTTCCGGCAGAGCCTGATTTTCTTTCATACTTCTGGGAGTATACTGTAAGCGGAAATGTAACGACCATTACAAGATATAATGGTAATGAGGAACATGTAGAAATACCTGCGTACCTAGGCGGCAGCCCCGTACGTATCATTGCAAGGCAAGCTTTTAGAAATAACACCTATGTAGAGCGTGTAACGATTCCACAAAACGTAAACGAAATTGCATCTCATGCATTCCACAATTTGCCTAATTTGTACGCGGCTCAGTTGTTACACACAAATGCAAATCAGTTGCCGCGCTTCTCTAACGAAGCATTTGTGGGGGTTGCTCTTCACTTTAGACTGATAGTGCCTAACAATGCCACAGGCTTTAGCCCACCAGCTTGGATTGGCTATCCAGTTATGCCAGAGAGTGAAGATCTCACTTTGACTTATGGAAACTTCGAATATATTATTCGCCGCGAAACTCCACAGGGTGCTCAAATCGGTAGAGAAGTTGTAGTAATCACCAGATATTTAGGAAATACTCAAGAAGTGACTATACCATCCTCTATTGATGGACGCACAGTAGTAGCACTTGGAGATTTCGCTTTTACTCAAAATGTTAATATCAGACGCGTAACGATTCCTGCATCTATAACAGATTTTGGCCACTTTACATTCCTAGGCGCATCTAACTTGGCGGAAGCTAGGTTTATGCATCCAAATGTAACAGGCTTGACATTGCGTGATACTATATTCAGATACACTGCCGACAATTTTACGATTTTATTCCCGCCAAATGCTGCAGGCTTTACTACACCTAATTGGCAAGGCTTCCCGGCAAGAGCATCAAATGCCGCACCGCCAACAAACGAGCAACCGGGTAATCAACAACCAGGAAATCAGCAACCGGGTAATCAACAACCAGGTGGTTTACGTAACCCACACATAAATACAACCCGCACACTTAACGCAAATAGCTCTCATATGACACGTGACGGAGAAATGCTTGCAGCACCAATATTTAGGCTAGAGCCATTTGCGCCGAATAGACAATTTAGTACATCATATGTTATGGTACGTGTAATAGCCGATATTTTAGGATTAGAGTGGAGCTTTAACCCAGCAACTAACCAAGCAACATTTAGTGGTTATAACGCACAAAATCAATATATAACAATGGTGTTTACGATAAACAGTAGCACTATGCTTGTCAATGGTGCACCTAGAGATGTTCGTGCATCTGCAGGTGTTGTTCCGGCAATTTCCCGCAATGGTAGATTGTTTGTGCCGGTATTGGTATTCCAAGAAGTTTACGGCGTTACCATCCGCTGGGATGCTGCGACACAATCGGTTACTGTGAATCCGTAACACTTATATAAGGAGGCAAAAGCCATGCCATATTATGATCTGCGTTGCACAGTTTGCGATACAGAACACAACATATCTGCCAGTATGAGAGAAAAATCTGAAAAGACAATTGTGTGCCCAGATTGTGGCTCTACAGAGTTAGAGACTATCTTTAAAGCACCACCGGCAGTTGTAAAAGGTGCTGTGCCTGACTTTTGTCCAAACAGCGCAGGTTGCGGCCATGCTTGCCGGCACGTTGGATGATTTGGTTTGTTGCATTAATTGGTTTATGTTTTGGCTCCTTTGCCAATGTGATAATTTATCGATTGCCGCAGGGCAAGTCCATTGTATCACCGCCGTCTTCTTGTCAATCTTGCAATACAGGCCTAAAGTGGTATGACTTGCTGCCTGTGATAAGCTGGCTGGTTTTACGTGGCAAATGCCGGTATTGTAATACAAAATTAACGGCACGATATCCTGTAACAGAGGTTATGTGTGCAATGATATTTACTATAATAGCCATGCGCTTTGGGGCAGATATTTACGTTCTGCCCCTGTGGTGCTTGGCTTTTGTTTTGCTGTGTGTGGCCTGGATTGATTGGGATACCATGAGGATTCCCGGCAGTTTGTTGATTATTGCCGCCATTGCTGGGATTTGTTGGGTATTGCTTTTGCCCTTTATCACTTGGCAAGATGCCATTATAGGAGTACTAGCCGGTGCATTGCCTCTTTTGCTTATTGATTGCTTGGTACAGTTGATAGCAAAGAAGCTAGGTTTCGGATATGGGGATGTGAAGCTAATGGCGGTGGCAGGGCTGTTTTTAGGCTGGTATGGGATTTATATTGCCTACATGGCGGCTTTTATAGCCGGTGGCGCTTTTGCAGTATATCTGCTTGCAACAAAAAAAGCAGAGCGTGGAAGCTATCTGCCTTTTGGTCCGTTTTTGTGTTTTGGTGTTTTATTAAGCCTGATTATCAGATAAAATTTAGCTATAGCTGTTCTATCCATTGCTACATATTTTTTGCTGTGATACCATTATGAAAAATGTTTTGAGGAGAAAAACATGCGTAAATTTATATCTTACTACGGCCCATATAAGGGCTTATTTGCTGCAATTATATTTTGCTCGCTGCTATTGGCTTTGCTCTCGCTTTTGATACCTATCATAGTGCGCCACATTACTGGAACTTTAATAGTCGCAGAAGGGGATATGGTAAATGAAGTATTCCGTATGGGTGCAGTGATGGTGGCTATAATAATTGCCCAAACAGGATTTGCCCTTGTGCACGATTTTAAAGGCCATGATATGGGAGCTAAAATTGAAAGAGATATGCGGCGAGAATTGTTCTCACACCTTCAAAAACTGCCATTCAGCTTTTTTGATAAGGAGAAAACTGGAAAGCTGATGTCGAGACTTACTAATGACCTGTTAGAGCTTGCTGAGCTTTATCATCATGGGCCAGAAAATATCGCCATTCATGTTACCCAATTTATTGGATCGCTTATCATATTGCTTGTCATTAACTGGCAATTAGCCTTAGTAATGCTGGCCTTTTTACCGCTGATGGGGATTTATTCTTTTATACAATTCCGCAAGCTATCAGTTGCTTATAAGCGAAATCAAGAGCTTATTGCAGATGTTAATGCCCAGGCAGAGGAAAATCTCTCTGGCATAAGGGTGGTACAAAGTTTTGCGGCAGAAGATCACGAAAGGAAAAAGTTTGCAATCGCAAACGAAAATTTTTATAAAGGCCGCCGCTCAATTTACAAGCACGAAGCTTATCACTTTACAGTAACTGAGTATTTTTTTGCACAGTTAATAACCGTTGCTATCATTGTAGCTGGAGCATATTGGATAATACAGGGCACACTGGCCCCAACAGATTTGTTGATTTTTATCATGTACGCAGCATACATGACCAGGCCTATCCCTCAGCTGGCATTTATGGTGCAGCAGTATCAAAGAGGACTTGCAGGCTACAGGCGTTTTAGAGAAATTGTAGACACTGTGCCTGAAATACAAGATGCAAACGATGCTGTGCCGCTAAAAGTCACAAAAGGGAAGGTTACATTTAAAGATGTCAGCTTCCGCTATCAAGAAGGCATGGAAGATGTACTTAGCCACATAAATTTAGAAGTTACACCGGGAGAATCTGTTGCAATAGTAGGGGTATCTGGAGTAGGGAAGACGACTTTATGCTCGCTAATCCCAAGGTTTTATGATGCCACTGAAGGGGATATTTACATAGATGATGTTAGTATTAAAGAAGTGACACTGGAATCCCTAAGGCGGCAAATAGGCACTGTAAGGCAGGAAACCTTTCTTTTTGCCGGAACTGTTATGGAAAATATTTTATACGGTAATCAAAACGCAACAGAGGCTGAAGTGATGGAAGCCGCAAAAAAAGCAATGGCTCACGAGTTTATATCATCATTGCCGAAAGGCTACCATACAGAAATTGGACAGCGCGGGGTACGTTTATCTGGCGGACAGCAGCAACGGATTAGTATTGCAAGGGTGTTTTTGAAAAATCCGCCAATTTTGATATTTGACGAGGCAACCAGTGCATTGGACGATAACAACGAAAAGGCTGTTATGGATGGGATGAAGGAACTTGCCAAAGGGCGAACGACGTTTATTATTGCCCATAGGCAGAGTACGATTAAAGATGCGGATAGAGTTTTGACTTTGGAGAAGGACGGGGTTAGGTAGATTTAGAAAAGGGACGCGAGGGCGTCCCTTAAGTTTTGCCTTTGATGATTTGGTGAAAGGCGTTTAAAGCCAGTGTTTATACCAATCCTAATACATCGGTGCTTCATTCTCAAAAGGCTCTGTAGTCAATTTATTAGCCTCGGTATATGCCTTGCCTTCGGCCGCCCACAACATACCGCGGCGCATAATCACCTGTGAATTTGGCGACTTATCAAAAACATCATCATTATGCCCTAGCGAGTTATAGAAAACGCGTCCGCGCCCCCACATTTTTGTCCATATTACAGGCATATCTATAGGTTTGTTTGCTATGTTGAAATAAGCCACTGCCGGAAAGCGTGTTGTGGCTAAAACTTCAATAGCAGGGTCTACATGTAGGTAATAATGCTCGCTGGTTACAGAAAAATCTTCCAAATCTGCCACCAATGGATCGGATTTAGAGGCTATGTTTACTTTGTATGTTACGTCTCCGCCACCTGGATGGCTTACCCACTGGCCACCAGTCATAAACTGCCACTGAGTATCATTTCTGAAAGCATCACACATGCCGCCATGGCAACCCGCTAATCCTACACCACTAGCTACGGCTTTCGACACATTTTCAGATTGTTCCCGTGTAAGCTGGCCGCCTGTCCAACAGGCGACGATAATATCTAAAGCTAAAAGCGTGTCTAAATCTTCTAAACATTCTAAATGATCGTAGATGTCTACTTTAAAACCTTCTTTTTCTAAAATGTCACCAAAACGCTTAGATACAAGTTGCGGTTCGTGTCCATCCCAACCGCCTTGGAAAATTAGGGCTTTTTTCATATCATGTTCCCCCTTAGATATCACAAACAATAGCTTCTCCAATTTGTGCAGATTCAAAAATCAAATCAATCACTTTCATACGGCGTAAAGCTTGATCATGAGTTACAATGATGTCGGCTTCGCCATTAATTGCAGCAGCTAAATTACGGTGCAAATCTAACCAATCACCCTTTACAATAGGTAGTGGAAGATTTTCTATAGTAGAGGCTGGGCGTGGCGCCATAGAGCGAGTTGGGCCTGCAGATGTGTAAACAATGACATCGTCCCATACCAATTCGTCGTCCTCTTTCAGCTTAATAAGCTCGCCTTCTACATCCCAGTTAAGGATTTTTGCAGTACCGTCTTTGGCAAATAGCTGCCAGCGAGGCTGAGGTATAAACGAACTCATAGAAACGTTGATGATTGCGGATACATCGTTATCAAACTTAATTGTAGCTGTAAAATCGTCTTCAACTTCTGCCATTACGATTTGATGGAAATGTGCATGTACAGATTTAACTTTGCTATCTGGATATAATACCATCAATTGATCTAGCAAATGAATGCCCCAGTCCAGCACCATGCCACCGCCATTTATTTTATAACCTCTCCAACCATGTACAAATTGACGAGAGCCTTGTACTTTGGTTTCTATACGATATACATCATTTAAAATGCCTTCGTCAATGATTTTTTTAATCGTAAGAAAGTCAGAATCCCAACGACGGTTTTGATGTACTGTAAACAGTTTGCCTGTTTTGTTGGCGACTGCAATCACTTCTTCAAGTTCTTGAGTATTCATGGTTACTGGCTTTTCGCACAGTACGTGTTTACCAGCTTCTAAACATGCAATAGAGTAGCTTTTATGTACGTCATTAGGCGTAGCAATAAGTACAAGATCTATTTCTTTATCTGCATAAATTTCCTCGGGGCTTGCATAATTTTTAATGCCTAGGCCATCGATCGTTGCTTTCGCTTCCTCGCGAATGTCGTAGGCTCCTACAATTTTAATTTCCGGCACTTTTTCTGTGACATTTTTGTAATGCCATCCAGCCATACCACCCATGCCGATGATTGCCATTTTTATGGCCATAGTAATCTTCTCCTTTTGCCCTTGGTGCGAATTTAAATTCGCACTCCAATAGGGGTATTTTCAAGACGCACTCATTATATGTTTTTGGCTAAATTTTTGCAAGTAAATACTTTATTTTTACCAGTAATTACAGATAGCCTGCAAAGCAGGGACAGACTATAATTAATGCTATCTAAATAAGGGAGCTGTTTTGTATGAAACCCTATGCAACATCTATAGAACGCGCTAGTTATTGGGAAGTTTTTAAAGACTACTATACGCCGCAGTTGAAAAAAATAGATTTATTGATTAAAACTATGGAAGGGACTATATCCATAGAGGAAACATCTCAGGTTTTGCTGTTGAGTGAAGATTATGTGAAAAAAATAATGGAGGCAAAAAAAATTACTTTAATTGATAAAGAGGGATTTTTGAGCATTTTGATGGATGGTAACAGTTCGTTGTGTGGCTTGTTGCAACGAGAGTTTATGTTAGGTTCTCCAAGTACATATAGCCCTGGTGATATTGCGTACATATATGGTTTGCAAAAGGAACATGTTGAAAATGTGTGCCAGACAAATGGATTTACTGGCAAGATTTCCGCAGAAGTTTTGCCTAAAGTTTTGGATAAAGTTTTTGTTTTTGTTTATCATTGAGATTTGTCTATAGTATTTTTATTTTAGGCTTCAATTCTGGGAGTGGCAGTGCTATAATAAAGCTAGAAGGTGAAGCTATGAACACATTGCCCTGCTATGAAAATGCGATTATTCCAATTGAAAAATTTACTAAGTATGCCTTGGATGATAATAGAGACCCTGATAAGGCTATAGCATTTAGAAATGCACTGGGGTATACTTCAGAAAACGTTAATAGCTTAATATCCAACATACGTTGCAACCTATCATGCTTTGAAGCGAGGTCTAAAGGCCATAATGGTTTTGGGGTGAGCTATGAATGTATTATGAATTTAATTGGCTCAAATGGAAAAAGTGCAAATGTTGTAACAGCTTGGATAATAGAAGATGGTAAAACTTCCCCACGCCTTACAAGTGCCTATGTAACAGATAAAAAGCCGAGGTGATTATATGAAACTTGAAATGTTCCAAAAGGTATATCTTAAAAACGGGAAAAAAGGGCATATAATAGAAATTTTTAACGATGGTGAAGCTTATATGGTAGATGTAAAAAATGGTGATGGAGGTTATGACCAAGATACAGTTTACCCGTTAGATATTAGAAGTATAGTTGTTGAAGTTGAAGAACCATTTGTCATATAACCTTAACTTAGCGACAATAGCAAGAGTATTGTCTCTACAAGCTGTAGTAGATATTCCGCCAAAAGCATTCAAACCTAGGCATACTAAGGCTTTGAATGCTTTTTTATATTCATCAAATACAGCAAGTATAAAAATATTTGAAAAAAATAACAAAAAAGTAATTTTTATGTTGATTATTGTAAATCTTTGTGATAAAATCTATTCAAGCGCAAACAGTACCTCTTACGTACTGACACGGGGCCCCACCACCAAACATGATTTTCTCCTACAACTTGTAGAAGATGATTCTGTCAAAAGCGCTCAACGCCAGTGTTTATCAGAGGTATAAGCAATTCAGAAAAACGAAATAAAAATAACAAAAAGAAAAAATTGTTAAAAATACCATTTTTATGTTGAAAATTGTAAGTCTTTGTGTTAAACTCTCTTCAAATATAAACAGTCTTTAAGGAGACAATTTTGGGGGGAGAGACAAATGAAAAGAGAAGAGGGTTACGTTTTTGAAAGTAGTACAGAGCTTAAATACCAGCTACTTGATGAGTTATTTTCTATAGGGGGCAACCATAAGCCAGACGAAAGCAGGGTAGTCAAATCTAAATTACAAGATTACGCTGAAAATAATAGAGATGATCTTCAAATTAGGGATGCGTTAATAGTACTTAAAACATTTGAAATAGAAAGCAAGAATAACGATTTTGAAACCTGTTGTATACTAGCTATCCCAATTTTTGAAAGGCTAGCTCGTGCGCAGGATTGGGATTTTTATGATATTAGGCTTTTGACATTTTTTATAGATTATGCGAAAACGCTTGAACGAGCTGACTTTCTTGCATCCAAGGCATTGGAAAAATTAGAGAATTACTCACATGAAAAGTACTATAAGACTATTAAATCAGGTATTTTATTGAATATGACTCTTCGTTTAATTAGAGAAAAATCTACTAAAAAGCATACCCCACATTTTGAAGATGAATTGGCAGAAATGTTTTCTAAATACATTAATTCGGCTAAAGAATTATGCGAAGAAACAGATACTATTCAAAAAGCCGTTATATTAATACGAAAAGGTATTTTTTATAAAGATATTTCTCTGGCAGATGAAGGTTTTGACCTTCTAAAAGAAAATAGAGAGTACGAAGCGTACAAGCTGCTTCGAGATGAAGCTATTGATTATAAACTGGCTATCTACATTAATGAGGATGATAAAAAGCAAATTGGTTTATTGTTTGATGAGTTATTTTCTATGGGTGGCAACCATAGACCAGATAAAAGCAAAACAATTAAATCTAAACTGCAAAGTTATTTTGAAAACGATAGAAATAATCATCAAATCAGGGATGCATTAATAGTGCTTAAAATTTTTGATATAGAGAGTAAATATAACGATTTTGAAACCTGTTGTAAATTAGCCACCCCAATTTTTGAGAGACTAGAACGTGCATTAGATTGGGATTTTTATGATATTAGAATTTTGACATGTGTTATAGATTATGCAGAAACAATTGAGCAAGCTCGCTTTCTTGTAACTAAAATTTTAGGTAAACTTGAAAACTACTCAGACAAAAAAGATTATAAAAATATCAAGCTAGGCATTTTGACGAATATGACTTTTCGTTTGATAAGAGAAAGATTTTCTAAAAAAGATAAGGTCCAATTGATTAGAGAAAGGCTTTCTAGAAAAGATAACTATCAATTAGGATATGAATTAGATGATTTGTTTACTGAATACTCTAATTCAATAATAGAATTATGTGATGAAGCAGATATTATTCATAGAGCTATAGTGTTAGTAAGAAGTGGGATTTTTTATAGAAATAAATCTTTAGCAAATCAAGGTTTTAATCTTCTTAAAGAAAATGGTGAGCATGAAGCATTCAAACTACTTCAAGACGAATCTCGTACATATAGACTTAATGTTCATCTTAATAAAGACGATAAGCAACAATTCGATGTTTTGATGGGGGAAAACATTAGAAATATACGAACTAAACACAACATGACTGTAAGTGACATGGCAAAAAATTTAAATATGAAGCAGGGCGCGGTATCACTAATAGAGTTGGGGAAAAAAAGTGCCTCTGCTTATATTCTGTTTAGCATGGCAAAAATACTTAACGAATCTGTTGAAAACTTTTTTTATGACGATGAAACTATTTTACCAGATTATGACAGTGAAAATGCGTTGATTGAGAAGTTAAATATGTCGGCAAAAGATTTGTCTGAAGATGAATTTGAATGTGTACTTGATTTAGTTAAAGGACTAAATAAGTTGAAGAACAGGTAAATTGAGTTAACATAAAATGTTGAGAGGAGGAGAAACGATGGAGGAGTATTTTTATTTTTGGCTTATTACTGCTTTGGGCATTAAAGTATGCTAGATTTTGAATAAATGTAATTGTTATATAAAAGGAAATGGAGATGTCTCATTAAGTGTTTTTATGAATAATTATACAAAATTGATGTAGGGGCGAACTGTGTCAAATCTGACAAACAGTTCGCCCCTACATTTTTCTCTACCTCCTACAAGCTGTAGTAGATGATTTGGATAAAAGCGTTTGTTTCTGATTGTGAAGTAGGTGCAAATGATATTTTTTGAAAGAGCTTTACAATATGGATTATGTGTTCTTCGATGGGCGTCGTATTGTTCTGACACATGGATTTATTAAAAAAACTCAAAAAACACCGCAACCTGAGATCAATCGTGCAAAAAAATATCGATTAGAATACAAAAACCGGAAGGAGAATAATTTGTGAGTTCTTATGAAAATTTTGTAGCCGACAAATTAAAAGACCCTATCTTTAAAGCAGAATATGATGCGCTTGAATCGGAATTTGCTATCATTCATGCAATGGTTGAGGCGAGAAAAAAATCGGGCATTACTCAAAAGGAATTGGCAGAGAAAACGGGTATAGCGCAGGGAGATATAAGTAAAATTGAAAGAGGGAATGCCAATCCTTCGCTTAATACTTTAAAAAGGCTTGCAACAGGGATGGACATGAATCTTAGGTTGGTATTTTCACCTATAGACAACGATGTCCAAGCTGTAATAATGCAAAACGAAAATTGATGATTTGGATAAAAGCTTCCTACGAATCCCTATCAGGAAAGTTAATCATCATCTTGGCATAAAAATCTTCCATAGTTAAACGCACATTAACAGTATTATACACCCTAATTTTGCGATTCACCTCATTATGTTCATATTTCAAATCCTCATAGCCAATATTAGGCGCATGTACCTCATCGTAAATATCTGTTTTTTCAGATTCCTCCAACAAAACCGAAACAGTCGGCGAATCCCCAAGTCCCCAAATCTCTCCATGAGGCCAATGGGGTATGTTTGCGGTTTTGTTATTAAATTCCACCATTTGCTCAAATAAGTAACGCCCTATCTTGCCGTAAGGCATCACCCGGGCTTGAAGCTCTGCCAAAGAAACTGCCATTTGCTTATACACATTAATAGGAATTTGCCACAAAGCCATAGAAGATTTCATCAAAACATTAGCCGCTGCAATATCTTGGCGGCAGTTAAACTCAAAGCCACCTTCAGGGTATTGGCCACCGCCAATCCAGATAGCGGTCATTTTTTCGCATATTTCTGGCTTAATTAAAATGGCAGATGCTAAATCTGTCACTGCACCCATCATAGAGATGAACAGTGGTCGCTCGTCGTCTTTCATCGCTTCTTCGATAATAAAATCTGCTGCTGCGGAATGTATTGGCGTAAATTCATCCTGTAAAGCCCGTGGCGCGCCTTCTAAAACTGGATAAACGCCAGTAAGTCCCATTAAATCTAAAACTTTGTTGATTTCATCTACACTGGCCTTGGCTGTACCTCCATCGCCCCACTCCCTGGGAAAGAGGTTAAAATGCCCCCCTAATATGCCTTTTACAATAAATTTAGGCGTCATTACTTGATGAACAATGGCAAATTGATCGTCTGCCTCGTTTTTGCAATCTGAATGGACTATCATCCGGATTTTTTTTTGCTCCGGTACATTAAAAGCATAAGAATTTTTCATGCTATCCTCCCCTTTCTACCAACTAAATTAACACTTTCCTGGGAATTTTTCAAGTGAAGTCTGCCAAGGCAAATTTCAGGGGAAACTTTATACGGAAGTATGGCAATACTGCTTCCTGTGTGTTATACTTTACGAAGGGCAATTTGCCTAACTATAAACTAAGGAGGCACCGGCCTTATGAGCTTTACAAGCAAAGTAGAAACGATAGAAAAAAACAAAGTAAAAATAACGATCGAAGTTAGCCCAGTAGAATTTAAAAAAGGTCTTCAATTTGCATACAATCGTAATAAAAAGGACATCAACGTCCAAGGCTTTAGAAAAGGGAAGGCTCCAAGGAAAATAATTGAGCAATATTATGGCAAGGAAATTTTTTACGAAGAAGCCATAAATCACGTACTGCCAGATGTTTACGAAGGCGCAATAGACGAACATAAGCTAGAACCTGTATATCGTCCGGAAATTGATGTAGAAAGCATGAGCGAAAATGAAGGCGCAGTAGTCACTGCCGAGGTTTTTGTAAAACCGGAAGTAGAGATAGAGGGCTATCACGGCCTTACTTATCCGATTGTAGATTCAAATCCAACAGAGGAAGATATACAAAACCGCCTGCAAAGCGAGCGGGAGCGTAATGCCAGAACCATCACAGTAGACCGTCCCGCAGAGATTGGTGATATCGTAACCATAAATTTCACAGGCTACGTAGATGGGGAGCCATTTGAAGGCGGCCATGCAGAAAATTACGAAATTACCCTAGGCTCTAAAACATTTATTGATACATTTGAAGATCAAATAGTAGGTCACTCTGTAGGGGATGATATTGACGTCAATGTTACATTCCCCGAAGAATACGGCCAAGAAAGTCTGCAAAACAAACCTGCACTGTTTAAAGTAGAAGTGCTGGAAATTCAAACAAAAGAATTGCCAGAGCTAAACGACGAATTTGCACAAGATGTATCAGAATTTGATTCTTTAGAAGCACTGCGGGCGGATTATAAAGAAAAAATTCGCGAAGAAAAAGAGCAGCAAGTACTTGCAAGTAAGCGTGCAAATATTCTTCAACAGTTGGTAGAAAAAGCCGTAATGGAAATACCGGAAGTGATGTACACCGCCAGAGTAGAAGAAATGACAGAAGAAATGCGCTTCCGTCTATGGCAGCAAGGCTTAACTTTAGAGCAATACTTTAGCTTTACCGGCATGACTCTTGAAGCTATACAGGATAACTACCTGCCAATGGCCACAGACGATGTGAAAGCGAGATTAGTACTATCTGCCCTTGCTGAAAAAGAAAGCTTTGAAGTAAGCGAAGAGGAAATTTTAGAACATATCAAAAAAACCGCCGCACCAGATCAAGATGCAGAAAAAATTGTAGCGGAGCTAAGAGAAAATACCCGTAAAGGTTTAATAGAAGATTTGAAGAATCAAAAAGCTTTGGATTTTGTTATAGAAAAAGCCGTTGCCATAGAAGAGGTACTCAACTAGGTTGATGATAATACCAAAACTGGAAAAGTAACACTATTTTATTTAGGAGGATTGCAGCATGCCACTAGTGCCATATGTAATAGAGCAAACGAATAGGGGAGAGCGTTCATACGACATATACTCCCGCCTTTTAAAAGACAGAATCATATTTTTAGGAGAAGAAGTAACAGATATAACCGCCAACCTTATAGTAGCCCAATTACTTTTTTTGGATGCAGAAGATCCAGGTAAGGATATTAACTTATACATCAACAGCCCTGGAGGCAGCGTATCGGCAGGCCTTGCCATTTATGACACCATGCACCATGTAAAAAGTGATGTATCCACCATATGTGTAGGTATAGCGGCCAGTATGGGCGCACATCTGCTTGCTGGCGGCGCAAAGGGCAAAAGATTTGCGCTTCCTAATGCTGAAGTGATGATACATCAGCCATCAGGTGGTTTTAGAGGACAGGCTACGGATATTCAAATCCATGCCGACCACATTCAGCGGACAAAGAGAAAACTAAACGAGATAATGGCTGCCAATACAGGTAAGCCTTTAGACATAGTAACTCAAGATCAAGAACGCGACAATTACATGTCTGCACAAGAAGCTTTAGAGTACGGCATTATTGATAAAGTAGTAAATCGTAAAGAGATTTAGTAGAAGATAGAAGGGTAAGAATAAAAATGCCATCAAAAATGGAAAAAATTCTGCGCTGTTCTTTTTGCGGCAAATATCAAGATCAAGTCCGCAAAATCATTGCAGGTGCAAATGTATACATTTGTGATGAATGTGTGGATTTATGCGTAGATATATTGGATGACGATCCGGATATTGATGTTCCTTTCAGCGATGACGACTTTAAGTTGCCTAAACCAAAGGAAATTCATGAATTTTTAAATGACTATATCATTGGCCAGGAAAGAGCTAAAGTATCTCTTGCCGTTGCAGTATACAACCACTACAAACGTATTGCCACTGCAGAAATAGATAATGATGTAGAACTTCAAAAAAGTAATATTTTAATGATTGGCCCTACGGGGACAGGTAAAACTTCATTTGCGCAAACCTTGGCTAAATTTTTGCAAGTACCCTTTGCGATTGGCGATGCCACCAGCCTTACAGAGGCTGGCTATGTAGGTGAAGACGTAGAAAACATCCTGCTAAAACTAATACAAGCCGCGGATTTTGATATAGAACGCGCAGAGCGAGGCATCATTTATATAGACGAGATTGATAAAATAGCCCGCAAATCTGATAATCCTTCTATCACCCGTGATGTAAGCGGCGAAGGCGTGCAGCAGGCATTGCTCAAAATTTTGGAAGGAACAGTAGCTTCTGTACCGCCTCAAGGTGGACGAAAGCACCCTCATCAAGATTTTATTCAGATAGATACATCCAACATTTTATTTATTTGCGGCGGTGCCTTTAATGGTATCGAACAAGTAGTGGAGCGCAGGCTAAACAAAAAAGTGATAGGTTTTGGTGCGGATATAAAAACAAAAAAAGAAAAGCAAGGCGAAGATCTTATGGCAGAGCTTCAAACACAAGATTTGCATAAGTTTGGCCTTATTCCAGAGATTATCGGCCGTTTGCCTGTGGTTGTGACGCTCTCTCATTTGAGTGAAGAGGCACTAATCTCTATCCTAACAGAGCCTAAGAATGCAATTATTAAGCAGTATAAGTATTTGCTGGAAATGGACAATGTTCACTTAGAATTTGAAGATGATGCCCTTAAAGCAATTGCAGCTTTGGCACTAGAAAGAGAAATCGGAGCCAGAGGCCTGCGTGCCATAGTAGAAGAAGTAATGACTAAAACAATGTACGAAATCCCATCAGATGAAACTATAGAGAAATGCATTATTACAAAAGATACGATAGAAAAAAAGGCCTCGCCAGAGTTTGTCCATAACGAAAACAGGCCGTCAATAGTGCGGAAGCAAAAGAGACGCAGGCCTAGGAATAGAGTGCCAGCCAGCTAGAGAAATAAAAAACGAAACCCTGTTGATACGGGGTTTCGTTTTTATATTACGGTATGGGCGATGGGGGACTCAAACTTTTGGATTCCCTTGTTTGCAATAACGTGTAATTGTTCGCAAAGCCTATTGTTGCTGGATTCTCTGTTCGCTACTCCTTGCGTCTGAGTGTAATTACAGGGGAAAATAAACATTGATTTTCCCCTAATTTTCCCCTGAGATTTAATTTTGTCCCCAATATCCAGTTGCTAATTTCTGCGACAATTTTACCATATCAATAGTTCATTCGCAATAAAAAAGAGTTTCGACAATGCAATCGGTTTATTCTGAATCGGTTGTTTTTTTATTGTTTGGTAAGTTTTCGCTAGTTCCCCTTATATCGTTTTCATCAAGCACTATAGATTGATTATCGGAAATCTTAAAAGAAAGTTCTGCACCCAAAAACATAGATACCTTTTTAATCATTGTAACGAAAAACAAGCTGAGTACATTTTACGCCTTAGGAAAAATAGCTTTACCGTTCGTAATGGTGAAGGTGCAAAAATTAATTTAATTCAAATATTTTCAAAT
>Ga0123355_10001651_pt1 | contig 31055 bp, 30 predicted proteins | sample TergutEmb28metaG_3_FD_89872 | JGI IMG/M metagenome (GOLD analysis project Ga0123355, IMG submission 89872) | Embiratermes neotenicus P1 segment gut microbial communities from Petit-Saut dam, French Guiana - Emb289 P1 | ecosystem: Host-associated > Arthropoda: Insects > Digestive system > Gut ... | reverse complement strand
ATGCCATAGCGCGGGGCGTAATGCGGCTGTAAACCGTACCCTTGTAGGTAATTTCCCTCGTGGCATTTGTATATTGCTGTGTCTATACGGATTTGGACACCTGTGTTTGGCAGTGCAAATGCCATACCCTCTCTGTCAAAAGCGGTGCCAAAAACTCCCCATGTTGGCTGACCAATAACAGTTGCCAAGTTATTTAACGACAACATAGCCGTAACCGCTTCGGCACCGGATGCCGTTCTCTCGTTTGTAAGCACCCATACCTTGCCTGCAAAGGGCTCTCGATGCTCGGCAAAGAATGCATATGCCCATGCGCGATAAAACGATGCGGGCAACCATGAAGCGGCAGAGCGGAAAACAAAATCTAAATTGCCGGTATCTATATGAAATACAGGCTCTGGCCAAGCATTAATATAATTACCAACTGTTCTGCTGCTGACACTTCTGCCAATATTGCTGTAATACCCGTCTCCAAAAAAGACATAAGCCGGCAGCCAAGTACGGCTTGTTATCAAAATAGAGGCAACATACTTGGAAAAATGGCATATATGTCCGCCCAGGTTGCCACGCAGATCTATAATCAAATGGTCAAAATCCTTAATTTCATACCAAAAATCATAAAGCTGTTCTGCGTAATAATCTCTATGCAGACGACCCGGCTGCCACACAAGGGCATCGTCCAAATGAAGCATTCTCCTCACCGAAAGTAATGCTGTATCGTCTGATAAAATATGGGTTTCGTAAGTAGGTTCAAGTTCTTCCATATCCGGTAGCGACCCAATACCTGCATCCCGCAAACTATTATATAAAATTATGGATGGCAAATGCCGTACAAGTTCACTGTTGTGCCGTGCAAGGGGCGTAACTCCGCCATGGTAGTTTGCCTCCCTTATTCTCTGTGCATTCCATGCCAAGGAATTGCTAAAAAACATAGGATAGTTTACTACCCACAAATGCCCAAGTTGACCAATGGGGCGGAAAAATTCTTCACGCAACAACTCAAAAAAACCGATGGCATCAACATCTGCCTCTGCCAAAGTATAGCGGAATTCATTTGCCAGTTGATGCACGTCTACACCATTCGCGCTTATGGACAATTCAAAAAAAGGCCAGTCCGCTTCCAAAACACGCATAAGATGCTCAAAATCATATTGAAAATCTGCCGCTGCTAAATTATCGTGTGCATACTGTGCCGCTATTAAATTTATATCTGCGACATTTGTACCGGAAGCAAGCCTACGAACAGGCCTGTTTGTTTCTGATACAACGTAATCATGCTCATACAGATCATCTGTTGTTAGCAAATACACATGCTCCCTGGATGAAAAAAAGGTAACTGCCAAAATGAGCGCGATAGCTAAAGTGGGAACTGCAATGATAGATGCAATCATCCAACGCAAAAAATTTTTTTGCCCTGGTAAACCAAGGAAGAAATTTAATACTGCTGTTTTTAGCTTAGAAAAGAACATGTGTTCACTCTCCTTTTTGGAATTGATGATAGCACAAGAGGGCAACAAATGATATGCCCTCTTGTGTTTGTTATGTTTTGCTAGGTATTATAGATGGGGTTTGGTAGCCCTCCGCCACCCGGTGGTCGTGGTGGTGGTGGCCTAAATCCACCGTTCATATGCTGTGTGCAGCCTCCCATTGTGGTAATGGGTGCATAACCTGCATCATCGCCTGCAAGTGCATTTGCATACACAAACGCACTGCTAGCGAAAACAAGCATGAGCGTGAGCACGCAAGCTAAAATCTTTTTCTTCATTGTTGGATTCTCCTTTTCTTTCTATAGTTTTTTATATCGCAAGCTCCTGCCCCGTACGCTGGCATTAAGCTATGGATACCTTAGTAAGTAAAACTTATTAACTGCTTTTGCTTTGTATGTATGGTAACCCACCCCAAAAAAAAACAACATAGCAACCTTTGCAAATATTTACTTGCAAAAGTTGCTATGTCAAAATAATCGAAATGAGACGCCCATTGCACAGGAGTTCTGCTACGCCCACCCGGTAAAACGAAAACCACAAACAGTGCGAACAGCACAACCCCGCCTATCATCCAACGCAACACGTTAATACGCCCCTTCCGCAATCATTGCAAGCACTGTCTCCAGCGCGTCCATGCCATAGCGCGGGGCGTAGTGCGGCTGCAAGCCGTACCCTTGCAGGTAATTACCCTCGTGGCATTTGTATATTGCTATATCTATGCGGATAATTATGCCCGTGTTTGGAAGTGCGAACTCCACTGAGCCAACGTCAATACCGGTGCCAATAACTCCAACCGTTGGTTGACCAACGACGGTTGCCAAATTATTTAACAACAGCATAGCTGTAACAGCTTCGGCGGCAGAAGCCGTTCTCTCGTCTGTAAGCACCCATACCTTGCCTGCAAACGGCTCCCATTGCCTAGCAAAGAAAGCTTGTTGCCTCCATGCAAAATAAAATGATGCGGGTAGCCATGAGGCAGCAGAGTGGAAAACAAAATCTAAATTACCGGTATCGACATGAAATACAGGCTCCTGTATAGCAGAAAAAATACCATCAACTGTATCATTGCGCCGTCTAACAGTCCTGGATATGTTACTGTAATGGCCATCTCCATAAAACAGATAGGCGGGCAACCAAGTACGGGTTGTCACCAACATGGGAGCAACGAATAGGGCAAAATGGCACCTAAAACCTCCTCCGTTGCCACGCAAGTCTATAATTAAATGGTCAAAATCTCCAATTTCATACCAAAAATCATACAGCATCGCTTCGTAGTAACCCATGTATTGATAGCCCGGCCGCCTCACCGGGTCAGCATCCAAATGGAGCATTCTGCTTACCGTGAGAAGTGCTGTATCGTTCGACAAAATATGCGTTTCGTAAACAGGTTCTTCCATATCCGGCTGCGACCCAACACCTGCATCTCGTAGCCTATGGTACATAATCCTTGTTGGCAAATGGCGCACAAGCCCACCTATGTGACGTGTAAAAGGCGTAAGCTCGTCGAAGGCAGCCATCTCCCCTTCTTCATGCGCACGCTGGTATTGGATGTCATGGAAACGATTAAAATACATCGGATAATTCATTACCCACAAATGCCCAAGTACGCCAATGGGACGGAAAAAATCCTCGCGCAACAACTCAAAAAAGCCTATAGCATCAACATCTGCCTTCGCCAAAGTGTAGCGGAATTCATCCGCCAGTTGATGCACATCCACACCATTCGCACTTATGGACAATTCAAAAAAAGGCCAATCTTCTTCTAAGACACGCATAAGGTGTTCAAAATCATATTGGAAATCTGCCGTTGTTAAATTCCTGTGCCTATGTTGCGCAATCGCAAAATCCACATGCCACATAATCCACTCCCGAGATGAAAAAAAGGCCACAGTTAAAATGAGCACAACAACGACAAAGGCGGCCGCCCCACGCAAAAGCTTTTTGCGCATAGATAAGCGAAGGAAGAACTTTGATATGGATGTTTTTATCCTGAAAAAGAACATATGGCCACTCTCCTTTTGGGGTTGATAATAGCACAAGAGGGCAACAAATGATATGCTCTCTTGTGTTTATTATGTCTTGTTGGGTATTATGTGGGATAGACGCGGTCAACACCACCGCCGCCGCCACCGCCACCAGGAACAGTTCCTGGTGGAGGTGGTGCCGACCCACCGTTCATATGCTGTGTGCCACCGCCCGTTGCGGTAATAGGTGCGTAATCTGCATCATTTCCCGCAAACGCACTAGCATACACAAACGCACTGCTGGCAAAAACAAGCATGAGCGTGAGCACGCAAGCTAAAATCTTTTTCTTCATTGTTGAATCATCCTTTTCTATAGTTTTTTATATCACAAGCCCCTGCCCCGTACGCTGGCATTAAGCTATGGATACCGCTGGTAAGTAAAATTTATTAACTGCTTTTACTTTGTATGTATGATAACCCGCCCCCTAAAAAAACAACATAGCAACCTTTGCAAATTTTTATTTGCAAAGGTTGCTATGTTAATTTTGGCATATGTTGCGTATTATTTTTTCAAGAAGCGTTACAAAAACTTACAAAAGAATAGGAGGAGTTGCTTATGAAAAGATTTTTGCCTTTTAGGTTGGTTGGCCTGTTGCTTGCGAACACAGCGCTCTTTGGACTATGCGAAAAAGACAAAAGTGATGACTAGTAACCCTCAATTAATCCAAATCAATATTAAAGCGTTCCTTAATATAGTTGTGTATTGCCCTTTGATTACCTACCCTATTTAACAAGGCAGATACATAGTACGCAACTACTAAATAAGGAAGGCTTTTTTCTTTTTCTCCCATTTCATACAAAGCGCAAGCCCTATCTGCCATAAACCCAGGCATCTGCCTTAAATTAAAGTGTTTTATGCACAATCCTTCACCTTTTATGGCGCTCTCCAAGGTTTCCGCATACCTACCCAAAGACTCTAGCTCGTTAGAATAGTTATACAATACAGTCATATACATACGTATCCTTTCAGATTCATCTACATAGTACTGCTCCATATTTTCAAGCAAGCTTTCATAAATACGTATGCCTTTACTGCCTTGCTCATTTTCGCACATATTATTAGCCTTTTGGTTAAGTATGACAATTTCGTAATTGGTTAAGCGTGTTTTGGCAATGTCATATTCATCAAAAGTATCTAGGTCATCTTTTGTAATTGCCCATGCTTTTTTTAGCAGGCTCATGTGCGCTTCGTCATAGCCAATAAGCCCAGCATGAATATCGGCTTCTTCCATTGCAATAAACTGTAGGTTTACCCCTTTTTGGTAATCCTTATGCTTTTTTAGTTCCTTCAAATGATGCTTTGCTTCTTCATATCGGTGGTTCACGGTAAGCGTCCTCACCTTATCCCGCAACTGTTTACCTGCAAATTCGTCCCTGCCCAAAAATGTATCAAAATATTTATCAATATCCCTGCCAAGCCTTTGCATAAATGCTTCCAGATAATAAACCTTGCCTTGTATCGCGTCACGCTCTATGCGGCTTAAAACGGAGACACTGCACACGCCTTTGCACAGTTCGCCTTGTTTCATATTTGCATCTGTGCGTAAACCATAAATCAAATCTCCGATACTTTTCCCGGGTATTGGTTTGCCGTACTCAAAAACAGCTTCGGGTATGTCGGCAGGCAAATTCTCCACCCCATAGGTCTCCAGCTTTATTCCCAGTTTTTCTGCAAGCTTTAGTACCTGTGCTGCTTTTCTGCGCCTGCGCATGGCAATAAAGCCGAAGTATGCCTCTATAAGAAGCGGGGCAGCTTCTTTTTTACGCCCTTGCGCTTCCAGTATCACAGCCTTGTTGTATGCAAAGTCTGGTAAATACCTTCCCTTGTTACGCTGCATGGATACTTCCCGGCCTATTTCGCAAATCTCTAAAGCTTACGCGTAGTCGCCGGTTTCTATGAGCAATTGCGACAGCTCTAACAGCACAGGTGCCAGCCGCTTTTCTTTTTCTTTATCATCGCCGTGCAGCCGTTCTAATCCAGCCCTAATTTTTTGCATCTGTTCTATTGCGGCATCAGGGTCACTTTTTGCTAGTGCTCGGGCAGCAGAATGTTTAAGAGTAGGCTCTTCAAAAAGCAAAATATTATCATCAAATTTATGCTGGTCGTATTCCGGATAGGTGAGCAGTATTCCTTCTTGTGCAAGGGAAATAATACCTGCGGGGTCTTTACCTTCGAGTTCGTATATGCGAGCCTGAATGCTTAGTACCATTTGGCGGTTAATACCTTCGGAAAAATCCCCCATTGTAAGGATTTTGTCCAGCAACTCTTTTGCCTTTTCTAAAGCCGGTGGGTACTCTTTAGCCCATTCCAAGTAGTATAGGGTTTGGTCACGCAGTGTATAAACGTCGAGGGATACATTGTCTAAATATGAGCAAAAATACGCATCCACAGGTATTTCCATTGTTTCCATAAAATCAGAGAAAGTAACAAACATAGGGTCGTTATGGCTGTTTTCTACCCGGGACACTGTACTATCCGCTGTACTGGTTTGCAGTAGCATGTGCTGTTGCCACTGCTTGCGCTCTCTTACTTCACGTATTGTGTTGGATTTTTCTAAACTGGACATAAACACCTCTCTCCGTCTCTTTTTGGAAATATTATATCATAAATCGACATTGCAAAGATGATTGTCGGAAAAATAAATTATTTCCATAATATGTATTGTTGCGTATAAAAAGGATGCCTCGCTAATCACTGCGATTAGCAAGACATCCCTTTTTATGTGCAATTTATTATTTTGCCGCAAGCAAGCCATCATACACCGCAATACCGGCCTCTGCAATCAAAACATCGTCACTGCCGGCTACGCCGCTAAAGGCACATATGCAGTTGCCGTCTTTGCTTACTACTGCGCCCTCCCAGTAAGATTCTGCCATGGGTACTTCGTTTTCGGGCGCGCCGCTGTTTTTACCGGTACGGCGTGCGTATGCGGCTTTGCCATTAACTACACCGTCAAAACTAATGCCGGAAAACACCACTTTGCCGTCTTGCACTTCCGGCGGGGTAGAAACAGCACCAAAGGCTTGCATAACGGTTTCCCACCGCTCCGGGTGCTTTGCAGACTTTACTTGCGCCAAAAGCATACCGCGCTTGCCATCGGCCTGATACTGCGCCGTATTATTAAAAATTTCGGTTGCTTTTGCTTCCATTGCATCAATAATTTTGTTAAGGTCCATAATCCAGCCTCCAAGTTTTTTGAATAGGGCATGTGGCTACACACTCTAATATCATAACCGTTGATTGTCTATAAGGCAATGTTGTAAAGGTGATTATCCGCAAAATGTTTTAGCACCACAATAGGCTCAAACTGGGACGGGTTGCTTATTGTCACGCCATTCCTGGCGGCTTGCTCACTTACAAAATATTCATCTGCAGTGCGCTGCCCAAAGCGAATCATGGTAGGCGTTTCCGCATCAAACACACCAAACTTCCCGTGCCCTTGCACAAACACACAGCCATACGCCGCTTCATCTTTTACCGTCACGGTTTGGCCGGGATAAACAGTGAGCTCCTTGGCAGAAAAATACTTGTTATTGTACGTTATCCACTTCTCCATATGCGTGCTTTCCGTTGTGCAAACGATAGGCGGCCTAAAATATTTCCCCTTAAAATGCGGGTCGACATTTTTTCCCCAGTCTATAAGGCTCATAATATAGTCCATATCGTCTTTCTTGCCTTCCGGGCAACTCTGTTTTATGCTGTCCATCGCGTTTATTTCGCCCGCAGTCACATTTTCGTATACTGCGCCGGAGTTCGAATTCCATTGCGGCTCGTAAGTACAGTACGACCCGGGCGCGTGTAAAACGCCGGGCGGCACATACCAGCCCGTTCCCAGTTCTAGGCGAAACGCGCGGCTCAGTTCCGTTATGCGGGTATCCATTTTATCGAAATTGCGCAGCCGCTCCTTTACCATTTCCTTTGTCGTGGAAGGGTCGAATCCAAAGTACGTGTGCGGGAATGTTCCGGGGTGGTTGTTCATTTGGAGCGGATAATAATAAGCCTCAGGCTTGCCAAACTGCCCAACCTTTGCCGCTGCTTCAAAACCAAGATGTACGTGATGAAAAAGCGGCTCGCCGTAATCAAAGAATTTTGCATGAATGGGAAAAGTCCCATGCTTCTGCATGAGCTCATGGCCAATTAGTCCGGCACCCAATTCGCTTACAACATCACGCAGCGTAATAGAACTTTCGCCCGTGCCAGTGTCTATATAGTTCGCGTTGGCCATAACGGACGCAAGCAACCGTTCTTTAATGGCACCGCGCTCCATTCCAAAGCTGTAATAATCGTCTGGGTGGAGCTTTAACCGAAACCCCGGCTTTGAAAATTTGTACGCCACAAAATTGGGGCGCAACCGTAAAATGCCGTTCCCCTGCTCAAATACATTATGAATCATTTTTTGCATGTTCAAGGCCCCTTTCATAGTATTTGACACGTGCGTCCATTTCTGCATAGTCGATAAAACCGTCTTGTAAAAACCGTTCCACTGTTTTGGTATCCGGTATGCCTGCCCTGCCGCCTATACGTGTGCATTTTATAGCCGACACCGCACATGCAAAACGCGCCGCTTCTTTTACATTGCGTCCGGTTAAAAGCCCCGCTAAGAACGCACCATGGAAGACGTCGCCCGCGCCTACAGTGTCCACCACGTTTACAGGAAAAGCGGGGAGCTTAAAAAATCCTTCTTCACTTACGCCAACGCACCCCCTATCCCCTAAAGTGAATAGTACAATTTGAGGCCCCATGTCCATTACTTTGCGGCAATTTTCTTCATACGATTCGTTACCAAACAACCGGTTATAAAAATATTGCGACCCTACAAAGATATCTATTTTAGGCAGCATCTTCATAATTTCTTCGCTATACCCATCGGCATCTATAAATATTTTCACACCTGCTGCCCTGGCAATACCCACGGCTTGGCGAACAACATCGTCTGCCTGACAGATAAAAAAATATTTTGCAGAGCGCAACATATCGGCATCTATATCCTCTATAGTGTAACGCAAAGCAGAGCCGCCTTTAGACAGTATCGTACGGCTGCCGGCTGCGGATTCGCTAAGCACTACAGACAGCGAAGATGTATCCCCCGGCCTAATTTTTATAGCAGACGTATCAATGCCATGCCGCTTAAAATCGCTGATGATAAACTGGCCGAAAATATCATCACCGGCACAGCCCATCATTGCGCATTTTGCGCCCAGCCGTGCGCAAGCCACCATGCCGGTCGCAACCTTTCCCCCGCCTTGCCAGCTTAACTGGTTAATGCGTTCGCCAGAGTCCGGGGTTGGGAAATTACTAAGGTTCACATTTAAGTCCATGCAAGGCATGTCGATTCCCACAACATCATACATACGTATACCTCCACTATAATAATCCTTTACTTTCGCAAATATTTTTCCAGTGCATTAACCAAGTGTAGTTGTTGTCAAAATAATCTTTGTTCAACCACTGCCATCCTTCAAGTGCGGGCCGATACTTGTAGTTTTGAGCCGCCGCCCAATAGCAACTAAGGCCAATAAACGAATACATGGCAGATACGTCGTAGTCATTGAGTGTACGGTATTTTTCATAACCCTGCCTTAACAATAAAAATTCCGCCGCAGGGTCAACATGCTTTGTTGTATTAAATTCAAAAAATGTTTCCGTAACGGTACAAATAGTCCAAATATCATTTATGGGGTAAGCGATACCGGCACAATCAAAATCAAAAATACAACATTTCCCATCGGGCGTTACAATAAAATTACTGGCATTTAAGTCCCCATGGCAAAAACCCGGTTTCGTTTTAGCAACATTGTTCCAAAGCATATCCGCAAATGCTTCGAGTGCTTCAATTTTAGACGGCGAATAGTCAAATTCCTTCATAACGTTTATATAGCGGCCCGCATAATGCGCTTTACCGTATTGTATAATGGGCTTGTTGTAATGATCCATGATGGAGTGTAAGCGGCTTATTGTTTCGCCCATTTCCACCGCGTAGGATTCAAAAGGCAAATCATATCCCATGGTTCCGTGGATAAAATCAAATAAAATGCCTATTCTGTCGCCTTCCGGGAAAACCATGTTGATGGCAGACTGCCCGGATTTTGTACAAACAATGGTTGCTACGGGAAAAGACTGCTTTACCAAATAATCCGTGATATTTGCGGATTGCAAAGCGATTGAAGTATCAAAAGTCCGATACAACTTGAAAACGTATTGATTGTCCGCGGCAAATAAAAGATATACGCTTGCGCAAAAATCACTCATCAGCTCAATGTTGTCGATAGAAAGCCCATAGTTTTCACGCAGCGCACGTTTTAGCCTCTCGTAATCGGAAAAGGGTTTATACATGGTTATGCACCTTCTGGCTTATAGCGAAAATGTGTTGGGGTTAAGCAGCCGTATTTTGCCCCGCAAGAATTCTACCATAGGCTCTTCCAGTTTATTGGCCAAGCTGTATGCGTCCCTGGCTTTTACCCCTGCCATGTTCGATTCCAGCGCGTTGTAATAAGCCCTAAAGTACTCAGTGGCTAGGTTAAATTTGCTAATGCCTTGGTTAACGGCTTCTTGTATTTGTGCGTCGGGAATATCGGAACTGCCATGCAGCACAAGGGGAATGTCCAGCGCATTACGAAGCGCCTTTATACGGGCAAAGTCCAGCTTAGGCGTTTGTATATATGCACCGTGGGCATTCCCCACAGCGATGGCAAGGATATCGCAGCCTGTGCGCGCTACAAAGTCGCAAGCTTGGTCTACATCTGTGAAAAGGCCGCTGTTGGTGAGGTCGTGGATATTATTGCCCGAGCCTACATGCCCAAGTTCCGCTTCCACATCTATATCAAAAACACGGGCAGTGCGCACCACGGCGGCAGTGAGTGCTACATTTTCGTCATACGGCAATGATGAACCATCCACCATAATAGAAGGGTAGCCGTCTTTGATGCCGCTTATGGCTATTTCGTAGCTAACGGAATGGTCTAAGTGTACGGCTACAGGCACCGATGCTTTTTCTGCCAAAGCGATGGCCATATGCGCTATAAATTCCTGTGGTATATAGGAATTAAAGCCGGGGTAAAACTGTACGATGATGGGCATTTTTTCTTGTTCCGCCGCTGCAATTGCCCATTTTACAGTGGCGTAGTCGAATGTGTTTGCGGCGAGTACGCCGTATTTGTTGGCCATGGCGTGGGATAAAATGGCTTTTGTTTTTGATAGTGGCATTGGGTATCAACCTTTCTGGGTGCAATAAATTTGCTTGATTATATATCCGGGAATGGCTAAAAACAAGAAACTACAACCGCTCCGGCCCTTCGCCTGTCCAATGATGATAATATTCCGTACCGCGCCATTTGCCATCCAGCATAGCACGCAAGGTGCTTTCTATACCAACCCATTCGTCTATGCGGGTTAGCCCATGCGCGCGCCAGTCTGTAAAAAATTGGTTTACTTCCGCAGGGTCAACAATGCCTGTAAGCATTTGTTTGTTCTTCATGCGTACCCAGCGGATAGACAACCGTGCTTTTGCAATGCGCATATGGCGTATGGCATCGCCAACCACTGCCGTTTCGGCTTTGTCAAAAATGCACTCGTAAATGTCCAGCATGGCGTCGGTAAGGTATGGCTTATTGCACTGGTCATTAAAGCCTGTGTGGATATTGTCCTTCTCCACTTTGTCTGTAAGGGTTTGAATGTACTGCAAAATGTCTGGGGCGGCCGCGCCATAGTAAAATTCGCAAAATTCTTGCATATGTCTTTTCACATCGCAGTTGGCATCCCAAAGCAATTTTGCCAGTAAGTATGCGCGTAGCTCGTTAAGGTCTGTACTGCCGCCAATGGCGCCGCAAGCCTGCTCGAACACGCCTTTTGCGTTGTTTCTAATAAACGCTTGCATATTCGGCTGTAGTACATTCCAGTTTGCGTGTGGGGCGCGGTAGTGGGCGAAACCGGTTGTGTAATCCCAGATATACAGACGGTCGCATACCTTTGCCCAGTCTGCAAGATCTTCCAATATATGCGTGCGGGTACCATCCGGGCGGGCGGTTTTGCGGCTGTCGTCGTCGCAAGTGTCTAATGGATGGGCGAAACACGCCTCGATAGTACATAGGCGAATACATACATTTGGGTGGGGGCGCATGGTTTTTGGAGCTTGGCGCGTGTGTTGGTACGCCAGGGTGTCGATGATAACATCTGGGAATTCCTCTTCTATTGCCTCTGCAATTTGGTTTACAAACCAGACTAAGCTGGCGGCGTTGGTGCCTTCCTGTGCGTCCAGCGCCGCGCAAGACGGGCAGGTGCAGTAGTTGTACCAGTCGTTTGCCGATACAGAAATGATGCGGCAATGCGGCTTGTCACGCAGGGCGGTGCGCACTTTTTCTATGGCTATTTTTACCACGTCGGGGTTGGTAAGGCATAGCTGTGTAAATTCCTTTAACCGCTTGCCGTCTACCATAGAGAAGTACTCGGGGTGTTCGTCAAAGTGCTCTGCTGGGTCTAAAATTTCCGAATCGAAAGTGTGTACAAACCAGGCGTATTCTATGCCGCCGCCAAGGTTATCGTCTTTGCTGCCGGCTATAATCCCGCCGCCACGCATACCGCCCATGTTTATGCGGTTTTTTACCGCGAAGCGCGGGAATTGGGTAAACTCCCGGTAGTTGTGTGCGCGGTATTCCAGAATTGGTTTTTGGGTTGTATCCATTTGCGGTGTGGGCAGGTTTACAATAACAGGGATTTTTTCGCACAAAGATGTGAAGAAACGGCAGCCTATGTTCTCCAGTAGTTCGTATACGCCGTAAATGACGCCGCGTACACCGCCAACTATGCCGATGTTTTTGCCTATGGTGCGTACTGTGAAGCCGTCTGGGCCGTGGATGTTTTTGTTGTATTCCAGGCCTAGGGGTTTTGCTGCTGTGCCTATGGCAATTATGTTTGCGGCTTCCGGGGCTTCTGTTGCGATGGTGAAGAGTGCGCCTGTGATCATGTGTAGGTAGTGGCGTAGTTCTTTTGCGGCGTAGTCTTCTTGCGGGGTGGGGGTTGTGGAGGTTAGGATAGTGGTTTGTGCTTTTTGGTTTTTTGATAGCATTTTGGGGCTCCTTTCGGGGGTGGGTGGGCTTTTTATATGTATTATACCAGAATGGGGGATGACGGCAAGAATGTGTGATAGTGGGTGTTTATTGTATATGGTGTTATGTGTTTTTTTAGGTGGTTGCGCCTGGTAGTAGGTGTTTTTTTACAAAGGTTTAATTCTAGGGGACGCTGTCCCCTGCGACCCCTGTGGGGGCTCTGCCCCTCAACCCCGCAAGGGGTGCCCCCTTGACCCCAAAGGTGGGGGGCTAGTGAGGAGTGTTACTTAACATGACGAGCTTAACGCGTGAACTTGAAGTATCGTGCATAGCCAGACAGCTATCCTAGATATATCAAAAGGCGTGGCCCCCACCCCGTCATTCTGGGTTTGACCCCGGATGCATAGGCGAGTAGCAAACGTGCTTTCTGCGTTTGTGTCCAGCCCGGAATCCCCCAAGTCGAGACCAATATCCAAACCATTCCGATACTCACACGCTTAGGATATTTCGGTCAAGTGCGCAACCACCCGTATCCAACAGGAACGACCAGTTATACTTGTCCCGTCAAAAAACGCCCTCCAACTAGCCCCCCACCTTTGGGGGTCGAGGGGGTTCCCCCCTTGCGGGGTTGAGGGGCAGAGCCCCCGCGGGGGTGGCAGGGGGCAGGCGCCCCCTCGGATTTGCACATATGTTAAACCAACAGAACAAAGCGGCTCTGCCGCATTAAAAGCAAAAGCCAGTAACCGAAGCAAAACGGTTATTGGCTTTTATGCTGTGTCAATGCCCATTTTTCTTCCATCCTTTACCATCATGCGTTTTTGACATTTTATAGCAGTTTCCTAGTATATAAAAAAACGGCTCATCGCTAGTTTGCCTTTGGCAAACCGCTAAGGCCGCGCGTTTCGTTCCGAGCAATTTCCTAGTAAATAAAAAATATGTACAACATGATTGTTACAATCCAACAACCCAAGTGCTATTATTATCATAAGCCACTGAGAACAGCAACCCGTTCTCGTAAAAAGTGCCGTAGTGGTCATAAGGTCCACCACAAACCTTGCAACGCTGCATACAGAAAGGAAGATAACTACACAGCACAGATAACTGCCACCACAGCACCCCCACATTCTACACCATTTTCAACCCCTCCACAAGCCGTGCAATTGCATGGTGAGGCGTTTGTTAAATGGCTGCACTATTTGCAATGGCTATGCGGATAGAATCACAAAAAAAGTGCGCTTATATCACGACGCATTAAAACAGGCGCCCTATTCCAAAACTATCCCCTTTTCAACCTCTCGCCCTCTCAAATAATCCGCCGCCGCCATTCTCTTACTGCCCTCCCCCTGCAACTCCGTAGCCCACGCAGCAGAATCTCCCGTTTTAACCAGCACGCCTTTTTTCGGGTCAACCGCCAAAACCGTGCCGGGCGCCTCGCCCCCATTCCAATCATACACCGGCTCCAGCGTCCACACCTTCAGCGGCTTGCCATCATACATAGTATACGAACCCGGCCATGGGTCTAATGCGCGGGTTAAATTTACAATGCGTACCGTATCCCATTTCCAGTTGATAAGCGCATCCGATTTCTTCAACACAGATACATAACTGGAAAGCGCATCATCTTGCGGAATGCGCGGCGCAGTGCCGTTTTCTAGCATCGCCAACGATTCCAACAGCGTCTCTGCGCCCAACACTGCCAAACGGTCGTGCAGGCTTGGGAATCGCTCATCTGGTGATATGGCAAGCGCTTTTTCTAAAATGATATCTCCTGTTTCCAGCCCAAGCTCCATATGCTGAATGGATATACCTGTTTTTTCATCGCCATTTAACAATGCCGCATGAATCGGCGATGCACCGCGGTATTTTGGCAGCAGTGAAGCATGTACGTTAATGCAGCCGAGGGTTGGCATATTCAGCACACCCTTCGGCAAGAGCAATCCATACGCCACAACCACAAAAATATCCGCACCATAAGCTTTTAGCTGGGCGCGGATTTCTTTTGATTCGCCAATACGCAGGGTTTCCGGCTGCAAAACCGGCAAGGCGTGTTCCAAAGCCTTAACCTTTACAGGGCTTGGCGTAAGCTTATGCCCACGCCCTGCAGGGCGGTCTGGCTGTGTGCATACGGCAAGCACTTCGTGGTTTGCAATTACGGCTTCCAGAGAAGGCACTGCAAAGGCTGGTGTACCCATGTAGATTATTTTCATTCACTACGTCCTTTCCAGAGCAATTTATGTTGAAACAGTTGAAAGCGAAACCGAAACGCGCGGCTTTAGGCGCGTTCTCGGATGAAGCTTGAAACCATTTTCAACTTAATTGTCTCCTGCGCCGTTCCTTGCGCGCTTCCCTTTCTTCATCGTCTAAGGGCTTAATGTTTGTGGCTTTATTGGTAAATAGCACGCCATCCAGGTGGTCCATCTCGTGGCAAAATACGGACGCCATAAATTCTTCGCCGGTAACGGTATATGCATCACCATTGCGGTCGGTTGCTTTGATTGTCACCTTCATCGGGCGTTCTATATCGCCGCAAAGCCCGACAATAGACAGGCAGGCTTCGTTACATACTTGCGTACCCTCGGTTTCTATTATTTCCGGGTTTATCATTTCGTAAAACGCGTCTTCGTGGGCGACAACGACAATGCGTTTGAGCATTCCCACTTGGGGCGCGGCAATACCAACGCCGTCTTTCGAGTCCATGGTTTCTTTCATATCGTCCAGCAACGTTAAAATGGCTGGGGTTATCTCTTTTACAATTTTTGCTTTTTTGCCTAAAATTTCATCGCCTTGCTGGCGAATTTGCCGTAATCCCATTTGGTATCACTCCATCATAATTGGGTCTAGCGTTAGGTGAACGGTTATTCCCGTTAGCGGGTCGTTTTGCCGCAGCTTCTTCATACAGTATAGCACAAATAATTTGAGAGGTTCCTCTTCCGCGCATTTGACAAGCAGCTTCCAGCGGAATTGATTTTTTATTTTTGATACAAACGCCGGCGAAATGCCTATGATATGAAAGCGGTTGCGCCCGTCGCGTGTGTTGCAATAGTCCATAATGGCCACCAGCTTTTGCAGCGCAATGATAATGTCTTTTTCAGAACCGCCGGAAAACATGATTGAAAACACATGGGAAAACGGCGGATACACCATTGCGCGGCGAATCGCCATTTCGTGGGTATAAAAATTTTTGTAATCTGCTTGCTGCGCAAATGTGATGGCGTAATGTTCCGGGCTGTATGTTTGTAAGAAAACTTTGCCGGAATGCATGGCTCGCCCCGCCCGCCCAGATACCTGGGTAAGCAGTTGAAATGTATACTCGCCCGCGCGGAAGTCGCCCGTATGCAGCGACATATCTGCCGCAACAACGCCTACCATGGTTACTTGCGGGAAGTCTAAGCCCTTTGCCACCATCTGCGTACCAATAAGAATTTGCGCTTCACCACTACGGAATGCTTCTAACACTTTTGCATGGCCAAACTTGCCGCGCGTGGTGTCCATGTCCATCCGCAAAACACCCACGCCAGGGAAAAGCGTTTTCACTTCTTCCTCGATTTTTTGCGTACCGGTGCCATATAGCTTGATATGTTTAGACGCACAAGCAGGGCAGTCTGTGGGAAGGGACGTGCCCGTGCCGCAATAATGGCATATCATGCGGTTTTTATCGGCATGATATGTATGGTTAACACGGCATTGCGCGCAAGCAAGCACAAAGCCGCACCAGCGGCAAGATACAAACGACGAATGTCCGCGCCGGTTAAGAAATAAAATGGCCTGCCGTCCGGCTTTGATGGTTTCTTGTAATGCCGCTTGAAATTCTAGGGCGAACATGGATGTGTTGCCGCCGGCAATTTCCTTGCGCATATCTAAAACAGTTACGTCTGGGTTGGTTTTGTTTACACGCTCCGGGAGTTCCAATAATTCGTATTTTTCGCCCGTTTTTACAGCGGCGTATTCGTCCTGCGTACGGAAATAGCTTTCCAAGCTGGGTGTTGCCGAGCCGAGCACCACAGTGGCATTTGCCAATTCTGCCCGCTTTATGGCCACTTCCCGTGCGTCATATTTGGGGGTGGTTTCGGAATGGTAGGTATGCTCGTGTTCCTCGTCTACGACGATAAGCCCAAGGTTTGCAAACGGCGCAAACACCGCAGAACGCGGGCCGATGACCAGGTCTATTTCGCCATCCAGCGCAAGCTTCCATATTTGAAAGCGTTCGCCGGCGGTTAGCCTGCTGTGCGTTACCGCTACTTGCGAACCAAAGCGCGCTGTAAACAGATGCACCATTTGCGGCGTTAGGGCAATTTCTGGCACAAGAACAATAGCCTGCCGCCCTTCCGCAAGCACCTTTTGGATGACGTGCAGATACACTTCTGTTTTGCCGCTGCCGGTGACGCCATGCAGCAAAAAAGTTTTGCCAGGGAAGGAGCTGTGCGCAATTTTATCAACAGCCAGCGTTTGCTCTGGTGTAAGCGTGATATCTGGCGCAGGTGATGGTTCTACAACGGCTCTTTTGCGCCGTGCCATTGGGAACTGCCCATTTGCTTTTGCGCTGGGCGAAATACACCGCAAGGCCGCGGCCAAAGTGCAATAGTATTTTTCTTTCATCCAAAGCGCAAGGGCAAGCGTGTCTTTTGTAAACACAGGAAAGCCATCCGCAACAGAGTCGATTGCCTTCATTTTATCCAGGGCGATTTCATCACTTTGCGGCGGTGTATCCAAAACGTCTATTACATAGCCGAAAATAGGCTTGTTACCCCTGCCAAAAGGCACATGTACACGCATTCCTTCTGCTATTTGCATACCTTGCGGGACTATATAATGAAACAAACGGTCAACATCACCATGCAAAACATCAACGCAAATAAGAGCAAATTTACTATTACTCGTCAAGGCTTTCCTCGAGTTCTAGTTCGATGTCTTCATCTTCATCAGCTTCTGCATACACATCAAAGTTGTCTTTCGGTTCGTCTACGTCAACTTCCGCATCTTCTACGCCTACAAATGGAGCATCTTGGAAAAGAGTGCTGTCGGTTACGTCGTCGTCTTCTTCTAATTTGTATGTGCGGGCGGTGGCGTAGTCGTCTTTCAAGTCTTCGCGCAAGTCGTCCTTAGACAGTGCTGTTATGGCGCGGAATTTATACTGGTCTTTTATGATGCGCTCGTTGGTGCCGTCCATAAGCTCTTCTTGTACTTTTACACGAAGTTTGCCCTCGTTCATTTCCTTTACGGCAATAGAAACCGCACGTTCTGTTGGTGCGTAGGTCAAGGGCTCTGCGCCCTCTGTAATTTGGCGTGCGCGTTTTGCCGCTGCCAAAACCACTGTGTAACGGCTTGCTACACGGGGGTCCAACTTGTTGTCACCTTGTTTGATGACATCCATAAGTTCTGAATACGATGGTGTTAGCATAGTTCCTCCTGAGAATGGGCGAGTGCCCGTTTTATGAAATTATTGCCTTATATAGATATTTGGATAACTGGCGTAACGGAAATTTCCGGCTTCTTCAAAATCGTAAACGCCGGACATTCCTATTGATTGCGCTTTTACAATAAAATTTTCTTCAAGGCTGGTTCGTTTAACATCAACAAATTCTTCGTTATTCAAAACCGCCGCCAACATGCGGTGATGCCCGTCAACAATAAAGTGATAGCCGTCAAATGCACTAATAGAAATTGGGCATTTGCGATATTCCTGGTTAGCCCTGTATTCTTCTACGATTTTTGGGCTAATGTTTCTAATGCCATCCAGTGGAAATAACGAAGCAGGTGCCATTAGTATTTCACAATTATCCTGGCAATGTTTTTTGTATTTGTCATAGATAATACCTGCCAGCTTTTCGGGCGATGCGTAGGTTGAATCGATCACTAAATTATAGTTTGAATAATCAAAATTATCCACGCCATATATCTGCTTAAAGCGTTCATTTTCTACTTGACTGCGTTCGATTAACTTTAGTTTCGCATCTTCTATGCCCGTATATACCTCTACGGCTCCCCGCGGCGACTGGATAACCCTTTCTGCGGCGACTAAAGGGTCTACAACAACAAAAACTTTGAATGAATTTTTGGCAAATTTCCAGGCCATTCTTGAGTCAAAAATGATAACCTCGTTGCTTTTTTCAATAGAAATTTCTGTAACCGCGTCATCTATATTAAAATCATGCCTAGAATCCTTAGTCAGCATTTTATTCATTTCAAGTGTACTCACATTTTGCCGGCTTGCAATTTCTCTATGAATTTCGCCTGTAGAATATATTTGATAGCCGTATTTTGCTTTCAAAATATTACAGATTGTAGACTTACCGCTTCCCAGTCTGCCTGCTATTGATATGTGCATACACGCCGCCTATTCTATGTTTTGAGCCTGTTCACGCATTTTTTCTATAAAACTCTTCAGCTCAACCACCAAAGTGGTAACGCCAACATCACCAGATTTAGAGCCTATGGTATTTGCTTCCCGGTTTAATTCTTGAACCCAAAAGTCAAGCTTACGTCCGATGGCTTCGTTTTCTTGCAGCATGGTTGAAAGCTGCGCCAAATGGCTTTGCAAGCGCGCAATTTCTTCGCTAATGCAACCTTTGTCTGCGATTATCGCCATCTCTGTAATAAGGCGGGAATCATCCGGGCGCTGCTCCAATTTAAGGATAATTTCGTCCAAGCGTTCACGGAATCTTACGGCTTGCTCCTTCATGGCTTGAGGGGCGAGTCTTGCGATATCATCCACTATTTTTTGAGCCGAAACCCTGCTATTTTCTACATCAGCACCCATTGCGGCACCTTCTATAGCACGCATTTGGTTAAACGCGCTAAGGGCATTTTCCAGGGCTTCGTTCAAGGTTTCCCAAATTTCTGTTTGGTCGCTTTCCGAAACCAGTGACGCGCTAAATTTGTCAAGTGTGATGATATCCGGGTGCTTTGCCAATAATTCTAACACCGGGTTGGCTTGTAATTGCCCCAAGTTGTAGCGGGTACTTAGCTCTGTCAAAACGCCGATATAGGCGTCTGCAAGCGGTTTGTCCACATTTATTACAGCGTCTTTTTGCGCAAAGCTTTCAAAATTTACCCACACATCTACTTTGCCGCGGATAATATCTTCCGCCAGCCGCCGCCGTATTTTATCCTCCAGGTGGTTCAAAAACCGCGGGAGTTTAATGGAAACGTCACTAAAGCGGTGGTTAACCGATTTTATTTCAACTTTAATCCGCCTGTCGTAGCGTATGCACTCACTTCTGCCAAAACCTGTCATGCTCTTTGGCATAAATTAAAGCCTCCTTCGCCGCCGTGGTTCCTGCGGCTGCCAATGATTTGCCCTGCGTGCCCTCCGGCTTGCGGAAATAGCCATACTGATGCCCACAATGCCGAACAACGTACCAAAAACGCCAAACCAATATGGCAGGGCGCGAATGGTAAAAATATTGCTTAAAATCAGGTCGATATAGTAATCCATGTCGCTGTCAAAAGTACGCTCTTGCACTTGTGTTGCCGCGATTACCGGCGCGGAAAATATAATTTCGCCGCCTGTCCGGTACACCACTGTCCCAACAACCGCACCGCCTTCGATGGGCGCACGCAGAACGGTGTATTCGGCATATTCGCCGTCGTACTCGACTTCATACAACGGGTCAAAGGTTATTTCCCGTATTATACCAGCATACTCTGCGCGGCTAAGCAATGCAATATGCCCTTCAGACAAGATAATATCAAGTGTATCCAAATCCCCAAGGCGCGGGTTTTCGATAGTTACGGTATCCAGCAATTGGCTTTCTGCGGCAATTTCCCTGAAATCGAAATTAATAAAACCATAGTCGATAAGAACCCTTGTATCTTGCCAGCGCTCCGTTTCTGTGGAATACAGCACCACAGAAACCAAAGCTAAGCCATCGTGATACGCCATGCCAACAAAGCAATGCCCCGCAGGGGTGGTAAAGCCTGTTCTGCCACCCAAAATGTACGGGTGCCCAAATGTCGCGCCAGGCAACATCAGGTTAGTATTTACCAATGTGTACTGCCGCACATTAGCTTCCGGATGATAGCGGCCGCCTAAGCTGTCGCCAATAAACTCACGCATTGCAGCTATTTCCATGAGTACAGGAACGTCCATAAACGCGCGGCCAATCCGTGCCATATCGTATGCCGTGGTAAAATGCGACTCGCTGTGAAGCCCATATGGGTTGTTGAAATTGCTGTTTTCTGCGCCAAGCGAACGGGCCTTGTCGTTCATTAACTGCGAAAATATCGTCTTCGCTTCTGTATACGAGATATTTCTGCGCCCATCAACCGTACGGACTACCTCAAGGGCAAGCACTCTGCCCGCTTCGTTACTAGAGCGTATCAAAAAGGCTTTCAAAAGCACGCCTACGGTAATTGTTTCCCCTTCTGTATGAAGGTTTGTAGCAAACCCTGCGGGCATACCGCGTATCTCTTGCCCAATAACGACAATTTCATCTAAATCCAGGTGCTGTTCAACCAAAAGAGCCGTAAGCAATTTTGTGGTGCTTGCGGGGTACATTCGCGTATGGGCGTTATGCGAATACAGCACGCGCCCTGTGGTTTGTTCAACTAAAATGGCGGCCGATGCTTGTAATGGCAGCTCCGTTTGCCCGCGTACGTTTAGCGGCGATACCAAAATTGTAACCAGTAAAAAACAAATAAAAATATTTTTGCGCACGTATTGCACCTTCATGTCTAAGGCATTTTCTATAGATTATAGCAAAGCCGTTGAAAAATGACAAGGAAAAAGCGTGCGTTATCGCTATCTTTCTGTGTTGCTGTGTTGAGAAATTGTACTCTATTTCATTTCAATTGGCCGGAAAGTGTTACTAATTGAAATGAAACAGCTTCGCATATTACGAAAACACAATATCTTCATCCCCTGTTTGTCGGTGTGTGCCGCAATTAAACTTAGAAAAATACATGCAGCCCCTACAATCCCCTTTAGGGTTGCGGTGGTGGTTCACCATAGCCGTTGCGCTTGGCTTATATTTTTTACAATTTTGCATCGTGTACATTCCTCTCGTTTTTATTGCAAGTATTCCCTATTTGCCCATAATACATGCGTAGTGGTATAATGTATAGAAACAAGCGACACAAGCCACGAGAGGACGATTTTATGCGTGATATTTTTAGTCTGGAAGGCCCGCTTAATAAATTTGGCGGCTATATAGCAGACACACTTATACTTAGTTTGATGTGGATACTTTTTAGTCTCCCGCTATTTACAATTGGGGCATCAACAGCCGCATTGTTCTATGTATCAACCCGGCGTATTGCCGAACGGGAAGGCTATATTACAAGCGACTTTTGGCACGCCTTCAAGGCTAACTTCAAAAAAGCCACTAAATTGTGGCTAATCGTGCTTGTTGCTGCATTAGTGCTCATTTTTAATATTCTTAATGTGCAACATGTTGGCAGAATGGGGCCGCTTGTAGGCATTGCTCAAATCATTTTTCTGATACAGCTTTGGTTTATCTGCATTTTTCTATTCCCCATGACTGCCCGGTTTGACATGGGCATAAAGCAAATTATCAAAAGCAGTTTTTTTATGGGTAACCGGCACATTTTAACGTCTATTACCTGTACTGCTTTGGCAGCAGCACTATTTCTTGCGATTGACCTTACCGGAGGGCTTGTAATCTTTGCCGCCCCGGGCATTTACGCAATGCTTTCTTCGTACATGATAATGCGGGTATTTAGAAAATATCGCCCGGAAATGGACAAAGACCCCCGTTTAGAAATTCAGGAAATTGAAGCACAAAAAGCCGAAGAACGCCGCAGCAAAGGGATATATACAATGGACGACGACTTGGATATTGAAAGTGAAGAGTAATTTTAACAACATGAGCAAACCACAGGGTATCATTGTATTTGGCGCAAATGGAAGCGGCAAAACTACACTTGGACGTAAATTGGCACATATTCTTGATTTTAAGCATATGGATGCGGAAGACTACTATTTTCGTGAATCTAAAATCCCATATACCGACGCACGCTCTAAAGACGAAGTTATTTGTTTCATGCTTGCCGATATCGAAAAGCACCGCCAATTTATTATTTCAACCTGTGTTGGTGATTTAGGCAATATAATTCCACAATTTTACGGCCTTGCGGTTCATATATCAGTTCCGCTCGATATTCGTATGGAACGCATCAAACGGCGCGCATATGACCGTTTCGGTGACCGTGTATGCGAGGGCGGAGATATGTATGAGCAGCAACAAAAATTTCATGATTTTGTACTCTCACGTCCTTTATCAAAAATTGACCAATGGGCACAAACTCTAACTTGTCCTGTTATCTGTATTGACGGGACAAAAGATTTGCATACGAACGCAATAACCATAGTAGAACGATTTAATGAATTATACCCCAATAAACATTTTTGTAGAAACCAACACTTTAACACGAAACTTATGTAAATCGTGTTAAAGTTGGCGCTAATACGGGCACTTTCACTATGACTTTGTTGCACTATCGTGCATTGTATCAAAGTCAACGTGAAAGTGGGGCTGTCTCGTTAAGTAAAAGCATGAATACATATGCAAGCTATCGTCATTGCGAGCGTAACGAAGCAATCCAGAGATTTTTATTTACTGGATTGCTTCGTCACTACGCTCCTCACAATGACGAAGAAAGTGCATCATTATTCATGCAAAATGCTTAACGAGGCAGCCCCTTAATTATATCTTTTCGCAAGTAATTCTCTAACATGTTGTGCATCTTTAATTTCCAACGAACGGTCGCCAGCCAAGTGCTCTAAGTGATGCGTAAGCTCATGGTGCAGCACATACTTTATTTTATCCTTAAACCCTTCTGGGCTCAAGTACCCATGCGCCGCTGTCAAAGAACCATAATTGATAGTTACATACCGGCCTAGCCCGCGGGGTTCTACATGATATTGCCCCAATATTAACAGGCCATTGCTGTCGTACAGGGGCTCCTGAACAAGCGAGACACCACAATTTAACCCCTTAAATATTTCCGGCGGAAGGTCGGCAATCAGTTCGTCTAAAGCCTCTTGGGCTTCTTCAAATGTAAGCATACAGTTACTTAACTTCCGTTTTCCAAAGCCCATGCAGGTTGCAATAAGCGTAAACGGCAACTGCCTTATCGTCAGAAAAACAGAATGTGGCTTTTGGCGCTTTGTCTATTTCTAACGATTTGCGCTGCCCGCCATGCTCTGTTTCAACATATACAAACATGATGTGATGGGCGGCTTCCATGGGATGCAGAACACTTCCAACCGCAACATGCATCATGTTTTCGGATATGGTTATGTCTGGCAAATGTTTTTCTATACTTGCGTCTTCTGTGTTTGCAATAAGTTCTGGCATTTTAGAACCACAGCAAACAAGCGGTACACCTTTGTTTTCGATAAGATCCGCTATATTACCGCACTGTTTACATACGAAAAATTTCTGATTTCCTTGCATGGCTAACCTCCTATGCTTTTGAAAACTCGTCCTTACCTACACCACACAATGGGCATACAAAATCAGCAGGAACATCGTCCCATTTTGTACCGGGGGCAATACCGTTGTCCGGGCTGCCTTCTGCCTCATCGTAAACCCAACCACACATGTCGCATACATATTTCATAGTTACCGCTCCTTTTTTATATCTTGAAAACTCCAACCGCCTAGTGCGAAAAATGGAGATTATCAAGATATCCATTTGCAATAGTTATAGCATTCTTCCCGTCAAAAATCTATGTTAATTTTATGTCTTTAGTATTAAAAAGCCGTCCTGCCGGAAAATGGCAGAACGGGTCTTTTTAATGTTTTAGGAAATTGCATTCTTTGGAGCAGCGAAAGCGGAGTAACCGCTTTCATCATGCTGTAAGACAATACATTCCTTAATTTTGACGATCTGAATAGTCTGTGTAGTCGTTTGGCGGTTCAAAAACGGGTGCATCAGGCATAACAACGGCACAAATAATATACAGAATTATGCCGCCGAAAAATGCGCTGAAAAATGTGAAGAGTGCCCAAATTACACGGACAATGGTTGGGTCGATATTGAAGTATTCGGCTATGCCGCCGCATACCCCGCTAATAACCTTGTTTGTTCTGGATTTACATAGTCTTTTCATAAATACCACTCCTTTTTTCCTTTTCACTTTTATATACGCTTATTGCGTGTATTTGTCTGATGGTGTCTACTGGTATCCATCCACATGTTTGCAGCTTCTTTGCGCGTAGCTAAAATATTTATCCCCCGAAACTATAATATGGTCAACTACAGGGACATCAATAAGCTTTAATGCATCTTTTACTCTTGTTGTAAGTGCATTGTCGTTGTGGGATGGCGTTATTGTGCCACTGGGGTGGTTGTGCACTAAAATTACGCTGGCCGCATGATATTCCAGTGCTTTGCGTACCAGTTCACGCGTAAACACAGGCACTTCATCTACTGTTCCTTTTGATATTTGGATCACATGATTCAGCCGTAGCTGCGTGTCTAAGCATAATGCGTAAAAAGTTTCTACTTGTTCGTCCACAAACAAACTAATTGCGTATTCCCCAGCAATTTTAGACTCGCTGAGAATGACCTTGTCTCCCCATTTGCTGCGCAAGTAACGCTTTGCAATTCCCGGCATAAGGCTCAACAATACGGCAATATTTTCCGAACAGCCTAGTCTTGCCATTATAGTTTCCACATTTGCGTCAAAAAGATTCTGTAAAGTTTTGAATTCCTTTAACATTTTGTGGGCTATTTCGTTGGTATCGCATCGCGGATAGCCATAGTATAGCAGAATTTCCAAAACTTCGTGGTCGTGGAAATTCTCTAGCCCATGTTCCTTATATCGCTTACGCATACGCTGGCGATGGTTTGCGTGTACGTCTTTATCTGGTTTATCTGGCATTTTTTATCACCATTTATCATTATCGCATAGCATCATCTAGGGCATCGGTTACCGTTTTTAGCACTTTTATTCGCGAAAACTTTTTGTTGTTAGACTCCACAATTATCCATGGCGCGTGGGGCGTATGGGTACGTGCAAGCATTTCGTCCACGGCTGCTTCATATTCGTCCCATTTTGAGCGGTTGTTCCAATCTGCATCGGTAATTTTGTGCTGCTTTAGTGGGTCGTTTTGGCGATTCTCGAAGCGGCGAAGTTGTTCTTCCTTGTCGATATGCAGCCAAAATTTTAGCATTATCATGCCGTGACTCACTAAGTGCTGTTCCATCTCGTTTATTTCCTGGTATGCACGCCGCCAAATAGGCTCCGGAGTAAGCTTGTCCACACGCTCTATGAGCACACGCCCATACCAAGAACGGTCAAATATTGTGAGGTGCCCATCCTTGGGCATTTTGACCATAAAGCGCCACAGGTAATGCCTTGCCAGTTCGTGAGAAGTTGGCGGGCCAATGGGAACTACGGCATAGCACCGCGGGTCTATTTCGGACGTTAGCCGCTTGATATTGCCGCCTTTGCCTGCGGCGTCCCAGCCTTCGTATGCCACCACCGCAGAGCGCCGTGTCACATACATTTTGTTGCACAATTTCCTCATGCGCTGCTGATAATGTTCCAGCGCGTCTTTATATTCTGCGTCACTAATGGTTTCGTCGGGGGAAATATTTTGCAATGTACGCGGTATGTTTGGCAAAACCACAGGTATTGCTGGCATTTCCGCCTGTTGCTTGCGCTTTTCCTCTAATTTGGCTGTTACTGCGTCAATGATTGTACCCATTATTTTGCAAGCGGCATAACGCTTATCTTCCGCCTCTATAACATGCCATGGGTTTTCTTCCGTAGAAGTCATTTTTAGAGCTTTTTCAAAAAGACGCAGATGATGCTCGTAATTGTCGTTTTGCGCCCAATCGTGGGGACGCACGCGCCAAGATGAATTTGGGTCTTTTTCTAATTTTTTGAACCGGCGGCGTTGCTCTTCCTTGCCGATGTGCAGAAAGAATTTTATGATTAGGTAGCCATCCTCTGTAAGTTGCCGCTCGAAGGCGTTTACATCTGAATAAAAGCTATGAGCCTCCATATTTGAAAGGTGCCACTCTTCACGCACACCGGGCAATATTATTCTGTGCCAGCTTTTATCCATGATTACAATTTGCCCCCTTGCGGGCAAGTATGTCCAAAAACTCCATAAAAATGGGCGCATTACTTTATCTTCGGTTACTTTACCAGCGGTGCGCACGTCAAAGTAACGCGGGTCCATCGGGTTTGTTACACGGGATATAGATGTCCCCTTGCCGGAAGCCCCCCAGCCTTCGAATACTAATATTACAGGTAAGTTTGCTTCGCGTACTTGCTGTTGTAACTGGGCTAGGGTATCTTCCATTTTCGGCAGAATCTCTTTGTATTCCTTTTTGTCCATTGTTTTGTTCAAATTTATGTCAGATAGCATTATCTCACCTTCCGTAGTTAGTGTTTCCAAGGTGAGTATACCATAAATTTAGAACCATGTAACATAAAAGGACAACACTACATAGTATGTACCAGGAACTCGAGTTCCTTTATATAGATTAGGCGCGGGCAGAGCATGGCGAAGGGTTGCTTGCTCTCCTGCGTCAACTTTATAGCATAATTTTGTATAAGGAGGATTCCCATGGGTGAAAAATGTTGTGTAATTGAAAGTATGTTCCGTCATATTGGGCAAACAGTAACTATCTTTACTTCCAGTGGCGGGTTGTCAGGTAATGGCTTCACTGGCGTTTTGGCCGGTATCTGCGACGGCTGTGTTAAGCTGATAACGGACATTGGCGCACCGCCGGCTTGCCCACTTGGCAGCGCGTGCTGCGGCGGCTTACCGTTTGACGGCGAAATAGACGGCGGACGCGGTGGTTTGTGTGAGCGTGGCGGCCGTTGTGGCGGACGCGGACGTGGGCGCGGCTGGGGTTGGAACTGGTTGGGCAGTGTCACAGTAATTCCCTGCGAAAGAATAGTAAGCTTCACACACAATGCAATTTAAGGTTAAACAAGGTGTCCTGCTGGTCAAATAACGACCGGCAGGGCATTTTTTATTTTTTTACAGTATCATAAATGAAATCTTCATCGCTCCAACCTGGCTCTGTCGTTTATACGGGCTTTTAAGGTTTTGCTTATAGAAAGATTCTTGTAAATATGCCACCATTCGTGGTATAGTGACGATATCTACATACGGAGGTGTCTTAATGAAAAGCATTTTTCTAGCATTGTGCGCTTTAGCAATAATTATTCTAGCCCCAACGGCAGTCTACGCCGCACAAACAAGCCGTACATTGCAACCCGGCAATGTGTACGAATTTACCGGCACAGACGCACGCGTTATTTCCCATATAAATGTCACCGGCACAGGCAGGTACGACATTGTAGCATGGGATTCGCAGGGCGAAATAACACGCTTTGGCACCGGCACAGGGCGTTTTTCCGTTAGCGGAACCGGCGGCGTGGCCATAACCCCTGTTGCGCCGCTATCGGTTACTTTCGATTCATCACGTGTACGGTTACAGTCACGCGCGGGCTCTGCGCTTACGCATACGCGCATTCCCATTGGGCAAACCGTGAGCTTTGCCAACAACCACAGCGCAAACCTTCATATTCGCACGCACCAGCTTTCCAATTTCGACTATGTGCTATTTAACCGTGCAGGCCACAGCACAGATTTTGCGCGGGAAGTCAGGCTCCCGCAAATAAGTATTCCCATTGGCGGGTCTATAACCATAACCGCGGCCCTGCGCGAAACGTCGGTGTATTTCCCCAGCCGTTTGGCCGGATATGTAACCGTAGAAAACCTTGCGCGGCCCGCAATTCATACCATCGGATTGCTTACAGGGCAAGTGTACGCGCTGTCTAATGTTAGCGACAGGGCGTATAACTTACGTATAGAGCCGCCATTTTCGGACGCGACATTCGCCTTCGAATATATAACCCGCGGGCGCGATGGGCATGTTACAAGCCATGGCGAAAGAGACGCCAACCAATTGCAATTAGCGGCACGTCATTCCATTTCCATAACCCCTATTATGGACGGCGAAATGTTCTTCCCAAGCGCTTGGCTTGGTGATATCAACGTTGGGCATGGCACAATTTCCCCTGTGTACCAGACGATACAAATGGGCAGGTCGCTAACCATTACCAACACAGACGCACACCGCTCCCATTCCGTGTTTATCCGCTGCCCAGACGATGAAACCGGCTTTGTCATTGACTATGTAACCGTGCTGGACGATGAAGTTACGTTTAACACAGCAGAAATTTTACCCGGCGGAAGCAAGACCTTGACACTGCAAGCAGGCGCGCAAACGACGATTACCATTTTAGAAGCCGAAGTGCCTTTGGCGATAAGCTTCCCGGATATTGCCGAAATCACATCTGTATCAAGCCCCGCCGGGGCAATAGTGCGCCATGTGCTAGAGCCGGGGCAGTCTGTATATGTGAGTTATAGCGGCGAAGAACCCGTAAGCGTGCTGCCTGTTTCCGACAAGCAAAACAGCGACGCGAGGCTTGACTATGTGCGCTATTACGATGATGAAATAGAAGCGTTTGGCACATTTGCGCTTCGCTCTGCTATTTCCTTTGCGGAAGGCGAGTCTGCGCTGATTACAAACGCTTCCGATGAAGAAATAACCCTTCGCATCCCGCAGTTTTACCTGGACAACGGGCTGGCGCTGCAAGCATCCGACTCCCCTGCCCTGTTCCGCCTTATGGCCACAAGCCCGATGCAAGTAGAAAACCGCGACAGGCACTATAACCACAGTTTTTCTGTACAAAACGAAACCGGGCGCAATGTGCGGCAGGGCGCGAGCGTTTTGGAATTTGTGACCTATTCAGCAGGCTCCAGCACCAACATTGTAGACTTTGGCGAAAGAGGCCTTGGAACGCTGGAAATACCCGCAGGCCAGCGCATGATAATTGCGCCTGTGCCAAACGGCATTACGCCTTCTATAATCTTCCCAGCAGAGTGGTATGACGTGTATTTCCGCACTTCTGCCGCGCAAGAAGCTCCTTTGCACCGCATCACATTAAGGCCCGGGCGCAGGCTGACAATAACCAACGATACCCGCAATCGCTTTGAATTGCAAAATAACAGCGAAACATCAGCGGCGGGCTATGCGTTGGTAACCACCCCACCGCGTGAACAAAGGCGTGAACTGGTTTACCAATGTATAATTACGGGTGCGCGTTATTATAGTTATGTATCGGTACAAACGCCTGTACACCGGGGCAGTGTGGACAATCCGGCGCATGGGTTGATAGAAATCCCGGCAAATTCCACGGTAGTTATTACCGCTACCAGCGGAGCAAATCTGGAATTGTGGCTGCCGGCACGCTGGGCCAGACAGTTAAGGCTTGCGGAAAGGTAATTGAAATATAATTCTGTAATTAGCGGGCTTGGCTCGTAACCCCGGATGGGGTTGTGGGTCAAGCCTGTAGTGCTATAAACAAGGAGTATACAAATGAACGAGCAAAACATACTGAAACGGCAGTATAAGTTTTTTGTAACCATTTGCATCGTGGTTGGTTTTGTGGTGGGTACGGGGATTTTCTGGCGGCCGGGGCGCGTACTTTACGAGTCTAACGGCGATATCTGGGCAGGCGTTCTTGCGTGGGTTGTTGGCGGGATAATGGTGGCCACTTGCGTATACATGTTTTCTGTACTGGCGGCACGGTATGAGAAAATACACGGTATGGTTGACTACGCCGAGGCTATTGTGGGCAAAAAATACGGCTACTTAGCGGGCTGGTTTTTCGCCATAATGTACCAAACCGCGGGGTACGCGCTTATTGCGTGGATAACCGCCACGGCCACCGCCACTTTTGCGGGGCATAGCAATGTGCATAATACGCCTTTTGTGTTTTCTCTCACGGCATTTTATATGCTTGTCATGTTTGTAATCAATTATTTTGCGCCTAAATTGCCCATGCGGTTTAATGTGACTACTACAGTTGTGCGGCTCATTCCTATTGTGCTGATGGGTACAGTAGGTATCGCCATTGCACGTTTTACAGGTGATGGCGCAAGCGTACAGGAAACGCTACCGCTGTACGCAAGCTATACCCAGGCCGTGCGCCCAACGGTGGGTGAAGGCATCGCAGAGCCATCTTTCTTTGGCGCCATTTTTGCCACAGTGTTCGCCTATAATGGCTGGCAAGCTGCCGTTGCGTTTAACAGCGAGGTAAAGGACAGCAAGCGCACCTTCCCCATTGCGCTGCTTGCGGGGTTCTTTTCTGTCATTGTCATATACGTGCTGTATTTCATCGGTATTGTGAGCGCAGGCGACCCTTATGCGCTAATGGCAAACAACCAGCTGGGCACAAGGGCGGCATTTGCAAATATTTTTGGAGAGTTTGCCGGGCGCGGCATTATGATATTTGTTATCATTTCCGGCCTTGGCATTTTGAATATGTGCTGCATGGGCATGAGCCGCGGGCTGTATTCGCTTGCAAGGCGCGGTATAGGGCCTGTTCCCAATAAAATGGTTCAATTAGACCCAAAAACCAACGTGCCCAGATTTAGTATGGTTACGTGTGTGTGCGTAAGCTTCCTTTGGCTTGTGGTAATTTACGGCAACCGCAATGGCT
>Ga0123355_10001649_pt1 | contig 31095 bp, 43 predicted proteins | sample TergutEmb28metaG_3_FD_89872 | JGI IMG/M metagenome (GOLD analysis project Ga0123355, IMG submission 89872) | Embiratermes neotenicus P1 segment gut microbial communities from Petit-Saut dam, French Guiana - Emb289 P1 | ecosystem: Host-associated > Arthropoda: Insects > Digestive system > Gut ... | reverse complement strand
ATATTATATTATATTATATTATATTATATTATATTATATTATATTATATTATATTATATTATATTATATTATATTATATTATATTATATTATATTATATTATATTATATTATATTACATTATAAATTATATCTTTCATTCGTTGGATGAATATGATAAAATTGTTGTTAAATATTAACTGTAGAATTTTCCAAACAACGGTTTGTGTTAGTCTTTCGATATCACGACCAGTTGTTTTTTATTTCTCAGTCGCTGTGTCCTTCAAGTAGAAAAGTAAGACGGCCTGACAGCGGAACAAAGACATTCCCGAGTGTTCGTCGTGTATGAAAGACGCCGATCTTGAAATCTTCCCAATTCTCTGTTGCTAGACAGCGTCGGTTGGTAGTTGTTTACCGACATTTCAGGAAAACGTATCGGTCCCTTCTTCAAGGTTCAAGTACTGAACACTGAAGAAGAGATCTTCAGAATGTTTCCCGGAGCGTCAGTAAACAGCAGCCGACCAACGCTGCGTAGCATGCCAGCTAAAGCGAAGGCTTCAGGTACCAGGACGTCGGAAGTGTATCTCGCACTCCTTTCTTGCCCTGGCACTGTAATACGGGACTGAACCTTCCTGCACCTCTCAACGGTATCGATGCCCTACAAAGACAACATCCTGTATCATCAGCTGGGTGACAGTTGGCGATTTAGTGACACGACACTGACATAGACTCTGGTCTTCTGTGTTATGACAAGATGCGGGCTTGTGGCGAAATATTTCACATTTTCTCACGGTACAAGTGGCTGTAGTCATTGACATGGTTGAACCATCGACAAAGCTACATGGTGCCACTAACCAGAAGAAAATATAAAAGCATTTAATTCCTTCACAGGCCTGGAGTGACCCAGAGGGTTCCAGGAAGTTAAGGTTCCCTGAATTCATGACAACGGCACAGGATGTTGGTAAGGTTGTCAGCCTTATGCACCGGTCGCCTTTACTCCGAGGAAATACTCCTGGTACTCATTTCTGTTACAGGCTGTGTCGACCCCAGGGTCATAGTGTGATCGGAAGGATTATGTCAATAAAAAATTCCAATGACACCAGCTGAGATCGAACCAGCGACCTTCCGATTTGTATAGTATGCAAAATTTAAAACGGAGTGACACCCAGTTAACATTTACTTTCTGAACTTTAATTTTCAACGTGGCTTCTGAAGGCCGTGGTTGCTTTAATTTTTAATGTCCATCCTTGATTGTGGGTGGGACAACATTTTTTCTTTCGTCCCTGAAGGGATAGATTTAACAGGACGTGGGCCAATTAATATTAATGGCTTCAAAATAATCGTACTGTTTAAAAATAGGAAGAACGCAAATTCACACCGTACCTAGACCATCTACTGCAACAGACTAACTTGCAGATCGCTCTAACGTTTATGGTTACCTTTAATACTGGGTAAATGAAGAAGAAAATTTAATTTTCTATATTAGATGTGACGTAGAAAACAAAATCCTTACTCTGATATACATATAACATATAAAGGAGACTAAAAACAAGGTTTAAACACCCTACAATTCCACTGGTCACAACACTCGAATTTTCACGCTCTCATGCACATGTCTGGTACATAAAATATAAAGGTAAATCAGTCCCATTACAGGCCCAAGGTGCCCAGAGGGTTCCTGGAATTTAAGGCTCCCAGATTAAGTGACAATGGCCCAGAATGTTGGTAAGTTTGTCAGCTCTAGACACCGGTCGCTTTTACCCCCAGGAAATATTCCTGGTACTCATTTCTGTTAGAGGTTGAGTCAACCCCAAGGCCTTAGTGCGCTCGGAAGGATTATGTCAATGAAAAATTCCAATGACACCAGCTGGAATCGAACCAGCGGCCTTCCGATTTGTAGCGCTGCACCTTAATCACTGTGCAACCGTGGTCCCTCATGTACATATCTGACTCACTTAAAAACGAATTCCAGCCTTTGCTGGGTTCCGCGCGGCTTAAGGACTGGGTCTTTGGTAGTTCGCTTGGTGGGGTTGGGGTTTCGGATCCCAAGGGGAAATATCTGTCTCTTGTGAGTGTTTTGTTTTTGTAAAGGGCCGATCATTTATCCAGAGGAGTTCTACCGTGTGTGTGTGTCACTGGGTGTGATTAGGTGCAAAATAATCCTCTATACTTTTAATGAGGAGGTACAAGACGTTAGCCTAAGAAAGAATGAAGAAAAACTAATTCCAAACATGCAACACAAAACCAAATTTCGCATTGAAACCGTTACAATTTAAACTCCTTTCTCTTCTTTCATGCTCCAAGATCCAATAAGATTTTCTTGTTTCGTATGTTGACACGTCACAATGTTGACATGTCACAAAACTGGCAACAGTACCTACCACTAGTATCAATATTAAATATAATCCCGAATTTGTTCAAAGATCGTATTTATTTGTCTTTTCCAAGTTTTGCAACAAATACCTGTTACGTATCTAAACATTGCAAGGTCGGTGATTATTGTACGGTAGGGAATGTATTTTGAAATTCTTGAGAAGCAGTTCAGTTTCAGACCGTGCAATGTTTAAGGCGGTTACACATCGGTCCCTCATAGCAGAAGACCGAGTTCGCTCGCGTGAAATCTATGGTATTAGTGGTTACGAATTTCCCCCAAAGTACCTCGAGATTGTGTATCAACATCATTGAACCAAAATTTCACCTTCACCCTAACATTATTATGAGGACAAAAGGGATAAACGTGAAACTTAAAACCGAATAAATAGTCGTTCTGATGTCGAGGGAGCATTGGGCAGACCGGTAGCACACTGCGATAATGTGAGACTGACAAATAATTTTAAATTAATTATAGCTATGGTGAGTGATGTAGGTGAACAAGACGTAATTAGGACATCTCGATGTGGATGGGGAAATATCGTTAAACAGGCCTTAAAGACAAGAAGATATTTAGTTCTCGAATGAAATAAATTAGTTCAGAATAGATCAATGGCGGAATTCGTACAGCAAAGGCAAGTATTATTATTATTATTATTATTATTGCATATTCTTTCTATATTATTAAAATTTAAAGTGATCCGTTTACAGGCCCGGTGTGGCCCAGAGGTTGGGTAGAGGTATATCTCTACTCTTCCATGACCGCGGCACTAGAAGGGGTGAGTGGTCAGCAGCATGCCCCGGCCGCACTTTACCCTCGGGAAAGACACGGTACGCGTTATGCAGGAGACTGGGTAGGCACCAGGACCGGAAAATCTCGTCCCCAATGGGATTCGATCCTGGGCCGTCCGGCCCGTAGTTAGTCGCTATACCGACTGAGCTACCCGGCCCACTACTGTATTATTATTATTATTATTATTATTATTATTATTATGGTATAATATTTTGTATATTGTGGGCCGGGTAGCTCAGTCGGTATAGCGACTGACTACGGGCTGGAGAGTCCGGGGATCGAATCCCTCAGTCTGTCTTGAGCAGAGAGGCGATATGGTTGTGCAGCAGGCGGGTCGCTCCAGGCAGTAGTGGTGAAAGTGACAGTTTTGTGTACGCTTCTTCAACACTATACTTGGATCGAATTGAGGTAGCTCAGTTTTGTTTACCACGTAAGTAAAGTTACATCATCATGATGTGTGATAGACAGATTACTTTCTCATTCGATATACGTAGCCCCAGAATAAACGCATTCCAATTTCACGAATGGTTAGATGACACCTTTCACATAAAAGAAGACGAAGTTCGCGTCGTTCAGATAGATGGCCCGCTACGAAAAGTACACGTAAAATTCATATCCTCTGAAAATATGATGCGAGTACTGCAACATATTCAAGGCGACATAAATTTCCACCATGTCAATGGCGACATATCAAAAGTAGAATTCGATATCGCCGGAATTGGAATAAGACGTGTGAGAGTGTCCACCTTGCCCCCTGAAGGGACAGAAACCCAAATTAAAAATGTAATATCCAATTATGGAGATGTCAACAAAATACAGGATGAAGTATGGTCACAAGCATACAGATTCAAAGTGAAATCAGGTGTTAGAATTATCGATATAGGAATAAGGAAACATATTCCATCTCACATTAAAATAGAAGGTCAACGCGCTCTCGAATCATACTAGGGACAACCTATGACTTGCTTTCGATGTAACGAGCAAGGCCACCAAATAAACGAATGTCCACGTAAGAGAATACCAGGATGTCACACCGACCATGATAAGAACTCATGGGGAAATTTGGTCGAACGAAGATACATCAATGAAATGTCATCCGAATGCAATGATACACGGACGATTTAACATCCATAAAAGATGAAACACAATCATCTACATTACTGACAACAAATCCGAATGAATGAAATGGAAAACAACAAATAGACCCAACGACCACCGAACCCCACCCAGGCCAACCAGTTAACGACTCTGTAACACAAGTCGACAATATACAAGAAACTGATAACATCGAGATGCTAGAGGAAGAGACCAATATGGCCCCACAGGCTAAAGACAACGAAACTCCAAATGAAACAAAATGGGATAACCACAGCAATACTGAAGTAAATGACGAACACGATCAGGAAAAGCATTGAAAAAAACGAGAAAAATCAAGCCTGACAAAGAGCGACAAACAAGATGAAAAAGAGAGCGATGATAGTAGTATGGATTCCATAAAGTATCCACAAACCCAAATGTCAAGTCCCAAATGTTTAAAAAAACAAGGTGGACAGAAATCCCATAATATCACGGGAGAGAACAAGAAGTTAGTAAAGGCAAAGAACGCCCAACCAATTCTAACAAACACATTAATATGACCCTAGCATCACAAAACAATATATATAAGAATTTTACATTTAAGATTGCTACTCTAAATATTAACGCGATCTCCTCACCAGTGAAGATAAAAATGCTTACAAACATCTTACTAGGACAGGACATAGACATTTTACTACTTCAGGAAGTAGCAAATGACGACCTCTCCAACATATACGGCTAGTCGAAAAAGTGGTACAGCAATCCTTATGAAAGAAGGAATTTCTCTTAATAACATCAAAAACCTACCGTCAGGCCTTGGGATAGCTGGAATTTTTGAAGACACTTGGACAATAAATGTTTACGCTCCATCGGGGGCCGAAAAGAGACAAGAACGAGAGAAATTTCTTTACCAACGAACTTGCGTATCTGCTCCAAACAGGCCCAAGAGAAATAATATTTGCTGGCGATTTTAATTGTGTAATCGCATTATTCTTAAAGATAACAGGACTTGCCCTACATGATGCGTGGGATCAGTCATCCAAAAACCCCATTACACTCATTACACGAACAATGGTGCCACTAGAATTGATAGGATATATATATACATAAAACGGACAAACTAAGAAACCTAAACCGGGTGCGGAGACTATCATAGCCGTTTTTTCCGACCATCTTGCCGTAGTAGTACGTCTGACATACTCACATCAGACAATTCTGAGGAAAAAACGCATATGGAAAATGAACATATCCATATTGGAAGACAACACCTTCAGTGACATTTTAATGCTATTATGGTACAAATGGAAACAAAACATGAAATATTACTCCAACACGGTGCTTTGGTTGAATCGTTACGTTGAAAAACGCATACGACAAACTTTCCAACGAGAGGGGGCATCGAGAAATAGAGACAGAAAAGAAATGGAAGATTTTTACTACACTGCTATATACCACGCACTACAATCTCCTCCCACAACAGAGAATCTCGCTACTGCTATACGACGTCTAAAAGCGAAAATATTACGTCTCCAAAGCATCACATGAGGGTTGTACTAATGGAAAAAATGATAATGATGACGCTTCAAATGAAGATATTACCACATATCGCTACATACGTTCACGGAAGCGATCAAAAGCACGAATGTTTTCAAACATACTTAACCATCAAGGACGAAACCAAACTGACCAAGAATCTATAATGCATATATTCAAGGATTATCTGGACTTAAATTACTGCAATATCCAGAGTGACATATGTAGATACCAAAATCTGATATTATGTGGCATACCTCAAATCCCAAAAGAAGCAAAAGAAAAACTGGGCCTCCCCATCACTATGGACGAACTACACGATGAAGTGAGAAAAGGGAAAAGGAACAAAGCACCAAGTCCTGATGACATGCCATGAATTCTACAAACAATGTGGGATATCATCATAAACACTATGTATTTGGAAGGTGCAGTGTCGGAAGCGCAAAAACATAGCCACATAGTACGTCTACAAAAAGAGATTTCCCATTTCACCCAGAAAACTACAGGCCCCCAAGATCTTTAATTCAGACTATAAATTACTCACAAGTATCATAGCTAATCGCCTACGCACAAGGATGGATGAAGAACTGCACCATAATCAATATTGTGGGAGAAATGATAAATCAGTCTACGATGCGGTAGTCACAGTACGTGATATTATAGTGTAGGCCGAAAAGACACAAAAACAAACATGTCTAGTATCGATCGACTTCAAAGACGCCTTCGATAAAATATCACACAACTTTCTCTTTAATATTCTGAGGGAATACTGTATAAGTTATACCATCTGTAAACGACTCAAGATAATCTATGCCGATTCCACTTCAATCTTGACATTAAATGGGCACACTTCAACGCCGATTAAAATATTGAGCGGAGTGCGACAAGGATGCCCACTCAAAATGATACTTTTTGCATTGTGCGTAAATCCGCTTCTGATTAAGCTCGATTCAAAACTACATGGAATAAAAGTAAGACATAATACCACCAAAACGACTGCTGTCGCATACGTCGACGATTTTACGATCTTTATAAAACTTCCTAGCGAGAAAAATGAGATTAAGGAAACACTTCACGAATACATGCAAGCTACCGGTGCGGGGATAAACGAAGAATAATCCCGTGCAATTGCCTTAGGATCTTGGACTAAAACGACACCAATAATGAAAATCAAATACTACGACGAAACAAGAATACTTGGCTTCAATATGACGGAGAATATAAACGACACAGCAAAGAATCTTTGTCAATACTGACTTCGAAGTTTCGTACACATTCACAAAAAGCCTGCCACAGAGCATTGAACCTTGATAATAGAATTCGTTAAGTTAACGAATTCATACAATCTACAGCATGGCACAAAAATAAATCTTTCCCCCTTCCACGGACAGCGTAAGACAGATGAATAAGGCGATAAAATGGTTCATATCGAAGGGTGCAATTTTCAAAGTCCCACTTTCAACACTAAAACTGGCCAAAGAAGCCGGATGCAGAGCACTGGTACACATATTGGCGAAACGCATGACAGTAGTACTATGCTGGCCATGGCCCACCACGCTGACAAAATATCCCGATGGGGTAGTCGAAACACCCTGAAGAAGGAAGCGAGAAATATAGTCGAAACAGGTGAGGTCGAAACGTCGAGTTAGATGAGTGCACGAGTGTATTAATTCTATAAGATCCCGAAACGTCGAGTTAGTTTAGATAAAGTATAATAATTCGAAAAGGGTGAAACACCTGTGCCGAAACGTCGAGTTAGTTATGTGCAAGAGTGTATTACGTCGAAAAGAGTGCAATAAGGCGCCGAAATTAACATGGTGGTGAAGTTATGGCGTCGGCTTTCGCTTAGTGTAAGTGTGTATTAAGTCAGGGTTAGTTATATTATAAAACTGAGTGCAAGATTGCGCCGAATTCAAGATGGCGGTGAATTTCAAAACAAGATGGCATCAGTTTTCGCTTAGCGTAAGTCAGGGTGAAGTATACGATTAAAATGAATGGTTGCCGCCGTGGGTATTGGTAAAGGAAGCATGCACCCTCTGTAGGTTTGGCTTAAGCCCCCAAAGTCAAAACAAAATGTCCGCAGATGTGTATAATTTTAAAATGATACCTTTTGAAGATAGCGGTAGATGAGTGTAATATTAAAAATGATGGCGGCAGGTGTAGTAAAAGAGAAGATGTCGGGAGTTGTGTATTTAGTGAGAGTGTAGTTAAAAGGAAGTGCCTCCATGCCCTCCCTACGCCCTGTGGTGTATGAAAAGGAATGGGGCCAGGGTATAAGATTTGCTGACGCCGTAAGGATTGGTTGCCGTAGCCTCTATGTTGTTCGGAAAGTGTGTAGCGTAAGGGTAAGAAAAAAGCGAGGTTAGCAATGGCTGTACGTATTGTTCAATATTGCGAGGGATATGGATTTGTAGGTAGGTTTCCCCGTGACGGATTGCCGCCGTGAATTTTGGTAAATAGTGTGGCGAATTTATGGAAAAGAGAGGAAAATTCTTGGTACGGTCTTGCACTAAGCCGCTATGGGTAAATTAGGCTGTAAGTGTGGTATCTGAGTGAATGTAAGAATGGTCTATGAAAGTAGTTTACCAAATGCGAAAGACCGGAGTTAATCTTTAGGATCTTGCTCCGCTTAATTCTTGAGTAACGCACGTGTGCAGGTGATGAACTCAAGTTTGTTCTCCCTACGTCCGTGCGCGGCATGGTGTATGGAATGGCGCTGCCTCCGTGAGGATGTGTATAGAGTTAGGGGAATATTAAGAGATTAGACAGCGAGGGTCCGACGTGTGTAAGCATAAGTATATCATTCCCGAGCACGAACGTTCCGCAAGCACGTACTTGTTTATCATAACGCAAGCAACCTATAGTCACGTACTTGTGCAGGCACGTGCCGGGAGAGGGCGTAGAGAGAATAAAATAAGAAACATCGAGGTAGTATGGTATTTATTGCATACAAATTTTACATATGTAATGAGGGACACAGCTAGCAGAACAGAGAGCCTGCAGTTGCGAAGAGTGGGTTAAAACACAAATCACACCACCATTTATTCTTGTCCGTACAAAAGCGAGCACTAATCTCATCCTTGGAGGCACAGTATTCCCCGGGCTGAGTGTACCAGGGAAATTGAGAAGGGTCTGCGCAGGCTTTGTGAAACGGCTTAAAGATACGACAGCCCTTGGCACTCGCAAACGTGCAGCGAAAATGAGGAAAAGAATGTTGAATCAACCTATCGATGGGAACGATATAGGATTCCACAGCACGTATATAGTGTTGATACAGAGTTTATGAGGACAGCGTGAATTAAGATAATTGTTTGTGATGTGGAATACCGTGTAGGACGCTAGACTTAACAGAGGCGGGGTTTGACGGAGACATACATGACACCTGCACGAGCTCGAGTCCGTAGACGTGGATACGAAAGGGTCGAGTCTAGGCCGATAGTTCCTGAAACACGGCATGCAAAGGGAATTCTGCGTCCAGCCCCCACTAGTAGCCCCGTGATGTCGAAGGTAGAGGACCTTAGGTGAGTCGAGGAGAATGCAGACCATCCCGTACTTTTGGAATGCAAAAATAAGCGTAGTATCCCACAAGAATTCGAGTAAATTGAAGTTAGATGTGGATCCACAAATGTCGGTGACGTCGACACCACCTATTAGAAACTGAACCGCCTCCTCCCCCTGAGTAATTGCATACACGGAATCATCGGGGTTAATCGCATCTTCCTCGGAATCGTATAGGGCGAAAGTGAAAGGTCCTATCCGAAAGGAGGGTACCTTGTTTTAAAAATGGTCTAGGATGGGGGAGTCAGTTCGGGCAATGTACAAGAGGCTTAACCTAAGACCGTCCGCCGAATTCACACTGACGGCACAGGCAATATAGGCCGGGTAAGCGTTTAAAGAGCACAGCAGATATCGAGCTCACAGAAAGTTTGCAGTAGGCGATGCACAAAACCGAGATGATCTAGTCTTACGGGCGTGAATTCTGTTAACCACACAGCATGTCCCGCATGTTTCACCAAGTCATGATAGGTCCTAAACAGACTGTCCGACACGTCGAAACGTTTCCCACGAGGACTCATGGATGTGTGGGGGAAATACACTAGGGTTTTATAGCTAGGAGATAAGATTTTGAGAATTCGCACACACCCTTGTACACATGATTTAGCGCGACAGCCATGGAATTGAAGCTCTCCATATCGGCGTCTTTCACGACGTCACTGTACCGTTGTGGGAGGAAGACCTGGACGCCATTCGTGTCGGGGCCCCATATGGTTAACACAACCGACATTCCGAATTTGGTTGAAAGTTGTTTTGCCCTGGTAATGGGATATTATTTATGGGGCTCCAAGGAGGCGACGCTGACTGACGCTTAGGCGGTGGCTTCCTCAAACCGCTTGCCAAGATCCATATCGGTCGGCACAAGTGCAGTGGCAGAAACAAGTGAAATGACATTAACTTCTGGCAATAAAAGGAGGCCGCAGGTACGTGATACGAACAGTGTGGCCCCGCAGTTTGAACCGTAAGTATTATTAATAGACTACTGGTTTCAAGTAACCTACATTATCATGTGTGTTTAAACGAAATATGTGTTATAATTTGTAGAGAATGGCTTGCAGATTCGAGATAGAGGACACGATCAGGACACAGTACAGACGGTACAATGCCGTAGGGACGCAGGTAAGCGTACGATTATTAACTCCGCGGATAATAGTGACCCCGTGGGATATTTTCTAGCAAGCGTGAACGAACTCTTTGAGTACGCGTTGCATTATGTGAGTGACAGTGACATGGTGGGGATAACTATCCAGAATCGGGTGAATCAGAACGATAAGGCAATAGGCATCAGTTTTAGGAGGAAAGACCAGTTATCGGGGGAGGTGATTTGGAGTGTCTTTGAAAAAGTGTCACAGTCCAATGCTAGATTTAACGCATTGGACACGCTTGTCGTAACTGTATACTCGGTCAAGATGCCCGTCGGTTTCGGACGTGATGCACTCAAAAGTAGCGGCAGACCGCTGTCCGTAAAGGCGCACCTCAAGAGAAGTATCGTGGAGGTGAAGACAGAGGAAAATTGTTTAGCCCACGCTTTAATAATAGCGATTGCGAGAGTAGAAAATGCTGCAAATTATAAAGCGTATCGTCAAGGAAGGAAGATGGGTCCCGTTGTTCAAGCGTTACTACAAGAGGCAGGTATTGATCTACCTAGGAGTGGAGTGATCCCCGAACTTAACCGTTTCCAAAACATTTTCGCGATTATAATATAGTCGTGTATCAAGGTTTCGGGTGTGACGACATTATGTACGAAGGGCAGGTCGACTCTTCCAAACATCTTAACCTACTCTACGACGATGTCGAAATAGATTATCACGTAATAACTAACCTCACTGGCGCAATGGCTATAAGTACGTATGTAATGCAAGTCATAAAAGTTGTGGGCGTGATATAACACATGTCTGTGACCGGACGTGTAGCGACTGTGTGGCGAGCACTCCGTGCGTGTTCTCCGACGTTCGCATCCCCTGCGACGGATGTAACAGACATTTTAGAAGTCGGACGTGTTTTGCCAACCATAAGCAGAACACAAAAAAAGAGAAAATCCGTTTGCGAATGTAAACGATGTTGCGCGACATGTGGGCTGCTCGTGACGAATGCTAGACACGAATGTAACAAGGTATTTTGTGCTAACTGTAAGCAGAAAAAGGACGTGGGTCACTTGTGCTTTATGATAACGTTGTATGATGTGTTGCCCGACGTCAGTTATAAGGTACTTTACGTATTTTACGATTTTGAGATTACACCATATACCAAGTACTCTGACAAGGCCACACCACACGTATCTGATCTTGTCTGCGTTCAGCAGTTATGTCTGCAGTGCGAAGATGCGAAAGTGCGTGCGATGCGGTCAGAGGAAGCACTCGTTCTGGGACGATCCGGTAGGGGACATGCTAAATTATCTATGCAAGCCACGCCCTTGGGCCAATAAGTTTGTCGCGATTGTACATAACGCCAAGGCGTTCGACTTGCATTTCATTCTGAACAGGGCGGTCATGTTGAAATGGAAGCCTGAACTTATTATGAACGGGTTAAAGATCATGTGCATGAAGATGGAGCACCTGGTCTTTCTGGACAGCGTGTTCTTCCTTCCGTGTGCATTACGTAAACTACCCGAAGCGTTCGGACTGTAGGCCTACAATTGTTTGTACCCACATTATTTTAATACCCGGGAAAACCTAAGCTATGTAGGACCCATCCCCGACATGGCCTATTATGGAGTGAACGAAATGCGGGAAGAGGACAGGAAAGAATTTCTCGTCTGGTAGCAGAGTTAGATATCCCAGACTTTTGACAATAGGCACGTTCTGGAATCGTACTGTCAAGATGACGTCACGGTTCTAAGGCAGGCTTGTCGTGTGTTTAGGCGCGAGTTCATGCAGATCGGACACTTCGACGTCTTTGACGAGTCGATTACGTTCGCGTCCGCATGCAATAAATTCTTATGCAAGCGGTTTCTGATGCCCGATACAATAGGTCTCAATCCGACGGGAGGGTACTCTTGAAATAATCGGTAAACGAAGAAGGCTCTGATGTGGCTGTTACATGTGGAAGTGACGGGTAGGTTGCAGTTCGTGCACTGTCGCCAAGGACATGAATGCAGGCAGCCGGAATTACCTCGCTTAATCGCGGACAGTTACTGCCCCGATACAAACACGGTGTACGAGTTCTTAGGCTGTTTTTGGCATAGGCAAAATTGCCAATCATTCCGGGATGTCACCTCCCTGAGTGGTGACACTTTGGCCGAGCGATATGACGGCACCATGTCGCGTTTAGAGCAGATAACACGAGCGGGTTTTCATGTCAAAATGCAGTGGAAATGTGAATTTGAGGAGAAACGCATCCTATTGTGAGAAAGACTCCACTGTGTACCCGGGATGCCCTGTACGGGGGTTTGACCTAGGCCTTGCGTCTCGACTATAAAGGGCAAGAAAATGAGACTATCCAATATGTGGATGTCATGAGTCTCTACCCTTACATATGCAAGTATTTCAAGTTTCCCATCGGTCACTCCACCATACATGTGGGAGATGCGTGCTTGCAAGAACGTGGAAGCTTGCTTGCTTATTGATGGGTTGATAATGTGTACTCTCGTTCCGCCAAAGAAATTGTACCTTCCGGTCCTTCCCTATAGATACAATAAGATCATTTTATGTCTGTGTAGAACATGTGTCCAAACTTGTTCAACTGGAGAATGCACGTATACAGAGGATGAGGAGCGGGCCTTGACGGGTACATGGGTAATGGACGAGGTGCGGTTGGCCGTGGAAAAGGGGTACCGGATACTAGAAATTTACGAGGTCTACGAATATCAAGTCACGCAATGCAACCCTGAAACTGGCCAGTCTAGGCTTTTCATCGACTACATAAACACCTTTTTGAAATTGAAAGCTGAAGCGACAGGCTATCCCGGCTCGGTTGGAAGCCTTGCGGACGAAGAGCTGCATGTCGAGACGTTTTGGAAGAATGAGGGGATAAGATTACATAGGGAGAGCATCAAGCGTAACGCTGCGTAAACTGGTCTTCCCAAACTCTGCCTCAACTCAATGTGGGGTAAACTGACCGAGATGAACGACAGGACGCAGAGTAGGGTAATTACAGAACCCAAAGAACTGTACAAGTTTCTGGCCACACCCGGCATCGAGGTGACGAATCTAGAGTTTGCCAACGATGACGTAGTTTGGATGTCGTGGAAGCATTCTGCTGAGTAGCACGTGCCAAATTTGCGTTATACGAATGAGGTCATCAGCCCTTACGTCACCGCAGGTGCCAGGATTCATCTGTATCGCTATCTCGACCGCTTGGGAGAGAGAGCTATCTATTGCGATACATTTTCTGTCATCTACATTCATCCCAAAGACGAACCTAATCTCATAGAAACGGGGGACACAATGGGCGACATGACCTCCGAATTGCGGACAACAGAATACGTGTCCGAATTTGTGAGTGGCATGCCTAAAAACTACGCATACAAGGTAATTGATACCGTAACAGTTCGGGCGGTTACAGTATGTAAAGTCCGTGTCATAACCCTAGATTACAGTGCTAAACAGTTGTTGAATTTCGATGTCATCAAGGACATGTTTCTTGGGTCGGGTGAACCTATAGTGGCTGTACATGCGGAGAAGAAGATTAAGCGTCAGAGGTTTGGAGTGGGTGTGCTGACAGGGCACATGTGTGGCTTTGTCACCGAACCCGAAGATAAGATGTAGAAAATCTCGTTCTTCAAACGTCGACGTTTAGCTGACAATTTGTCGGTCCCGTTCGGGTATAAATAGGGCGAGTGACGGGGCAAAGGAATGCTGTCTCCGCCTAACCATCCATGAGTGATGATCTGAAATGTAGGCATCCGTTCTCGTGTATCGTGTTTGGAACTAGCGGTTCCGGGAATTCGTCATTCGTTATACGCTTCCCCCAGAACCTCCGCCATCTCTGCATCGAGCATACATTTGCCGGTGTTACGGGGAGAAGAGTGCTTTGACCTCCCGTCACAAACTGCCTGCGTACGTCACATTTAACGAGGGCTAACCGGATGACTTTGGCAGTGCAAACGGCGAACCGAATCTCGTGATCCTTGTCGATCTGTTAAACGACGTCTTTTTAAAGGAAGTGTGCGAACTGTTTACGCGAGTTAGCCATCACCGGAATATAAGCTTTATTTTAATCACTCAAAATGTGTTTCATCAGGGCAGGTTCTGTAGGGATATCACGTTAAATGCCCATTGTATAGTGGCATTGAAGAGCGTCAGAGATAAGAATCAGATAATGTACCTGTCCAGTCAAGTTTACCCCGAAGATAGTCTGGGTCTATATAACCCGTACTTGGAGCGACACAAGAACCCTATGGCTACCTCCACTTATATCTGATACAAAATACGAACGACGAACTGAGATTTCGTACCCGCATATTCCCGCACGATATAACTCCACTCACAGTCTATTTGTATTTAGGAGACGAAGCAAGTAAAGATGAACTATCACACTCTGCAGGTGCTGAAGACAGCTGACCCGAAATTGCGTAAAGCTATCAGTTCAAAGTGTAACAAAGATTTCGTCAATTGTATAAGCGAGTGTGTCTTGAACGTTCTGAAGGGCAATATAAAGCTGACAGGTTTGACACGCGCAAGCTACAAAAATACAAGGCGGCGCTTCGAAAATTCTCCGACAGATACGTGCCTCTCGCCTCCAAGAAGAAACTTATAGTACAGCGTGGAGGATTCCTGCTGCCTCTGTTGACTGCCATCCTACCGACACTCGTTAGCGTCATCTTTCGAAACAGATAAAATCATGTTACGTAAGATGTACCTTATTCCTGTCGATCGTTTGCATGGCTCCCCAATCATGACAAGGGAACCGACGGTTTCGATACCTGAACATCGGGAACGGTTAAGAAACATAAACATGCGGACGACATTAAGATACGTAAACATCATCCGTATGAAGAGTGGCTTAAGATGCGTCAAAAGTTGGACGTGGCCGATTTTTGAAAGAAGACCGAGACGAATGCATTTACTGATTTTTTAAGTTCAGTGATACCTAACGGGCAAGCTAGAAAAGTTTCCCCTCCTCCACCACCTCCTCCGCCTAGGCCTACTCCTCAAAAGTTGTGCCGCGGGACACAGACGGCCGTATCTTCGGCATCGGTTACCGCTTCCCCACCACCGCCGATTAAAGAGATCAAATATGAACCTCCGAAACAGAACGTGTTGAGGAAGATTATGACGACGAAGATGATTACGATGAAAATAATGATTTCATAGAGGATGAGGCCCTGAGTATGGTAGGGAAAATGTCGGTCCTTTAGCTAATCCCTAACTGATGCCTTACGTGTAAAAGATACGTTTTCTCGACACGCAATATGGCGTCCGTACGGATGGCGATAAATTTATGATAGGTGATTCGCCGATAGTGGTCGATACCGGTGGTGATATCACGATCAAGAACCAGTGTTTAAAGGATCGAAGGGCTTGGGGGAACTGTTGACTCGTAAGAAAGTGAATACGGAATTTACCATAAAAAACGATCTCACGTCGTATAAGAAAATATTGACGATGACTAACGCTCATTTTACACAATATCACAATATCAATATAACACAAGGGAAAAATTTCGCGAAATCATTGCAAACCCCTTTGCGAAATTGAAGGGACGTGCGGACGAATCCGCGTTACGCCGTAAGAGGACACAGTACTAATGGCTACCATTAGGGTTTTAAACTATTATGAAGGCAGTCCGGCAGGCTTTTCGACTTTGCGGAAGCTTCGGGCGGCGGAGGTGGCTGAATCGAAGACGAAGAAATGTAAACCGCAAACTGTTGGTTCTACCAAGGCATGGTTAGAAGGACAAGATGCATATAAGCTACACAGACCTGTGAGGAAACCTTTCGCTCGTAATCCCTATACCGTGACTAACGTTATGGATATGTGGAATGCGATTATTGGATGTACATTCTTACGCAAAATACAATGATAATTTCAAATACATTCTATCCGTTATTGATGTATTCACGAAATTTCTACATCTGATTCCCGTGAAGACAAAGAGCGGATCCGCAGTCACCACGGGGTTTCGGTCCATATTTGACGATAAGCCAAAATTATCTTCGCGGCGAACCGTTTGGGTAAGCACGGATAAGGACAAGGAATTTCTCAATAAAGAATTTCAAGACATGTTACGCGACAAGGGCATATAGTTTCAGGTGTGCAGGAACCATGACGTGAGATGTGCGGTCGTGGAACTTTCTCAACACTCGATTCGTGACAGACTATACAAATACTTTACGTATAAAAATACGTTCAGATTTATCGACGTCCTGACGAAATTTGTCCGAGCTTACAATGACACGGTTCACTCGATGACTGGAATGGATTCGGACGTCCTCGCCATATGGAAGAGAATGAACCGTCGACGCATTCGCGTGGCTAAAGTCAAATTTAGCGTAGGCAGCATGTGCGTATAAGTAAGGAAAAATTTAGTTTGCCAAAGTTGGTGAACAGAATTTCTGCACCGAAATATTTCGCATTACGAAATATATAGAAAGGCGGCCGCGACCCGTCTACGAGCTTGAGGATTTAAACAAGGCACCGATAGAGGGACAATTTTACGGGGAAGAACTCACACCTGTTCTCATCTCAAACGAGACCACTTACGAGATAGATAAAATACTAGACAAGCGAGTTAGACGCGGCATTAAGGAGTATCTCGTACGCTGGAGACGATAAAGTAAGGAGTTTGACTCTTGGAACCCGGCATCTAGTGTGAAGGTTATCTTACATGACGTTATTCGATCAGAATAACTTTTACGTCACTCTGCTGGGTAACGCCTCAAGGGACATTTACGACCAGAATACTCATGCAGATATCACAGTGAAACTAACCCAGCCTATAGATCTGGGTTCGACCTCCAAGTGGGAAGTGGGAGTCCGCGAAATTTCATTTTCCACAACTCCCGAGGGGGCAAGCCCCGTCCTACTCTACTGTAACCAGATATCTTCGCAATTCCTGGACGACAGCTCCGTCCGTTGCATACGGACGTTACGGCTCTACACCAACGCCATGTGCCAGCAAGAGTTTCGGAAAGTGCAAAACGTGCCGGTTGACCAGCGCAAGTTTCAGGACATTCGAATCGAGTTCCTGACGACCGAGGGTCTGCACATCCCCTTTGCGGATAGCACTATGCCCACAAGAGTGGTGGTTCATTTTCGCAAGAATTACAATTGGTAGATCTATATAAAAATGGCTAAGGCATCCTAAATAGGACATTTATTACGATGCATCCTTTAGAGACATACAACCTCAATCAGGCGCCTCGAGGTCTTCACTCCGCTCCGGGGAACGGCCTTATCTATTCAGCTCCGCTCTACCTTCAGCGAGGGCATGGGATCTGCAATTTCTTAGGCACTCTCTTCCGTTTAGTGCGACCTCTAGTGTGGCCATACAGGTGGGAAGATCATCACAGATATAGCGAAAAAAAATCACCCGAAGTTAGTACCGAAGATATCATATTAAAACTTGTCGGATATTCGGTCACGGAATCCACACGGCATCAAATCAGAAATTGCGGGGCAGGGGTCTTAAAAGCGCGAGACGTGTTACTCCGAAGAATACACAGTGAGGCAAAAACCTAAGAAGACACCGGCAAAGCTTGCCCGGGCAATAAAAAGCGATATCTTCTCCTAGTCCTAACAGTCACATCATGTCTGCCACAGAGATAGCGTCCATAATTAGCGAGTTCGACATCCTCGCGCACAAACCAGTACAGACGTCTGTGCTGGGGACTATTGAGACCGCGTACAAATCTATCGCCCAAGCCGATCAAAATGACCTGGTATTTCTAATGCCTGCCGACAAGGATAACTACATACGTCTCGATATCCAACTCTACGCCCGGGGTTAACTAGTCTCGAGTTCAGGGAATAATGTGGACGTTTCGGACCACACGGCCGTCACTAATAATCTCCTACACTCACTCTTCAGTCAATATACCGTCGTTCTCAATGGCACTACAATCTCGCAATCGAGCGAACACTATAATTATCGCTCATATCTAGCGACTCTCCTGACCTACGGCAGCGATGCGGCAGCCACAAATCTCACGAACGCCTATTGGTATCGTGACACTGGCGACATGTTGCCATGTGATCCCACGTCTGCGACTGTGACTGCCGTGACTAACCGATGTTTCATCACTCGCTGGGACAAACTTAACGCCAGTAAAGATTAGCAGCTTTCCGGACGTTTCCCTAGCTATCTGTTCAGCGTTCCGCTCGTCCTTCTGCCGGGCGTGAGCCTGTAGATCAGATTGACGAAGTCCCGACCCTCGTTCTAAATGATGAGCAAGGAACCCAATTCAAAGACCACTTTCAAATTTTTAGACTCCCTATTATTGGTGAAGCGCGTGAAAACTGACCCCGTCACACTGTTAGCTCATACAGCTACACTGAATACGGGGGCTCGCGGGCGCTACAACATGACGAGAGTCGAAATCAAGACGTTCACATTCTCGGCCGGATCCAAATCCCTGTCTATCGACAACGCCGTCTTGGGCCCCGTGCCCAAACGTCTCCTCTTCACCATGGTTAAGAATGCTGATATTATAGGCACAATGGACACGAACCCCTACAAATTACAACATTACGATATCAACGATTATTAGCTATTTCTGAACGGCAAATAGTACCGTAACGAGGGCCTATCTCTGGGCATGGATCATGAAAAGACCTCGGTAATGGCCTACAGGACATTGTTCGAAGGGTCAGGCATCCCTCACTCGAACGCCAGATATCAGATAACACATGATATGTTTGTTAACGGCTATTTCATGTTGCTGTTTGTTCTTACACCCGACCAGGACGATTCTGAAAATCACACCTCCCACACCGAACAGGGCAATATGAGGGTGGAGTTGAAATTCGCCAAGCCATTACCCGAGGCGATCACGTGCCTGCTGTATCTAGAATTTGACAATTCCGTCCTCATTAAATTAGCTCGTAACGTCACGACCGTCTACTAGATGGACACATTGCAGGTACTGTGCACATTGCGCAATGTAAATTCCTTCCTTGACGCTTACGCCTCCGATCTTCTGCCACGTTCATTCACGAAAACTTGCACCAACATAGTCAATGCCGATCCCCATACTAAGGTAGGTACACAATGGCTATCCATACACTTCCGACCCGAATCTTCGTATGCCTACTACTTTGATTCGAACGGCATCCTACCGAAATCCGAAATCCTGGCCTTCGTAAAACGTAACTGCACGACCTGGGACCGTAACAACTGCAAAGCCTGATTAGTGATGTCTGCGGCAAGTACTGCTATCTGTTCGCACTCGGCATGGATCGGGGCTATACTCCCCAACAATTTGTAGTGCTCTTCAACACACCGGCAGACGGGCAGGTGGATGAGATGTGCACGGCTGAATTCGAGGCTAAAATGCCCCGTGGCGGCTGGGGTCAATGCTTCCCCATTTGCCTATAAAATGTGAGTATTTTTTCGGTTCTTAACATTCCTAATCTAACATGGCTGTGAGTAGTAGAGAGGCCGTTATCGATTACGAGTCCTTGCGTAGCGACACAATGAGACGGTCGTCAATGAAATCTGCGTGGCCAGTGCCATCGTTTCTGATACTTTCCGTTTCAAATCGTCCTACAAAATGGCCGATCACGGATCGATAGAGAACGGCATAAATTGGATGGATGGCCATATTGAGTATAAGGAGTTTCACACGGTCCTCAATGAGGCAGTGGCGGGTTTCTCCCACCTCTACGCCTACGACATTTCGAAAAACACGTTTCTCGCCAGACTGACTGGACGGCCGATCCATAACCTAGAGGATGTCAATTACCCCCCGCCAGACTCTTTCAATCTCGAGCACTGGTGTACCCTATCCTGCCACAGATTTCCTAAATACTCTTGCGCAACAAAAAACCGCGCATTCCCGCTACTATTGGTTGATGTAATATCTGCAGAAGAAAGATTTCGTCCAATGCCCACCCGATTTGACACGTCATACTGCCGATTTTGTTGCAGCCCTATAAATCGTCCATTCGCATCGTACGCTCTGTCACTCCTACTACGATGGCAACTAGACGCAAACGGTCCCACCCCCCCGATGGCCCTACAGGAGCCAAGCGGCCGGTGTTACGTCAGATGCAGGAGGATGAGGTGGAGTAGCAGGCCACCACTTAACCATCCGACATCTGTACCTACTGGCCCCCCAATCCGGCCTTCGATCCCAAGCGGGTCCTGCTACGTCGCTTGTTCTTCAGCAACGAAGAAAAGACCAAGTACGTGTCTGTCGGTTACTACCCTGCACGCGATTATCAGCCCTTGTTGGAATTCGGCTCCATTCGGACGGGCGGGTCGAAGTCCCTCATTCTGTCCGACTAACAAGTCACTGCGCTGGCGTATTGTCTGCCTGCTATACGCGTCTCCATGTGTGTCGGCGGGGACCGTGTCTTCATCAAGCGCGAGAGTGGCAACTTTCGTCTACACACCCCCATGAGACACGGCTCGGCCAGGCTGTTTGTGGGCTCGGCATACATAAACCTCACACAACCTGACATGGACTATCTGTTGCGGATATTTCACATCCTACAGCAACAGTTGCAAGATTATATTAGCGCTTTGCCGGACGTGTTGCCGTATTTGACCCCGTCCTTAGCTTCGACATGTTTTGTTGAACCTCAGCCTAATGCAATCACAATCACAATTTACCCTCGCTTGTACGAGGAGCTTTTAACTTTTGTGTAACTTACTGTATCACATTGATTATAATAATAATAAACAGCACTTTGTAGCTGAATGTTGTTTCATTTATAGGATTAACCTATCTCTATCCTGACACCATTCTCTGCAGGGCGTGTTTTGCAGCATCATCTCAGGGAAGCCGGCAGCGACACGATACCTAGACGGAAAGCACATCTCTCTCAGTGGCCGAGGAGGGAGGGACGCTGCGGGACGTGGCTCAAAGAAGTTCGCTCGAATGCAAAATCGAAGTCTGAATCAATTTCTACTGGGCGGCATGAAGTTGCATTATGAAAACGAAATTTTTCTTTCTTATACATGCCAGACACAATTTCGGTGGCAGCCGATTTCAATGACGGGGGCTGGTTACAACAAAGTACACATGTACACTTTTCGGGTTTTCTACAACCGAAATTATACTCTGGGCGAGAGGTATCGATCATGCTTTCGCAGCGGCCAATGCGTCGTGTAGTCTCGCCACTTATTTCGACCAGGATATGCCGTACGTATAAAATATTATCGCCTAAGTTTTGCGAAGGTAACAATACTATTGCATAATTGGCGCAATAGTATTCAAACGTGGTCAATATGTAATGTGTTAAATGCATATTGGACCGTGGACCGCAGGGTGTGGCACTATTTTCAAACGCTAGTCTGAGTAATATTTCTTCACCTCCATGCCTGATAATATGAAGCATCAATCTGCCAGGCATGGACCATTCGGGGATAAATTTAAACTCTACACACTAATGCAAATGTAGGGGACTTTTGCTCTTGCAACAGCACGGCTATTTCCTATGACCACGTTTGAGGACTAGCAATGTAGAGACGAGTAAATCAGGGCGTGATGTTAATTTACTCGCTCTATACATAGTATACTCGCCGACAATTGTGCAACATAGCCCCATCGAATGACATTGCCATAACATAACCTCGGCAATTCGATACTCACCACTTGGTACGTACTCGTTGAACCACATCCCATTCCCAGCTATGACCTGAATGGTATCATGGCTGTCGCTAAAGCTGGTGCTACCTTCAAACTTTTGCCAAGACATTAACCTAAAACAGCGGAGAGATTCTAATTATATTCTGTCTTTTCACCCGGACATACACGTGCGTCTACTTCTAGTTCCACTTACCTGGTTTATTCAGATGCTTTGATGTCACGGTTAGTGGGCGGTAGCAGCGGTGGAACAGCAGCAGAGGTGAGAACACAAGTACTTGGCGGTAGTGGCGGTTGTTACAGTAGCAGAGACAGCAGCATTGGTGATAACAAATAACTTACATATCCTACACCTAACTTATTTATGCTCAAGCTAGTGCCTAAGTCCCACCCCACACTCGCGCTCATGTTCCTCGCTTTTTTCTTACCCCTACGCTACACCCTTTCCCAACCACACAGAGGCTACCGCAACCAATCCTCGCGGTGGCAGCACATCCTATACGCAGGCCCCATTTCTTTTCATACACCATAGGTTGTAGGGAGGGCATGGAGGCACTTCCGTTTTACTACACCCTCACTAAATACACACCTCCCGACATCTTCTATTATACTACACCTGCCGCTATTCTTTTTAATATTATACACAACTGCCGCCATCTTGAATTGCCATTCTTTTTAATATTATACACATCTGCCGCCATCTTGTTTTTACTTTTGGGGCTTAAGCCCAACCTACTGAGGGTGCATGCTTCCTTTACCAATAACCACGGCAGCATCTATCGGTTTTAATAATATACTTCACTCTGACTTACGCTAAGCGTATACTGATGCCATCTTGTTTTTAAATTCACCGCTATCTTGAATTCGGCGCCATCTTGCACACTTTTTAATAATATACCTAACCCTGACTTAATACCCACATACGCTAAGCGAAAGCCTACGCCATAACTTCACCGCCATGTTAATTTCGGCGCCTTCTTGCACTCTTTTCGACTTAATACACTCTTACACTTAACTAACTTGACGTTTCGGCACAGGTGTTTAACTTTTTCGACTTATTACACACTTGCTCTAAACTAACTCGACGTTTCGGGATCTTTTCGACTTAATATACACTTGCACCCATCTAACTAGACGTTTCGGCCTCACATGTTTCGACTACTTTTCGCGCTTCCTTCTTCAGGGTGTTTCGACTACCCCATCTGGGTATTTTGTCAGGGTGGTGGGCCGTGGCCAGCATAGTACTATTCATGACATTTTTCATCTTAAGAATTGATGAAAAATGGCAACAAAAGGCTACTTTCAAAACAGATTGGATCACAAGTTAGCACCTAACGAAAGAACACCCAACCCATCACAGATAAAAAGGATACCTGCGAAATTCGACTACATTTATCGCTACAATATTGAAGCAGCCTACAAGCCCATTCTGAAAACCACAAATCCCATAAGAAAAAACTGTACACAGCCCTTTTAACAAGCATACGTGTTGCGGCTGGATTCCCAGAAATGCGCATACAAAAACTATGGTCCAACACCGACTGGACACGAATATGGAAGAATTTAAGGGACTCACTAGTTTCTGATAACGCGTGATGTATGTGATTTAATTCGAAAAACGGACGACTGTACCTATAAAGATCACACCATCGACCTCCTGCCAGAGATGCACAATGGCTGATACACTGCAAAACAGATTGAGAGTGTGGCGAGTGACGAAGAATATGGCAATACACGAAATCCCGAATTGCATTGATACAGCGAATGATTCCATCCCGAATACCAGATGAATGGATACTAGTCCACAGTTTAATATATGGACCACTAAAAGGAACAACGCAATATTGTGGATGATAGCAAACGTCGTCATTTTCAGAAGCCGGCATCATGCAACCTTGACCCTACAGGATTTCATGGACTTCCTAATCCGAACGCGATGAAGCTGTTGAATCACAAGCGGGGCCGAAATCTCGTTGGCAATTACCTGTCAGTCATTGACCAAAATTAAATAGACTCTCAATCATGAAGATCATGACGGTGAACACAGTAAATTTTGAAAGATCGAAATAATATGCTTAACAGTAACACTGCTTAAACGATCCAATAGTAATCCAGTAATCGTTATTTAATAACAATGTAATATTAGGTAGAATAAAATAAATCCCGTTGGGTAGAGATTTTCCGCCCGTCCTGACCGGGTCTTGGGCCCACACAGCCTCCTGTGACTTGGTTACCGGTACTTTCCAGGGGGTAAAGTGCGGCCGGGGCGTGATTCTGACCACTAAATCCCTTCTAGTGCCGCGGTCTGAGGCAGTCCGGGCCTGTAACAGGATAACTTTGTCTTTTATTATTATATTAATTCCGTTAATTTTGCATGTTTTGTGCTTGTTTTATAATTGGCCCTGTACTGTTAAACTAGCAACTTAAAAATGGTAGATTACGACATTGAAATAGAAATGAGATTTTAAAAACAAACATGAAATGTATGCACATAATATGTCTTGTTTAAAAAAAATTTGCTTCTGAAGAACGTTTGCAATTTTTGATCAAAATCTCGTAACTACTTCGTAACTACGTTAAAATATATTGCCCAATTACAACATCGTCTTATTGTAAGTTAAAAAAAAATTATTTTCCAACATGCTACACATTCTAATTCAGTTCTTGCAGGATTTGACCCTGTCAGTAATTTCCGACTTCCCTCCAAAATTCAGGGACTATTCAACCGAATGTTTCGCAATGTACATAGAACTGGCGTAAGAAAAGTTGTGTATTATCCGTGAGTTTCTTTCAGGTGCTTATTTCTTTGAGCTCCTAAATTTACTTGAAATAATGCAGATCCTATCTAAATTTTGCACGTCGTTTTTCTCAGTACTGGCTTATTAGGACTCAAAAATAACGAAACAATCATGTGTTCAATAAAGGTGAAGCAGTCCCGTTACAGGCCTGGAGTGGCCCAAAATTAAGGTTCCCAGATTTCATGACAACGGCACAGGATATTGGTAAGTTTGTCAGCCTTATGCACCGGGCAACTTTACTATCAGGAAACTCTCCTGGTACTCATTTCTGTTAGAGGCTGAGCAGACCCCAGGGTCATAGTGCGATAGGAAGGAATATGTCAATAAAAATTCCAATGACATGATCTGGATTTTTTTATATATTAACATCCGTTTATTGCCTTATGACTACTACATTTTATTTCACTCCTTTTCACTCTCCTTCGTCCTTACCACCTTTCGCTTGCTTGTTTGCCATTCCCTCCGTACGCTCTGGTCTTGCTACCATTGTTGCTGTGTTCTTTGATCTCCAGTATCATTGTTATTCTCCTTTCCCACGTTTTGAAATGTGCGTCTCTCACTCACTTGTTCCTGTTTGTGCTGTCCGAGGGAGGTTTACATTCGTATTGTCTATAGTATCTCCAAATAGTTGCCTACTGTTTCCCATCTCTTCTTCCTCTAATAGGTCTTGCACCGCGCTCTGCGTAGGAAGTCGATATCTTCCTCTAGCGACAGTGTTCTCCGATTCTGCGTTAGGTAGTATACGAGATTCGCCAGGATCCACAGTGTCGCCAAATGTCGTTGTCGTGGCCAGAAAAGGGAACTTGGTGCCAGGAGCCAGCCAGGGAGGATGCGTCTCCGGTCCGTTCTGTGTATTGCCGCTAGCCGTATACGGGTGCATTCCCATATTTCTTCCCCTGCACCACACTCCGTGAGTCTGTGGAACGTGGTGTCTTTCTCCCCGCACATTGTGCAGTCTTCCGTTTCCAGCAAACGGATTCTGTACACTCTCGTGTTTGTGGGCAGCAGGTCGTGGATCATCGTATACCATGCTGATTTGAGTACCTCCGATTTTGGAATGCTGTGGAGGTTATTCCACACGTTTCCCCATAAGTGTTTTGGTTGAATTTGCGTTACGCGCACATCTCGTAGTGGAGTCGTCATTTTCGCCATGTTTCTCAGGGCTCTGTAAACCCGTCGCTTAAAGTGTCGGGGTGTTCCGTCCTGTGTCTTTGGTTCCAAGTAAGCCCATTCTAGGGCATATATTCTAAGGTATTTTAAGGTTCGGTGTATCCTGAGTATGTTTGGCGGGTTTCCTCCTGGTTTTCGCAGGTTCCATCGTTGGAGCCATGCTGCCGTCAGTGTTCGGTCCCTTGCCCCTTGTTCTCTCATTTTGGTGAGAAATATGGCTCGGTATTTAGCCTCTATATCTATTAGTTCGAGGCCACCTTCCTCTCTTCTGCGTTGTAGGCTGGTTAGAACGATTCGGAATATCGTTCCCTTCCTAATGAACCATACTATTGCCATTACGAGCTGTCTAACCTGCTGTTTGGAGTTGGGGAAAATTTGAGCTGTGTCATATATTGGCAACTAATTATGTGTGGACCTATTGAATGCAATGAATTAGGCTTAGATCCCGGACGTACACTTCCCTCGCCGTTGTTTTGACCTGTCCGATCATCTTCGTCCAGCTGCTCTTCCCAGATTGGCTGACCGTGTTAGAAAATTGGAAACCTAATATGGTCATTTCTGTGCAGTATGAGATGTCAATTATGTTAACTGCCGTGTTCCAGGAACCTGGCGCCATTGCTTTAGATTTCCTCATGTTCAAACTTACCCCTGTTGCCTTTTCGTATCTTCGTAGTGACTCGGTTATTGCCGGCAGTTCCGTTGGATCTGTCACCAATAAGGTTATGTCGTCTGCGTATGCCACTGTCGCTGTTCGTGTTCCTCTTCCAACTCTGATTCTGGTGAGTGTTTGGTCCAAAAGCTATAGAGGAGGGTTTAGACACAAGACGAATAGCAGCATACTCAAGGGGCAGCCTTGTCTTACCCCACCTTGTATGGGAATAGCACCCGTAGTATGTCCATTAATATGGATCGATGAATACGCTTCCTCTTACATATTATTTATTAGGGCAATCAATTTAGCACTGAATCCATATACCTCTAGAACTTTCATCAGATAGCTGTGAGAGATCCTGTCAAACGCTTCTGTGAAGTCCAGTGATGGGACACACAGCGGAGATTGTGTTTTCTCAGCGTACGCCTTGGCGTCCCGTATCGTTGCTACCGCATAAATAATGCCTCCTTCTTACACTCCTTCGTGTTGACTTGGATGTAATAGCTCCACCAGTATTGGCCGCAGACGACTTGCTCCTATACGCCCAAGAATCTTTTAATCTGTGTTCAGCAAGGTGATGGGTCTGTAGTCGGTTGGCGTTTTGGGGGTGGTCGTCTTGGGTATGCATACCACTATCATATGCTTCTGTTGTTTCCCTATCTTGCCGACACTATACATTTGGTTAAACATAAATAGCATGTCCTCCTTTATTATACTCCAATATTTCTTAAAGAATTCAATACCTATGCCATCATGCTCGGCGTTTTGTCTCCGTCCGCTATATGCACCACTGTTTGTATTACCTCTGCAGGGATGGGCATATCTAAGATGTCACCCCATTCCTCCGCCATCCTTATATGTCCTGCGTTCTTCATCTGTTCAACGCACTCGTCATACACTTGTATCGGTTCGTATTTCCGTTTCATATGTCACCTTGTGGTCGTTTGCAGGATTCCGTTCTCGTCCCGGATGTCGAGGATCATTCGAGCCTCTCGCCGTTTCCGTGTCTGTATTAGATGGAATAGTGACAGATGCTCTCCCTGAAATATTGTTGGGTCTCTTGCATCTATGGTTATTACCTGCAGCTGTTTGTTGTGCAGCCTAATTATTTTAGCCTTCAAACGGTCCAACCTGCTCAACTTTTCCCCTTGGTTCGGTCGTTTCTTGCAATATGTCATAAATGCAGTTATAGTAAAAGTTTTCCATCATTGTGTCGTTTTATGCCCTCTCTTTCCCTTCCGTCATGAATATATATTGGATTTTCTTTTTGACATATTGTCCCCACCACGTCACGCTGTTTGGATATCTCTTCCTCTGATGTTTCCATTTCGCCCATTCTTGTTGTAGTTTGTTCTTAAACAGTGTGTCCTCCAGAATCTCTGCATTCATTTTCAATCGTCCCCGCCCTTGTTGTAGCTGTGGTGCTTTGAGAGTTACACGCAGGCATACTGCCGGGTGATCTTTGAATGCTGCCATCACTGTTTCCACACCAATTTTACGGTTTCGTAGGTCCGGCGAGAAATAGAGGCGGTCTAGTCTTGCCGTTCCGTGTGGAGTGTAGTGTGTGTTTATGGCCCTGGGTTGGGTCGGTGTCCACACGTCTGTTAGTTTGAGACCATGCACTAGTTTGTCGAGCGCTTTACTGTAATTCATGTTACCTGTAGAGTCCGCCTGCGACAGTATGCAGTTGAAATCGCCCCCAACCTCTCATTGTGGGGGGAAGTGACTTCAGCAGGTAAACTAGCTCCACCTTATAGAAGTCTTCTCGTTCCTGCTTGTTCGCTGTACCAGATGGTGCGTATAGATTTACTAGCCAGATTTCTTGGTAGCATGCCGCCATCCCGCGACTTGATGGTAATCGCATTATGTTCGTTATTGAAATTTGTTATTTTGTTAAAATCGCTGTTCCTCGTTTGGTTACGTCAATAAAGAAGTGTGTTTTATATCCCCGTATCGATTCAAAGTCCGTGTGCGTTACCTCTTGTAGTAAGATAATGTCTATTTCTTGTTTCTGCATAAATTCGTTTAACATTCCCATTATCCCCTCTGCCGGGACACCATTTATATTAAGTGTCGCCACTTTAAAAATCCCCGCCATCTAGGTATTGGTTATCAGGGCGATACGGGTATCTAAACTTTCCCCACTACACTCCGCACTCTACTTCTGCTCCTCTTGCGTGGTGACGATTCTCTTCTCTCCGATTTCAGTGTTTTGGACGTTTGGGCCCTGTGGGTTTTACTTCAAACAAGTCCTCTTCGTCAGTGGGGGCTATGGGGTCCCCTATTCTACATATCTCCATTACAACCACTTCCTCCCCACCTCCCCTTTCCATCCACGTCAGACTGGTTGTCCTCATGTTTTACATGCTGTTGTGTAATTGTGTTTTCTGTCTTGTTCGTTTTTTTGTCTTGATATAGGGTGTCTGCTGTGAGGTATGTTCGTCAATTGGCTGCGTTTCCTCACTACGCGATGCTTCTACGTCGTGCCTTCCGCTATCTCCATCATCCTCGGTTTTGTTTCCATAGTCTGTGTCTTTGTTTACGCTTTTGTCTGTGTCCCTTATTCTTTCACTGTTAAGGTCCTGTTTACTTCTCGCTCTGTCTCTGTCAGCAAGGGTTGTCACCTGCACGTCTTCCACTCCAGTTTCTCTTTTTCCGTTCTGGTTATTATTTGCCTCATTGCTGACTATCTTCTTTTCATTTCTTCCGCCCTGTTCGTTTTGAGGTTTTTGTGGTCGCTTTTTGTCCTGGTTTCTGTCTGGGGATTTGTGTCTCTTAATATTAAAGTCGCCTTTAGGGGTGTTGTTCGTGGGGGTTACGCTAGTATTTTCCTTCTCCTGTGTTGCGTTGCTGACTATTTCTGCCCCATGTTTACTAGTCTGTGCTATGCTTGGTGGTTATATGCGTCTTCCTCGTGGGCAATCCTGTCTTTGGTGTCCCGTTTCGTTACATTTATAACACGTTTACGGTTGGCCGTCGTATGATATTGACGCGTCATTACCCGTAATTGCCATGTGTGATGGCAGGTGCATCTTAAGCCTCATTTCTGCAATTAGTATTCCGTTATGTAATTTATACCTATAGACCGGGGCCCACGTCTCCTGCCGTATGGTCTTCTCTACCCCGTATTTCGACAGACTAGTTCTAAAGTCATATTCGTTGGTTTCTACTGGCAGATTAACTATCCTAAACTTTTTGACACCCAGTCCCGCTATTTCTATCGTTACCTGTGTTATCTCCCCGGTTTCATGCTTGTATTCCTTTTGTCCTCCGGTGGCTCGTATTATTTTACTCATGCTTTGCTCCTCGGTGAATTTAATGTAGACGTGCCTCTTGAACCCATCTATCTGAATAATGCGTATGTCGTCCTCAGGTATCTGCAGGCATTCATATATCCATTCGTGAATTTGAAAGGCGTTGATCCTTTGGCTTCGTGGGTCGAAGCAGCAGACTATGGTCTTGTTCCTTTCTCCCATTTGCACTTGTTTACCATCTCTGCACTGTAAGTGAAGGCTACACAAACGTACTCTTACACTCCGCTCTCACCGCTCACTGAAACTCACTCACTACTCCTTTCTCTACACCCCGCTATACACGTCGGCATAACTCCACTGCTTAAAGCAGATTCAATCGAGCCAGAGACCTTTCGATTTGTAGCACAGCACCTTAACCACTCTGCTACCGCGGCGTCCATGTCTCCAAAAGGAAGGCATTTATACCAAACGTTGTGAGAATCGATCGAAAGTTGCATAAACTAGGTAAGGTACAAAGACCGAAAGTAGTAAAGAGCCGCCAAATAAATGTACCAGGCGGAAAAATGGTATCAGAAAGGCAGGGCAGCTAAATATAGACGAAATTAGTAAAAAAAAAAGGAAGGTGCTGCTTTGTACGAGCACTGAGCTTCTGTACAGGCCGTACGGTGCACAGGGTGAGTAGAGGTAGAGCTCTACTCTTTCTTGACCTCGGCACTAGAAAGCGTGAGGTGTCAGCATGACACCCCGGCTGCTCTTTACCCCCACGAAAGAGTCGGTATTCATTGTACAGGAGACTGGGTGGGCCCCAGGTTCGGACTGCAAAAATGCGGAATATCTCGCCTAATCGGGATTTTTTTGTATAAACTATGACTTTATTATCCTAAGTACAATTTTTACAATGTTTGGTGTATACTCATGTGCTGACAACCCTTGACCTATCATGAGCATTACAAAACCGTGACAGCTAATTTTTTGGTTCTTCGCTTGTAGTTTGTAATGGCTTGCTCGTCATTTCGTGGTGGTGCACCTCAGCTCCTTCACCTTCTGTCTGCTCTATCGTTGTGGTTTTCATCTTCACGTTCCGACCGATATCCGTCGTCCCCTGAGGCTCTGGATCTACATTCTTGTCCGTTTGGGGTCTACCTGGTAGTTTGGGTGTCGCCTCCCGCGTGTGTGCCCATATTGATACTTCCATGTAATGTTATGTTCCTCAAAGCAGTCTGTT
>Ga0123355_10001648_pt1 | contig 31118 bp, 25 predicted proteins | sample TergutEmb28metaG_3_FD_89872 | JGI IMG/M metagenome (GOLD analysis project Ga0123355, IMG submission 89872) | Embiratermes neotenicus P1 segment gut microbial communities from Petit-Saut dam, French Guiana - Emb289 P1 | ecosystem: Host-associated > Arthropoda: Insects > Digestive system > Gut ... | reverse complement strand
TATATATATATATATATATATATAACTAAATGCAAGGTACAGACAAACATTGCGGAAATTTTATACCTACTATTAAAAAAATAGGGGACCACGATAGCACAGTGGTTAAGGCGCTGTACTACAAATCAGAAGGTTCCTGGTTCGATTCCAGATGGTGTCATTGGAATTTCTCATTGACCTAATCCTTCCTATCGCACTATGATCCTGGGGTCAACTCAGCCTCTAACAGAAATGAGTACCAGAAATATTTCCTGGGGGTAAAAAGCGGCCGGTGCGTAAGGCTGACAACCTTACCACCATCCTGGGCCATTGTCGTGTAATCTGGGAACCCTAACTTCCAGGAATCCTCTGGGCACCTCGGGCCTGTAATGGGACTCATTTACTTTTCTTTACTTAAAAATATCAACACATACACCTTTTTTTAGAAATAATGCCTTTGCGTTGTGCACTTCTGTCTACAAAAGCGTAAAATATTCATGGAGGCATATTCTTCATAGACGTAGATATTTTAACTTCTCTCGTTATTCCTATCCCATGACTTTGAATATGACTGATGGTGATGTGTACAGTTAATCTCGTCAGTGTGACTCTGAAGATGTTGTAGATGCGTAAATATATTTACGGTGACGTTATTCCCAAATCCCCAACTGTCTTTATACTTGGAAGAACCTCTTCTTCTTCTTCTTCCTCCTCCTCTTCCTCTTCTTCTTGTGGCATTTCCGTGCAACACCACGTTTCCTCAACGGGTTAGTGCTTACAGCAGTTTAATTACTTGATTGGAGTTGTGCCAGGTCGGTGTCATCCCTTGTTTCGTCTGTCCCTAGGGTGGGTGGGACAGGAGAGGAGGTGGAGGATAGACAAAGCAATTAGCGGACGGGATTGAAGAAAACAGCCCTAGAGGCACAAGAACTGGGGAAGGGGCATCGAAGCTCCAGAGGAAGGAACAGATTCCAGAGAGTCACAAGAGGCTAGGTTCCAATATGGCAGCATCCTTCTTCGAGCCACCATACAACTCGACGGCCCCATTTACGAAATGAAATCTTTTATTAATGGGGCATTTGAAGACTTTTCTTACAACTCCGTCACTTGCGTCTTATAATAAATTCTGCAAAAGATATTAACCTCTTTGATTCGACATAAACCTTCAGTGTCTGCACCATAAACACGGCAGTGTGTACAGTCCCTGTAGGAACATACACGTAGATATTTGAACTCCTGCAAAGGTTTCTCTTTTATTTCTTACATTCAGAAGTCGATCTACACAGCCGCAACTTTCAAAGTGTTGTGCCGTAAGAGGTAATTAGAAACCAAAAGAGCGAAACTATACATCTAGCATATAATTCCTTAGTTTGTTGTAAGTAAAAGAGATAAAATTGTATTTCGATCACAGGCAGTAATGAAGCTACAAATTTCATTTCACTGTTTTATTGCCAAAAGGCTTTAAAGATTACGATTTCAAAATTTTTATTAAAGTAGGTGTAATTAATATATGTTCTGTGAAATTTTTCCTCCACGCGTTTAGCCCTGGCTAATGATGTCGCGACTTCTAACGTTGCTTCAATATATACATGTGTGTGTGTGTGTGTGTGTGTGTGTATGTATTTGGTCTTGTCACTCATGTTACATCGCCTTTCGTGACCGCAGCCTGTGTCGCCTGTGTTCTTTCTTTAAAAGGTCGCAATACGTTACCCTCCACATTTGCGTATCTAACAATGTTAACATACATATGCCTACATACAGTCGGCATGAGAAAGCAATGATTTGTAGTCACACAGTCTCGAACTTAATAACAGAAATACTTACTTCATCATATAACTTCACAAATTAAGCGGAAACATCTTAACTTCAGTATCCGTAACTTTGACGTTCTTATCAAGCCATTAAAATAAAAAGAACATCAAACACAATACTTGTACACTGGAAATTTGAGGGTTGTTTGATCGTGCATCTTCCTCATGATATAAATTGAAATACCAACTTGATGCAACAACGTAATTTATTGGTGTATTCTTAGCTCTACATGTTTCGGGCGCATACGCCCATCGTCAGGAGCATTAGATGTTGAGTTGCAGCATATGGTTTTCTGCACCCACTTTGTAGCTGGGTGGTGGTCCTGACAGCCGTTGCGTAGGTCGTGTGTACAGTTTGGATGGTGCCGTGCGAGTAACACGGCACCATCCAAACCATGGTACACTGGAGAATTAAAGAGGTTTTCATTAGACTAATGTATCGGCGTAGAGTTGACTGGCTTAATTGTTTTAATAATTATGCGAAAATAAACTTTAATACTATAATAACAAAGAATCATTACTAACTCGTCGCGTTGTATTATTCATTTGTTTGTTAGTTCTCCGACATGTTTCGGCCTGACTGAATAGGCCATCTTCAGGGAGATTTATATAATGTGTGCAGCTTGTGTTTCAACTTAACTATAGGGTTTTCACATACGATGAAAATCGATGTAGTAGTATATTATGTTTTAAATGAACTTAAGTTTCTACAAGTACAATATGCAGTACAGTACAAAATAGTAAAATTACAAAGTTGTATGTTATGTCCAGACATCTGATTGGTCTTTCTTTGTGTGTTGCATTGTTATGAAAACTGTGATTATGGAATACAAACGCTGATTATAACTTCAAGGCGAAGCAGAAAAGGAATAAAGAAACATCTCATGGGGTCGATCACCTACACACACCAGATTTTCAGTGTGTATTGTACGCACTATCTGTTATGTACTGCGTTATCCATCCGATGAAATTTCTCTAATTCATTTTATGCTTCGCCTTGAAGTTATAATCAGCATTTATATTCCATAGTCACGGTTTTCATAACTGGCAACACAAGAAGAAAGACCTAATCAGACTTTTGGACAGAACATATAAATTTTATAATTTAATTATATTATACTGTATTGTGCAATGAGTTTTATAATGTACTTATGGTAACTTTATTGTATTTTAACCATAATTTACTACAATATCGAAGATTATAATATGTGAAAACTCTATATTTAAGTTGAAACGCTGCACATATTGTACAAGTATCCCTAAAGATAGTATATTGTTAGGCCGAAACATGTCGGAGAACTAACCATAAAATAAATAATACAGTGCAACATATTGGTAATAATTCTTTGTGAATATAATATAGCTGCACGGAACATGTAAAATGTTAAACTTCAGTACCTTCAAATCTACAGTTCCATACTTACTGAACATACAGATATGTACATAAGATATAATTCCTGATAAGTGGTCTACATTTCTTTTTTAAAACACCTCATATATAACTGTCCTATGCAGTACCACAAACACATATTGTGCAGAATCTCTTCACACAGATCGACTCAAGTGATTCTGATTGCAATTCCGCTTACCGGATGTTCAACCGTCACATATTTCCGTGGTTTACAAATCCTATACCATAATACGTAATATGCTTCATACGTAGGTTATTCGGAAAGTAAGTACCTTCCGCTCATATCTCTCGCGCATCCTCGAGATTGTCACTTTTCGCATGTGCAATTGAGAAGTTACAGACAACATTTCGTGAAATTCGTATTATGTTTATGTTTGTTCCTGTCCGTTAAACATGTTTAAGACAATTGAAGGGGCCGCTGACTGTGAAATACGGTCCGTAATTCGTTTTCTGAAGGCTAGGAATGTGCTATCAAGCGAGATTCATCACCAGATCTATCAAGTGTATGGTGACAATGCGATGAGTGATGGCATGGTTAGGAAACGGATTCGGATGTTCAATGAAGGACGAGAGAACTTACACGATGAGGGTCGAAGTGCGCGTACATCTTTGGTGAATGATGATTTGGTGCGTAAGGTCAACGGAAGAGTGCGTGACGACAGACGTTTCACAATTTCTGATCTGTCCCTGCACTTTCCTCGGATTTCAAGGACTCTATGACATTGTCAGTAGTCATGTGGACCGGAGGCGTCCGCATTCTATGAGGAGGGTATAAAAAACGTGTGCCCCGCTACGATAAATGCCTCAATAATGGCGGCGAATATGTGGAAAAATAGTTTGAAGAATGTAGATTCTGATAACAATAAAATTTAATACGAAACCTTGTTCGATTTTTTTACAGCGAATTTGTACTTACTTTCTGAATAAGGCTCGTAATTCGTACTTTCTCTAAACATTACTAAGACAATAAAAGCACGAACGTTGAGGTGAATGGGACATGTGTCGTAAATAAAAATGATTAAAAATGCATATATTTTGTCGGAAAACTTGCACGTATTCTTATAAATAGTGATATTATTACAGAATATCTAAAATGAAGAAGATGTGAGAATATGTAAGGATTAGTGTTGCTGCAGTAGCGGATTTTTGTGACTACGGCTACGAATTCCGAATTCTACAAAATGCATTTACAATTTACGTTGCTGAACTTTTATAAACGTGTTAAGATTGACTTTCTTCAAAGAATTAAGCTGTTTATGACACGGATTTTTTTTTCACCTTTAATGCTTCAAAAAATAAAGCTCTTGTAACTTGTATAACCCAAATGAGACGAGTTGTGAGATTTGCACAGCTGTGTGTATGAAGATTAATTCAACGCCGTGCAGTCTGGTATGAAGGTCTCAAAGTTTCGGAAGAATCTGCTGCCTTCAGTTTTAGAGTAGAAAAGTGACAGAATATATTACTCTCCAGTTGAACTGACGTTTCAGCGACGGCACAAAATCGTGCCATATTTTGCCTGTCTGAGGATTCCCATTGTTCATTACTCGACCACACACATTTGTGTTCAAATGTACTAGGCCTATATACGAATAGGATTTTTCATAGAAGTAACAAATTCTATCCTTTAGACTGATAACGAAAAAGGAGCATGTTTAGGTTTTTATACTATTGTAATTATTTTACTTGTATTTATAGTCCATATCCTGTATTTATATTTACTTTAGAGAGTACCTTATATGCCTGTTAACTAATATTCAAATTAACAAAGTTTAAAGTCTCTAATTCTTTTATTTCGCTGAAGCTCCAGCACTGTATGAAAATAACAATACATATTTAAATTAATGAGTTTACTCACAAGAAAAATTATTTGGATCTCATTAATTACGTAAAAGATATTTACAAAATATTAATCTAATTCTGTGTTATAATAGTAATAAATTGTCGACTGATGTTATTTTGAGCATAATTTACTATCCTTATGTTTGGTGTTATTATAGAGGAGAAGCATAAAACCACCCTTAAAAGATGGAAGTGAAGGGAGCAGATTCCCCTCTACCAAACAAATCGTATAATGTCGCAATCGGACACAAATTTGATAACTTTTTCTCTCCTTATTCTTAAGCGATTCTTATATCACTTCTGCATTCACTTGACAGGTATATTTCACGATAATTATCAGCTTATTTTTAATAGGTAGACAGTATGATCACTTTCACTGTCAATGATAATCTGTCATTACCAACCGTCGTAGAAAGCAACAAATCAGTGCTCCTAGATTCAGGAAGAAATAAACCCTTTTAGACATTGAGGTGTTATGTTTACGTGTGTGTCTATGTTTGTGTGTAATAGGTGACGATCAATGACTGCCTAGGTTTGTATATTACTCGCTCAGAGACTACGTGGTTTTTCTCATTGTGTGGCAGTGTTAATCGCGAGGTGGCCTCGACACGTACATACTTTCAAATGTGAGAATGTCTCAATATCTGGCAGATAGCGTAAAATAATTACAGTAATTTGGAGTAAAAAATATCAGCAAAACGTGGAGAAAATTCACAAGAAACAGAAGAGAGAAGATAGCGTCTTTACCTGACGCCTATGGTATTATAAGTCGTGAGTAAGTTGGCTGAAGTGGGTACCGGCGCAGGAAAGTAAACAGAGCTTCGGGATATTTAAAAGTTAATATTTGGCTTTAAACTTCTGTGTAACTACGCAGCGGTTAATAAGAAATATATGCGTTCTAACTATACTACCAAAGAATCAACAAACTTGTTTCTGTTAGTGTTGTAGATCAAAATGTGATACTGTGATATCAGAAACAGCAGTGCGGAATACATCATACTTTCCCCATAAGCGCTTTCAGTATAAATAAATTAATACTTCCAATCCACAGAAATCTTTCTAACATACCCAGTATAACACATTATACGCCTTGTAAAAAATAGAACCAGTTCGTTTTAAACAGTGTTTTTACGAAGTAAAAACTGGCACTATTGCTCAGGAAAAGGATATGTAGACAGGCTTTTCATTTTTAGGACACTTTCTCGAATTTTAACATAAACAATTTTTATTACCTATAGAATAAAATGAATATAATAACAATCCAAACCCCCATGGTAATTGCATTCAAGTTTAAGATCAAGAAACACTAAAACATATTTGCCAAACGCTAGCACAAACTTTAAGCGTGATCTCCTTGTGGAAGAAGCATAATTCCCATATGTATGAAAACAACGTATTCAGAAGGACCTACCTAAATTAATTGGGGATGGAAAATACAGAACCTTAATACCTACGACAGGATAGAACACAAGAATGGTACAAAATGTTACATAGCTGGACATTTCTAATTTACAGCTCTTACGTCACTTATTTTCGTTAGAAGTGTTAAGATATAGTAGATAGCGGCTGGATATAATGCCTAGGGTAAGGACGACAGAGCAAGTTATTCTGGTTAGGGTATGTATTTCCTACCAAATAAATTAATATATTTAATATCCACTAACAGCTAAGACTTACAAAGTAGTATGCTTTCTTCTGGGTAATTCCCCGGCCTCTGAATTTGATACGCCGACGTTTCGGAATACTCTGTCCGTTCCATCTTCATAGGCAGGTAGGTATGAAGTATGACTGGATTGAGAAAAGTTGGAGTATTTATACAGGAAATGTTTTGGCTCGAAAATAGCCTGAGCCTATTGGCTCAGGCTATTTTCGAGCCAAACAATTTCCTGTATAAATACTCCAACTTTTCTCAATCCAGTCATACTTCATACCTACCTGCCTATGAAGATGGAACGGACAGAATGTTCCGAAACGTCGGCGTATCAAATTCAGACGCCGGGGAATCACCCAGAAGAAAGCATACAACATTCAAAACACGGCGAAAGTTTGAAATCAAGAATCCTTACAAAGTAGTTTTACATCTACGTAAGTTCAGTTGTTACTAAGTAGAATACACCACCCCCTTTAACAGCATAAACCCCATGTTATACCGGCGCAGTACATTTGTATACTTGTACTGCGTATCATTCTCATAATAAAGACCTATTGTTATCCTAAACAATTTTAATTGACCCGTTTTTATAATGGAGACGGAGACTATTCTCCTTCAAATACGAATAAAATCCCTAAATACATAATTTAAAATAATTTTAGTATTCTCACACTATTTCAATTTAAGAAATATGCATCCATTCGATCAAACAACACTACCATAAAAATCCTTGCAACATCTTTAAAACCCCCAACATAATAACCTCTCGCTAACGCTGTTTCCCCAGTGCGGGTTTGATTATGCACAGTATAAAATTATTAAAAAACCGAAAAAATTGCTGAAAGCTACAAAATTTAAATACACTCAGATAAGCACGGGCTTCTACTCAATCAACCGAGGTGGAAGCTGGCAACAGTATCCACACTCGCAATGTGTTACTGTCTAATATCCAAAAATGCATGTATTTTAACCCAGGAGTTAAGAGCCATAAGAGACGGCAGTCACCTAACCCTATGCCCCCCTCGCGCCACATAACAAGCCTGCGCAACGCAGTTTTGCCCATTGCGCCTCAGACGGTCCTCCTAAACCTCTCGCTGGAAGAGGGATTGCCGTATTTCCAAATGCACAGCAACCAGACTTGAAATGAGCAGCGGGAATCCGGTTGGCGGTAGCTATAGATGTCTGTACTCTCTCCTTCACCACCACGTCTATAATGCCTGCCCGGGTGAAAACATAATGGGTGTAGTACCTCTACCAGTACTTGATGTGTGAGAGTGCGTGGTTCCTTGCCTACACATTCACTAAATCTTGGTGTCACTGTGGTAACATTCTTCTGCATTACAGAAGTGAACGTTAGAACATTCCTCTAAAACCGCAACTATCAAAGCAGTAAAATGCAACCACAAGGTCAGTGTGTTTATAAAATCCTTCTGAGGCCAAGCCAACAAACCCCAGAATACTTTCTCTCTCCCAGCACTTTAGGCTTTTTATTTTATCTTACATTCATCTCTAAAGTTATATATCAGAACAGTTGTTGGACCGACCAGAAAATTCACTGCGTCGCTAAAACTGAAACAAATGAGACGTGAGAAGGCACACAAAAGTATCGGTAAGTTACTTATAAATCACAGTCCGTCCGAAACAAAAGTGAGGGTTTAGAGGTGTACATATAAATGTGTTCTTTTCAGAAAATAACCTCATAAAAATGTCGATACTGATGTTAAATGTATGGGTTCGAGTCCAGGCAAATACAAACAGAGTCAGAAGTCACGGTGGTGATGTGAATATTCAGACAGTCACTTAATGTTAATACAAAGAGAATTCTCGTACTTACTTATGTCACAAGTGTTGCAAATCAAATAGGCATTCAAATTACATTTTATCAACCAATAAATTCAGTCAATGAAATAAAATAAAATACAAACCATACAATACAATTCATGACAAGTATCAAAATTCTGCATATTTCGATACCGGAGTTCCACTCTCCGGTGCCGAAACATGTAGGCATTTGATACTTGTTAGAACTGTATTGAATGGTTTGTATTTTATTGTATTTCATTGACTGCATTTATTAGTTGATATACTGAATGTAAGAATATGCATGGTTTGAGAAAAACAAAATTGCTTACGCATGTTAAAAGCCCCGCAGATCATAACAACAAGAATGAGGCAGTTGTAAAACCGATAGTAATAAAGAGGCGGTTGTATCGTTTGCAGTATAAATGCATAGTGACTGTTGTCCATTACGCCATATATTTCCCTTTACATTTTCGGTTATTTTTGAACGTTTACACTTTCAGACACACTCGGAATACAGCGACAGAGACTGTGATATATTTGTTGAAAGATATGTGACATAATATTTTAAGCTATGGTTAACCACATAATTGTCATATACGAGGCTTATTCCAAAAGTAATTAACGTTTCGCTGTAAAAAAAATCGAGTAAGGTTTCGTACAAAATTTTATTGTTATCAGATTCTACATTCTTCAAACTATTTTTCCACATATTCGCCGCCATTATTGAGGCATTTATCGTAGCGGGGCACACGTTTTTGTATACCCTCCTCATAGAATGCGGCCGCCTCCGATCCACATGACTACTGACAATGTCATAGAGTCCTTGAAATCCGAGGAAAGTGCAGGGACAGATCAGAAATTGTGAAACGTCTGTCGTCACGCAATCTTCCATTGACCTTACACACCAAATCATCATTCACCAAAGATGGATGCCCACTTCGCACCTCATCATGTACGTTCTCTCGTCCTTCATTGAACATCCGAGCCCATTTCCTAACCATGCCATCACTCAACGCATTGTCACCATACACTTGACAGATCTGGTGATGAATCTCACTTGGTAACACATTCCTATCGTTCAAAAAACGAATTACGGACCGTATTTCACAGTCGGTGGCCCCTTCAATTGCCTTAAACATGTTTAACGCACAGGATAAAACATAAACCTAACATGAATTTCACGAAATGGCGTCTGTGGTTTCTCAATTGACAGAGGAAGTCACTGCACATGCGCAAAGTGACAGTCTCGAGGATGCGCGAGAGATACGCGCAGACGGTATTTAATTTCCGAATAACCTACGTAATTAACGCCGCATAAAGCACGATACCGTAATTTTGTATTGTAACCTATTACATACTGAAGCGCATTCAAACTAAACAGATAACTGAACCCCTTTCCACCAGCGTCCGCTTAATTTGTACTTCGTTCTGCTGCATTCAGCTGCTCTAAGCCTTACTTTCACCGCGTGTAACACTGCATCCTATCTTTCACATCTCCACAGAGAATTAAGTCTGTTTTGTCACCAATAAAGCAATGGAAATGCCCAGTTATAATATAAACCCTACATAACCTGTAGTTGTTTCTATTCAACTCATATTGAAGATGTCATAATTAATCATCGCTTAGGGGCGGTAGTTATTTTTATCCACTGAGCACTAAGTATTAATGGAATAATGATTGATACAGCCGGTAATTGTCGGACGTGCACATGTTGCACGTATTAACTAAACCCATGAAAGGCAGCTGATTCTACGGCTACCGTACGACAGCCTGATCCTGGTGAACAAGACAGGTTCCTATGTCATCATGCTCTTCATTCCGCTAAGCTACTTTTGCCAGTAACTGTGTGGCTTCCTGAAAGACAAATGCTGCTAACATCATACCGAGACCGTCCAGTTCAATTTCATCCACGAAATTAGTTTTCATAAGTTATATTTTAATATTACCTCCTATCTATTTATGTTAACTGAACAGCAACATACGAACTACATCCTCAGTTAATCCCAGCAAGGCTTTCACCTGTCTAACCTCGTTTCAACTATTCTAATATTATCAGTACTCCGACTATAAATGTCAGAGTTTATAGATACATGTAATTTTGTTCCATTATCAATCACATTCTCAAATACCAATAATTTAATTTCCACTTTAATTCTTCTTATACATTTATTTATTCACTCGTGGTAATAATATACGTCCCACAGTCCCAACAAATTAAGGGACAGAATGATTATTCCCTTTTCTCGTAGTTTCGGAAAGCAGAAATACTAAAAAACAAAAACAATTCCCTGAAATTATTCCCTTCTTACTTCTATCATTATACCATTTCTTATCGTTCAGGTTACTTTTGGGGGTTAAGTAAGTGGATATATGTACATACACAAACAGGCGACGAAATAATACAATGATTATTTGTGTCAAATATTTCACTGGACATTGTCCACTGTTTGAAATTTATTTCATACAGATCAACGAGAAGTTCCTGGAGTTCGTTCTATTTTCTAATGCAGGAGTTTATTTGTATCAGTTCTAAGCAGCGTCTTAATCTATTCGTAATTTGTTATTACTAAAGTATTCATGTACTAATGAAAAGTGCAATAAATACGTCTGATATAAATCAATATTCAATTCTTTTATTAGTGATAGAATAATATGTAACACAACTGAAAAAGATATTAGAATCACAGACGACAAAATGCATTACACAACTTTCCGTAAAGAAAAGAAAGAAAAAATGTATTTCTATTATTATGTGCAGGTTCTTTAAAGTAATATAAACCGAATTTTAAAAAGTACTATAAATTGGATGTTATTTATAACGTATATAAAACATCGCTGCCTTTATAGACCTAGTATTAAAATTTCTGTTATAAAAAGTAGACCTACCCATCTTTTGTGTAATTATTAATTCAATTTTTAATGTTATGCGAGCACATAAGCACCGGCCATGTTGGATATTTATATCTTAATCATTATATTTTCTTTTCTGTATAAACGATGTCAGAAATAATTGCTACGCAAGTGTAATCCCAGAATTAACGAACACGCATAAGAAAATACATTTATAGTGCAATATAAGTTGTTAACAGTAAATCTGTGTATTCGTAACTTTCATATACGGCTCCATGGTTTATAACAACACTATTAAAATAAAATATCTCAAGAAACTAAAGACAATATTATCATACAACGTTCTAAAGAAGAAATTAATTAAAGTCACAAAGTTATTTATTACTTCCCTGCGCTTCTCTCTTCTGTGCTTTCTCCGCTACGTAAAGAATTCAGCAAATAAAAAATTCATGATTCCTTGGGATATACTTTAAAGGCAGACCTGCCTCTCTCTAACTTTTAATACGTTCCCTTGGTAATGAAAGTCGTCTAGAGTTGTAATAATAATTACAATCAATTTTTCTTCCGAACCAGAGGCAAATGGGGACAGGAATCAGACACATTTAGTAGTGTGCTCTCAAGAACTTCAAATAACATATATTGAGAACAAACGTTACATGGGAATGCTGTTTGAGGTTTGTCAGTTACAAAAAAAAACCGACGACAGTAACAAAAGCCAAGAAAGTGTAGCGCTTTCCTTTCCTTAAATCATCTCGAAACGCGTAAGACTTAGAGCTGCAATGCGTGTAAATATTTACGTTACACGTTTCTCTACATCCGTGCGAAATATCTGCATTCCGATATACGTTCTGCGAGTTACAATCGAGATGCACACGAAAACATACACTGACCTCCACTTGAATGGCGTTTCAGGCTTCCACAGCGAAGTAGATGAGAATTTCGTTCGTCTTAATTATTACGCAGCGAGTATTGAAAATTCCTTACCGACGTTTCGGGACAACCTATCAGTCCCATCTTCAAGAGTCAAGAATCCATTCTTGACCCTTGACGATGGGATCGATACGATGTCCCGAAACGTCAGTAAGGAATTACCACTACTCGCTGCGTAATAACCTAGAAGAAGGCAGTTTTCACATGAAGTATTCACTATTCTTGGCAGATCTTAACCAAAACCGGAATTTACGAAAAAATTAATGAGACTCTTCAAAATCTATTTTCACAGAAATTTATTCAGTTTTTCTCGAGTTGCTAATCCGAAAGATAGACAGATATGGTCAAGTTAATGAGCTCTCAACTTCCACTGCAAAACCAAACTGAATAATTATTCCCTAATTTCGCCTCTCGAACACTTTATTTACAATCTAACATCCATTAATAACGCTGCACAATCGAATAGGCCTATTATTATGGACTAAATTGTAGCATTCATTCTCAGTGAACAATTAATAACACCCTTCTGACGAAACTAGACAGCATTCCACCTGAGAAGCCCAAAGTTGCTCAGCCAATCGAAAATCATCCGCCTTTTATGGAACCAAAAAGTCATTATCGTTTTCACTTTTCTATAATCTGAAGAATAGGAATAAAAAACGAATTTACTTAAGGAAATCAGTAATTTATTTTAACAAAAAGCTGGGGAGGAATGGTAAGCAAATAACATTTTAATACCCAGTCGTAAAGTATAAATAAATAGTCCTCATTTACAACATGCCAAATAAGCTCCGCATTAGTCCAATATAGGCAGAGAATTCTGCAGAAGATCGAAAATTCCGTCCATCACGGGCATGAATTTTAAAGTCCTTTAAGAATATAATCTGCTATGACGCGACACCGCATGGTCAGGTATAAATTTCACAACGCTTAGGAAGCACACAGGTGTATATCCTCCACTTCAGGGAAAAATAATTAATTCTTACTTTGTTACACAGCAGACTGGCACAGTCAGTTATCCGTTTTGTAAATGTCTTTGCCACCCTAAGAGCTGGGATATCTGTCAATATAATGGCTAGAGTATGAGTGGGAAAACCGAGGTCCCGAGAAGGACAAGAAATGTTGATCTTTTCGAAAACGTCCTAGCCTACTATTCACTTGGCACCTGGGATAAAGCGGCCGGCACGTGAAGCTGAACACTCATCTTCATCTATCACCGTAGTTAAAAGTGAGTGAAGCTTACCCACTCCCCCATACGCGTTCCTGGCCTGCACAGACAAAATTTTATTTACCTATTAATTTGAAACTTTAAAGTATAAACATTCTTCGGAGTTCGGCTGACGATCATGAATCTCTCATCTTAAGCACACTTCTCTCTTCTGCTTATAGATCCCATGTTGCATATCATACTCCACTCTTGCCCTTAGGTAGTTAACGCAGAATGTCAGCAAACTGCTGCACCTGCGTCGCTCCACTTAGAGCCACGAGTCAGTCAGTCGCAGCGGCCCATCACACGAAAACACAACTCACGCGTGGAGCACGAGGAAATATTAATACCGTTGTCTGGAACCTGGAATTGCTGAACTCAGAATCGTCAAAGTGCCCTGCCGTACCCACGGATCATTTCGTACCGCTTTCAACTCATTCTCATCTTTCGGCGTGTACCTGTTAATTATAGTTCCCTCTAATTCTCGTGGCCTCTGTGGAAATAAGTATTTCGTAATTGTAAAAAATGCCCTAGCAAGAACTGATATCAACTTTAAAAAAAACCCATCGAAATCCACATCGGATGAGCAGGGTTCTGTTAAAATTGATGATCGTAGCACTTATTTTAAAGTATCAGGGATGCTTATGGGTCTAAATAAGAAAACTAATCCAGCACTTGTCATAAAGATTAAATAGAGTTAAGGTCGACATATATGGGCACCTGGTTTGTAAAATTTGCATATATCTTGCGCAGTGAATGTTCTAAGATTTAAACAGTCGTAATAATAACCTTGGACATGTCACCTATTATGCAAGATTGTAAATTACTTTAAAATTAAATTTTTTTGACGATGAACTGAAACTTTTCAGCCTACTGAAAAGTACACTTAGCAGCACTGGTTTCGTGACGTAGGACGTCGTTCAACGTTGCTGTTCCTGTCCAGTGCTAAAACCAACAGCTGGTGTATCCCGAATGGTAACGTTTGTATGAAAGCTGCGATAATGAACATGCAAAGAAACGCGTGTGTCTGGGAGGAAAAATCTTGGGCGGGTCAAGCGGTCCAAGCGAACATGTAGGGTCTACAATAGCCGACGTTCATTTGTAATATTCTTCCCTGAACGGCTGCAACACTTCCACTACGAAACCAGAACTTATCTTATTTCTGAGTCTACTGTTTACTACTACCACTGATATACATTCAAAGAGTTACACAAACTTTCGGTTTCAGAGCAGAATGGCCAAAATTCACTTTCATTTAAGACCATTTGGATTTGGCAATTTTCAACAAACACAAAACACGAATGTGTTCCTTGCCACAACTCTAAATGTCGTATGCTCCAAGGTAAAGGAATAAGTGGAATCGAATACAAAGGCATCCGAAGAACTGCAGCACTGTATAGTGCAAATATTGGCGGGGACCACATTCTATACATTCCTAGTCCTTTTTCCTCCATCTCCTGAGGAGTATCAATTATCTTTCAAACAAAATGTAGCCCAAACAATGAAAGTAATGGGCTGTGTTCTGTATAATGTGTTAAATGTGTTTCTTAGGTAATGGCCATCAGACATCAAGGTAAACACCTTGAATATGTATGTCCAATGTACCCATGTCTACACGCTCTTAGTGTTTTATTTAAAAAGAGAATCATCGATTGAGAACAAGAATGTTACTAAAATTCAAGCAACTGATGTGAATCAGTAAGAAGTGTTAAATGACGCACATCATTATATCTAATACTGAATATAGCCGAATCCTGTGGCCGCGCGGTCTAAGGTGCGGCTAAGCGGCCGCTCGCTTGTTGGGATTACAGGTTCGAAACCAGTGTGCGCTGAGCAGTGGTTGGATGTGGTTGCGTTGTGAGAGTTAAGTGGTGCGTAGCGAGTGAATAGTAACTGTAGTGAGTGTTGGTTCAGTGAATAGAGGAGAGTGAATTGAAGGGCTGGTTGTCAACATTTGTGACAGGCTGAATACCATCGTGGCCATTTTCGACCCCAGAAGCCCCCGGATCTCAGCATTCAATATTCATGAATGGATTCATGGAAACATGTGACTGGAGGAAGAGGATATACAAATGACTCAGGTGGACGGACCCAGGAGACGCGTATACATACAGATTGCCTATCAAAATATGGCGAGATTATGAGCATAAGGGACAAGTTATTGGCAGCAGCTTATAGATACAAGGTATATAACGGTATCCGGATAGTAGAGATTAAGCTGAAACGACACTTGTCGTCCCACATTTTCATTGCGGGCAACGATGCTCTCATATCTTACGATGGTCAGCCTCCACCTTGCTATCGATGCAACGAGACAGGTCACCAGCAAATTGACTGTCCCCGCAAGAAACGTTTGGATCACCTGACTATTAACCGGAAATCGACATGGGCGGACAGTTTCTAACGCGACTCAGGAAATACAGTATGACTTGCATACACAAAAGACATCATCAGTGCTGGAGAGCAGGTCTGTGAGTCCCATTGAACTACTGGGCAGTGCCCCCGTACTGAATCGACGCGTCCATCCCCAGGGTACACAGGGAGCGAATGGCAAGAAGGACATCCCATACGGGGCTAAGTACTCTGGGCCCAGACACACACCCAATGGACATACAAGAGACAGACGAAGAAATTGGTATCACAGCTGTACACAACACTGAGGGTGAAAGAACAAGCAATCCACCTCCTAATATAGAGCTAACATCAACACATGAAGACGGGACAGATGGCGAGATGGAAGTACAGGGAATCTACAACAATGACCCGGAGAGCAAGATTACCACATTGGGAAGACGTCAATCAATTGACAACAATAGTGACAGGGACGCTCAAAAAGACGAAGAGAGTTCCTCCGACCAATACTATACGGTCAAAAAAACTAAAGACGGAACGTGTCGCAGTAAAGCAAGGATTAAAACCACAACTCTCCTTCTTTCCTATCTTTCCACAAAGATGCAATACACCTACAGGATAATGACGCTGAATATTAATTGGATTGAGTCCCACGCCAGACTCCAAATGTTGGAAGAATTTTTGCAAAGACATGATGTGCACATAGCCCTGTTACATGAAGTAACTAATGGGAACAAACTGGCATTCAAGGGATATCAATCCACTACTAATATAGGTACATTAGGGCGCGGCGCGGCCATCTTATCAAAGCTGAACTTACAACTACATAGAATTAACGTCTACCAAAAAGGAAGTTCTGGTTGCATACTATGGGAACACCTGCACAGTGAACATATACGCTCCTTCAGGCACCGAAAACAGGTCTGAGAGGAAAGTGTTCTACAATACAGAAGTAACAGATCTGTCATCTCATGTTCCAACTGAGCTGATAATGGCGGGAGCCTTCAAATTTATTCTATCAAAGAGTAACTGTACTGGACACCGCACTAGCAGTCGAGCGCTAGAAAGGCTGATCCATGACCTTCGGCTGAGTGATGCATGGGTTGTAGCTCTAAACTCACATGCAAAAGTACCGGGCTTTAGCTATAGGTGGCTGGGATGCATAGAGCAAGATATTGAACATTCCTTACCGTACCGGAATAAAGATACTGGGGTTTCACTTCACAGACAGGGTAAACGAAGCTAATAAAGAAAACTGGTACAATGTTATATCGCAAGTGCGTGCAACAGCCCAGGACGCATATTACAGAGATTTAAGCCTAGATAGGATTAGATTTGTATAAGACTACCTGCTGGCCAGGATTTGGTATGCTGCACAAATATACCCGATTACATCAGATAGTATGAGACTACTTAACACCTCAATTTCCTGGTTCATCTGGCGAGGTGAGATATTCAGAGTTCCCCTCTCCACGCTCCAACGCGGAAGGGATGTTGGGGCTGGGACCTTGTAAATATATGGGCGAAAAGCAGGGCCCTTTTCATATATCGCCTACAAGCGCAGGGCAGGCATGAAGGATCCTTTACTGCTGCCTGGTTGATGAGGTGGAACATTCAATCCGGAGCTGGCAACCCTCCCTACCTTGACCTGATACCGGCAGTACTAGGATATTTACTCGAATAAGTTGCTGATGTTGCATATATCTGGAGCCGAGATAATACAGAAAAGATAATAGAACGCCTAAACACAACTTTAAAGGCGCTAATTAGTACGGTCAACAGGCACCAGGGGATGAGAATTACAAAGTTATAGTCACATGTAGATTGGGTAACGATTTGGAAGAATCTACATACAGCACCAGTATCCGGATTAGATACAGCGACGTGGTTTAAAGTGATACACGACATCATTCCAACAAACGTCGGGCTACACCGGATCAAAATGTCTCCAACTGACACCTGCAAAGATGTTGGTAGCAAAGACACCCTTGAACATCGCCTAACCGAATGTGGAGAGGGGACCACAACATGGGGTCGGACGAAAAGTATCATCGCGAGAATCCTGCGTACATCTGCAGCCAACATCCCAGACGACTGGTTGGTACGTCCCCAGTTCCGCCTATGGTCCCCGCAGCACCATCGCGCGGTACTGTGGGTGCTAGCGCGATATGAGACTTTCCGGATGAACCACCCCTGTAACTTGACACAGCAAGACTTAATGGACTTAATGAGAAGATCAAAATGGAAAATGTACTAGCAGACAAGTAGATCCAATTTCCTCACAGTTCTAGATATGCCATATTAACCAAGGACTGAAGCAGAAGGAAGACACATCGAAGGATAGGAGTTAGTGTAGAGATGATCCAAGTGGCGTAATAAGAACGTTCCCGCCTTGACTCTCCAGAGTGGATCGTAAGAGTGTCGGTCAAGAAGTTGGAGGAAACAAGTCCCCTGTATATATATATATATATATATATATATATATATATATATGAACACTGATAGAACATGATGTATGGTCTAGGTATCGAATAAAAAAAATCACGCCGGAGGCATGATTTTTGTTTCTTGTGAGTGTTGGGAGTTGTCAGGTAGAGACCAATGCGACGGGCCGATCGCTCGTGCCGAGGAGTGGAACCGAATGTGATGTGTCTACCTGAGTGTAATCTCGAAACCACAACGATAGGGAGGTCTAGGCGCGTTAAAGCTGTCTAGCCATGAAAAAAGTACTGGAGATATATGAAATTAATTGAGCACGTACTTAATGAAGGAGATAGCATATAGCTAAACAGAACTATATATGAAATGTAAAACATAACATTGAAGTGCGTCCAGGTTTTGCATCTTGAACCTTTCTCAGATGGTCAGACCATTTAATCCGCCTGAGAAATCTTTTCTTGTTGTTTGCAGTCGATAACTGCACGACGTACATGCCACTGATTATTACGCCACATCACATTATTACGTAATTATAGTCAAATTTACAGCAGTTACAGTATTAAAGGCTAATACGGTGTGCATTGTGGTCTTCATTATCGTCACGCAAATGCATTACTGCACAGTTGGTTGAGGCACTGTGCTACAAGACGTAAGGTTGTCGGTTCGATTCCAGATGGGGTAATTGGGATTCTTCACTGACTTAATCCTTCAGGCGGCACTATGGACATCTAAAAGAAAGGAATACCAGGGGTAATCTTCGAGAGGATAAAGACGGTCGGGGCCACCTTAATGTGCCCACTGTCTAGATTTTCTGGAAGCCTCTACCTCCTGCAGCCCAAAGAGCCCCTCCAGGCTTTTAGTTTTTTTTAGAATGCATCTTAAGCTTTAATCTCAACTGGTCGAAAGCAATAAGTATTAAATACTGCAAATCTCTTAATTTTGTCTTTATTCCTTGACATGCAAATCGAATCTTCTTTGCACCAGATCATGTTGGATGACGTAGATCAGCCAGGCGGTGTCGTATATTTCGTAATTAACTCGCAAACAGGGCGATTTTCGGAAAGAAAAATTTGTACCCGACATGAGATATGCGTTTCGACTCTCTCTGTAACCCTTGTCCGAAACTTTCTCCTTCCAGGCATATTTCAGCAAGATACTCTAACTAACGTAGTTAGGTTTCCGTATAAAGTGCTAAATACTTCCGCTCGATTTTAACAAAAACGTAACATCCTTGACATATTCTATGTGGACAGGCGGACGAGGGGATGGCCGGATCGACATGACAAAGCTAATAACTAGGCCTACTGCTTGCGAATTTGCGAAGGCGCTTAACAATGGTAAAGTAAAGTAAAGTATTCCCGTCAGCAGGTCCGGTGTGGCCCAGACGGTGGGTACATGTATAGCTCTACTCTTCCATGACCGCGGCACTAGAAGGGGTGAGTGGTCAGCAGCACGTCCTGGCCGCACTTTACCCCCGGGAAAGAGCCGGTACCCATTTTACAGGAAGCTGGGTGGACCTCAGAGCCGGTCTGGACGGGCAGAAAATTTCGTCCCCACCGGGATTCGATCCCGGACCGTCCAGCCCGTAGTCAGTCGCTATACCGACTGAGCTACCCAGTCCAAGCCTAACAACCGACAACCTACTTTAGTAGGGACATTATCACATATTTGAAACACTTGCTGCTCGTTAAGGTTACAACAGTATAGATATATGGAAATATTGTTGAACAGATCGCTATGGGAATGCAAGGGCTTCAGCCTTACGTCGTTCCGATTGAACTTACTCAGTACGAAATAAAAGAAAAATATACTGTTTCGGCTCCTTTGTCTTTCGAAACCTGATGGCAAACTATTTTGCCGTAATTGGAGAATTTCAAAGAGAAATTACTATATCATCTTCAGTGCGCTATTTTACCGTACAAGCGCTGCACAGGCTTCTGCGTAATTACAAGTACTGTGCGTTATTCACTCTCTCCCTGACTCAGCAATAAACAGACACTAGTTCGCTTCTCCTACAGCACTGTGCTGCAACCTATATAACTCATATGCCATGGCCGGACTTGTGCTTCAGTACTGAGTAGACAACTGTGTAGCTGTTACGCCGTGAACAGTGTTGACGTCGATCGATGTCGTATGTAGGCACCAGAGCAAGGAATTCTTTGTGGCCAGAATTGAAAAAAAAATCAGTGCCTGTGTAATGACTGTTCTGTGGTCAATGCCGTCCTTCTTCATTACTCTTTGTAAACACCATGTTATGGTCAGAGTTACTGTGCTTTAACGATGTACAGCCACATGGGTTGCCCGAATTCAATGCTGTGACGAGACCTACGTAATTACAGTGTTTTGGCGAGTGTTGTTCACCTTCAAAGCTGCAAATATTTTAACAACTACTCGGATGTGGCCAGTGTTACCTAGCTCAAACACTGTGCAGACACTTAACATAACTACCATGTTGGACCCACCTTGTGAAGATGTATAAACTGCTGCATGAACGCAGCGTCGTCATGCTTTGACAATCTACAGACACATACTTAACACCTCCGTACACTGCCTGCTGCTGTAGCGTCTCCCAACAGGCATGGAAGGCGCTGATATGGAAATACTTGTTCCCATTTGGAAGGACTCCCTTGAAACTTGTAAAGTATGTCAGCAAAACTCTGCATAGGAATTACGGGGTTCAGGAATTCATTGTATCCTTCAGTCGGTATTTGATCCTGCCTACAGTAACAGGTTTGCAATTGTATTCTGTAACACAGACACTGATTAAGTTTAAATTCACTAGCTTGCCTCACACACTCCGCAACTTCGCATGCTGTTCCTTGCCACCAAATCGAGATTAAGGGATTGAAGGGGAGAGAATAAAGAATGGGAGATAGTTGGGGCAGACGAAGAGGGAAGAAGCAATGGGAATTCCACTTGTCTCTTACGGAAGTTTCGCGGTTGAGAGAAAGATAAAAAAGAAATAGACTTGCCCCGTTCCCCTCACAAACGGACGTACTAAACTGCCTAATATCTCTTCCCTCTGTACAGTAATTTCACCAGTACTCGTAAGTTTTGAACTTCGAGGTTAGGACATGCTGAATATTAAAATCTGCATGGTCTGTGTTAAAAATTCTTTCTCAAAGTTACCAAGCAAAGCTCTTCTACTTACACTTTATCTGTACTGCATTTTTGTCCTCCAAGGCACAGTAACACGCATACATATTTTAGAAACGTTTATATTCAAAGCCTTCCTGCTTTTAATGCTCTCCTGATCGATACTGCCATGTTCTTTAAAGCACCAAATCCGTTGCCACAGTTATATGATTAGGCACTGCTGGATTATGGGACAATTTGGAGTAACTGCAATTCGATGCCCGGCCACCAGTGAACAGTGTTGAATTCTACTTCAGTTCCCCCTTCCCTTCCTGGCTTTCAATTGTAATTTCATCGTGCCGATGCTCATTCGCAAGCCAGTTAATCTGCTTCCCTTCCCAGCGACATAGAGTGAGAGGACAAGCGAAACAAAACCAAGCACATCTTTCACCCCACGCCGAAACACTACAAAACTAATCACTGTATTCGAAAGCACAAGTAAATCAAATGCAATAGTTTCCCTACACGCATGGCCCTGAAAATGTAAGCCACAGATCATATGAGTCATTTTGAGTAAAAACTGTTAAATCAGCATATGCTCGATTATCAATCATTACCCCGCTACGAGCTTTGTCGTGTTCGCATATGGCTGTAACAGAAAATGTTACGCTACGTATGTTTTGTTATACTGTACAAGTAAAAAGAAAGTTACATGTCCACACAAGAAAGCTGCCTATTAAATCTTAACCTTCTGTTCAATAGGTGGGCTACCACACCACGTAATAAAGGCAGAAATTGAACCTTAACCTCAATTACGTATAATATAAAAATAAATTACAAAATATAATATGAAGTTTGCATGCAATTTTAATATATTTTATATGGAAGTTTGATCTGAAGATGGCATAAATGTACATCGAAACATGCTGGCAATATTCCTCACAACTCACAGCCATATTAATAAACAGCTGTGACGACAACACTTACATACCAATTTGTAATTCTATCAAATACAACTGGATGTTTAAGATGAAATAATAAGAAAATGTGTTCAACAATAGTACCAAGTAAAGACTTCAATGTCTAATTATGTTACCTAGCTGCTTACTTTAATGTATGTAGTTATGCCACAACACTGACTAAGGGCTGGACGGTCCGGGATCTAATCCTGTTGGGGATTAGATTTTCCGCTCGTCCAGACCGGCCCTGGGGTCCATCCAGCCTCCTGTGAAATGGGTACCGGGTCTTTCCCGGGGGTAAATTGCGGCCGGAGTGTGCTGTTGACGACTCACCCCCTTCTAGTGCCGCCATCATGGAGGAGTAGAGCTATACCTCTACCCACCCTCTGGGCCACACCGGGCCTGTAATGGAATCACTTTACATTTTACCTTTTAGTTTTGCCACAACACGGGACAAGAAATCAATTTTGTTTAAATAATATCAAAGAACATTCTCAGTTTTATTACACTGATTACTCTTGCAAAAGATCTCCAACATTCTGCGCGCATAATTCTGTTCTCCTGAAAAAGAACTGGTTGCCGTTCCCATTTCTTCCTATGCGGTCAGCGGACTACATGATTTGCTGCAGTTTTTTTACTGCGATTTTTGCCGTTAGAATGTTTCCTTCATATGCCGCCATAAAATGTAATAAAAGGGCAAGAGATCTGGTGAACTCGTACGATAGGCCTGTGGACCATACCGAGTACCAGGTACCAGGATCTAGTGTTTGCCAAAGGCAAGAGTAAGTTAAAGATGGGTTATAAGGACTGATACCGCTCATCACCGTAACGTAGCCTGGAATATTAAAACAGTCGTAGCGATATAGGGCTTTCTAATTGGGAGCACGTTTTACACCATTATTTACATAGAATGACTCACGTAATAACGTCCTGACATTTGACATATCTTATGCTTAAAGACACCTGTACAGATATTTGGAAATATTGTTTTCCGTTGTTACAATGTGAAAAAATACACACACTTTGTTGGAGTTACAATAATGTTTTAATATGCAAACTCCTACATGTTTGGAGAGTGCACAGTTGTACAAAACAACCGTCCAACCCTTGTATCATCCCTAGTATGTAGAATTGTCGCAAGTCCGTCAGTGAACGAGTAAAGAGATGGATATGTGCACACTCAAACCTGAAGGCTGCTCCAGTTACTGTGTACCTATTCATCTCTACCTATAATTCGTACAGTGATGAACGTAAGACAGTTCTACATACTGGAAATGATAGAAGGGTTGGACGATTGTTCTATACAACTGTGCAGTCCTTGACAATGGACCAATAAGGCCCGGAACATGTAGGAGTTTGCGTATTAAAACAGTTTTGTATTCTAATTAAGTGTGTGCATTTGTTCATCACATTCTAACAATTAAACTATAAGGTACGAAATGGAAATTACAAAAAAAAAATCCGAATACATATAATAAAAAAGCAAAACTGTATAATTTGCTCAATATGACTATGAAATAAGACTAAATATTTGCCAGAAACCGAATTCTGTGTGTGACATGTTCATGGAAAACCACAGTAGACTAGCTGCTTTGAAACATCATTAAAGCTAGAAGATTAAGGAAAAGTTTCCCCTTTAACTACGCTGAATTTACATGTCAGTGCGAAGGTACAGCTAAGTATTCTTACCTTCGGAACTAGAAAAAGTGCAGTACTGGCCTTCAGGTTGCAGTCGCTTTACCCTGCGCAAAAAGCCCTCGGTACCCAAAAAATAACAAGATGTGTGAACCCCACAGCTCACCTGAAAGTTTTAGAGGGGGAAAAAAGCCTTACCGTTTGTAAAGACTTTGCTACTCCGGCTCCTATTGAAAAAGTGTTTATGTTTGTATTTCATTAAATATCCATAACTTAGAAAACGCTTCGTGTAAAAATCTATATATTCGTATAATGAATGAATTACTGCACGATACATTTTCGGAGAACACCAATAAAGACAATTCGAACCAAAAGGTATGGTTTATATTTAACTGATATAAACCAAAATTCAGTTCGAACGATTTTTTGTATAATTCACAATGACATTTACTCAAAATCTGACTAGTGTTTCGAAGATCAACCATCCTGACGCACGCTCAGATAACAATTCTTCATTACGCGCTAATATTACTCATCACATGCATGGGACATGTTAGGCACGAAGTGGGACTACGTTCTTATGAACTTGGAGCCTGGATGTAAGTCCATTACCCAACAAAATTCTCTTGCAGATCACTATGACAATCACCCGTCACATTAACTAGATGTGTACCTTAGCTATGAAATATCATGCAGAGATTTATTTTGGGTTTATTGCTATACACAAAGTTTCCTTTTACGAAACGTCCTAACTTCCGGTTCACTCGCTTTCTAAAACACTGCATGTTTTTTTTTTTTCTTCCATGACAGAGATAGGAATGTCTGTCTTTCTGCATAAGTGTATAAACAGTGAAACTCTGCCAAGTAGTCTCTCTTACATTCCTTTCTTATCCCAGCTTCTCTTCTTGCCTTCCTTTACAGGATTTTGAGAAACCTTTCCCTGGTCCAATAACCCCGCACTTCCCCCACTTCATCCCAGAAAGAGTGGTGTAATTCAGTTTCAGAAATTCCATCAAGGTCTTCCAATTGGTATTCCACTGCAAGCCGGTATTCACAAGTTAATGTCACTGGTTTCTCTCCCCTGTTTTAGAAGTATTGACACTCCCACTCTTTGCTTTTTTACTGCCACTTGTTTAAGTGCGTAGTGAATTTGAACCACAACGCCTGCTTCCTGGACGAAAACAGATCTCGATTTAAATTCATATAACCATACAAAAAATTTTCCAGTCATCAATAGTGAGAATATAACATAAATTCCTATCGTTATAATCTAATTTATATACTACTTTACTGCATTAAATGCTTCCACCCTACCGAAAAAATACATTGAGTCTACGGAATCCATAGCTCCCTCTAGAAGTTGTTCTTCCTCCAGCGCACTTCCCGTTCCTTCCCTCCATTTGTCTAGCCACTGTGTTCCCAAATATATTGGCAGTAGTTACAAGATGGTAAATTTCGTAAGTGGCAAGCACCTTATGCTGGCTTACTTCCTCCAGATGGGGCTCCGGGAAAAATAACAGTAATCAGAGAAGGAAAAACTTTGCGCACCATCCCCCCCCCCCCAATGGGACATCGTTCTTTCGCCTCATTGTAATGTCTATAACACATTTTAGGGTGACCACTGCAAGTAACTGTTAAAGCATTGATCTTACGAATTGACTTGTAACATTATAACTGAACTCAACCATGCAAGGTACAATCAAACAAGAAGTGATTTATTTCCCCACTTCCTGCTCTCAGGGCAGTAGATCTTATAATTATCCCACAAACCTTACCACAGTGACTGCAGATTAAACAGAGTATTTACACTTTACTGCACAAATTTTTATGTAATTTACACGTGTCAAAGAAAGAATTCGTGAAAGACATACTGTAAGTTTGTTTCTCTTCTTAGTACTCAGTGTACGAATTATCGTATAATAACCACCTGCCGTGGTCTCAAAAAGAAAAATTATAACGATATTACGATATATTCTAAGTGTTCAAAAGAAAATTCTCATCCCATTATCAACAGTCAAATAAAATACATTAACTTTTTAAATTATTACATACCTTCCTTTATTTATGTAAGGGTCAAGTTACTAGACTGCCAGTACCAGTCCTCTTACTTCTCCATTCAGTTCAATGAGACTTATAAACCTGCGCCAGCCAAGGCCTTCCTTTTCGCGAAACCTAAGTACTGTTTAGAAAAATTTCTTAGGACTGCTTTAGCAGGGGACTGGCTTGTCATGAGGTCTCTCCTAATGAGAAAACGTTCGACAAAGTTCCACGTCTTGATGGGAACTCAAACGCACTATTCCGGCGTTCGGGCACTTATAAACTACTCCACGAATTACCGTATGGTAACTGTGATCAACCAACCCTAAAATAAGCCCTGCATACATGAAACTCAGTGCTATCTGCTACAGCCTACTTTCATTCGTTCTATACCCATCAACTTTCTCTCTCTCAACGTCAATTTCCTTAACCGAATAGTCTATATTTCAACATTTTCTTTCGACTGAGCGTGTTAAGTTCTACTGTTCTCACTGTCGCTTAAGTGCTTCATTTGCCACCATAATTCTCGTAAGTAATCGCGAAGAAAGTTAGCTCATTGATTTATTACTATATGTCATTAGTTCTACATTCCGAATAACTACTTCGTCGGATTAAGTGAGCAGCGATGTAACTACGTTGGTTGAAAACTTTTCGCCCAACAGAGCAGCAAATGCGAAAGGAGCTCTCTTCTAACAAACTGCAGAATTACTTTTCCCACAATGTTTCCTTTTGCATATTACATATGTCACAGTGCACAGAAGATACACAGCCTTCGATATAAGTAACAGAACTCCAAGACTTCCGGCAACATATCTATAACTAGCTTCCCAATTTTGCCTCTTTCTCAAAGAGCAATCAATGATCCACCCCTTACATGAAGAGATCTATTTACCATTGTCTTTTGAAGAGAAGAGGAAGGTGTCGCATCTGTGGAGAGCAACATAAATTCACACAGTAATTTTACTACAACAGTTTATTGGTATTAGAGCCACCCTCTTTGTTCACTTCGGAGACGGGAATCCATCAAGCAGCTTGGTAACACTGGCTGCTCGAAGACTTACTGAACAGGAGTTTCATGAGTTTAGAACATCTGCAAAATTAAGTTATGCAGGGTCAGAAGTCGGTACGTGCAAACAAAGACCCGATGTAGCTTACACAGCCGCCTCTATGTCTAGCTGAATTGCTATGTGGAATTTCGACTTTGCCCTTTACATGTTAGGTTGATCGCGTTCCTACTCCGTAGTAATATTTCGCTTGCCCCTTGCTAGACATTCTGCTGTTTACTTAATCAGGAACCTGGTATGGCCTATGTGCCCTTGTTTCGTGATAGCACAACATGCATGATTTTTACAGATAATTGTAAAATATTTATTTGCTTCTTCTTCTTAGTAACTAACCAACTTAATGCACAAAAACTTGTTTTATAATAAGTTTATTATATGCCTCTACATGTTTCGAACACTATGTACTCATCATCAGGAGCTAAAAATTGTATTATACAGCATATGGTATCATCATACATGAAGAGACATATAACAAACTTATCATAAAACAAGTTTTTTGCATTAAGTTGGTTAATTACTAAGATTACACTGAGATGCACGGTCAGGAAAGCATCAAAATTTATTTGCTTATTTCTAGTTACTTAACAATGCTGGCAGTAGTTCTGATTACATAGCGCCAAATGTAAAAAAAAAAGTAAGAAAAAACTGGAAATTGTGCACAAGAAGCGACTGTAGCCTAATTTGAGACGGCTTCCGATATTGGCTTCGTTATACCGAGTAAAACGACGAAGAATCTCATTCAACATGGCCGGCCGCTGAAAAATATTGGGACGTAAGACTTCAGGAATACAAAGCAGGTTTGCTACCCATTTAGCCACGACATTCGTTGTGACAAACTGACTTTGAAAATAATGAATTGGTCAGCTTATAGTTCGAACATTAGGCGTGGTGAAGAAAAGTGACGACAGACAAAATACGTCCGGGTACGCAAGTAATTTATTAGATCTCGAAGTTTCTGTCTAAATACTTCCCAGAGTCTAGAGCACAACTACAAAACAGAGTGCGAAACAACATGTCACGTTTTCTAGGCTTATAGGTTGAATGTATGCTGAAGAGTTCAGGAGCGTTTTGCGCACAGCACAAGTCGTCATGGTGTGCCAGCACAGGTCGGCGCTGCATTAGGTCTTGTCTTCGAATGGCAGACAAACTGCAGGCTTCTTGATACTGTATTTATAAACAAGATAGGCAATATAAGTATAACGCAAATTTCAGGATTTTTCGTGCAAAAATCTTGCCGTGGAAAAGCAATAAGTTTTGCGTATTATGAGTGTGTTTGTAGCCTTAAGCATCCGGCATGCAATGCGTATGCGCCACATTGTCATCTGTGTCCTGCCCGGCCCTACAATATTTTTCCACATTATCTCATAAACGGCATCATTTTAGAAAAAAAGAGTTATTGAACATAAAATATGTTATTTATCTCTACAAATTTTGTCTGAAATATTTTCATTCTGAGAAGAATAGAACGAGATATGATCAACAATGAATATTGTTCGTCACGTAAAGTACCCGTTATACCTGTCAGACTTTAATGAAACTTGAATTTTCTCTACAGATTTTCGAAAAGTAATCAGATATAAAATTTCATGAAAATTCTTTCAATGGGAACCGAGTTGTTCCATTCAGAGGGACGGACGGACGGACGTACAGGCATTACGAAACTAGTTTTACAAAGGCGACGATTATAATTACGAAAAAGATTATTATTATTATTAACCTAGGAATATTATTTCGTCGCTATAATTTGCGATGTTCCTGACAGAAGAAAGCATATTTTACACGCCGGTGCTGGTCCCAAGTTCGAATTTGCCTGAGAAACTTCATTTTGTGTTTAATGGCCTATTTACAAACGTTGCAACTGCTCACATTATGTGGCGTTGAAAGCTAGACAAATTGTTGAAGCTGAATCAAACAATTTGTAGCTACAATCTCAGGAACTGCCTTTACTGGTTGAAGACCACCACAAACCTGTCAAAATAGGCGACATGCTGGCCGAGATTTCAACATGACCCACCCTCTCTGCACATGCAATATGGAGTGCAAACCACTCGAGGGCGGTAGCCTGTGTCACACGAGCGGTTCAGGACAGATCTCAACAAGTATTAAGTTTCACTTATTTTCCGAATTGCATGCAACACCAAGTTTGTAGTTTTCACAGCGGTGGCTTCTAAACACTTGAAATTGACGACGATTCGTTGCTTCGAAACGGCGGGAACATCTTTACCCAGCAAACAGCTGCACACCCCACAAGAGCAGAATCGGTGAGAAACAACATCCTTGAATTTTATATTTCTGCGAACCAATACAGCCACACCAACTGTAATACTTCAAGTGTAACTTTTGCGCCAAATTGCGCCTACAAGGTAACATTCCTCTTTCTTTATGCCTGAATTTGGAGATTTTTTGTAGCAATAGTTTGTCACATTTGCTGTAAACATTGACTCATGGAATTGTGACCTGCAGTTTCATTCATCAGAAAGGCGCAATTCAAGATATCCATTTGTTCTAGACGGACTTGATTCCTTATACAGAAGCAAGCACGCCCTAATTACTCTATAAATTCCCCGCATCTGATCGAACCTCAAAATCAATAATCATATAGGAAACAACCTCTATTTCCCCTGTCCTAAACCAAATTAATCCAGTCCACGCTCTTCCATCTTATTTCTTTAGGACCCATTTTAATAGCATCCTTCCGTCTATGCCTAGGTCGTCTAAGTAATTTCTTTCCTTCAAGATATGCAACAAAGTTCTGCATGACCTTCCCTCCTCCCCATAGGCACCACATGTCATGTCTGTATCATCCGCCTTGATATCATCATTGTAACATTATTTTGCGAGTGAACATCATACAGCCCATCTTTGTCTAGTTCTCTCCAGCTTCTTGTCACGTCCTCCCTCCTACATTCAAATGTGATCCGGTGCACCCTCTTCTCAAACACCCTCAGCCTATATTCTTCCCTTAATTTCACAGACCAATTTTCACAACCCCCCCCCCGGATATAATTTTGAAAACACGGTTAGTCAAATCCTGGACTCCATGCTGATAAATTTTGGTTGCTTCACGTTCCCGAATTTCATAGAACATATAACTTGTGGATACGAAATTAGAGTCTGTAAATATTTCAATCATATCCACATGTTTAAAACTACACACATATGCCATAATACACTGCAGTACAGAAGTTGTGTTGGGTGACGTAAATAGCGCTGAAACAGATCGTTAAAAGTTCACACTACTGGACTGGTAATTAGAGGATTTGATTTCGCAGCATCCGGGCACGGTATCATATAACTGTCACTGAACACAAAGAGACGCTTTGATCTCTACTTTCATCACGTAGGGCAACGTTTTCAAAACATGAGGCAGGCAAAATCACCAGACCACAATATATATATTCAGAATGTTATTATAACACCTTCGATTTTCAGATCTGTGATTTTATTTCAACAAAAAGCCTATTACCTACATGTTCTCTTCTAATATTTCCCCTTTACATTGTACACATTCACACGTGCTCCTGCAGTTAAACAATATAATTGTAGATATTAATGTACAGAACTTTTCCAGAAATTACATAATTCATTAAAAATTTGTAGCTAGATTATGTTATGATAATACTTTAAATCAAGGTAAGTAACAAAATGAAAACTCTCCAGGTAAAGGCTTCAGAAGTGTGTTTGTATCAGACTAAGACAACGGGTGAAACTTGTACCAAATAGTGTTTGAAAAATAAGTATACAATGAAGTGCTGTAATATGCTACAAGCCAGACAGTGAAGTGTGGAACCCAGGAGAAGCTTAAAACTTATCGATAAGGTATCGAGGCTAAATCAGTACCAAGGTAGAGACTTTGAGTACCTGCTTTACAAATGCAGGCAATTCTAACATCAGAAGAGTCACGAATCATCGTTCTAGCGGAATATTTTCGCCGATGAAAAAAATACAATGAATTTTCGATGTTCCGCAGCCTGATTTTACTCAAGCATAAACACTTCATTTATATATGAAGATAATGTCACCGAGAGACCAACTCAAAATAATAAAATTCACGCAACACATCAATGAATTGGTA
>Ga0123355_10001647_pt1 | contig 31119 bp, 27 predicted proteins | sample TergutEmb28metaG_3_FD_89872 | JGI IMG/M metagenome (GOLD analysis project Ga0123355, IMG submission 89872) | Embiratermes neotenicus P1 segment gut microbial communities from Petit-Saut dam, French Guiana - Emb289 P1 | ecosystem: Host-associated > Arthropoda: Insects > Digestive system > Gut ... | reverse complement strand
GATGCGTTTGCGGGAAACATCCGTTCCCATCCCGAACACGACGATTAAGCCACAAACGGCCGACAATACTTGGTGGGAGACTGCCCGGGAAGATAGGTGGCTGCCGGATTTTATTAATAAGTTAGTTTGGCGTTTGACAGACTAAACTTATGCCGATGTGGCTCAATTGGCAGAGCAGCTGACTTGTAATCAGCAGGTTATCGGTTCGAGTCCGATCATCGGCTTTTTATTTTAACATCTTAAGGACAAGTTTTTGCATAGCAAAGGCTTGCCCTTTTTTTGTTTCGCAGTCTTTGCTTATTGGCATTTTATGTATTTGTGTGGTATAATGCGTAAAAAGTGTGAGGAGGCGGCCGATGTGAAGGATTTTAAATTTGATATAGACCCTGTAGAGACGTATGAGCCGCCTGAGATACCAACTTTTAGGGATGATAAACCTACTCTGCTTAAAAAGTTACCTAATAGATGGCAAAAACATGCGAAGGTTATTGCGTGTGTAGGGCTTTTGGGAGTGGGTGCGCTTGCGCTTTCTGCAGGCGGCATATCGGAGGATCGATTCTTTCGTTTGCATTATCGCAGTCTCACACCAATTTATGACGCGCGAGAAGAGCTTGCTATACGTATTCATTGGGGCGGCGCAGGTTCAGGACCTTTTTATGTTGTACATCTGACAGAACAAGAGACAATTGGAATAATTCGAGCGCAGCTAGAGGCTGCAGGACTTAGCTTAAACTCAACTCCGCCTGAACACAGTGTCAGTATCGCGCGCGGCTTCGCACATGCAAACATAGACTTATTTGATGAAGAAAATGCGGTCGCAGTCTCCCATATAGATTGGGAAGATGTTCGCTGGGGACGAATTTGGGAGCAAACAGATGACAGAATTATTGAGTCCGTTAGAGAAGGCTTCGAAAAACAGATCGATGATATCACAATAGGTGTATTTTATAGTCCAAGTGAGACTCTAAACCCGCTAAATTCGCTTAACGCGCTTCATTTTCCTGCGTATAGATTCTTTCCGCCAAGTGATAGAGAACTGCGAAATAGAGCATTGCTTGTAAGACCTAATCTCGAATCACATCTTAATGCCAAAGTGCATGAGTTCGTTGAGCTTTTGCAATCGGAGGGGATACTGGAGTAGCAATACATAGGAGGGATTCCGCATGAAAGATTTTGAATTCGATATAAAACCCGTTGAAAGATATAGATCGCCTGAGATTCCGACGTTTGGTGATAATAGCCCTGCTCTGCTTAAAAAACTGCCCAAGAGATGGCAACATAACGCGAAGGTTATTGCTTGTATGGGGATGATTGGGATGGGAACAATTGCATTGTCTAGCTGCGATAGTTCTGATAGCTATTCCAATATGCGCTATGAGTCATTATATTCTGAACAACATGATTATTCATATAATTTGCAAGAAGATCTCTATTTACGATTCCATACCGGCGGCGCAGGCGCAGGACCTTTCTATGTTGTGTATCTGACAGAACAGGAAGCTTTAGGTATCATTCGTGCGCAATTAGAGGCTGTAGGGCTTAACTTTAATGACACTCCACCTAGAAGGCATGGCGTTAATATTAACAGGTACCATGCATGGCGTGGACGACGGCTAGGTCTTGATTTATTTGATAAAGAAAACAATGTTGCAATTGCGCAGCTTCTGGTTTGGGACATAAACTTGCTACCACGAGAGGACAAAAGCATATCTGCAAATGCAATTGCACGCGAATTTAATGGGCAGAGGCATGGTATTTCTGTAGGCGTATTTTACAATCCTGGAACAATAATCAATAACCCAGGGAATCGTCTAAGCGAAGAAGAGCTTACAGAGCGAAAAGCACAAGCAAGACCCATTCTAGAAGAAAGGCTCGCAGAACAAGTAGACCGATTGATTTTTTTCTTACAAGTTGCGGGAATATTAGACGCTTCAGATGAAATTAGAGAAATGTTTTAGATTGGGAGGTCTTGATATGAAAAGCGACGATGACTTAACAAAACTAAATCCAGTTAAAAACTATACTTCGCCGAAGTTGCCGACTCTGCAAGATACTTGCGGTAGCTCTGAGCACCTGAAGAAACTGCCTAAAAGATGGCAAACACATGCAAAGGTCATTGCTTGCGCGGGGCTTTTGGGAGTGGGTGCGCTTGCGCTTGGTTGGACTCAACTCTCTAACTATCCAGCCGTCACAAGAGAACGACTTATGGTAAGCAGTCATATCGGAGGCGCTGTTGGCAATCCAATTTATGTAGTACATCTGACAGAACAGGAAGCTTTTGGAATCCTCCGCATGCAGTTAGAGGCTGCAGGACTTAATTTTAATTCACCTCCTCCCGACTACACCGTGTATAGAAGAGGATGGGGTTCAGATGTTACACTTGATTTGTTTGATGAAGATAGAGGCGTTGCTATTGCAAATATTAGCTGGGAGGATAGTCATTTGCCTTTCATGGCATGGGGAAGTGGTCTTGCCCAAGGAACAGTGCGTGAATTTGCTGAGTTGACAAGTGATATTTCTGTTGGCGTATTTTATAATCCTGGACATACAGTTCGTACTTTTAGGTGGGGGCGTCCAGGACCTGGAGAAATGCTGGCTGCAAGAGCAACCGCCAGACCCCTCCTCGAAGCTAACCTTACAGCTCAAGTGCAAAATTTTATTGACTTTTTGCAATCGGAAGGCATATTAGAGTAGATACACACAAGGGGGCGTTTCAATATGAATGACTTTGACTTCAACATAAACCCTGTAAAGACCTACAACCAACCCAATATCCCAACATTCAAAGACAATAACCCCACCCTGCTCAAAAAACTGCCTAAAAGATGGCAGCATAACGCGAAGGTCATTGCTTGTATGGGCGTTATTGGTGCATTTACTTTGTCTGGATGTGGAACTACCGATTTAAGTGATATTGATATTGTACAGACTCTAAGGCGTACACAGATTAGTTCTCGCCCCAATAATATTGTACACGACTTAGGCTATGCTCAAGGCGCCTATAGCGGATATAGAGAAGATGAGCTATTGTTTCGTCTCCATACAGGTGGAGGTGGTGCGTCATTTTATGTAGTGCATTTAACTGAACAGGAAGCTTTTGGCATTATTCGCGCACGACTTGAGGCTGCGGGGCTTGAGTTTGGCGCGACACCTCCGAATCATACTATTGAGTGGGGAACACATGAAGTATCCCTCGACCTATTTGACTCGCAAAAAAATGTCGCCATTGCGCATCTTAGCTGGCTTGGAGCTAGTCGTGGATTCATGCCGAGTGAACATATGCTCGCCGCGTACCTGGAAGAGCAATTTGCGGAGCAAGTAAACGATACTACTATAGGAGTGTTTTATAACCCAGGAAGAGGCTTAGGTGGAAATATTCTTCGTGAAAATATTGAAGATGCGCGTCCACTCCTTAGAAGGCAACTTACAAATCAAGCCGATATTTTTATCGCTTCATTGCAGTCTATGGAGATATTAGAGCGGTTTCCGAAAGTTAATGTCATTATCAATGATGCGCCTATCGACTTTGGCGAATATTCCATAATTATAAATAATCACAAGATGGTCCCTGCGCTCGAGATATTTGAGTTGCTTGGGATGAACGTTTCTTTAGAGAGCAGCCACTCCAGGCTGGTGGACTTTCAGCCAATAGTTGCAAGAAAGGATGGTATCATAATAAGAATTCAGCGCGACTTTTTTGAGGGTACATATCACATCGGAGTCAATAACGAGTGGCTGGATAGTGATATACCTGTTATTATGCGAGATGATATAATATTAGTTCCGTTGCAACTTGTCGCTGACATTGTCGGAGCAAGCATTGAGTGGGATGGAAATATACAAACATTTAAAATAACTACGACGCCATAAATCACATATAAAGGAGGAAGTCTCATGAAGGATTTTGAACTGTGCATTAAACCCGTTGAAGCCTATAACGCACCCAAAGTTCCAACGCTTAGCGGCAATACTCAACCACTACTAAAAAAACTGCCTAACAGATGGCAAAAAAACGCAAAGGTCATCGCGTGTATAGGTGTCGTTGGCGCGTTTACGCTGTCCGGCGGCATGTATCCATTTTCGCAAAGCTTGGCAAATGATCTTGTCCATGCACAAGCTGGTTATAACGGATATAGCGAGTCTGAGCTCGTCATACGCCTTCATGGAGGGGGCGCTGGAAGTTCTTTTTATGTAGTGCATTTGACAGAGCAGGAAGCTTTTGGCATTATTCGAGCTAGGCTTGAGGCAGCAGGGCTTGACTTCAGTGCAACCCCTCCAGATTATACACTTGGCAGTGAGGATTCGTTCATGTGGTGGGATGAGATAGGTCTGAGCTTATTTGACGCGCAAAAGGGTATCGCTGTCACTCATCTTAGCTGGGAGGAAAGTAATCGCCCATTCTCCCCGCGCGGGCGCAATTTTGCGGCACTTATTGAGGAAGACTTTGCGGCACTGACAGACGATTTTATTACTGCTGCGTTTTATAATCCAGGTAAATTTCTTGGCTCGTCTTGGGAGTGGGATGATGAGGATGATGAGATTATTTGGCTAGAGACACCAACTCTTGCAGAAGTAGAAGGTGAGGCGCGCCCGTTTCTTAAAAACGAGCTTGTAACTCAGGTTGATTTGTTCATTGGCTTTTTGCGCTCAACGGGAATTTTAGAGCGGCAGCAAGAAACCAATGTTATGGTAAATGGAGCACGAATAGATTTTAGCTCTTCTCCCGTAATAGTAAATGACCACGTGCTAGTTCCCGCTTTTGAGCTGTTTGAGGCGCTGGGAATGACGGCACAGTGGAGTGAGCGTTCCAGAAACATAGACGCAGCAAGAGGCTCACTTCGGATATCAATGAATTTTGACTGGAACAGAGATCGTTTAAGAGTAAATGATGAATGGGTAGATATGGATGTCCCCGCATTTATGTTTAATAACCACGCACTCGTCCCGCTTAGGGCTGTCGCTGAGGCAACAGGCGCAAGTGTTGGATGGGATGGCGATGCAAGAGCTGTGAATATAACCACAAATTAGTATCCACAAAGAGAGGCGTCCCATGAACGACTACGAACTAAACATAAAACCTGTAGATAAATACAGTCCGCCTGAAATTCCAACGCTTAGTGATGATAAACAGCCTTTGCTTAAAAGGCTGCCTAAAAGATGGAAGAAGAATGCTAAGGTTATCGCTTGTTTAGGGATGGTTGGGGCGTTTATTTGGTCTAGGGGAGGATGTACTGTCTCATTGGGTGGGCAACAAATTATAGGTCGAACGATGCGAGTCGCCTATGGGGGTTATAGCAGAACTGAACTAGCTATTCGAATGCATGCAGGCGGTAGCGGTTCTTCCTTTTATGTTGTGTATCTTACAGAACAGGAAGCGATGGGAATCATTCGTGCACGGCTAGAAGCGGCAGGATTTGATTTTAGCGCTAGACCTCCTGGGCATACCGTTACCATGCATGGGTTCAGGGGCGAAAGGAGTCGTGAAATTAGCCTCCATTTATTTGACAAAGAAAAAGGTATCGCCATCACAGCCCTCAACTGGCTAGAAAGTAATAGGCAATGGGATGCATGGGGTGAATGGGCAGCTGCCGAGGTTGAGCGCGACTTTGCCGCACAGACAAATGACTTCGCGGTACATGCATTTTACTCTAGAGGAGCGATTCCTGACGTATTTCTGGCTTGGGCGAATAATCGAGGTAGAGTGTCAAGAAGAGAGGCTGCAAGCTTTATCCCCACTCTTAAGGCAGACCTGCACTCACAAATAGATACTTATATCGCATTACTGCAATTTGATGGCATTTTAGAGCTACCTAAAGATATTAGTGTCATAGTAAATGAGAATCCCGTAGAATTTGAGCTATTCCCTGTCCTTGTAAATAATCAAGTAATGGTTTGTGCATCTGAGCTGCTGGAAACGTTGGGGATGGAGGCTCTGTTTCATGATGTAGCGTGGGGATATATTCAAACTGTAACAAAGGATGGTATTCCAATCGGAATTGGGCGACACGTAATAAGAATAGGCGATGATTGGGAAAATTGGATAGACCTCCATTTTATACAAATGGCTACTCCCGCATTCACGCACAACGACAAACTCCTAATCCCAATCCAATATCTAGCCGAAGCCATAAACGCAACTACCGAATGGAGCGAAGAAACAAACACTATCAAAATAACCACAAACTAAGGAGCTGAGAGCATTGCAATTAACACTACATGTTACCGACCAGTGCAATCTAAACTGCCAATACTGCTTTGTCCCGCGTAGTCCTGAGCGTATGTCTAGAGAGGTGGCTTTTGCGGCGGTTAAGCTTGGCATGGAAGACCAGAATACTTCAGGACTACTTTTTTATGGCGGTGAGCCGCTATTGGAGCGTCAGCTTATATATGACGTTGTTGATTACACCAAGGCACTTAGGAAAGATACGGGTCACATATTTTACTATAAGATGACAACGAATGGTACGCTATTGGATGAGGAGTTTTTGAAGTTTGCAAAGGATGCTAATTTGACGATAGGCTTTTCATGCGACGGTCCTGCACAGGACGATTGCCGCAAATTTCATGATGGTACAGGGTCGATGGATGTGCTTAGGGATAAGATACCGCTGCTGCTTGAGTATCAGCCATATGCTATCGGCATGAGCGTCGTAGACCCATCGACTATTGAAAAGGCAACGGATATCATTCAGTTCTTGTTTGACAGTGGGTTTCGTTATCTGCATTTGGGGGTCAATTATTCAAGAACTGCCCCTTGGTCAAAAGAACGATTGCAAGCCTTAGAAGCTGAGTACAAGAAAATCGCCAAGCTATATATAAAATGGACTCGCGCCGAGGAAAAGTTCTATTTTTCATCGTTTGACATGAAGATTTTATCGCACCTAAAAGGCGACAACTATAATATTGACAGAGGGCGCATGGGGCTTAATCAACCATCTATAGCACCTAATGGCAAAATTTATTCAAGTTCAAAGCACTTGAACAATCCTGTTTTTGAAATAGGTGATGTTTTTTCAGGAATTGATAAGGATAAGCATAAGGCGATTTTTGAACGAGGCGCTATTCCTTCTGAACCTTGCAGTAAATGTGCTATAAAATCGCGCTGTAACTATGCCTATGACAATCTGAGCAATGACGGAGATAATATGATTGATGACGTGTCTCCTGTTCAATGTGTGCATGAGAGGCTGATTACGCCGATTGCTGATTATGTCGCACAGACACTTTACAAAGAAAAGAACGCGCTGTTCATACATAAGCATTATAACGACTTATATCCGATTATGTCTTTAGTAGAGGACAGAGGATAAGTGCTTTGAGGAGTGATAAGATTGTATAACATAGGAATTATCGGATACGGTGGCATGGCAGGCTGGCATGCAAAGTATATTGACCTCTACGAAAAAACAAAAGTTAAGGGTATCTTTGATATAAACCCTGAACGAAATAGATTTGCACAAGACAAAGGTTATACCATATACGAGTCTATCGATACGCTTCTTAACGATAGCGACGTTGACGCAGTCATAATTGCGACCACAAATGAAGTCCACAAAGAGCTATCTATCAAAGCAATGGCAGCAGGAAAACATGTCATTTGTGAAAAGCCCGTAGCACTAAACGCCGCAGAGCTTGAAGAAATCATTGCTGCGTCAAAACGATACAATCGTATCTTTACAGTAAATCAAAATAGACGCACGAACAGAGACTTTACTCTCATGCAGCAAAGCGTTGAAAGTGGCTTGATTGGCGATATCTATACGCTTGAGTCGCGTGTTCAAGGCGCACGCGGTATACCAAAGGGTTGGCGAGCTACTAAAGAGCTTGGCGGCGGTATGATGCTTGATTGGGGTGTGCATCTGATTGACCAAATTATGCACATGATAGATGAGAAAGTTGCTAGTGTCTATTGCAATATGTATTTCATCGAATACCCTGAGGTAGATGACAGCTTTTGCTTAACTATGATATTTGAGAGTGGGCTTGCGGCAATTGTTGAAGTTTCTACCAACAGCTACATAAAACTTCCGAGGTGGTATGTCCGAGGTAAAAGTGGCACACTCAAAATTGATGATTGGGAGTGTGGCGCTGAGATTGTACGTGGTATAGACAAAGAAAATGTGTGGGATAATGAAATTCCTCACACCAAAGCAGGATTTTCAAAAACGATGGCGTCGCGTGATACAGATTCTATAGAGCAACTAATTATTCCACAGTCAACAGAGCCGTTTGACGATTTAATCATTGTGTATGAGCAGTTTATCTCTGCCATCAGGGGTAATGCCAAGTTGACCATAACACCAGAGCAAGCCTTGCGTGTTATGAAAGTTATAGACGCGGCGTTTTTATCACACGAGACAAGCAATGTAATAAAAGTTAATATTTAGAACATGGGAGCGCGTAATATGAATTTTGCACTGCAATTATGGTCAATAAACGAAGAGCTTGAAAAGGATTTTTACGGCACACTTGATAAAGTGGCTAAAATGGGATACTCCGATGTCGAATTCGCGGGATATGGCGGAAGATCTGCCCCCGAACTAAAAAAAGAACTGGACAAGCTGGGGTTAAATGCTGTAAGTTCACATATCCCCCTTGATAGACTCAAAAACAATCTGCAAGATGAAATTGAGTACAATTTAACAATTGGGAGCAAATATTTAGTCTGCCCATTGGCAAAGTCGGAGAGTCTCTCAGATGTCGACCGTCTTACAGATATTTTAAACAATGCTGCAAGCGAAGCAAAAAAATATGGGCTAAAAGTAGCCTATCATAACCACGGACACGAGTTCAAAAAGATAGATGACGAATATATCTTAGACCTGATAATAAAAAACACAACTGGTATCTCACTTGAGATTGACGTGTTTTGGCTAAAACACGCAGGACTTGATCCCATAGAATATATAAAAAAATGTGGTGAACGAGCGACGCTCATTCACCTAAAGCAAATTGACATTAACAATCGGAATGTTGACTTTTCGAATGGTATCATTGACATGCGCGAGATAATAAATACATCAAGATACGCAGAGCATTTTATCATAGAGCAGGAACGGCTCTCCCCTACCCCTCTTTTAAGTGCTATGAATAATCTTGAATTTATGCTAAGACAGCATTCTTTGCATGTGGTATGAGATTTAGGGGCTAGGGCAGCAAGTTCATTTTTATTTTTGCCCATAGTTTGCTCCTTTTCTTCCAAAATGAATTTGCATCTGCTTAGGTCGGGTCTACTTGCCTAACTATTAACTATACCACTTGCAACTCAAATAAGGCTTTATTTATATAGTAAGCCTACCATGTCTAAACCTAGGATTCAAGCCTAGGTTATATTTTTTGTAAATGCAGATACGACACAGATAACATAACAAACATAATCAAGCATATTTTAAGCATTCGTGCTTTATCATAAAAAAACTTACAACAAACACTAAGTAAACACTAAATTTTAATTTCACAATAATCTATTTAGAAACAAAAAAACCAGCATCCATCACAGATACTGGCTTCCCTAAAAGCAGGGGTAGAAGGATTTGAACCCTCACGGACGGTTTTGGAGACCGGAATGCTACCGTTACATTATACCCATAAAACAACCTCTTATTATTATAGTCATTTTTCGGGAAAAGTCAATACAAAATGTGTAAACTTTCATAACTTACTTTATTTTCCTTTTTGAAAACGCCCCCTTTGCGCATTTTCAAAGAGGGCATTCCTATTGCTTTAAGCGAATTAATTTGTTTTATGTACTCTTTCGAACTAGATTGCTGTGTGTGTAAAGCAAGCGATTGCTCTTGTTGGGATAACTGCAACGCTTCCGAACGGGTTGCCGCCGAAGAAGCTACCGCCTAAACCTGTGTTACCGAAGCCGAATTGACCATATCCGCCTGGGCCGCCTGGACCGATACAGCTTGAGCCAATTGGGCAAGCTGGAGCCATGCCGATGTCACAAATAAGTCTTACGCAGTTCATATCAGCACTTACTAAAACACCTGTGAAACCTCCGCCTGACATACCGCCACTAGTAGTGTAAATAGTTACTGTTTGACCGACATGACGTAACATTGTCTCCAAGCAGAAAGGTAAGCTGTCAAAACCATCAATCATTATATTTTTCCTCCTTATTATTCTTTGATACCTCTTGCTAAAAACTTTTAAACTTGGTATCTGCTCTATATTATGTCAGGAGGATAGCTTGTGTTACAAATTGGGCAAGTTTTTTTGTCCGAGTATAGCCACTTCAAATTACCTAGTCTATCCGCGACCTCTACCAGTGTAAACAAACCCTGGAATCCTATCATTTTGCTGTGTGAAAATATGAACCGTACCTCTAAACATAGACTGTTCTATATTAATCATTATCTCTGCATTTCTCCCTGTGTGATCTGTTGCTGTAAATGTGAACCCTGCAATTACTGAGGTAAGTTCACCGTTCTCATCTATATCCGGACCTATTCTTATACCCGGAATAACCATCGTCTCTCTATCCGCATGCTCAACTAGCATGCCTAGCATAATGTTTTGAACCGTGGACTCGTTAAAATGACGCTCCGCATATCCCAAAGCTCTCTGTGTATAGTATTCCAGTTTTTCAGGCGCAAGTTCAAAATAATTTATAAGTTCATCATCGTCCATCATGTGCAGTGCCAATGTATCCTCGGATATATACATGCGCCATTCCATAATAGCTCGCTCATCAATCTCAGGGCGATTGACCATCGGCATAGATTGCGATATATCTATCCTCATACCTGTTATCGAATCTATAGCAAACCAAAAGATCGGATTAAATGACTCCGTTGACATTGCATCTGCTCTTGAGAGAAATACTTGCCCATGCCAATGCTCCCTCGCATGACCATCCCATGCCGAATAAAACATTGTAACATACATGCCGTCTATACTTATACCAAACACATCCCAAATATATTCAGCACCTATTTGAGCTGCAGCTTCCATCGACATTGCTGATGTATGGATAGTATGAAAGTTGTGGTCGGTAACTCCAATAACAGTAAGATTTGGAACTACAAACTCACCTATCTCTTCCGCCGTATGAGCGTCGGCTAGCAAGACATAAGAAGCCTCTTGCACTTCAGCCGTTTGCATTTCAACCGTTGCTGCAGGTTCGGGCTGCACAATTGGTAGCGGCGCAGTCCCGTTCGTTGCTGCATTAAAAGCAATATTATTGAGCCCTGTAAACGCCGCGCTAAACGCTCCGATAGATAAAGCGCATATCGCCGCTATTTTTATAAATTCTTTAAGTTTTGTCTTTGTCATGTTTTTCAACTCCTTTTCTTTTTGTGTTGCTCCACCAAATAAACTTTGCCACAAATTTAATTAGTAGAGCAATAATAGTGAGCCTCACAGACAAATGATAAATCAAACATATTAGAAATCAATTATGAAACTGTTCGGAAGTTGTAAATATTATCTCAACTGTAGTTCCCCTGCCCTGCTCCGATTCAATAACCATTTTTGCTTCATGAACCGCAGCGATTTGATGGCACAGAGCTAGCCCAAGTCCTGTCCCTCCATATTCACGGTTGCGAGACTTATCCAAGCGATAAAATGGCTCAACAACCTTATGAAGGCTCTCTTTTGGTATTCCCTCGCCATCGTCAGCTACAGAAATCACAATTCCATCTACGCGTTTTCTAGCTTCAAGTCTAATTATACAATCACCATGGATACATGCTTTAATGGCGTTTGTACATAGGTTTAGTATCAAACTCCTGAGCAAGTCCTCTTGAGCATAAACCGTGTCTACATCGCTGCTATAGGTCAGCTCTACCCCGCTCGCATTCAAAGATGACTCCAAAGTCCCCGCGATATCGTTAAAAAGCTTGGATACTCGAATATCTTTTTTAATAGGTACATAATCACGCAAAGTCGCAAGCTCTAGTAGCGAATTTGCTATGTTTTTCATATGGGCAGCTTCGCCCATTATATATGATGTTGATTCAATAACTTCTTTTTCATTCAAGGACGTTTTGTTCATATACTCCGCATAGCCGTGGATAGATGTAAGCGGCGTCCTTATCTCGTGCGCAAAATTATCAACAAACTGCTGTTTGTTCTTTGCTTCTTCTTCTAGATAGCTTATTTGCTCCTCAACCGTCTGCGCCATTTTGTTAAAGTCATGCGCCACTTGCGCAAGCTCATTGTTTGCCTTCACGATAATCCGCTCATCAAATTTGCCGCCCGCAATTTCTCTGGAAGCTCTAGCAACGACATCAAGCGGCTTAAAAATAGTAGCCAAAATAAAGTTAAGTGCAAATGCAGCAATTATAGAAAATACGATTACAGAGACTAGCAGCACTCTTTGAATACTACGCATTTCCATAATGTTTTCCGTTATATCCAGCTTGTAATCAAGTAAAAAAAATCCAAACGGTTCAGGAACTGTTCCTGAAATATGGATGTAGTAAATACCATCACTCGTGCCAAAAGCAATTGAAGAAAGTGCATCCCTATTTTGTCCCATGCGTTCAAGATCAGTTATAGAGAGGCTCACACCCTGTCTACTATAGTATCTCGCATAGTCATCTACGATGCGAGACACCGTTTCCGATAAGTCGCCATGACCCCATCCGTCTCTTCCCCTTGACACGGTGATATCTCTAACCAAAGTATGAAGAATAACCTGAAACTGGCTCAGGCTTTTATCTTCCAACATATTTATTTGACTGTTTGTTAAGTAAGTCGATACAATTCCGACACTGGAAAACAGTATGAAAAGGAGCAATAAATATGTGGCGATAAAAGTCTTTAGCCTCATTACTTAACCTCCAACCTATACCCTAACTTGTACACCGTTTTAATCACATTTTCCCATCCGAGCTTCTTGCGAACGGCGTGAATATGTACATCTACAGTTCTCGTATCACCGCCATACTCATAACCCCAAGCGATCTCCAAAAGCTTATCGCGCGAAAGGGCAATGTTTCGGTTTTTAATCAATGTCTCAATCAATGTAAACTCTTTTGGTGAAAATTCTATAAGTTCATCTTTTAACTGCACTTGTTGACTCGCAAAATCGACCTTAACATCGCCAAACACAAAAGACTTATCCGCCTTATTAAAGCGTCTCAAAACCGCATCAATTCTAGCTTGCAACTCAAGTATCTCAAAAGGCTTTACAATATAGTCATCCGCACCAAGCTCAAGCCCCTTAACTCTATCTTCAATCGCGCTCTTAGCCGTCAAAAATATAACAGGTATCTGCCCCTTGAGCTCATCAAGCACTTGAAAACCGTCAAGTTTTGGAAGCATAATGTCAAGCAAAATCAAATCAAAACTCATCTTCTCAAGCTCATCAAAAACCGCTTCCCCATCAAAAACAGACACGCACTCGTGTCCCACAAGCTCCAAATTCTTTTTTATTAAAATATTTATCGCCTTTTCATCCTCGGCAATTAGTATTTTAGCCACAGTTATCACCCCTCTAGGAAGTATAGCATTTATTTGTTATGGAGTTGTTAAGGAAATAGCGAAATTTGCTATTTTTTGTATCTCACTTTATTGTGATGTATATAGTCAAACCCTAAACAATTTTATATAACTGCTTTAAAATTGTTTGATTATAGTACAGCTGTAAGCTTATCAATGTATTATAGCACACTTAGTCCAGACAAAGCAAAAGAGTAATGCGAAAATCACATCACTCTTTTTACTTCGTCTACTTCGCTCAAGCAAATCTATTCATCACTATACGAATTATTCGAAGTTGTAGACAAGCCTCTGAACCTAGTGGTGCCATCACTCATTTCATCTGCAATTGATGGCGACTCGCCATCGCTTGGTAATGGCTCATTGCCGCTTGTTGACAGCTCGTCATCGCTCGATGGTGGTTCAGTGCCGCTTGCTGGCAACTCGTCATCATTTGACCAGGACTCCCCTACACTAGGCGGCAACTCGCCATCATTTGACAAGGACTCAGTGCCGCTTGTTAGCGACTCGTCATCATTTGACCAGGACTCCCCTATACTAGGCGGCGGCTCATGTTGTTGCTGGGTATTGTTAATATTAGGGAAAAATGGCGACTGTATACGCGGGAATGAAATACTTGGTGTATACACGCTAGCATAACCATTTTCGCCGAAAGCTTCACCTTCTTGAGTACCTCCTCTAACGTCACCTTCATCATCTTCATCTTCCCCAGGGGAGCGGAACATAAACCCTATTCTTCTCCTATCTGTATCTGTATCTGTATCTGTATTTGTTGTTCCGATTCCAATAGCGCTCATAACCTCCCGAGGGGCGTTAGGATTAACGCTTACATCGGAATACCCTGCTGCCATAGATGCCGGAATCTGATGGCTATAGTGAATATCACTGTCATCGGGAACTATTATGCCTATTACGGTTCTCTGCCGCCACGATGGCGTTGAGTAATCAGCTAAAAATCCTGTAGAGCTGTCAATAACAACTCTAACATGTATATCACAATATCGACCACCCGTAGCATCAACGGTCAACATATCAGTCGTAAATGTACGATTACCACGAATATCGCGGTTACATAATCCATCTACCGCTCTGAATCCTGAGTCCCTACAAATTGTCAGTTGGACAAATTCTCCGAGTTCTTCAAATTCCCTATACGGAAGATTCTCATGTATGCGCTCCATAACTGTACGCCATATAACCAAATGAGGGCTGCCTCGTTCAGTAAGGAAGTTATCATTGTCATGTCCAAGCCATATTCCCGCTGTGTACCAAGGCGTATAACCAACGAATGTCAAATCTCTTGTATTTTGGCTTGTTCCTGTCTTGCCTGCTGTTGGCATACGAACATTTCTAAAACGAGCTTGTGTGCCTGTTCCGCGAGTCAAAGTGTCTCCCATCATACAAGTAAGCAGAGACGCTGTAGTGCTGCTCAAAACTATATGTGAGTCTCTTTCAAGATCTGAGTAAAGTACTAAATTACCTTCATGGTCATAGATTCTACTATAGAACATCGGGCGTTTGTAAATACCGCCATTAGCCATTGCCGCATAAGCAGCAGTAACCTCAAGCTGCGTAACTCCGTCTGTCAAGCCGCCAAGAGCTAACGCCGGTCCCCTGTCTGTAAAGAGCCTGCCGTGCCGCCATTCTCCGCAGACTAATGTTGTAAAGCCAAAATTCAATAAATAGTCAAAAACATTGCATATCCCTGTTTCATATAATGTCCTGACAGAAACTACATTCATAGAGTCATAAATGGCTTGGCGAGCAGTTACATTGCCTCTCCAAGATGACCCCCACCAGTTCCCCGGTGTATAGACTTCCCCGCCACCCATATCAATTGAAAACGGTTCATCCCTCAATATGGTATCTGCGCCTATAAGCCCTAAGTCCAGAGCAGGTGCAAAAGCTGCCGGAACTTTGAAAACAGAACCCGGCTGCCTTGTTGCTTGAGTCGCACGACAAAATGCGCGATTTGTTGTCTTTTCACCGCGCCCACCTGTAATTGCTCTTACATGCCCAGTGTGCTGGTCTAAAATAACCATTGCCGCTTGAGGCTGTGGATGTGCCACATAACGGTCTGCTATAAGAGTTCTGTTAGCTGTAAGTAATTCCTCTCTTACTTCTTCAAGAAATGCTTCCTTCGCATAAATATTAGGCACTTGCGTATTTTCTTCAAAGTGGTACATTTGACCTGTAATATCATTTCTTATTGATATAAAGTAGGTCACATCAATTTCAAAATCACGCTGGGGGAAGAATGAATCGTCCAAAAAGACTTCGTCCACTATCCCCTGCATTTCCATATCTAATGTTGTATATATCCTAAGTCCGCCGTTAAAAACCCTATGTGCGGCAGCTTGCCTCGTATGACCCAATGCCATGAAATCTTCGATAAGCTGCTCAATAAGCGCATCTATAAACCAACTATGAATATGCTGTCCGCCGTCTGTTATTGTGCCGCTTGCAGATGGTCTGAACTGCGTAATCCTATCATAAAGCGTTTCAAGTTCAAGCATAGCTTCATCAAATTCACTTTGAGTTATAAATTCAAGCTCAAGCATTTTATCAAGTACGAGTCCCGCTCTGCGCCTGTTATTTTCCGAATTTATAGTAGGTGCGTAAAAGGTCGGTCTGTTAGTTATTCCTGCAAGCACCGCAGCCTCAGCAATTGTAATTTCCGAAATATCTTTTCCGCCAAAATAGAAATGTGCAGCTGCTTGCACACCCGATATATTATGGTGCATGGGGATAGAGTTTAGGTACGCTTCAAGTATATAATACTTTGCAGCTTCCCTTGAGCCAAGCTGTTCTATCAGCATCTGCTCAAATCGTATAGCCATATATTGCTCTTGCAGCTTAGATTCTAAATCATTGGCCTGTAATCCTCTGCTCATCTTTATGAGCTGCTGAGTGATAGTGCTTGCGCCTTGTGTGTTACCCGTCAGGCTCTGATGGGCAGCACGCACAACCGAACGCAAATCAATCCCATTATGATAGAAGAATCGTTCATCCTCAATTGCTATAATAGCTTGCTGCATATGTATGGGAATTTCATCAAGTGTCACGAACTCTCTATTTTCCGTGCCTATAAATCGTTCAATCTCGTTACCGTGCCTGTCAAAAACAAGTGAGATCGAATCTGTTGGTAAAACTGCCCTGTAATTTTCAAGTGTTGTTGTATTCTCAACAATGCCAATATAGGTTCCAAGAAGCATCCCGACAGCTCCAAACGGAATGATAATCATCAATGAGAGACAAATACGAAAAATAAGAGCGCCAAGTTTATTACGACTTTTCTTTAGTCTTTGTTTCGAGCCTTTTTTACGTTTTTTTATTCCGTGCTGGGAATAGTCCACCTAATCCCTCCCCCAAAAAATCACTAAATTACATATTCATACTTAGTTATAGTAAAGTCCATCCCAAACAGTAGCAGCAAGCATAGGATTTTTCTCGCAGAGCAAGGAGTCAGGTTCCCGTCGTGCCCTAAGGCACAGTGACCGAAAACCTATGGTCGACGGATATCGGTGGCGCTTGCGCCGTTTTTGCCGTAGGCAAAAATCTTGAGAGCGGGGTTCTGATGACAAAGCTATGTGGGAAAAAGACAAGCTTGTTGTTATTGTTTGGGACGGATTTTACTATAAGATAAGATGACAAGACAGATTCATCTCGTTCACATCTTCCATCACAACATTATAATACAAAAAAATACTTTTTGCAACATATAATAAAGCTACTCCCAACAAGTACCATAAGACTTGCCTTTTTCTCACATAGCTTCTCAAGATTTTTCCCTACGGCAAAAGCGGGGTAAACGGCGCCCGCTGCGTGTAACGGATATCCGTTGACCGTAGGTTTTCGGTCATTGTGCCTTAGGGCACGCTTTAGGCCTGACTCATCGCTCTGCGGAGAAAAATCCTGCGTTTATTGTTACTGGTTGGGAGTAGCTTCACATTAGTCATAATATTACTCACCTCTCAGTTTCTCTAAGGACTCTTTTATCTTCTTCTCTACACCATTCTCTGACGGAAAATAATACTTTCGTCCAACAAGCTCGTCGGGCAAGTATTGTTGTTTCACATAGTTCCCAGGGAAAGAATGGGCATATTTATAATTGGCACCATGCCCAAGCTCTTTTGCGCCTTTATATGAACTATCTTTCAGGTGAGCGGGGATACTGGAGACAGCCACATTTTTCACATCGTCTAATGCTTTATAAATACTATCCATAGCTGCATTACTCTTTGGTGCGCACGCAATATAAGTTACTGCTTGTGAGAGTATAATCTGACCCTCCGGCATACCGATAAAGTTCACTGCCTGAGCCGCAGCCATTGCTACTAAAAGCGCATGGGGATCTGCATTACCTACATCTTCTGCCGCATGTATCACTATACGCCTCGCTATAAACTTCACATCTTCACCCGCGTATATCATCCGCGCCAAATAATACAAAGCAGCGTCGGGGTCTGAACCCCTCATACTCTTTATAAATGCCGAAATCGTATCATAATGAGAGTCGCCGCTTTTATCATAGTTCACAGCTCGTTTTTGTATACATTCTTGGGCTACGTCTAGGTCTACTATGGTTTTACCATTGGCACCAGGCTCCGTTGTCAAAAAGGCAAGCTCAAGTGCGTTAAGTGCCGCTCTCGCATCACCTGAAGCCATATCAGATAAAAAATCTATGGCTTCATCCGTTATACTAAAATCATAGTTGCCAAGACCATTTTCCTTATCCTCTATCGCTTTTGTTAAAACCGTTTTGACATTATCTTGCGTTAGCTTCTTAAGCTGAAATATAATCGAACGCGAAAGCAGAGCCTTGTTCACCTCAAAATAAGGATTCTCCGTTGTAGCCCCTATTAAAACAATCGTCCCATCTTCTACATATGGCAGAAGCGTATCCTGCTGTGTCTTATTAAACCTATGAATCTCATCTATAAACAAAATACTCCTGGTATGGCTTATCGCAAGGGCACTCTTTGCTTCTTCTATGACGCCCTTTATATCCTTCACGCCCGCAGTCGTTGCATTGAGCTGCTTGAAGTTCGCCTCTGTTGTGTTTGCTATTATTTTGGCGAGAGTAGTCTTTCCTGTGCCTGGCGGTCCGTATAAAACAATGCTTGATAGCTTATCCGCCTTTATCGCACGATAAAGAAGTGTCCCCTTGCCAACGATATGCTCCTGACCCGTAAAGTCTTCAAGAGTCCTTGGGCGCATTCTGTGAGCTAATGGAGCTTCTTTTGAGAGTAGTTTTTCTCGTTGATAGTCGAATAGGTTCATTTATAGCTCTCCTTGATTTTAAAAGCTTTTGTACACAGTATAACGTATGCGAGAAGTAAACGCAACTTTTAGGAATCATATCACGACCCCTCCCCTTGCTAAAATTCGCTAAACGTGCTAAGCTAAACTTATGAAAATATTTAATCTAAAAGCACTTTATATCTATATGTTCATAGGTCAATGCCTACCCATATACGCTTTCTATACCATTCTATTCATCGACAGAGGCAAGTCTGTTACAGACGTTGCTATTTTAATCGCGCTTTGGAGCGCGTTTAGCATTGTGTTTGAGATTCCTTCAGGAATTTTGGCGGATAGATGGAATCGGAGAAACATGCTCGCGATAGGTTCTTTATTAAAGGGGTTGTGCTTCGTTATATGGTTTTTTTCGTATACGTTTTTTATGTTTGCTCTTGGTTTTGTGTTTTGGGCTATTGCGGGAGCTTTTAAGTCTGGGACGGAAGAGAGCTTGATTTATGACAATTTGAAGAGTGACAGGTGCGAGAATCGATTCACAGAAATATATGGAAAAGCGCAGTTTTATGCAAATATAGGCACTATTGTCGGTATCATTTCCGCAGGGATTATCTCAAATTTTATCAACATAGCGACAATCTCGCTCTTATCCGCTGCGATATGTTTTTTAAACATAATTTTTGCCATGCAGATACGAGAGAAAAACTTTTATTTAGAGCATGTGGGAGGAGCGCTCGCGAGCATACTCGAAACATTCAAAAAAGCTGGTTCACTTATCAAAAGGAGCAAGGTCGCTTTAGTCGCTATCTTGTTCTTAATGCTTTTTGCAAGCCTTGGTGGATACCTGGACGAGTTTGATGCACTTATCATCAACGATTTTGAACTTAACATTGTGTGGATTAGCGTTATTATGACGGTTCGGTTCGGTTTTATCGCACTTGGCGATATTTTAGCTCCGATTGTGGGGAAAAGGCTATCTTCTATCAAGCATATGTTCCTTTTGGGAGCTTTGGCGTGTGTATTTTTGGTTGCGTTTGCCGTGGTATGGAATATTTATGCGATTTTGCTTTTGGGGTTGGCATTTATGGTTATGGCGGTTGTTGATGTCTTGTTGGTAAACGTAGTGCAAAACGAGATCAATGAAGAAGGCAGGGCAACCGTAATGTCATTTTATGGTGTCGGGCAAAATATTGGCATGATTTGTTTTGCGCTTGTGTTTGCGATGCTTGCTGGGTGGTTTAGCTTGCAGTGGGTTTATGTTATTGTATCTTTGTACGGGATTGTTGGCAGTTTGGTGTTTTGGATGTTGGGACGGTATGCAAAATAACACCGTATATTTTCTTCTTTTTGAGAATATAGTTTTAAAAGAACTATATTCCCACGAGGAGGATTGGACATGTCTCAGAATTATCAAAGATATCAAATAATATTAACCGAAAAAACATCAGACTTTAGCGCACATGGCAAGAAGGCTTTTGGCAAGTGTATCCTAGAGTCAAAAGGCGAAGCTGTAAAGGTGAGCTTTAGCGTTCACAATCTTAAGCCTGCATCTATTTGTAATGCCTACATAGTCGCCGTACAAAGTGGCGAAAGCTTAGCAATAGACATTGGTAAGCTCGTTGCAAATGCAGCGGGAATCGCCGAGCTAAAGTGGGAATGCCGCAGTATAAATAATGTCGATGGTTCAGGGCTTATGTTAAAAGACTTTAATGTAGCCGGCATGATGATACTTGAGGGAAGCACTGCAAAAGCACCTATCGTAGGTTATAAAAGCGGAGAAGTTTCATGGCGAGATAATGTGCGTATCTACAACAAAAAAAACATCGCGCCATCCTCCGAACCTAAACCAGAGCTTGAACCTATCTCGCATGCCACAAACGCTGACATTGCAACGACTCCAAGTTTCTTAGAAAACTTTGAAATCCCAGCTCTCCCTGAATATCCATCCGTAGAGTCCGAAGAGTTCTTTGAAACGACACAAGAAGGAGCTGCTGAGAAAGCTTTAAAAGAAGTGGCTCACAAAATAAATGAAAAGCTAAATGAGATGGACGCACTCGCCTTTAAAGAGCCTCAAGAAACCGAATCACCGCAAGATACCTCACAAGCACCCGAGCTGTCCCATCTCTTAGCTCATGAATATCAGCATTTACAAAACATATTCCAAAACTTTTCAAAAATTCGACCTTTTAAGACACACGATGATAATGAGGAATGGGTTCGTATAACACCTAATGAGCTTAACTTCTTACCGAAAGCATTTGCCCATCTACACAATGACATGAGGACTCTCACAGCTTATAAAAAGTTCAATCATCTAATTCTCGGGAGAAAAAATTATGGCGAGTACATTGATATTGCTTTTGGCATGCCGAGCGTTTATGCAGCTCATCACGAAGAAGCTGTCAAAGCCTCGGGGTTTGTTGGGTTTCAAAATTGTGATTGTGAGAAACCAATAGAGGGAGCGCATGGCTATTGGCTTTCAATCGTTACATATGTGAATGAGTTTTAGGGGGATTTATATCAAATTAGCTGTCTTGCTGAGGAATTGGCAGGGCAGTTTTTTGTGTTTATACTGCCCAAGCCCCTCAAACCTATATCACCTATCCAAACACAGGAGCCTTGCGCATCTTAGACGCTTGCTCATACGAATACGCTGCTGCTATCAATGTTTGTTCATCAAATGGTCTAGCTATAAATGTGATTCCGTATGGCTCACCGCATTTTTTATATCCCGCCGGAACGCATATAGACGGGTATCCAGAAATAGGCGATAGTCCCGAGAACATAGGGCATACAAGAACGTCTAAGTTATGCTCTTCAAACACTTTGTCAAGACCATTCGTTCTCGACTGCTTTATACACTCAAGCCTTGCTTTTATGTATTCGGGGTCAACTAAGTTCCCAGACGCAACATACTGTGCATCCAATAATCTGCCCATACCATATTTTAACCCCGCTTTCGCATGATCTCCATAGTAGTCTATCATCTGCTTGAGCGAGCGCACCTTATTCGACGGATTAGTCGTTGACAGGTACGCATTTAGATGCTTCTGGTATTCGTAGAGCATAACGTTCAGGTCTACGCGGTCTTCTAGCGATACATAAGTATCGTCAATTACTTTAGCCCCGCATTTCACTATCGTGTCCATTGCATTCTTAAACAGCCCTCGCAGCTCCTCATCAAAAGGACGCAGCTTATTGTCAATATCCGCTTTGAAATAGTTTACGCCAACCCTCAGTCCCGAAAGCCCATCCTCCTTTAAAAAAGCCGTGTAGTCTCTAGGGATTTTATCCTCCGTACACCAAGTAGCCGCATCATTTTCATCTTCTCCTACGATTATGTTTAAAAGGGCTGCTGAGTCCGCCACCGTGCGGGTCATCGGTCCTGCGGTATCTTGCGCCCCGCAGATAGGTAAAATGCCATAACGGCTCACAAGTCCCATTGTAGGCTTTATCCCAACCGAGCCGTTTATAAAAGCAGGAGCTATTATAGAGCCATTGGTCTCTGTACCTATAGCGAGCGCACAAATATTGGCAGAAACCGCAACAGCTGAACCACCCGACGAACCGTACACAGGAGCACCGTCTTTATAAGGATTTTTAACTTGTCCGCCTCTTGAGGAATAACCTCCATTCATTTCATACGCCATAAAATTTGCAAGCTCTGTCATATTCGCCTTACCTAGTATCACAAGCCCTGCATCACGAATTTTTTTAGTCAGGTGCGCATCATATGTAGCAAAATTATCATCAAGTGCAATCGAACCCGCACTTGTACGCATTTTGTCATGAGTGTTGATATTGTCTTTTAGCACAATAGGCACACCATGCAAAGGTGAGCGAACCTTCCCTGCAGCACGCTCTCTATCCATAGCTGCAGCTATGAAAAGCGCATCAGGGTTTAATTCAAGCAACGAGTTGAGCGAAGCTCCACTTTGGTCAATGCTTGCAATCCTCTCCATATACATCAGCGTAAGTTCGTAAGAAGTAAGTTCACCGCTTTCAAAAGCAGCTCTGATGCTCTCTACAGTACATTCTTCTAAAATAAACATACAACTCCTCCTTCTGAAATAATCCGAATTTCTTTAACTCAGAGTACCATTTTATGGCTATTTGCGTCAAGGGTTGCGGCTAATTTTCTCATAAATTTGCGCGAGGACTCATAGTATAACTTATGGCAAGCTGATAAAAAACACAGACCCGTTTGGGGGCTTTATAGGAGGAATATCAATGGACGGGCTATGTGCAAAGATACTTGAAAGCTACAATATACATGTCAAAAGCGCAAAAAAGACCAAAGGCTACTACGTAATAACAACCGCTGACTCATCATATCTACTGCGCAAAACATCCGATTCTAAGGAGCGTATCGTACTTCGTTATGAGCTTCAAGAACATCTTTTAAACAATGACTTTTTAAACATAGAAAAAATACATAAAACACTTGATGATAATCCATTTGCCTTGATGGGTGATCAAAGATACGTTTTAAGTGATCATATTGCAGGGCATGAAGCGGACTTTGACGAGCCGCTTGAACTAGAAAAAATAATGTCAAAGCTCGCCAGCTTCCATCATAAAAGCGAAGGACTCCGCAGTGTAGCTGAGCAGTTTTATGCCGAGTGCTTAACACTGCGCCTTTCAAAGATGCAAAAAGAACTATCAACGCTTAGAAAGAAAATCACATCAACAAAAAGTTTGAGCAATTTTGACATTTTGTTTCTCAAAAACTATGATTACTATGAAAACAATATACATACAGCCATAAGCCTTTTAGGCAAAGCCAATTATCAAAAAAAACTTGATGAGTCTTTTAACAAGAATACATTTTCTCATAATATCCTTAAAAAAGAAACTCTTGTCATCAAAGACGGTGATGTCTTTATTACCATGCTCTCCGGTGCTTGTGTTGATCATTTTAGTGCGGATATCGCCATGATAATAAGCAAATACATGAAATACTCCGCCACACGTCCCATAAATATTACAAAAATCGTTGATATGTATTCAAATTTCAGCCATACTAAAGTAGATATTGATGATTTGAAAATAATACTTGCAAGGATTTTGCTGCCTTCAGTTTTTTTAAAAACCGCAAAAGAGTATTATGCAAAAAAACGTTCGTGGATACCTGGTGAGCTTATTAGCGAACTTGAAAACGAAGTAAGTTTGAGATCCGCTTTTTGTGAGTATATTGAACCTTTGTCCAGAATTTGTGAGGTGCATGTCGATTCTTAAGGCTTTTTAAGCTTATTTTGCTTGAATTTTTGTCTCTAAAGCGTTAAAATATAAGGGCAGTAATATGCAAAGGGGCTTTTCTCCCCTTCAGATAAATTTTTGAGGTGTTAAATGAGTACGAACGATAATGGTAGAAGAAAAAATACAGAAGGCGTAAGACTTAGAGGCAGTGCTGTAAATTCATCACAGTCAAGGCGGACAAGTACCGCAGCTAAGCCTCGCAAAAAAAATAAAGGCGGTAAAAGTCAATATATAGCATTTTATGTACTCACTCTCATAGTGGCGGTTGCTGTATGCTTGGGTACATTTTGGTTTGTCTTTTCACAAGTTTCGCCTGGCAGACTCATGGGCAGTGAAGGCAGTAATGGCGATCCGTCTACTGCAACGCAAACCACATCTAATACTTACGAAGATAATCCTGGTGACGAACCGCCTATCATCGCTGTTGATGAGATTGGACTCACGGGTGTAATTGTAAGCGTAAATCAAGCAGGTCAAACACTTGAGATACTAGATATTGACAGTCTTTCTATTTTCAGCTTTAGTGCGGATAATTCTACAACTATGCAAACTCGAACAGGGGGTAGTATGAGTCTTGCGCAGTTTAGACCTGGTGAAATTGTCGATGCTAGATATAGAGAATTAGGTGAGCCACTTACAAGCATTACACTCGCACCCAATGCATGGGAGCATAGAAATATTGGTGATGTAAGGGTCAATCCACAAGGCAATACCACAACCGTAGGCAATAGCGCAATAATCTACAGATATCATGAGCAGACTATAGCATTATTTAATGATGCGCCGTTTGATATCGCAGACATACATCCGCTAGATACCGCAACAATTCGCGGAATAGGCTCTGATATATGGTTTATAGAACTTAACCGCGGTACAGGATTTATAAACATCGTAAATGGTGAAAATATTAGAAATGGCGTAATAGAGATTTCGGGACATCCGACTGTATTTTTGAATGATAATGGCACAACGGACGCTCCTATAAGAGTTCAGGTTGGTACAAGGCAAATATTTGTGCAGGGTGATAATATCCATGACTTTAACACTACCTTAGATGTAAGTACAAATGAGCAGGCTATACTTAACCTCTCAGCTGTTCAAGTTCTATCTGGAGTTGTAAGCTTCAATATAAACCAGCCTGGAGCAACCATCACATTAAATGGAAATGCTCACCGCGCAGACGAGCCTTTGATACTTGATCACGGCAGATACAACCTCGTTGTGTCTCTTGAAGGCTTCATAACTTACGAGAGAACATTTGAATTTAACTCTTCTTCATTAGAGATTACAGTAAATCTTGAGCGCGATATAGCCAGAGTTAGTTTTTCTGTCTTTACCGCAGATGCCGCAACGGGCGAGCCGCTCATAGGAGCACGAATTTATTTGAATAATGAGTTTTTGGGGGTGACTCCTTTCACCGCACTAGTTGAAGAGGGTAACCATATGCTCTCAATCAGAAAAGATGGCTTTGCAAGCTTAAGCTTCATGACGGACGGCAGACCGCGCTACGACATTGAACTGCAAGCTAGCGGACCAACAATGCCGCCCGCGCTACCATAGATGAGATTTTGGGGAGGAGATTTAATTATCCGTGAACATGTGAAGTCGCTCGTACAGTCGTTTATATACGCGGTTGTTGTATTTATACTGCTCTATATCTTTTTGTGGCCTGTGAGGATTGTTGGCGTTTCTATGGAGCCTACGTTAAATGACGGCGATAGGGTCTTTGTGAGTCGTGCGGCAGGGTTTGTGAGCGGTTACAACCACGGCGATTTAGTTATGATAAGAGTTCACGATGATGTGGGTAGACGATATATTATAAAGCGAGTCATTGCAACGTCTGGTGATATACTTGTTATCAAAAATGGACAAGTTATTGTAAATAACGAGGTTGTTGTGTTTAGTTATAATACAAATATCGATAACCATATCGCAGAGAGTGTAGAGCTTATGCTACCCCTTGGTTATTATTTCCTTGTGGGTGATAATCACACCTTCAGTACTGATAGCCGCGACTTCGGTCCTTTGTACAAAAGCCAGCTCCGAGGTCTTGTTCTGTTCCGATTTATGGGCGGGAGCTTTAACATAGGCGACGGCGCATAATTAATTTGACTAAATATTCAAATATGTGGTATACTATATGTATAATATATAACTTATAATCCCATTAATCATTTCACACAATTTGTACAAACACACTTTTTCACGCTTCTTCATTCCGCTTGGCAAGCAAATCATATGACAGGAGTGATAGAATGATTGAAAAAAAAGACCTATTCCAGCTAAGAGAAGACATCTCTAAATGTGTAGGCTCAAGGGTTAAGCTAGAGAGCAACAAACGCCATAATAAATCGACCGTAAGCGAAGGTGTTATAGCAAATGTCTATCCAAGCATATTTACAGTAGAAACGGAAAAAGGCGCACCATCAAACAGGACACTTTCGTTTAGTTATACCGATGTTTTGACTAACGCTATTGAGATTACTATTTTTGATTAGGGCAAGAAACCGTAAACAACCGTAGGGGCGCACAGTGTGCGCCCGTTTTTTGTGGCAGATGTATTTTAAAATGCTACACAAGGATCTCTCTTATAGACTTTCCAATAGCTTTCGCCATATTAACTGGAACGGCATTACCAACCATCTTATAGCCATCCCCTATGCTATCATAGTAAAAGACAAATTCGTCTGGAAAACCCTGTATCCTCGCACATTCTCTAACACTTAACCTCCGATACAACTCTTCTTTGCCAGGTACAAAAATACGTTTGTTTTGCTCTATAAGTAACATCTTCGGCGCATTTGGATGTATCGGCGCATGCCTACCTCCTGCTTGTATCGTAAATGAAGGTTCATCCCATGACCTCACCCTATTACGCGACATGTATATCGTCGAAAAACCACCTGTCATATACTCGTGATTAGGCAGTTCACAAGATTCCTTGTTAGATTTGTTATTAGCCGCCGCAGGAATTGCACTGTCTTTTATATCCCACAATATATCTTTTAAATTATACTTAGTCTCTCTGGGTTTAGGATACTCATATTCTATCCCTAAGTCTTTTCTAAATCCTATATAAAACACTCTCTTCCTATCCTGTGCTACATTATAATCGACCGCATTAAGCATTTTCATGTTTATATCATAGCCAGCTTCACCAAAAAGTTTTATTATATTTTTCACTGCTTCGTTATGTCTATCAGCCAACATCCCCGATACATTTTCTGCAACAAAGAATTTGGGCTGTTTGTCTTTGAGTATCCTTATAAAATCAAAAAACAGCTGACCTCTTTTGTCGTCTATTCCTCTAAGTGCTCCCGCTTCGCTCCAGCTCTGACATGGTGGACCGCCTATTATCCCATCACAATCTGGGACTTCAGATGAGTCTATTTCCCTTATATCTCTTCTGTCCAAGACTGCGCTATGATTCGCTTCATACGTTGTCCATATGGTTTTATCGTATTCATTCGCCCATATTACGTTAAATCCAGCCTCGGTAAATCCTAAATCCATGCCTCCCGCTCCAGCGAAAAAACTCACTATATTCATAACAATAACCCCATCAATTAATCTATGTATTAAGCTGTAATAATTTAGCTTGCTTTAACTTAGCTGGATTATCAGGCTCTTTTATTTGTATGTCTGATATTCTAAATTTATCATTAACTAATTTTTCTAGACTTTCAATATCGCTTTTGGGAAACGAATAATACTTGTCTATATTTATTATAGCTACAAACTCGAAATCACTATCTTGCTCCGTGTAAGCATACGAAAAAACCTTCGTTGGGTTTTCTATGCCCCACATGCCTCGTATTCTTAGATATGTAACCCCTAAAGGGTCTACTTTATTTACGCGCCCAAGCTCCTTTGTTTCTCCGAACTCAATATTTGGAGTTTCTAAAATCCCGTTGTTTATATTCGCTTTTAGCCGTTCATATATCTCGTTACTCGCAGCATAATCTACTCCGTACACAAAAAACAACTTTGACAATATGCTCTTCTTAGATACTACACCAACAGCATATAATATGTCTTTTTCGCTCCATTCTTCACACTCTCTGCATTTTTTTGTTATCATAGGACTGTTTGCAAAAATTTTGTTTTTCGGATATGAACTATTTAAGGCAAGAGAGCTACCCTTTCCCTCTATTTTTTTAACTTCAATAGCATCTCCATTCTTGAGCATTATATCTGGAGGATTATTATTGTTGCCTAAGTACGAAAAAATTTCTTCTTGGCGTTTTATTGTTTTTAATTGTTCGTCACAATCTAACGTATTCGCAAAAACATCTTTTATATAAGCCTCAAGCCCCTCACCCATACTATTAATCCTATTGTTACTTCCATAAAATGCTTTTATATCTGTCACAGGATTTTCAACAATATTCTTTATTGCCGATATCACATTTGGCATTTGCAAGCGCCTCCTATAAGTGTCTTAATGTATATTCTAACAGAGTCAACTCTATAAATCAACTTTCGACAATTGTTTCGCTGTCACCCTCTAACAATGCCAATTAATCTTAGCAGGGTTAGGCTCATCCTCCACCACAACCGCCCTCAAAGCCGCCTCCATCCTGCCACACTCAGCTTCAGCGACCGCAAGCAGCTCATCCCAACAAGCGTCAATTCCTACTTTATCATAAGCCACAGCCAAAGCCCCATAAAACATAAGTCCCGCGCTATGAGTAGGCGCGTGGATGGTTGCCGCACATTGACCTATGGTTCTTGCGGCGGCTTGTGCTGCGGGAGTTTTTTCTGCTTCGCGCGCGGCTGCGTGACATTCAAGTATAGCTGCTTTTGCTTCAGGCAACTTGATTTTGCCGTCTAGCCATTCGCGGGCGGCGGCTATGGACTGTGCTGGTCTCTGGTCAGTTTGATAATACTTTTTGTATATCGGCAATATATTCGCTTCGGCGTAGTCGATACACCAGTTGGCTATTGTTATTTTGCTTTGGGTTTCTATTAGACGCATTATTGACATGATGTATGGTGCTTGATAGTCGGTTAGCATTTTTCTGTGTTTTTTTGACATAGTGAGCTTTCCTTTCTGTTGGTTATTAAGGATGTCTAGTGTGCGAATTTTCCACAATTCTCCCCACAATCTCCAAAAGCTTCGCCTCACTATTTCTCTGTGGCTCCCTCAATACCTCATCATGCAACGCACCAAGTATCTCCCCCACTTTAACGCCCTGTACACCAAACTTCTCCATAATCACATTCCCATTAATGCTCAAGTCTTTGAGAAAAATCGGCTCGGCTCGCTTAGTTACTTGTTCGCCTATCGACTTTAATGACTCCACATCCTCGCCACAAGCCGCCTTACATTCTAACAGCGCAAAATAATTATCCATACCAATCTGTGATATCATTTTCTTAACATTGTATTCATCCAGCTTAATTTCTTCATACATGTTCTGCGAAATGAACAACACATCGCGCATCGTAGCATTATCCATTTTTAACAACCTAAGATTCTTCGTAATATCTTCCCCGCTCATATCTTTAAATAAAATCGACAATACATTTGTAGTATCCTTTGCATCTTTCGGAAGTTCCCCAAGACACTTCAAGAACCCCTCCAAATGCGCCCTCAAATAATCCCTCATAAAAGGCAAAGCATAATCCAAAATCTCACATTCCATAAAATACTCAGCCTTCTCCACATACTCCGATGTAAAGGCTTTTATAATCTCATCTCTAATGCGCTCCATAGAAACATGTGAGATAAGTTCAGCCTTCTCTACAAGTGCCGAAAAAGTCCCTTTCTCAATATCAAAATCCAACTGACAAGCAAAACGAACAGCACGAAGCATCCTGAGTGCGTCCTCTGTAAATCGCTCCGCCGCGTCCCCGACGCCTCTGATTATCTTTGCCTCTATATCATCTTTACCTCCGAAAAAATCAATATAACCTCTCTGAGGATGATATGCAATCGCGTTCACCGTAAAATCGCGCCGCTTGAGGTCTTCTTTTAGCTCATTCGTATATATAACCTGCTCAGGGTGGCGAAAATTCAGATACTCACCATCAAGCCTGTATGTCGTTACTTCATAAGATTCATCACCCGCCAACACAGTCACCGTGCCGTGCTTGATACCTGTATCAACTGTTCGCCTAAAAGCGCCTTTGATTTGCTCAGGCGTTGCGTTTGTTGTTATGTCAAAGTCTTTTGGCTCTATGCCCATGAGCATATCCCGTACGCATCCGCCTACAAAATATGCTTCATATGAAGCCGCCTCTAGCTTATTTATAATGTCTATCGCTGTCTTTGGTATTGTCATTATTGCCTCCGAATGGATACTTTACATACTAAGTATAACTAATTCATCCATGTAATTGCAACACTTTTTCACATCCGAAAAACTTTTCAAAAACTTTTTTCAAATTTCTCCTTGACAACAATTTCATCTCGTGGTATATTGGTTCCATAGTTAATCACTCAAGTAATTAACCAATATAGCAAAGGAGGTAAAATATGCAACCTATTTTGGATTCGGGAAAACCTATTTTCATGAGTATTGCTGAATGGCTTGAAGATGCTATTTTAGCCGACATATATGTCGAAGAAGGTCAAGTGCCTTCTATTACAGAGATTTCATTGCAATACAATATCAATCCAGCCACAGCACTAAAGGGCATCAATCTTTTGGTCGATGATGGGCTGTTGTACAAAAAAAGAGGCTTAGGCATGTTTGTAGCGAAAGGAGCTTATATGAAACTTTTGGAGAGAAGACAACAACAATTTTTTAACGACTATATCTTGCCGCTTGTAACGGAAGCTGCGCGTCTTAAGATAACCGCACAAGATTTACAGTCAATGATAGAAAGAGGGTATAACAATGACGATAGAGCTTAGAGGTATCAATAAGAGCTTTGGTGATACGAGAGCACTCGACAACGTGAGTTTGAAACTTGAAGAAGGCAAAATATACGGTCTGCTAGGTAACAATGGCGCGGGCAAGAGTACCATGCTGAATATAATAACCAGCCGATACTTCGCAGACGATGGCGATCTTTTACTAAATGGCGAGCCTATGCGCGACAGTGATGAGCTGCTCGGTCAAATATATATGATGAGTGAGAAGAATTATTATCCAGAAGCCATGAAAGTCAAGGAAGCAATCAAGTGGGGTTCAAGATTCT
>Ga0123355_10001646_pt1 | contig 31130 bp, 24 predicted proteins | sample TergutEmb28metaG_3_FD_89872 | JGI IMG/M metagenome (GOLD analysis project Ga0123355, IMG submission 89872) | Embiratermes neotenicus P1 segment gut microbial communities from Petit-Saut dam, French Guiana - Emb289 P1 | ecosystem: Host-associated > Arthropoda: Insects > Digestive system > Gut ... | reverse complement strand
CATGAAAATAGGTTTTGATTTTGGCATGACAAACAGCACAATCAGTTTTTTTGATGATGAAAAAAGATTGATTAATTTTAGACTGCACGCCGCAGACAATGACTATATCCCTACGGTTATTTCCTATAACATAAGGAGGCCGGGGGATATCTCAATTGGCCTAAGTGCTAGGGGCAATATCACAGACAAGGACTTTGATACCTATGAAAAATTTAAGCTTAAGCTTGGAACCAGCTTTAGTGAGCCTATGCCAGGAAAGACCAAAACACCCATTGATATAACTCACGATTTTTTAGATTCCTTCCTAAAGGAGTTTAAGGAGGATCAGGGGGAAGATATTGACGGCATAGTCATGACTGTACCTGCAACATGGGTCAAGGAAAGCAGCAATCAGACTGCCATGGAAAATATCGAAAAAATATTTAGCAAAATGGGATATGAAAGCGAAATACAACTAGAGAGCGAGCCGGTAGCAGCGGCAGTATTTTTTTGCCACTCATACAAAAATAAGCACAACATGGACTACAACGGCTTCATTACTGTCATAGATTACGGCGGGGGGACTTTGGATGTAACCCTATGCAAGGCAGATGGCAAAACAGTTAATGTCCTTGAGCGCTATGGCTACGGCGAAGACAATGAAACCAAGGGACAGGCCGGAGTAGCCTTTGATGAGGCGGTAACAGACAAGCTTATTGCTGACAACAAGCTGGGAATTAAGCCCGGCAGCCCAAGCTATATAAGGCTTCGTGACCAATTCGAGCGCAAAAAAATCATCGAGCGTAAGGTTACAGAGTATTTAAAGCTCTATTTCGATGATCCGTCTATACTGGAGGGTGAACATATCTTTTCCCTGGAATATCAAGACGAGCAGATAAAGGTAACTTGCGAGGACTTAGTTCATTGCTTCGAGAAAGTAAATGCCCCTGCCCTAAAGGCCTCATTAAATGGTGCAAAGGAATTCTTCAAGGCGCACCAAATTGATGATACCTCTCAAGATAATTTTAAGGTGCTGCTGGTTGGCGGGTTTAGCAATTTTTACGCAGTTGAAAAAGTTGTAAGGGAATTTTTTGGCTCCCTTTCTGGAATCGAGGATAAGCGATTCGAACAGCCCTTTCCCACAATGAACAGGTCATTTGCCATATCCAGAGGGGCTGCTTTGATTGCGCAAAATATCTATGAGCCTGTACACACATGCCCATACAATATAGGCTATGTCACATATAGTATCAAAGGCGATAACTTCGAGGCAGAAGACAAACCGGTTATACAAAAGGGTACAAAGCTGGCTGATGTCAAAACCGCCGTGTTTTCAGATATTGTGCTAAAGGTGGCCCATACTGCCGCAAGCTTGAGGGTGTTTTTCGATGATGGAAGGCCAGACGGCGTTGGAAGAAGACAGTTAAAGGTGGAAGAGAGCATAAGCGAGTTATTTCCTAATATAAGTGCCGACAACGAGTACAGGGTCGGTTTTTCACTAAACAGAAACACGGTTCCCACTTTGCATATTGTGGACAAGAACGGCAACGAGGTTAAGACGTCCCTTTTTAAGCTCTATGAGAAACTCAGCATAATAGAAAAAGATGTAAGCAGTTAGAAGTTGTGTTCATAGGCGTCAACGTGCCTTGGTATCTATGAACACCACTTATTAGATTTCCGCATTTTATAGGAGCTGAAACGTATGGACAAGAAAACATTTTTGGGCTTACTTGATACACAAATCGAAAATGTAAATAATGCACCCCCAGGTAAAAATGAAAACGAATGCATCTTACAAACAATAAAGCTTTTGATGGAGCGGCTGGATTGTTCAGACACAGTGCTTTCTGGTTACGAGCGGCTAGAGATGAGAAAGCTGTTTGCTTCCTTTGGCGCCATTGGCCAGGCTGCCTGCGATTTTTATGACTCTGCCAAGCCCCATCTTGACCTTGCTGCCCTGCAAGGTGAAATTGGCCAAAAGCTTGAAAATGCAAAAAGTGAAATTACTCGAGTAAGCGCCCTAATAGAGGACACACGACAGGCGAATGAAAAATTGCTGCAACAGGAAGAAGCGTTAGCAAAAAAACACAGCGCATACGAGGAATTACAGCAAAAACTTGCCGAAATAGAGCGGTATAAGGCCTTATATGCCAACCTGGATAAGGATATGGAAGACACCGCCGAAATACATCGTGTCTATGCATTGCACTTAGGCGAAAACAGTGAACTAGCCCGCAAAATGCAGGCGTATGGCATTTTTTCAACAGAAGACCTTGTAGGTGAAATCCGCAGGCTAGAAAACAGTGTTAAGCAAGATATTGTCCGGTTTGACCAGATACTAAAGGATGTTATTGTGCAAAAGGAAAAAATAAAGAATGAAATTGAAGCGATGCAGGGAAGGCGGTAAATTATCAAGCTAAAATTATACATGATGGTAAAAAGCACTCAATCGCTTGGGCCATATAACAGGTATGCCATATGGGTGCAGGGTTGTAAGAAATGCTGCCCAGGCTGTATATCCCCAGACTCTCAGCCTCTTGTGGGTGGACATGAAGCGGATGTAGCAATGTTGGCTGCAGATATCGTAAATACCCCAGATATCGAAGGTATAACTATAAGCGGCGGAGAACCCTTTTTGCAATCGGCCGCTCTTTGTGAGCTAATCGCGCAGATAAAGGCGAAAAAGGATTTAGGCATCATTGTATACACCGGGATGCAATATGATGAAATCAAAGAAAGCGAACTGGCCAAAGCCTGCGACACAATCATTGACGGCGAATACCGCGAGGATTTAAATGATGGGCTAAGCCTGCGAGGCTCGTCAAATCAGAATATATACATGCAAACACAGCGGTATGCTGACAAAATAAGCATGTATGGAGCCAAAGGCAGGAAGATAGAGCTTCACCTCAAAGGCAATAAGGTAACTATGGTAGGAATCCCGGACAAGAACATAATAAAGAAACTACAGGAGGCGTAACAATGAGCGGAATCAAAGAGATGAAGATAACTATGCCGCAATCCCAAAGAGATAACTTGTTAAACAGCGCAAAAAGGGCAAAGGAATCTGCAGAACTGGCCGCGAAAAGAGAGAAGGCTGCAAAGAATGCCTTAAACGATGCAAATCGCCAGCTAGATTCCCTAAATAATACACTAAACAGCGAAGTAGCGGGCCTCCACGAGGATGTCGGGCAGATAGCAAGGGATCAAAACCGGCGTCTTAGGCAGCAAACCAGGGAGCATCAGCGTCAAATCCAACAACAAGCCGATTCAGTCAACAGAACAATAGATGATTTAAGCGCTAGAATGGAAAGCCAGCGGGTAGCCTTAAACAAATCAATAGAGCAAGTCCGTCAGCAAGGAGAGCAAAACCGGCAGCAGTTGCAAAGCGCAATCGACAGCGTAAACTCTCGGATAGATGCCAGTGACGCCAGAGACACCAGCCATAAAAGCCTTGCAGAGTTTTGGATTAGTCAATCCCAGGCATTTATAAAGGACATAGGCCAGTATCGCCACAACATGTTTACACCAGGACAATTGGCTAAGTGGCAGAATGAGCTGGATACTATCCAGCAACAAGAGATGGCGCAAGGAGCCTACCAAACCGCTATGGCATCGGCCCGGTCGGCCTTTAACAATGTAGTCGAGTTAAAAGAAAACGTTGTGGATGCAGAAACGGAATGGGCCATATACCACTCTGCTTATGTGAATGCCATGGCAGAGGCTCAGTCCAATTTAGATGCTTTTCAAAATCTACAGTTCACAATAGCAATGGAGCACGGCGACGAAACAGTAGACGCCAATATAGATTACTGGACAGATAGCGCCCTCTCGCGGATATCAAGCGCCTTAGCAGAGGTCAAAGCAAAGGAAGGCAAAATTCAAGAAGTGCCTACGAATGAGTTAATTAAGATGCTGGATAAGCTGGACGAAATAAGTACCCAAATGGAAGTAGCCGCCAACGAAGCCAAAGAGGCGCTGATATCCTCCCAGCAAAGGACGGAAATGGCTAACCGCTTAACAGGAGCCTTGGCAGACTGCGGCTGGGATTTCCATGAAGACAGAGACGGAGTGGCCTACGAGGGGAACGAATTTAACCGACCTGTACACATAAAAATGTCAGACGGAATGGACAACGAGATTGTGGCAATCATATCTCCCGATGCCGACTTGGGCAATAATCTGGAGTTAAACTTCTTCTACGAAACCAATGACCATGAACGCCAGCAAGCTTGGATACAAAGCATGAAAAACAGCTTGGAAGAAGGCGGACTTAATGTATCAAGCCCTACATGCCGCCCAGGATATGTATTCAAGGCCTCGGATGCCCATGAGCTTAGGGATATACAGGCCACCGCGGCCCGAAAGGTTGGATAAACCATGGAATCCTACTTTACAGACACTGCCAGCGTAAGAAGACGGTTTTTTTTTATAACCGGTAACACAAACGACAGGTTTTGCGACAATAGTCTGGTCAGCACTAATTTAGAGCAGTCGCTTCATCAGCACCTGCAAAATGCTGGATATAAGCGCATTATATTCTATAGCAGAACCCGCAGGCTATATTGCAATGACATAGAATCCTTCGAGCTAGCAAGAAATCCAAAAGCGGCCCAGGCGGTCCAGGCAGAAAATGTGCCACCAAAAAGCATTGTAAGAGGTGTGAGGCAATTACAAGGGCCGCTTATGGGTAAGCTAAAATCACATAACAACAATGATGCTCCCACCAATGACCTTACAGCCAAATGCACTACAAAACCCATGCCTGACACCAGAAGCAAACCCATCATAAACCCCATATCTGACCCCATAGACAGTCCCATATCTGACCCCACCACAAAGCCAATGTCCGAATCCACACAAAGCACAACGCAAGAACCAACAAAAGCCCTACACTTCGACAGAATGGACGAAAACACGGCTTTCGAAAGAATCGACTTTTGCATGAAAACTGATGCCCCAAGAACCGCCGTTGTCTTTACAGACGGAGATGATTTCATTAGGCATTTTGGGGAGCAGCAAGGTGGGATGTTTGGCCGTGTTGCGTCATCGCTTGGTCAATATAAAGGCCTATCCGTCACCAACAGGAACATAATGGTCTTTATCTTCCAGCCCGGCAGCCTAAGCGACCTAATGGAGGCGTACCAGCACGTAAGCACTACAACGTGGAAAACTACCTTCGAACCCCTGCTCAAAACCGGGGCCGGGGTTATTTCAATTGACCCGCCGTCTGTTGGCGAAATTAGAAACACCATAAACAGTTACCGACTAACCCGCAATTTGCGCGTTGATTTTGCCCACCTGGATGAAATATGCAAAAAAATAGCCAAAACATATTTTGCCCAGAAGGTTCCTCTTGGTGAGCTAATGATGAAGCTGGAGGATATGTCTCATGCCAGAAAGAGCTTAGACAACAACAGCTGTGATAAAATGCTGGGAATCTCAAAAACAAGGAAAACCGCCCTTCAGCAGTTGGATGAGCTTATAGGCATGGAGGGGGTAAAAACCGAGATCCGGGCACTGCGGAGTATGCTGGAAAGTAACAAAGAAGATGTCAGCACAGACTATGTTTCCCGCCTGCTTCCTGCTGTAGGAGCAAATGAGAAAAAGCCAAATCTCCACAGTATGCTAACAGGCAACCCAGGCACAGGCAAGACCACCGTAGCCAGACTGCTTGGCGAAATATATTACGAAATGGGCTATCTAAAAAGCGGCCACACAGTCAAGGCCACAAGGGATGATTTGGTCGCAGGTTATGTTGGCCAAACCGCCATTCAAGCCCGGCGGAAAATAGAAGAAGCAATGGGAGGAGTCTTGTTCATAGATGAGGCGTACTCCTTAGCCCAAGGCGGAGAAAATGATTTTGGGGCTGAGGCTATTACAACTATAGTGGATGCCATGACTGACAAAAAGGGCCAGTTTGCGGTTGTTATGGCCGGATATCCAAAGGATATGGATGCCCTGCTAAAGGTTAACTCCGGCCTGCAAAGCAGATTTAGCTCTAACAGGATACACATAGACGATTATACCCCGGCAGAGCTTTTGGAGATATGTAAGCTGCATATGAAGAGGGCCAGCTATACATTTGGGAAGGATTTGCAAAAAATAATCCCTGACTTTTTCGAAAACTGGCATAGGGCCAGAGATAATGACTGGGGCAATGCCCGGGAAGTAGAGAATCTTGTAGCTGATATGTACAAAAGCTGGAGCCTGAGAGGTGGAGAGAAAACCCCAGAGGGTGCGGCAATATTCGAGAGCTGCGATATCCCCGCCAATAAGCAAGAACACTGCAAGCCTATTTCCGATGCTAAAAAAGATGCCACTGATAAGCTGAACAATCTGATAGGCTTGCAAGGGGTAAAGGAAAGAATAGGCGACCTAAAACGAAATATCGCCTTTAAAAGGAAAGCAGGAGCAATTGACCCAGGGCACTATGTTTTTGCAGGCAACCCAGGGACAGGCAAGACTACGGTTGCAAGGCTGCTTGGTGATATATTGTGCGAAGTGGGCGTATTAAGGCGCGGCCATGTGGTGGAGGTGCTAAGGGAAAACCTAGTAGCCTCCTATGTGGGCCAAACAGCCCCAAAAACGAGAGAAGTGCTGGAAAGCGCCCTTGATGGGATATTGTTTATTGATGAAGCGTACACCCTTTACGAAAAAGGGCAGGAGCATAATTTCGGGCAAGAGGCCATAGACACGCTTTTGGCCTTTATGGAAAACAACCGAAGCAGGCTTTGTGTGATATGTGCTGGATATACGGACAAAATGGAAGAGTTCGTCCAAAGCAATCCGGGGTTGTCGTCGCGTTTTACCCAGACTATTGATTTTGAAGACTATAGCCCTGAGGAAATGGTAGAGATATTGCGGGCTTTTGGTAAGGATTTTACCATGGAGCCTGAGTATATAGACAAGTCGCGGGATGTATTTGCATATTTGACTAAAAACAAAACTCCTGATTTCGCTAACGCAAGAACCGTGAGAAAATATTTTGATGCCTGTGAAACGGCACTGTATAGGCGTCTTAGCAATATGTACGGTGATCCGGATAATGTCCCGGATGGGGCTGTCAACTGCTTAACTGGAGATGATATCCCACCAGAGTATGGGTTTGGAGGATGACTATGAACGTATGCCCGGTTTGTGAAACTCAGTGTCGTACAAACACGACAACTTGTGAAACATGTGACTTTACAGACGAGCAAGGTATTGCCCGGCCAATAGCGACGTTGGAAGAGGCTAGGCATAGGCTGGAGTTCATAATCAAGCCGCATCGCAATATATGGGAGAAGTTAAAAGAAGCTGAGAAGATTCTCGCAGAGGCTGCTGCCAGAGAAGCCAATGCCAAGGCTGCCGAAGAAGCTGCGTTGGCGAGGGAATCGGCAGCAAAAGCTGCGGAGGAAGCTGCAAAGTCAGCAATGGAGGCTGCAAAATCCACAGAGGAGACTGCCGCCAGGGCCAAAGCTGCAAAATCCACAAAAAAACAACCTCTGCCTCCTGAACCCAGAGGTGCGAACACTGACACAGGTAAAACGCAGAAACCCGACAAAGAGGCCGCAGACGAAAACATTGCGCCTGATCCTATTCCAGGCGGCATAATACGCTTCGGCTCTTACGATTGGCGGGTGTTGACTGTGGACACAATTCCCGGCAAGGCCAAAGGAAAAAGGGTGCTGTTGCTTAGCGAAGAAATACTGGAAAGCCGGGCATATGATACGGATTGGGGGTGGTATAGTGCAATTTTTGGGTATAAGACATTAACGTGGGAAAACAGCACCTTGCGTCAATATCTAAATGAGGATTTTTATGAGGGTTTTTCTAGGCGTGAGCAGCCCCGGATACTATTAACTTTGCTTGAAAACATAGATAATCCGGAGCGTTCTTCGTACTATGGCAGCACAGCAGGAAACAACACGAAGGACAAGATTTTCTTATTAAGTATAAATGAAGTTATGGAATATCTTGAGGCTAGCAAACAAAAGCGGAAAGGCAAGCGAGGGAAAGCGGGGAAAACTGACGATGCCTGGTGGTTTCTTCGATCCCCCGGTCATTATAATTATTACGTAGCCGGTGTCAAAGACTATGATAGTCAAATAGATCTAGAGGGCCGTGATGGCGGTGATCCTGCGGGTATCCGCCCGGCTTTGTGGTTAAAGCTGTAGATTAAAGCGATAAAATTTGAGTATTATAGTACAAAAGTAGGCCAGCCCGGTTTTGGCCCTTTGGATAAAAGCGATATTTTCATGCTTGGTTGGTAACGAAATTGCCAGTAATGGACGGATTGGAGGCAAAGTATGAGCGTATGCCCGGTATGCGAAACAGAATGCCATATAAACACAACAACCTGTGGAGAGTGCAACTTTAGTGATGAGCAAGGTCTTGACCGGCCTATCGCGACTATGGAAGAAGCTAGGCATAGATTAGAGTTTATTGTTAAACCATACCGGAAAGGATGGGAAGCAGGTAGAAATGCGGCCAAACGGGCCGAAGGATGTTCTACTTCCGAGCATGAGAATCTTACTCCAAATCCAGAATCAGAGCCTGGAATCCCTTCTTCAAGCTCAATGCCCGAGCCGCAGCCCCCCCAAGAAAAAACTAATGAAAGCACAGATATAACACCTATACCAGGCGACATCGTAAGCTTTGGCGGTTATGATTGGCGGGTGCTGACAGTGGAAAAAATGTCAGGCCAAGGCAATAATTACAAGGCGTTTCTGCTTAGCGAAGAGATACTTGAAGTGCGGAAATTCGATAAATGGTCTTTTTGGAAAAATGAAACAAGTTGGGAGACTTGCCAACTGCGCCAGTATTTGAATGAAGATTTTTATCAAAGATTTTCTAAAGCTGACCGTTCTCGAATACAAGAAACAAAGGTAGTAAATTCAGATAACCGCAAAAGAGAATTTTTTGATGATGGTGTGGGCTATAAAGATACATTGGATAAAATTTTTCTGCTAAGCGTTGATGAGGTTATGGAATATCTTGAGGCTAGCAAGCGATCACAAGGCGGTCAAGGCAGCAACAAACGTAAAAAACGCGACTGGTGGCTTCGGACACAAGGCGAGGATGAACGCATGACTGCCTATGTTCATGCCAATGATGAATCCATCAATTTAGAAGGTGCTTTCGTTGCTGACCGGGAATCCGGTGTACGGCCTGCTTTATGGTTAAAATTGTAATGGAAATATAGAAGAACGAATTAATGGAGGAAGCACATGAGCGTATGCCCTGTATGTGAATCTGAGTGCCATGCAAGTACAACAACCTGCGGAGTATGCAGCTTTAGCGATGAGTATGGCATTGCGCGGCCCATAGCAACTATGGAAGAGGCCCAGCATAGGCTTGAGTTTAGTATTTTGCCATACAGAAAAGGGTGGGAGGCCGGGAAGGCTGCAGCCGGGCGCACCAACAAAAAGCCCCAAGGGCACAAAAATCCTGCCCCTTCACAAGAGGCTGAACCTAAAAAAACAACCTCATCACAAAAGGCTAAGCCCAAAAAGCCCCCATCAGAGCCAACCCAGGAGCCGCAACCCGTCAATGGAGATACAGCTGTTGAAACCACAAAATCAGACACCCAGCCCGGCGATATAATACGTTTTGGCCGTTATAGTTGGCGGGTGCTGAAGGTAGAAAAAATGCGGGGCAAGGGTAAGGGAGCAAAAGCCCTAGTCCTTAAAGAAGCAGTGATGGAAAATCGAAAATTCCATGAAAATTGGTTTGTTACATCTGTGACTGGTATGACATGGGAGCGCTGCTCATTGCGCCGATATCTGAACGCGGATTTTCTCAACACCTTTTCTAATAAAGACCAATCAAGAATACTGGAAACCCATGTAGTCACACCAGACAATCCCCATAGAAACATACTTAGCATGATAAGCCCAGGCGGCGGCAGGGGTGGCAATGACACAACAGACAAGATTTTCTTGCTAAGCATAGATGAAGTCATGGAATACCTTGAGTATAGCAAGCAAGCACAAGGAAAGAAAAGAGGCACAAGTGCCTCCTGGTGGCTTAGATCTGCCGGGACTGTAGGCAGCTTTATCGCATACGTTCATGATAATGATACGCAAATTAGCGTGGAAGGCGCTGCTGCCGACTATGCCGGTATTGGCGTGAGGCCTGCCATGTGGGTGAGGCTGTAATCGTAAAACACAAATAAATCAGGAATTACGGGTTGCGTTGATGGTATATATTTTTCAGGGCAGCCTCTTTTATTGTCGCTCTCTTTTTAACCCAAGGCCTCAAGCAGTACCTTAATCCCCATAAGCCGTGAAATCCCGCCATCCTTGGCAACCCTGTCTTTCTCATCCTTGAAATTGCGCATAGTGATATATGGGTTTGGGGCCATTGTAAACAGCAGTCGGTGTGGGTCTTTAGACAGCGTAGCCGCCAGCTTATCCACATCCACAGACGCATCAGGCCGGAAGGTAATAATAATATTCGTGCCCGTATGCATTTCCTTCTCCGCAATGGAGATAACCCCAAGACGGCGGGCCTTGGCCTTTGTCAAAGCCACATCCAATAGGTTCATCACGGGCTGGGACAGGTTGCCGTACCGGTCTTCGATTTCCTCTTGGGTGTCGTAGTAGTCTTGCTGGCTTGCCACCATAGAGATTTTTTTGTATATCTCAAGCTTTTGCTGCTCGTCGGGGATGAAGCGGTCGGGGATATAGGCATCTATGCTGATATCTATTGTGGTCTCGGAGATAAGGGCTTCCTTTGGGCTGCCCTTAAGCTCACCAACGGCCTCCGCAAGCAGCTTGCAATACATATCATATCCGACAGAATCCATATGCCCGTGCTGCTGGGCTCCCAGCAAGTTGCCTGCGCCCCGGATTTCCAGGTCACGCATCGCAATTTTAAATCCGGCCCCAAACTCCGTGAACTCGCGGATGGTTTGCAGGCGCTTCTCGGCTTCTTCTTTCAGCACCTTGTCCCTGCGGTACATAAGATACGCATAGGCCAGCCGGTTGCTACGGCCCACCCGGCCCCGCAGTTGGTATAGCTGAGACAGGCCCATAAAATCAGCGTTTTGGATGATTATTGTGTTTACATTGGGGATATCCAGGCCGGTTTCTATTATGGTTGTACATACCAGCACATCAACTTCCCCATCTACAAAGTCATGCATAATATTCTCAAGCTCGGTCTCGGACATTTGGCCGTGGGCAAAGCTTACCTTAGCCTGAGGGACAAGTGCTTGTACTCTTGTGGCTTCTTCGGCGATGTTTCGCACCCGGTTATGCAGGTAGTACACCTGACCACCTCGGCCAAGCTCCCGGTTTATAGCATCCCGCACAAACTCGGCATTTTGTTCCATTACATAGGTCTGGATAGGCTGGCGTGCTTCCGGCGGCTCGTCCAATATGCTCATGTCCCTTATGCCCGTTAGGCTAAAGTGGAGGGTACGTGGGATTGGGGTTGCTGTTAGGGTCAGCACGTCTACATCGGCTCGTAGTTCCTTCAGCTTTTCTTTGTGGCCTACGCCAAAGCGCTGCTCTTCGTCTACTATTATCAGGCCCAGGTCCTTGAATTTTACATCCTTGGAAAGCAGCCGGTGGGTTCCGATTACAATGTCTACTGCGCCTTTTTCCAGTTCCTTTAGGGCGGTTGTCTGCTCTTTTTTTGATTGGAAGCGGGAAAGCCGTTCTACGGTTACGGGGTAGTCCTTCATGCGGGAGGCGAAGGTCTGGTAATGCTGCTGGGCCAAAATTGTGGTGGGGACAAGATAGGCCACCTGCTTGTTGTCTTGCACGGCTTTGAAGGCGGCACGGATGGCTACCTCAGTTTTGCCATATCCTACATCGCCGCAAAGCAGGCGATCCATGACTTTTGGGGATTCCATATCCCGCTTTACGTCTTCTATTGCGGATAGCTGGTCGTCGGTCTCGGAGTAGGGGAACATGGCCTCAAATTCCGTCTGCCATACGGTGTCTTTGCCGTATTCATGGGCTTTTGCGGATAATCGCTTTGCGTATAGCGCAATTAAATCAGCTGCAAGGATTTCCACGGCTTGGCGGGCTCTGGCCTTGGCCTTGGCCCAGTCAGCACCGCCTAGCTTGCTTAGCTTTGCGTTTTCGCCGCCGATATAGCGCTGGATAAGGTCCATCTGGGAGGTTTGGACGTATAGGTTGCCGCCGTCACTGTATTCAAGCTTTAGGTAGTCGCGGCTTAAGCCGTCTGATGTGATTTGTTCTATCCCTTTGAAAATACCTATGCCGTGGTTGTCGTGGACTATGCGGTCACCGACCCGCAGGTCTGAGAAATGGCTGATTTTTTCTGCGTTTTTGTCTCTTTTATGTTTGCGCCGCCGGGTTTTCTCTTGGGAGAAAAGCTCTTTATCTGTGATAACGGCTAGTTTAAGGTCTGGATATTCGAAGCCGGCGGACAGTACGCCTCTGGTTACGGTTATCAGGTTTGGCGGGATGTTGGCCCCTACCAAAGTGTCTGCATAGCGGGCCAGTAGGCCCAGGTCTGTAATGGCGTCAGCCAACTGCTGGCCATGGCGGCGGGGGCCTGCCAAAACGGCTATGCGATAGCCTTTGGTCATGAGACCGGATAAATCCTGCTTTAGCTCTGAGGGTTTGTGCCGGAGGGGAGTGCATGTACGTGCGGACATTGGGACGGGCATGGGGGGCGGGTCAAACTCTGCCAGCACTTGGGTCATAGAGGACAGCAGCAGGCGGGAAAAGCTTTGGGTTTTGTGCAGCACCTGCTGCCAGGACAGCATTACCAAAGCTTGCTCCGGCAGGATGCGCCCGGCCATTAGGCGGTGGCTTATGCTGTCTTGATATTCGGCCTGGGCTGTTTCCATGTGGGTGGCTATTGGGTTTGGCTCATCGAAAATTATCAATGTATCGGCGGGAAGATAGTCCAGTAGGTTGCAGTCTTCCTCGTAGAAAAAGGGGAATAAGGCGTCGGCATTGGTGCTTAGGTCTAGACGGTCTATGGTTATGTCTATAGTGTCTTTTAGAGTTTGGGCTTCTTTTTTTGAGCCTTTTGATTGTAGTGTTTCATGTTGGACTTTGAAGGACTTTTCTATTTTTTTAACCGCGGCCCGTAGGCAGGCTTTGTCGAAGACCATCTCACGTACCGGGTATAGCTGAAAGCTTTGGGCATTTTCTATAGAGCGCTGAGAAAGGGCATCTACTACCCGGATTGAGTCTATGTCATCGCCGAAGAATTCTAGGCGCAGGGCTTGGCCCTCGGTTAGGTCGGTGTGGGCTGCAATGGATGCTTGGGGGATAGCAGCTAAATCGTTATAGCCGATGGGTGCTGCATCAGATTGGTTTGGCTGTGAAGATGCAGCTCTTGCTTTGTTATACTTTGCCACAGCTGGGTAGATATCCAGTATCCCACCGCGTAACGCAAACTGTCCCGGCCCCTCTACCAGGCCACAGCGCTCGTAACCCATTTGGGCCAGTTTGCGGATTACGGCTTCAGGCTCAGCAATATCACCAACAGAAAGCTCCAGCTTATTGGCATGAAAAATAGCCGGGGGTATCATGCGGTCCAGCATTGCCTCGGCTGATAGGATTATTATGGGCGGCGGTAGATGGCGATTACGAAGCTCTGTTTGCGCTGTGCCTTGCGTGTTTCCAAGGTTTGCTGGGTTGTGATATGGCGATGCACTTGGTGCAACTCCACTTATGTGTATCGTGATTTTATCCAGCACGCGCAATCGCTGCCGCGTGATGTCCACACTTTTTACATCTGCCGCGTAGAAAAGCATGTCTCGGCTTGGGTAGATGCAGCAGGCATCACGGAAGAAGTAGTACAAGTCCTCATAGATGGCCTTGGCCTTAATCTCTGACGGGGCTATTATCAAAGCCGGACGATTGGTGGCTTGTAGCAGGCCTGCTGTCAGATGCCACTTTTGAGATTCTACTACCTCTGTGGCCCATTGGGTTATGGGCTTGGCCCCGATGCCGGATAGTAGGCGCTCGAAGCTTTTGGATTCTTGCAGGGGGGCTAGTAGTGCGTGTGGGAACTTGGTTATTACTTTGTCACAACAAAATTCGCTCATTATAATCTCCTAGTTACAGCAATTCACCTTTAAATCGGTCTCATCTAATAGTCATTTTAATCTACGGGGTTGTGACAGACCCGTGCCAGTCTTCAATCCCGCCAAAATCATACACAGCAGTAAACCCCATCTCTGCCAGGGCCCAGGCAGCAATATTGCTGCGCCGGCCTCTTTGGCAGTATACAAGAATGGTTTGGCCTTTATCCAGGATAATTGTCGATGCTAGGGTTGATATTTCGGTGTAGGGCAGGAGAGTCGCATATGGGATGTGGCCGCTGGCAAATTCTTGCTGAGTACGTACATCCAGGATTATTATGCCTTCCTGGGACATCATTTCTTCGGCTTGTTGTGAGGTTATTATTATAGGGTCGCGGCTAGGTAGGGGTTGCGTTGTGACCATAACGTCATCTGTATATGTCGGCTTGGGTGCGTCATCGTATATCTGGGGTTCTGTAGCTAAGTCCGCCACGCTACAGCTTGCCAAAATGGCCAAAACCGTCACTATGGATAACAGACTTTTTGCCATACATATTTTTAGACTTTGCTTATCTGTATTTCTCATCGCTGCCCTCCACATATTTGAGGTTGTATTGACTCGCACTTGTTGTGACCAAAATCATACCACCCAAGGCCCATGGCTATAATTCCCTAAACATCCTGCATAAAATACAACTTCCTGTAAAAAATAAACTGGATTTTATTTAAACCAAAACATAAACCAGGAGATGAAGACATGAACCTCAAAAGTAATGAAATATATTCCCCGGATATGCCAATGGGCCTGGATTTTGCACTAGCACAAAACCAAGCCGCGAAAGATTATTTTTATGGGCTGCCGGAAGCGGCACAACAGCGGGTAATACAGCACACTCACATGATACAAAGCAAGGATGAAATGCAGGCTTTTGCGGACTCACTGGTAAAGACAGGGACGCTTTTTTCGTAGTAAAAAGGGCCTCTGAAAAGCATATAAAATCCAGCAATGCCGGGCATAAAAAAGGTTCATCCAAAGTATCAAAACCGGCTATTGTTGTCCATAATGTGTAGGGGATGGGTGGCTATTCCTTGGTATATCAAGATCCCTTAGCGGCAACATCAGCGAAATATAGCTCCTGTTGGGACTTCAAAAGCTCGGGCACATTAAGCTCGTATGGGCACTTGGCAATGCAGTGGCCGCAGTTTACGCAATTGTCGATGTTGCGCATGTTTTGCTGCCATTCCTCGGTCACAAATTTTTCCCGCAATGTGCGGCCCATTAGGAAGGATATGCGGGCCGCCTGCGGGATTTCAATGTTGGCAGGGCAGGGCAGGCAATACCCGCAAGACCGGCAAAAGCTGCCCATAAACTTGGAGCGGTCCATGTCAATAGTCCTTTGGAGCTGGTCATCCAGCTTTGGCGGGTTGGCTTCGCAGGCCAGAAACTCTTCAAGATGCTCCATTTTTTCAATGCCCCAGATTGGTACAACACTTTCGTATTGGCGCAGGAATGCAAAAGCCGCCTTTGCGTTGGAAAGCAGCCCACCTGCCAGGCCCTTCATGGCAAGGATGCCTACATTTTGCCTGTTGCATTCGGCAATCAGGGCCAACTCCTCATCAGTTGATAAATATGAAAATGGATACTGCAAGGTGTCATAGTTGCCTGACTGCACGGCCTCTAAGGCGTTTTTCCGCTTGTGTGCGGTGATACCTATAAACAGGATTTTCCCTTGGGACTTGGCTTTTGCCAAAGTATCATAAAGGCCATCCTTGCTACCGGGGCGTGGTACAAAGTTAGGGTTGTGAAACTGGAAGACGTCGATATAGTCGGTTCGCATTGTTTTTAGAGCATTGTCCAAGTGCTCCAGCAAAATCTTCGGAGTCGGTGCGCTGGATTTTGTACATAGCACAATCTTGTCACGTACATGGGAAAGGGCCACACCAATTCTGTCCTGGCTGGTGGTGTAGCCGTGGGCGGTGTCGTATAAGGTGATGCCGCCTTCGTAGGCGCGGCGCAGTAGGGCAGTGCTTTCATCGTAAGGGATGCGCTGGATGGGAATGCACCCAAAGCCAGTGCGGCTTACCTTTAGACCGGTTTTGCCAAAAATTGTGTGTTTCATGTTTCCTCCCTTTTTAACCGTTTGTTATATTCATTCATAGCCGCCGGGACGCCTTCTTTCAATATAAATTGTATCGCGTCCCCGGCTTTGGTTACCCCTTGAATCATGGCATCCCACTCCCGCTTGAGAAACCTGCTAAGGACGTAATCCGCCAAATCCCAGCCTTCGGGTTTTTCGCCAATGCCTATGCGTACACGAGGGAACTCCTCCGTTGCCAATTTTGCGATGATATCAATCATGCCCTTCTGGCCCCCGGCACTGCCGCGCTCACGTACGCGAATATCCCCCACGGGTAGGCTTATATCGTCATACACGACAATAATCTCCGATGGGGGTAGCTTGTAGTATTTCAAGATAGCCATAACTGCCTGACCGCTAAGATTCATATAAGTCTGGGGCTTGACCAATAGCACAGGGGCGTGACCAATGCGCCCCTCACCTATGTGAGCACGGAAGCGACGGTTTGCCTTCAGCTTGATGTCGAAGTCAAAACACAGCTTATCAATTGTCTCGAAGCCAACATTATGGCGCGTGCCTTTGTAGGCATTACCCGGATTACCCAGGCCAATTACAATGTTCATAATACACCCCAACCTATTCCCGGAACCGCGCAATGCGCGGTTCCTTCTAAAGTTTTTGGTCAAGCTTTTTCCAAAAAGCTTGCGGGGGGTGGGGCAGCGCCCCACGGTTTTTTTATTTGATTTTATAAGAAACTACGATGGCAAGTTCACCCGATACATGCCCCCGATAGACAAGTCATTGTGTATGCGGTGTATGGCACGGGCAAGGGTCTTTGCTGCAGAAATGACTTTTATCTTTGGCCCCTTGACGCCCTTGCGAAGATGAGGCTCGCCGGAAAAATCAGAGTCTACAGACAACTCAGTGGTTACTGTTTCATGAGGAATTGTGCCAGGAATGGCTATTGTGTCGAAGAAAACAATCTCAGAAAGGACGGAGTTTTCAATTTTGGTAACAGCATCTCCTGCAAGAACAGGGTGTGTTGCGCAAGCGTAAACTTCCTTTGCGCCTTGATCCCTTACAACCTCGGCCGCATTTACCAATGACCCACCAGAGGCAACAACATCGTCCAGCAGTATGGCAATCTTGCCCTTAACATCTCCGATAAAATTGGCCACAACAGAGCCCCTCTCATTGCGGCGCTTGTCCACAATGGCCAAAGGCACGGTTTCGCCAAGCAGAGTAGCAAAATTGTTACAACGTGTGACGCTGCCCACATCAGGGGACACTACCACAACATCAGAAAGGTCTCCAAAACCAAGCTTAAAATATTCCGCAAAGCTGTACACCGCCCGCAGATGGTCTAGGGGAATATTGAAAAACCCCTGTATCTGTGGGCTGTGCAAGTCCACAGTAAGGATACGGCTGGCCCCGGCTACGGTTAAGAGGTCTGCTACAAGCTTGGCGCTTATCGGGTCATGGGACTGGGCCTTGCGGTCTTGTCTTGCATAGCCAAAGTAGGGGATAACCGCAGTTATGCGCCCTGCTGACGAGCGATGCATTGCGTCTATCATAATCAAAAGTTCCATCAGGTAATCATTGACCATTGGTGGCGCCATGGATTGGATAATAAAAACATCAGAACCGCGGACGGTTTCATTGACACGCATTTTTATTTCACCGTCATCAAATCTTGAGACAACGGAGTTACCCAGCTCTATGCCCAAGTTGCGGGCCACTGCTTCTGCTAAACCCTTGTTGGCGTTGGCGGCAAATACTTTCATTGCGCCGCCGGTGGGCTTAGCAGCCCCTGACCTTCCGATAATTGGTTGCATACCGTATCCTCCTTTAAATAGCCTGCCTGCCTATTAGTCATCAAGCTCTACATCCAGCAATTCAATCTCCAAAGAATCATCGCCCACATCCCCGGCGGCGGCTTCAATAGCCTTTGGGTCAACTGCCACAAAGTTTTCCGGTGCTGTCAGGGCTTCCAGGGGCTTCATACCGTAATGTAAACGGGCGGCGTTTTCTATTTCGCGGATTATTTCAGGATGCTCTTTTAAGTATTGCTTGGCGTTTTCACGGCCTTGGCCTAGGCGGGTTTCTCCATAGGAATACCAGCTGCCGCTTTTGTTGACCAGATCAAGCTGTGCGCCAAGATCTAAGAGGTCGCCGTCCTTGGAAATGCCTTCGCCGTACATGATGTCTACTTCGCATGTCCTGAAGGGGGGAGCTACCTTATTTTTGGTGATTTTTATTTTTGTGCGGTTACCCACAGTTAGCTCGCCTACTTTTATAGCCTCGGCCCGGCGGATATCTACCCGCACAGATGAGTAAAACTTCAGAGCCCGACCGCCGGTGGTGGTTTCTGGGCTGCCGTAGGTCACGCCTATTTTGTCACGCAGCTGGTTGATAAAAATAACAATACAGTTGGTTTTGTGGGTGATACCCGTCAGCTTTCTAAGGGCCTGGGACATAAGCCTGGCCTGTACACCCACAGAGCTTTGGCCCATTTCGCCCTCGATTTCGGAGCGGGGCACAAGGGCTGCAACGGAGTCCACCACTACTATATCAATGGCTGCCGAGCGTACCATTGCCTCGGCAATTTCTAGGGCCTGCTCGCCGTCATCGGGCTGAGAAATATACAGGTCATCGATGTTTACGCCTAGTTTTCTGGCATAGATTGGATCTAGGGCGTGCTCGGCGTCTACATAACCTGCTGTACCCCCTAGCTTTTGGCATTCCGCCACAACATGGAGGGCCAACGTGGTTTTTCCTGAGGATTCCGGGCCGTAAACTTCAACTATGCGGCCTTTTGGCACACCGCCTACACCTAGGGCCACATCTACGGATAGTATTCCCGTTGTTACTACGGGAATATCCAAGTGGGGGATGTCCCCCATTTTTATTACCGCGCCTTTGCCAAACTGTTTTTCAATGCCTGCTAGGGCGTTTTGTAACGCTGTTTCCTTTGCTTCTGCCGGGTTTGCGCTGACCGGGGTCTTTGGTGCTTTGGGTTCGGATTTCTTTTTTGGTGGCATGATTGTTCTCCTTTAGTGGTTATTAACCATGATTAAATTCTATATGCTCCGAGCTTAAGAATATCGGAGATTAATTGTCAATCTCTATTCTTAGCATGTCCATTGCGCTGACAACCGCCCTGGTGCGGATTTCGTTTCTGTCGCCTATTAGGCGTAGTTCCTTGGTTTGGGTGGTTCCGTTTATGTGCAGGCCGATGTATACCAGGCCTACTGGCTTATCGGCTGTGCCGCCATCGGGGCCGGCTATGCCAGTGGTACTTATGCCTATTGATGCGCCAGAAGTTGCAGCCACACCTTCCGCCATTACAGCGGCTACTTGGGGGCTTACAGCACCGTGGGCTTTGATTAAATCTTCAGATACTCCTAGACGGGCGGTTTTGGTATTGTTGCTGTATGTTACAACTCCTTCATACAAAACCTTTGACGAGCCGGGTATGTCTACAAAGGCCGAGGTCAATAGGCCGCCGGTGCAAGATTCAGCAATGGCTAAGGTTTGCCGCTGGCTTTCTAGTTTGTCCAGGATGATTTTGGCCATTGTGGAGTCGTCTTCGCCGTAGATGTGAGGGCCTAGACGATTGTATATCTCGGCGGCTACCGGGTCTATCAATTTTTTGGCTGCGGCTTCATCTTTGGCGGCGGCAGTTATCCTTAAGGCGACTTCTGTCAGCTTGGCGTAGGGGGCTATTGTAGGGTTGGTTTGGGCATCGATTAAGTCACGGAGAAGGGTCTCTACCCGGCTTTCCCCTAGGCCCACGATTTTTAGATTGCGGGAAATAAAGGCCAAATCTGTTTTTTTGCGCAAAAAAGGAACCACATATTCCATGAACATCGGTTCCAACTCGTGAGGCGGGCCGGGCAGCAGGATAAGGATTTTGCCGTTTTCCTCTATGCACACACCGGGGGCGCTGCCGTGGTTATTGGGCAAAATAGTGCTGCCCTCAGGGACCATGGCGTTGCGGATTGCGTTTTCCGGCAATATGCGGTCGCCGAAGCGGCGCTGGATTGCCTGCCATGATGGCTCATGCAGTACCATTTCCTTGCCAAAATATGCAGCAGATACTTCCTTGGTAATGTCATCTTGGGTAGGGCCAAGTCCTCCACAGGCAACAATCATGTCGGCCTTGCCAAAGGCGTATTCCAAAGCGGCGGTAAGCCTCGCGGCGTTATCCCCTACGGCGGTGTGGCCGTAAACAGAAATACCAAGCCCCGCAAGCACCTTGGATAAAAATTGGGCATTGGTGTTGGCGATATCTCCCAGAAGCAACTCTGTGCCAACACCCAAAATCTCTGCAACCATGCTAATCATCCCCCAGTATTCTTGGTAAAAATATCTTTATTCCGAAGAGTATAATCCACCACCGACCACACGCTAACAATCGTGGTAATGGCCAGAAGCACCAGCACAATCCAATTGTGCAATGTAAACAGCCAGTCAAAACTCAGCATCTGTATAGGCAGCAGCACAACTATAATCAGCGCTATCTGCAAGCCGGTCTTGGTCTTGCCCCCTCTGGAGGCCGCAAGCACCTTGTTTTGCTCCAAGGCCAGCATCCTAAGGCCGGAAACATAAAACTCCCGGCTTATCATGATAATCACCGCCCAGATTGCAAACTGACCGCTAAGTGAGCCTGTAGCCAAATACGCCACCAAGGCCGAGCACACCAGCAGTTTATCCGCCAATGGATCCATCAACTTGCCAAAGTTACTCACAAGTTGGTACTTCCGGGCTACGTAGCCGTCGATTGCGTCAGTAATAGCAGCGACAGTAAAAATAAAAATCGCCAGCCACAAATTTGGTATCTCAGGCAATGGTTGCACCAGGTACACAAATAAAAATATAGGAATCAAGATGACCCTGAGCAGAGTGATTTTATTCGCCAGATTCATTAGCCACCCCTTGTAAATCGTAATCCTCGGCGCCAGTGATTTCTACTTCCACTACTTGGCCGGGTGTAAGCGTAGCTTTCGCCGAAAAACACACAACCGCGTCAACCTCATAAGCATCGCGGTATGTGCGTCCGATATATATGCCGTTTACGTTTTCGTCTACAATAACTGTCATGGTTTTGCCGATAAAGGCTTGTTGCTTATCACGGTGGATGCGCTGTTGCAAAAGCATTAGTCTGTCACGCCGGGTATGCTTTACGGATTCCTTTACCTGCCGAGGCATCGCCGCCGCAGATGTGCCTTCTTCCCTAGAGTAAGGGAATACACCCAGTCTGTCGAACTGCACTTCTTTTGCAAAATTGTACAGCCCGCGAAAATCCTCCACTGTTTCACCAGGGAAGCCTACCATCAGGGTTGTGCGTATGGCTATGCCAGGGATTTTCTCCCGCAGGGTGCTGATAATCTCTAATAGGCCTTCCCTGGAGCTTTGGCGGCCCATGCGGTGTAAAACACTTGTTTCGCTGTGCTGGATAGGCATGTCTATATATTTACAGATATTGGGCACATCGGCTATTGCCTGGATTATTTCCGGGGTTATATGCTCGGGGTAGGCGTACATTAGGCGAACCCAAGGCTGGCCAGGTAGCGCGGCAATTTCTCTCATAAGCTTGTGCAGACGGGGTTCCCCGTACAAATCCACGCCATAAAGGGCCGTGTCTTGGGCCACCAGCACAAACTCCTTTGCCGATGCCTCAAGCAGCAGCTTGCATTCTGCTAAGATATCTTCCATAGTGCGGCTTGTGTATGCCCCGCGGATAGACGGGATTGTGCAGTAGGCACAGGCATTGTTGCAGCCATCGGAAATTTTTATATGGGCTATGTGACGGTTGTGGACGTAGGGGCTTATTGCGGCGCGGTTGGCATTTGAGTCTTTTTCTGTGCTGGAAAGCCTAATGCCAAGGAGACCTGACACAATATCTACAATGGTGTCGGTATCCTTTACCCCAAGTATCACATCTGCTTCGGGTATTTCAGCTTTGGTTTCTTCCCTGTACCTCTCACTCATGCAACCGGTGACGATTAGTGCGCGGCAGGGAGCGCTTGGGTCTGATTTATATGTGGCCATTTCAAGTATCGTGTCGATGCTTTCCTGGGTTGCCTCACGGATAAACCCGCAAGTATTGACTATGATGACATCTGCCATTGCCGGGTCGGTTATAGGGATAAAACATCTTGTGCTTGCCAGTCTGCCTAGCATTACCTCGCCGTCTACGCGGTTTTTGTCGCAGCCTAAAGTCAGTAGGTATAGGGAAAATGATATATCAGTATCTGGATTGCTGCTATCAATGTCGTAGTTGTTTCCAGTAGAAACGACTATACCGATATCGTTGTTATTGGAATGGCTGGTATTGATGTTTTTCATGAGGCTCCTATCCACCCATTGCGGGCGATTCTGTAATCGTTATCGCTTTTGACCAAATCATCAAAAGCGGATTCTGTACCCTATCCATAAAGCTCCTGGTACTCTTCCCGTGTAATGGTAACCTTCCGGGGCTTAACCCCATCCTCTGGCCCAACAATCCCACGGGTCTCAAGCTCGTCCATAAGCCGTGATGCCCGGTTGTACCCAATCCTAAACTGCCGTTGCAGCATACTGGTAGATGCCTTGCCCTTGGTAAGCAAAAAGTCAACGGCGTCATGGAAAAACTCATCCACGTCCCCTTCAATATTGGCCTTACCTGGCATGGTCACTTGTTGAATCATCTCGGTTGTATATTCCACAGGGGCTTGGGCCTTAAGGAAGCTTACCAGGCTCTCCACTTCTTTATCAGAAATAAACCCACCCTGGATGCGCACGGGCTTATTGTTCCCCATTGGCAAAAACAGCATATCTCCCTTGCCAAGAAGCTTTTCTGCCCCATACATATCCAGTACGGTACGGCTGTCTGTGCCGCTGCTTACGGCAAAGGCTAGCCTGGAGGGAATATTGGCCTTAATCAACCCAGTGATAACATCCACAGATGGCCGCTGGGTTGCCACAATAAGGTGGATCCCCGCAGCCCTGGCCTTTTGTGCAAGGCGGCAGATGGATTCCTCAACCTCACCTTTGCAGGCCATCATCAGGTCGGCCAGTTCGTCTATGATTATCACAATCTGGGGCAACTCTTGCTCGTGAGCCTTGGCTTTTACAGCGTTAAAACCCTTCAAGTCACGGCAGCCGGTTTCCGCAAACATATTATAACGGCTCTCCATCTCGGCAACTGCCCAGCTTAAAGCCCCGGAGGCCTTTTTGGGGTCTGTCACGACAGGAATCAGCAGGTGAGGGATGCCATTATAGACGCTTAGCTCCACCACTTTTGGGTCAATCATCAAAAGCTTAACCTCGTCGGGCCGGGCTTTATACAGTAGGCTTGCGATTAGGGTATTGATACAGACGCTCTTACCGCTGCCGGTTGCCCCGGCAATCAGTAAGTGGGGCATACGGGCGATATCTGTGACCACAGGTTCCCCGGCAATGTCCTTGCCCACGGCAAAGGCCAGTTTTGATTGGAAGCTGCCAAACCCTTCTTCCTGAATGATTTCACGTAGGAATACGGGCTGAGGCTCTTTGTTGGGGATTTCTATACCCACGGCGGATTTGCCGGGGATTGGGGCTTCTATCCTTATGCCCTGGGCGGCTAAGCTTAGGGCAAGGTCGTTGGATAAGTTGGCAATTGACGAAACCTTAACACCTGGGCCTGGGGCTAGGTCATATCTTGTAACTGTGGGGCCTACGCTTACTTCCACGACTTTGGCCTCTATACGGAAACTGCGCAAGGTCTCTTCAAGGATGCGGGAATTTTCCAGTATCTGTGTCCGAGACTCCGCCATGGATTTGTGAACCGGTGGCTCGTTAAGCAGACTTATCGGCGGAAGCTTAAAATCCGCATAACTTGGGAGCGCTGCCGCTGTATAGGAAATATTCTGCTCTGCCTGAGGTTGGCGGGAGCGGATAATCGGGTCCGGGCTTTGTGCTGCGGGCTTTGATGGGAAGGATACTATTTTTTGCTCTTTTGGCTCTTCCTGTTTTATTGGAGGGTGGGGTTTGTGTTCCTCATCATGAGTTGTTGCGCGACGGGGCGTGTATTCCTTTTGGGTTTCATATTCATGGGGGTTGTACTCATCGGTGACGTCTTCTTCTATCAGACCCTTAACAATTGGGGCATCTGAATAATAACTTTCGTCCCCTTGTGTTTCATACTCCTGTGTATCTTGCTCATCTGAGTCGGGGAACAACGCAGCGGGCTGCCTATCCACACTGCGCCGTGCAAAAAGCGGGCTTGTCCCTGTTTTGGGTGGCGGCAACTCGCTTCTTATTTCCAGCTCCTCATGAACCAGTCTTACCTGGGGCAGCTCATATACATCGTCAATATAATCGTGGTGCACATCAATAAGCTCGGCCTTTTTCCCGGCTGGCTTTCTCCATACAGGTGGGGGGATGCCGTCATCTTCGTATTCGTCGTCATAATCTTCTTCGTACTCATCATACTCGTCATCATCATCTGGTAGGCGGGTATAGTGATCTTTAGCCCGGTTGGCGGCAGTGCCTACAGCGTTGGCGCCTCTTGTGACCAGGTAAACAAAGGACCAACCTGTAAGTTTAATAGTAATTACTAAAGTACCTGCAAGAAGCGCTACAATAGATCCTAGACTGCCAAGAAGAGTAACAAGGGCTTCTCCAACAATGCCGCCAAAAAATCCCCCAGAAAGAGGGGCCCCCTCTAAGAAAACTTCACGCAGGCGCGCAAAAAAGCCCAGATCGTAAAAATCTGGGGCATTTATAATATGTAGCAGGGATAATACCAACCAAAAAAGGGAAATAATCCAACCATACGGAAGCCTTAATTGACGGTAAGCCAATGCGGCAATTGCCACAGCAATAACAGCAATAGGCAAAACATAGGCTCCAAAGCCAAAAAGCCCAAAGAAAAGAGTAAAGAAAAAACTCCCCACAAAACCGATTGTATTTGGCACAAAAACGCTTAACACAAGCAAGATGCCGACAGCAACCATAATAAGGCACTTAATCTCTCTGCTGAGGGCCTTTGGGGCGGGGCGTGCATCTATCTTTGCAGGCCTGCGACGCCCAGGTTTACGGGGCTTTGACTTAGCAGAATCAGCGCGACTTGACTTAGTGGGCATAGGGCAAAACACCTTTTCTAAGAATGGTTCTAAGATTTTGACAAAAGTATAGCATCAATAAGGAAACATGACAAATCTGATGTGTATGCCAGTTTGCACAATATATAAAATTCTTATTGTGACTGCCACGTTTCGACATTAACGCATAGAATTATAAAAACAAAGCTAGGAGGAGAAAAGATGGATAGAAGACTTGAAAAAGATCGTCTTGACGAGATTATCGGCAAGAACATTCGCCTAGAGAGGGAGTCACGCAGACTATCTCGGGACGAGCTGGCAGAGATGATGGAACTCACAAGCTCGCACATGGGGCTTATTGAAAGGGGAGAGCGCGGAGCTACCGCTGTAACTCTTTCAAAGTTGTCAAAGGCCTTTGATATCCCTATAGACCATTTGTTCGCCAGCCCTAGGGCAAGCGGAATGTCTGTAAGGGAAGAAGAAAATGACGGATCAAAAGCAAACCGCAAAAAGGTACAAAGTTTAATCACATGCCTAGACGACATTGAACTGGAATTCATCATCCACTCAATCAAAGGTGTTATCGCCATGAACCACAACCAAAGCATAAGAGACTAGTTGTCTAATGTAGCAAGGGGTTGCCTAATAAGGTGGCCCCTTTTTTACTGTCCATGGGCCTGGGCGGCCCTAGGTTATCCATGCTGTCCCGTTACAACAAGGGTTTTGTAACGGATATCCACGCTGCCTTCAAGGACGATTGGATATTCGCAGGCAGTAGTGACTGTGATATGCATGTGCCGCCCACCAATGGGCTCTATCCTAACCATGGCTATACCGGAGGCGAATTCGTTGTTTGCGCCGAACATGAGGCGGCGGAAGCTGGCGTCGGTGGAACCTGCATTGGCGTTAAATGTGAACTCATACTCATGATATCTTCCCTCGGGGTTAATCTGTGTCAGCCCTATCCTCTGCAGGGTATAATCATGACCGACTTGCAGGTTGATAGAGCGGGCCATTTGTATGTTCATCACTAAGCCGTCCATAGAGCTGCGTGCATTTTCCAATGCATTTTGCCGGGCAAGAAGAGCCTCGGCTCTGCTTGTGGTATGTTGCCAAATCAGTAGTACACTTAGTGATAAAATCATCCATATAGCCAAAGCTATCGTGACCTCCATCAGGGAAAAACCTGAGGAGGTTTTCTTATAGACTTTACTGTCCATGAGTGGATTTTGGATGTGGTTTCGTAGATTTGTGCCACTTCTTCTCATCCATCCCCCTCCAAAACCTGCAGCGCTCCCTCCACAGTTATATGCCCAAGCTGCACATTTCTTGCGGCGTTTTCTTTCAATCCTTTTTTCTTACGCAATTGTTGGGCCAGCCCTGCCGGGTCTTTGCTCATTTGTTGCCGGAGCTGATCATTCATGACAATATATTCATACACCGCCAGCCGCCCTTTGTAGCCGGTATCGTTGCATCGGCTGCACCCAGTGCCGGCATAAACCTGGGTATCTGGCGGAAGGCCTAATATCTTTGCATTCCCTTTAGAAAGCTTGGTAGGCCCTTTGCAATCTGGGCATATGCGCCTTACCAGCCTCTGGGCGATAATCCCATTGATTGCAGCCGCAGCAAGATAGGATTCAATCCCCATATCCGAAAGCCTTTCGATTACACCGGCGGCATCGTTGGTATGCAGGGTGCTAAGCACTACATGGCCTGTTATGGCTGCTTGTACTGCAATCCGGGCTGTTTCTTGGTCTCTTATTTCTCCAATCATGATAACATCAGGATCCTGGCGTAGTATGTGGCGTAATGCGCTAGCAAAATCCAGCCCGGCCATTCGCTCTACTTTTACGTGGTTTACACCCATTAGCGGGTTCTCTACCGGGTCTTCTACTGTGGTTATATTGCGTCCTTCGTGGTTCAGCTCTTCCAGGAAGCTGGTCATGGTTGTTGACTTGCCGCTTCCCGTGGGGCCTGTCATAAAAATGGCCCCATGTGGCATATGAAATAGCCTGGTCAGCTTTTCTAAATCTTCTGGGAAAAATCCCAGCTCTTCTTTCTTTAGCCTGGCTGCATGTCCGTATAATAATCGTATTGCGGCTTTCTCCCCCAGATGCGTAGGCATGGTGCTTAAACGAAACTCCACCCGCTCCCCATGAACATACATAGTAAAATGCCCATCCTGAGGCCTGCGCTTTTCTGTTATGTCCAAGTCCCCCATGATTTTTAGCCGGGATATAACATTGGGCAGCAGGCTTAAATCCACCAGCCCAAAGGTAATAAGTTCACCGTCCACACGATAGCGGGCCTTTAGGTATGAGCCAAAAGGCTCTATGTGTATGTCACTGGCACGGTTAATAATCCCAGACTCGATTAAGGAATCTATCAGTCTAACCGCCGGTGCAGCAGACAACTGCGCAAGCAATGCGGCATCTGAAGCATAAGACCGCTGCCGCAATTTTTCTTCCACTAGAAACTGGGATGCAATTGTATGAATAGCCTCCTCGCCGTACAGTTGATCCAGATGACGCCTAATATCTACCCCGCGGCCTAGCATGGGTGCAATAAACAGGCCAGTTATGTCAGTCAAATCCTTTATTGTGGCGTAGCAAAGAGGATCTTCCATTGCCACCCACAGGTGACTGCCATCCTGACGGATGGGTAAGACAGTGTACTTGGCTGCATAATCGTGGGTTATTAGTTGGGTGGGTGGGTTTGTTAGAGTTGCAAGGTCTATTGTTTCTATGCCTAGCTCGTGTAGAAATGCTGACACGGTTTCGAAGCTTAGGATATGTTCATTCAGGGCTGCTGATATAAACCCAGCATCTGCGTTGACGCGTTCTTCCAGACGGGTGTATTGGTCTATGCTTAACTGTGTAGAAGTACGCAATTTCGCAAGTAGCATGTAATCCTTCATTAACGTCTCCCGTTGATTACATATACCTGCTCGCTGGGTGGAAGACTTGCATAGGCGCTGTGCACGCTGTAGGGGCTGGCTTGGATGTTTACTACAACGCCCCGTTCGAGGCTACTTTCCCATGTTGCGTATTCTGTTTGTATATCGGCATACCGGGCCCTTAAAAAGCCGGAGTCTGCAAGATTATCAATTATAGCTTCCATGCTTGTGCCTTCTGGTGCGCTTCCCCTTTCTGCCCGGTATAGCTCTATTGCATTTTGGATTACCCTAGCAGATTGTATATCGCTGCGAAGTCGCGCCCTATCCGTTGTGGCAAAGAAATTGGGGATTAGTATGGCGGCTATTATTGCAAGGATTGCCAACGCGATTAGCAGTTCTAGTAGGGTGAAGCCACTGTTGTTCTTTGTGGTGTCTGGTCTTTTCTTTCGCATACTGTTCTCCTTTTCGTCTTCCTGTCTGGTGTGCCGGAAATTATGCATGTGTTACGTTCCCGGTTTTGGCAATAATTTTGTGCAAAGCCGCCTATAAAATCGTAGCCAGCTCAAAAGTAGGCAGGACAACCGCCAACATAATAATCCCGAGCCCGACCCCAAGTACCAATGTGATTATCGGCTCGATCAATTTATTTAGCCGCTTAATAGCCCGCTTATATGCTTGTGCATAGTAATCCTTGCATTTTTCAATAGTTTGGGACATTCGCCCGGTTTCTTCTCCAACTCGTGCAAGGCCAACCAGCAATGGATCAATATAATGCACATCTTCAAGCGCCACCCAAAAAGGCTTGCCCATTTTAAGCTGAGCCGCTATTTTACTAAGGTCATGGCGTACACGGATGTTTTCCATCACATCTTCTGTAAGAGGTAGTGCTGAAGACACAGAAAGCCCGGCCGAAAGCAGCAAGTGTAAAGCCTGAGTGAGCTTGAAATTCACACCCTGCCGTGCCAGTGGGATACAAAGTGCCATCTTGGCAACAAACCCTTGCCCGGCCTTGCTTCGAAGCAAGGCAATAATCAGCATAATGACAACAAAAAAACCGCCAGTCACAAAGTGGGCATAAGCGGTCAAGAAAGCTGAAACATGCAGCAAACCACGGGTAATTGCAGGCAAAGGTACACCGGTTGCATCAAAGATGCGGCTATAACCCGGCAGCACAAGGGTCACCGCCAACACAATAACCCCAAGCATCATGATAGTCACGGCAATGGGGTACACAAGGGCAGCGGTTAGCTCGTCCTTAGTTTGGGCCTGGTCGTCATAAAAATCTGCAAGCTGCTCCATAACCTGTGGCAGCTTTGCAGTGGTTTCTCCTATATGTACAAAGCCGCAAAAAAATGCAGGGAAAGCCCCAGTGGCCTTTATTGCAGAAGAAAAGCTTTCCCCTTGCTGTACCCTGGCATTTAGCTTTGGCATAAGCTTGCGGAGGCCTCGCCCGGATATTTGCTCTGTTATAATAGAAAGGGCAGTCTTGATAGGAACCCCAGACCCAAGTAAAAACGACAGCTTACGGCTAAAAACTGATATTTCGCGAAGAGGGGTTTGGGCAGTATGGCCGATTTTAAACAATGTGGTAATATCTCTATGCCATAAAGAGACAGGCTTGGCATCGAAGGCGTCATTGGGTTTTGTGGAAATAGGGTCAATAGGCATATGGAACCTTCTGTCCGTTGAGATTGGCGCAGTTATCCGTGCGTGAATTTGAAATCGGAAACAATATGCTTAATTCTACATTTTTCGGCAAATTTAGGGAAGAGGCTTAATGAATTTATTTATCATGTCAATGTGTCATGCACGGCATTTTGGTGTGAAACATCCGCTGTATGCATGTATAATAAGGCGTATAAACAACAAAACAACATGGAGGAAATAAAGTGGCAAAGCAAAAAAAGAAAAAGGGCTACACAAGTCCCTCTAGTAATAAACGTACAAAACCCATGCAAGCCAGTACCAGAAAACCGATTAATAAATTTTGGTTATGGGTAGGTATTGCTGCTTTATCTGTAGGGATTATTGCATTTGCGTCAATTACATTGCTGATTGCCCGTAACACTAGAGTTGTAGCCCGTGATTTTACGGTTGCGACGGTAAACGGTATGGAGATTACCTCAAGAGATGTGAGTTTCGAGATAAGCCGGGCGGTAGAGATGCATATGCGGGAATATATAGAAATGTTTCCTGAAGCATGGGAGTTTGACTACGAGAAAGAGTTTAGAGACGGATTGACTTTTGGCCGTGTTGTGCTGGAAGAAGCGGTAAGGATTGTGGCAGAGACAAAACTATTTGTTGATTATGCCCGGCAGTTAGGCATTACACTGGCTGTGGACGAAATGCAAATGATAGGCGCCCATATAGAAGAACTGATGCTGCAGCATGGCGGACGAGAGGCATTTTATCAGGAGCTTAGAGATGATGGCATATGGGATACAGTTCATTTGGCAGATATTTTAGGCAATATGACAATAGTCGACAATTTGTTTTTTGAGCTGATGACAAATCCTGATGAGTTTGCTAGGTTTGAAGCATACATGCCAGAAGCGATAGAATGTGATGCTGAAAGCAGGGCCGAAGCCATTTTAGCAAGGGTACATGCAGGTGAGGACTTTGACATGCTTATGTGGTTTTATGGCGAAGACCATGGCATGGAGATATACCCAGATGGGTACACATTTATAAGAGGCGACATGGTTATAGAGTTTGAAGAAGCTGCCCTTGCACTTGAGGTAGGGCAGATAAGCGGCCTTGTGTCTTCGGGTGTTGGATACCACATTATCATGCGGGCAGAGCCTGACCCTGAAAACGTCATGCAAGACTCTATGTTTTTGTGGGGAGATGGGACTGACGAGTTAATTGGGGCAAAGCATATATTAATCGCTTTTTCGGGAAACACCCTTGAAGATAGGATGATAGAAGCCATACTTATAGGATTTGAGATAATGCGGGACAATTCCGAAATAATTTTATTGCCGGCCCTTGATAATGTGCCCTTGGATGATTTTAGGTAGTAAGGAGACGATTATGCTTCAAAGAGATATTTTTATGGCCTTTTTCAGAAGCGGGTTATTATGCTTTGGCGGCGGGCCTGCATCAAT
>Ga0123355_10001645_pt1 | contig 31144 bp, 29 predicted proteins | sample TergutEmb28metaG_3_FD_89872 | JGI IMG/M metagenome (GOLD analysis project Ga0123355, IMG submission 89872) | Embiratermes neotenicus P1 segment gut microbial communities from Petit-Saut dam, French Guiana - Emb289 P1 | ecosystem: Host-associated > Arthropoda: Insects > Digestive system > Gut ... | reverse complement strand
GCGCCAACGCCTGGGAGTTCGTTAAGGATCTGCCAAAAGGTCTCGAAACCCTAGTCGGCGAGCGTGGCATCAAGCTCTCAGGTGGTCAACGTCAACGTATTGCTATAGCTCGCGCCATCCTGAAAGATGCGCCCATCCTCGTTCTAGATGAAGCCACTTCCGCTCTAGACAGCGAGTCCGAAGGCCTAATTCAGGACGCCTTACAGAAGCTCATGAAAGGCCGTACTTCAGTCGTCATCGCCCATCGTCTCTCCACTGTCGCCAGCCTCGACCGCATCGTCGTCCTTTCTCATGGCAAGATTGTCGAGAGCGGATCGCATAAAGACCTACTCAGCAAGGGCGGCGCCTATGCCAAGCTTTGGGCTCGTCAGACTCGTAGTTATGAGGTAGCAGAAGGAGAAAGCTATGAGTAAACAGGGCGACGAGACTGGCCCTAGAGTTGTTCTAGGAATATGGCTACCCAAAGGGCTAGCCTGGCTCATTCTCCCTGCCATTTTCTATATCTCAGCTCTTGCCTATGAGTTTGTACTCAAAGGCTTCCTCGGTTCTTGGAGCGCCCGCTCTATTTTCATGGTCATCATCTTCTCTCTCGTCTGGGCATTTATCGGTCTCATCATCAGTCTACTTCCGCGTCTGGTCGCTCGTGTTACTTCTTCAATTCTCTCTCTCGCTCTTGCTTTCGTCTTCGTCGTTCAATTTGTCATGATCCAGATTCGCCACATTCCAGCTAGTCTTGCGCAGGCTAATATGCTACACGAGACAGTCAACGTCCTAGACACTTTCTGGAACGAAGTCGGACGTAGTTGGCTACTTGTCCTCGTTTATGCCCTAATCTCTGTCGCCACTATTTTTGCTATTTGGTTCTTTAAGTTTGGGCGCTTAAAGCTCCGCAGTCTCTGGCGCTCCCTCATCTTGGTCGTTGGTATTGGCGTCGTCTTAGCGGGCTTCCTTGGTATCTCACTTCGCGCCTTCGGCACCCGTTTTGGTAGCCCGCATTATCTATATTGGCGCAGTACTGATATGCGCGCCCAAGTCCGCGAGCTCGGTCTGATCGCCACCGAGACCATCGACATTCGCCACACACTTTTCGGTTTCGAACCCACCCTCACCGCCATGGCTGACCCAATGCGTCGCCAAACTCCAATAGGTAGCGAATTCGTCCCGCAGATCCTCTTCGATCTTGAAGCCGAAGCTCGCAATATGTCCGACCAACACGCTCAAATCGCCAGCGCCCTTGCTGGCGCCTCGCCGTCCTATACCAACGAATTCACTGGTATCTTTGCCGACAAGAATCTGATCTTCATCATGGCCGAAAGCTTTAGTCCTATTGGAGTTCACCCTGAGCTCACGCCTACTCTATACCAAATGATGAACTCTGGCTTCATCTTTGATAACTTCTACTCGCCTCATGTCCTCTCGACTATTGGTGGCGAATTCTCCGCTCTTACTGGGCTTCTCCCGACTCAGTCCATCCTCCGCAACTGGCGCGACAATACACCGCAGTTCCCGCTCGCTATCGGCCATCAGCTTTCCCGTATCGGACACAATGCAGGCAATGCCTTCTCGCTCACCGAAGAAATATTCAACGACCGCCATCGCACCCGCGACACAGTCGGTCTCACTAATCATCTCGCCTGCGGCTCTGGTATGGAGTACTATATCGGCGAAGAGCAATGCTCGCAGTGGATCCAGTCTGATATTCAGCTGGTCGACACTATCTTGCCCTACATCCACGACAAAGCTCTCGCCCGCGACGACAACGGCAATCGTATTCCGTTCGCTGCCTATCTTCTCACTATGGCTGGTCATGGCGAGTTCGACGGCTGGAATCATGTCACGACACTCTATCGTCGCTATGTAGCAACGCTCCCACACTCGCTCGACGCTCGCGTATATCAAGCTGCGCAAATGGATCTCGATCGCGCTGTCGGGCGCCTCATCGCTTCATTACGTTCCATCAACGAACTCGACAATACCGTCATTGTCATTGTTAGCGACCATTATCCATATATGTTGTCTATCGATCAGATCAACGAGCTTTCTAGCTTCGAGCGCGATCCGATCATCGACGTCAACCAGAGCCCGCTCATTGTTTGGAACTCTAAAATGGTCGAGGGTCGTTTTGAGATCGGTAATTGGCAAGATCGTCGCACTCTTGATTCAGCCATTCATACTAAGCGTGTCGGTGCTATGGTTGATATACTTCCGACTCTATTAAACCTGTGGGGTGTTCCGTTTGATAGTCGTCTCATGATGGGCCGCGATTTGCTTTGCCCAGTCTCTTCTGGGCTTGCCATCTTCGCCGACCGTTCTTGGGTTACTGACTATGGCCGCTTCTATGCTTCAACTGGGCAATTCACCCGTCGTCATGTCAGCGGCGAAGACGTCGAGCTGTCAGATAGTTATGTTGACATCATAAATCAATTCATTTCCAGTCGGTTTAATCTGTCAGAAAGTATCGTTCAGCACAACTTCTATTCTGCCCTAGACTTTGATCAGATAGATAGGGTAAGGCGATAGTGGCGAAGTACATATTTATAGTTGGCGGTGTCCTGTCTGGTGTCGGTAAAGGTATCACGGCTGCCAGCATTGGTGCCGTCCTCCAAGCCAAGAAACTCAAAGTCTCAATCATGAAATGCGACCCTATGCTAAATTGCGATGCCGGCACGCTTTGCCCTGCCGAACATGGCGAGGTATTCATTACTCATGATGGCCGCGAGTCTGATCTCGATCTCGGACACTACGAGCGCTTCCTTGACATCGAGACTAACCGTTTCTCAACCATACTTTCTGGCGGCTTGCTTAGTGAGTTAATTACCGCTGAACGCAATGGTAGATGCGGCGGCCGCACCGTCCAGCTCGTCCCGCATTTCACAAATCTTATCCAGGATAAGATCGAGCAATCGCAAAAGAGCAGCAACTCCGATGTCCATATAGTCGAGATTGGTGGCACGGTTGGCGATATCGAGAGCTTGCCATATATTGAGGCGATTCGTGAATTCGCCCGTCGCGTCGGTCGCGAGAACTGCCTATATGTCAGCGTACTTTGGGTGCCATGGATTAATACGAGCAAAGAACTGAAATCGAAGCCCGCACAAAATGCCCTTCGTGATCTCCGCGGCTTTGGTATCGTACCCGATCTAGTTTGCGCTCGTACCGAACGCCCTGCTCCGCGCGAAATCCTCAACAAGATTGCCGCCTTTGCTAGCATAGACGATGAAGCGGTTATCAATCTGCCCGATGTTTCTAGTGTCTACGAAGTCCCTCTCAATCTCACCCGTGCTGGTGCTCTCGATATCCTCGATCGTTTCGCTGGCGGCGGCAAAGCTGACCTCCGCGCATGGGAGACCCTAACCAGCCAGCTCACCGAGAAGTATGAGCGCACTGTCCGAGTCGGCATCATCAGTAAGTACGATAATCGTGACATCGCCCTAAGCGCTATTGAAGCTCTTAAGACTGCGGCTCTAAGCTGCCAATCTAATCTCGAAGTCACCTGGTTCGATGCTAGGTCGTCTCAAGAATCCGACTGGAGCCAAGTCGATGGGCTGTTCCTCCAGGGTGCGACTGACGCCATCGAGCTTGCCCTAGCCCAGGATAAACCGTACCTCAGTGTCGGCAACCCTCTTGCTAGCGACATTCAAACTGGCGACAACACCATCAAGCTCGAAAAAAACAGCTTCTTAGCCGATATTTATTCTGCCGACGAAGTCATCGAGCGTGCCCGCAGTTCTCGTTGTGCCGAGATGAGTATCTTAGAGGACCCGCGTTTTGCAGTCTCTGGCAGGAGCGAGGATAGCGCGATGTTTATCGAAGCGAAAGACAAGAAGTTTATTATCATCACTGCCACCAACCCCGAGCTGCGTTCCCGTCCAATGCGCCCCCACCCACTTTATATAGAATTTATAAGGAGTATGTTATGATGCGAATAGTTCTACCCGAAGGCGACGACCCACGAATCCGTGAGGCCGCCGAGTTCTTGCGAGTTCAGGGTCTCGCTGATCCTATATTGCTAACTGGTGTCGACGATCTACGCGAAGCTTGCCAGATCGTGCGTGACCACGAAGCTGATGCCGTGATCGCTGGCATTGATCTACCGACCCGCGATATAGTCCAGGTTGTCCACGACACCATTGGCGCCAAAGACCAAGTTTATTCATCCTGCTTCCTGCTTGAGCGTGACGGTCGTGACGGCCGACCCGAGAGGCTAATCCTCGCCGACGCGGGTGTCAACAAAAACCCTACTGCTGATGAGCTTTATCATATCCTTGAGCAGACCTATATTACTGCCGAGACTTTACTAAACCAACAGCCCCGTGTCGCCCTCCTCTCCTACTCAACGCACGGCAGCGGCTTCGACAACGAAGCGCCTGACGCTGATATCCTCAAATTGCGCGAAGTCCTCGAGCGTTCTCGTCGCGAACATCCACTCTGGATTATCGATGGCGAGCTTCAGCTCGACGCCGCCATTTCTGACGAAATATCATTCAAAAAAGCACCACGCTCGACTCTCGCTGGTAACGCCAATGTGTTCATAGTGCCAAACCTTGCAGCTGGCAATGTTTTATTTATGGCACTCAAGCATTTCGCTGGATTCCGCGCCTATGGCCCTCTACTCCAGGGCTTCAACGCCCCATGCTCTGACCTTTCCCGCGGCGCCACCACCGCCGACATTATCGGCACCGCCGTATGCATCACTAAGCTCTTCAATAAATAAGTAGTTAGTCGCTTATAGTGAATCGCGTCCGACCCACAGCATGCCCGCCGCCGTAATGAACGACGTATCTAGTTCAAGAGCTGAACGATTCTTAATGCCAGGTAGCGCGTCAAATTCCAAGATATGCACCGACGGATGCTTCGCGAGCGCCAGTCCATCACCAAACGCTTCATCATCTAGTGTCGCTTTGATTGCTGGTAGGCTTGCGCCACCACCAGACAGCAATATTTTTGACGGTAAGTGGTCTAGCCCACTAAAGGTCTCGAGTAATAACTCTACGCCCGAACGCCAGACGATCAAATTATCTTGCACAACGTCTTCAACTTTATCGATATCTTCGCCAGCGTCACTCACCTTTAGCGCTTCAGCGTCTTCCAGTGACAAGTCTAGCTTTCTCGCAATCTCCCGCGTGAAACTTCGTCCACCCACTGCGAACGACTTCGTGCCTTCAACCCCGCCTTCATTAACTACCGCTAGGTCTGTCGTACCGCCGCCAATATCTAGCAGCATTGCAGTTAGGTTGCCACTCTCGTCATCACCAATCGCTGCTCGATACACCGCAAACGGTTCAGTCGCGATACTGATCAGCTCCAACTCTAGCTCATGCGCAATCTTTTCTACCGCGCCGATATGCACCAGTGGCGCAAAGGCTGTATAGATCTGTACCGCTACTTCTGAGCCCTGGAAGTCAATCGGCGAGTTCACTTTATAGCCATCAATCTCAACCGACACCAGCGCCGAGTTGATCAACCTCAACTTCATCGTCGTACCAGTGTCAGTTGCCGCTTCTCTTTGTGCTCGTTGCAGGGCTCGTAGCTCCACAGCTCGCACAATCTTTGCCATTTCTGCCTCGGTAATCCGCGCATCAGCATCTGGTCGCTTGTATATAACGCGTCGAGTTTCGCCACGCACTAGCTCACCCGCAATCCCGACCACTGTCTTTATCGCGCGCTCGCCAGTCTGTCGTTCAATCTCTAGTACGGCTTTCTCCACCGCCGAGATCACACCTCGAATATCTGCCACGGCACCATTATGCATATTACCAGCCGCTTGCTTGACCTTTGCTGCCGCAATAATTTCCATCTTCTGACCATCAGTCGCCGAAAGTGCCTTTATATATTCTGTACCAATATCCAACGCTAGCACTAGTTCACCATGCTTCATCTTGTTCGCGACCTTCGCCGCCTTCTGACCCACCGCTTGCTTAAATTTATCTCGCAGTCCCATAATACAACTATTATAGCATAAGCACTATATTACCCGAAATCTAACGTATAGATGTCAGAATCATTAACGCCTCTTTCTGCCTCGTCTCTATCTCTATACCATAAGCCGAAGCTTGCCACGCGCCTAGATGTCCACCATCTATCCATTGGCTGCGCCACAAGTCCACTCGTCTGATCTGGTTGTTTGCGCTTCGTAAGTCTTCTTCCGTCAAGCTTGACACCATCATATTGCCGCCCATTGGCCAACCATCAGTTCGCTCGACAAGCAGGATACTTAGACCATTCCGAGTCTGACCTAAACGCTGCACACCTACACGGTCGTATTTGCCGTACTCTATCTCGTGAGAATCCATCACCTGATCTCTTTCAAACTCAATACTGAATTCCACTCGCGGACCCATGGCCGCATCGTGCTCAAGTGATATTTGTGCCGAGAATGCTAGCACTCCGCGGCTTTGGTTATGACGGACCGTATAGCGCGCGGAGCTCACGCCAAAAGCCGACCCATTGATCATACTAGTATTCGGCAGATCCATACTGATGTGATTTGGCGCGGTGAATGTGCGGAAGCACGTCCCATCTACTAAGTGTACTGGCATATTCCAGCCCCATTCCGCTGGCCTGTTCTTTTCAGTTCTGTCACGACCTCGCGTCAACCAGCTAGTATCCAAGTTTACCCATCGCGACACGCTAACCAGCACGATTACCGTACCAGCTACCGACAATAAGATCGCTGGCCAGACTGGCGCACACGGTTTGCACGGTGGGCAATGGTCTAGGCTTTTGCTTGCTGACTTAGTAGACTTCGTTGTTTTCTTGACATCTTTACTCATATGCTTATTATAGCATAAGCACGATGAAAAACGAGATAATTTATCCTAACGCAATACAGACCTGATAGTTGACAGTATCCGCACCGTCTCCGCTACATCCGCATCGCTAGTTGTGGTCCGTATATGGTTAGACCTCAGTGACCAGACTGTGTCGCTACCTTCGCTCTCAATGAACTGACTCCTCCATAAGTCGACACGTCTCACCTCAAAGTTTGCCGCCTGTAGTTCCGCAAGCGTTAGGTTCGAGACCATGATGTAGCTGAATGCTTGCCACCAACCTAAGCCATCATACAGCTCAGCAATGGTCAGAATACTTTGCCCGCCTCGTGTCTGACCTAAGCGCCGCACGGTTACTGTATCGTAGGTCGCATGTTCTGGCGCCCAGTCAAAGTTGGTGCTATAATCCAGTTCAAACGACAGTGACGGTCGATCTGTGCAGCATTGCGGGTCATTGAGCGAAGCGTCTCCACGGTATCGTATATGCACCAGGTAATTCCTCACCTCCCAGTCACGCCGATTTTCCATTTCCGACACGTTAAATCTCGAACTAACCTCATAGGCCTGCCTGCCTGCGCTATTTCGCGGCAAATCCATCCTTAGCCCATTTGGCGTGACTAGAGTGTACACATTGCCATTCGGCAATATCTGCGATTGCACGTCAGCACCAACCCAGCCGCGCTCGCCGACCTGCTCGTCTTCTTCACGTTCCTCTGTTTGATCTCGATCGCGGCGCACCCAATCCAGGTTTAAGTTCGACCAGCTCACAACACTAACAATCAAGATAGCTGTACCTGCTATCGATAGCGCAACCGCTGGCCAGACTGGCGCGCATGGTTTGCATGGCGGACACTCCATTACCGACTCTTGCTTTTTGCTAGACTTCTTCGCCATTTCACACCCCTCATTAGTTGTCTATATTATACCATAACCATCTTTAGCCAGGCAGTAAGAGTCGTCCCTATAAAGATTATGCAAAATATGATATATTTTACTGTAATGAGTAAGCATAAAATCAGCAAACTAACTATATTAACAATCGCTATCATCGCTATCTTGTCCGCCGTTCGCATATACTCCGCCACTACCATCCCAGAGTTCAATTACGACGAAAACCGCCGCGCCGAAACCGTCCAAGAGTTCCTAGATCACGGCAGTTCGCATCGCGATACTTTTGGTATTGGTGTAGTTCCAATCTTCGTCCGTACTGACGCTGGGTTCTCCTCTCTGCCGTTCTTGGCGCCAGCCACTGTCTGGGGGTTCTTCTTTGGCACTTCCGTCACCTCGCTCCGCGTCCTTATCGCTATTATTGTCACCCTCGCCCTCATTCTCCTCGCCCATGCCATCTCCCTCTGGTATAAAAGCTCGCGCAAGGTCTTCCTTCTAGCGAGTGTCATCGCCCTCACTTTACCTTGGCTCTTCCTTCAGGGTATTCTATTTTGGGATACATCGCTTGCTCCAGTCGCTTTCATTATCGCCTTCTATGCCTTCACTAAACTCAAGTTCTCGACCAAGCCCAAACTCTGCCACCAGCTACTACTCTCGCTCTCACTCATTGCCGCCGTCTATCTCTATCTACCTTCCGCCATCCCCGCCTTTATTCTCTTCCTTGTCGCCTTCGCCTATCTCTGGCGCAAGGAGATCCTAAGCCTCAAACAGCTCGCTATAATCTTCATAGTCTCTGCTGTTGCTATCTTGCCGTTCATCATTTTCTTCCTCACTTTTCCAGATGGCAATACTCGCACCCAGGAACTCAGCATCTTCTACGATGTCGGTATCGCTGAGGGTGTCCGTCGCTTCTTCATGAACGTCGCTCGCCTCACCAGCCCACTGTTCCTCTTTGCGACTGGCGATGGCAGCCGTGCTCATTCCATTGGCATGATGGGCATGCTCGGACCGTTCGCCATCATCCCTATTATAGGAGCTATTTATTACCACCACGCTCTCACAAAGAACGAAAAGCTACTGTTTGCCATTGCTATCTTCGGCATCGCTTTCGGCATTATTACGTCTGCTCTTACTCACCCAGACGCCCAGCCTCACTCTCTACGCGCTAATGCCGCCGCCCCGTTCTTTATCATCTTGATGGCTCTTGGCACCCAGAAGCTACTCGCTAAGCACCCAAAATTAACTATCCCAATCTATGTCGCTCTCGCTGTCTCCGCCATCGCCTACTACATCGCTTTCTTTTACGTCTACCTCGACACGGGGCGTCATTGGTTTACTAGCTAACACTACTTAGGCTAAGTCAATCCGAACTAGTAGCGCGCCAGAGTGTTATGATATAATATTTGATATGGAAGAGAGTGTTTTTACTAAGATCATCAAGGGTGAGATCCCTGCGTACAAAGTTTACGAAGACGACAAGGTGATTGCCTTCCTTGACAACGCGCCACTCAATCGCGGCCACACTCTACTTGTGCCCAAGCTCCAAGAAGACTACATTTTTGACTTAGACGACGACACTTACAGTTATCTCTGGGCCACTGCCAGGAAGCTAGCCAAGCCACTCCGCCAAGCCACAGGCGCTAAGCGTGTCGGTGTCATCGTTGAGGGCTTCCTCGTCCCACATACGCACATTCATCTCGTACCTATCGACAACGATCAGCAGCTCAAGCACGGTTCGCGCAACCACGACGTAGCCGATGAAGAGTTCATCGAAGTTTCTAGCCAGATCAAACAAGCCATTAAAGGAGGATAAATGAAAGATTTTCTAACCAAAGCCAAAGATTTCTTCCGACGCCATTGGGGGCTCTGGATTGTCCTGGCTGCCGCCCTTGTCATATCTCTGCCTTTCATGCACCCCGAGGCAATGACTGGCCACGATGCGCCATTTCATATGTTCCGCTACCAGGGTATCATCAACGCTTGGCGTGATGGTCAGCTCGTGCCACAACTCGACCCAGTCGCCTTTGGTGGTTTCGGCTATGCGCCTAGTCTTTTTTACGGCCCTCTCACTGGCTGGCTAGTCATCTTCTTTAGTTGGATTGCTGGTGGCTATGTTGGTGTTGGCGTCAATATGTTAATGATCCTCTCTGTTTTCGGCGCCGCTCTCGCCTGCTACAAGCTTATCCGTGAAGTCACTGGCAAGACCACTCCTGCCGTATTAGCCGCTGTCGCCTATGCTGCCGCCCCCTATCATCTACTCGACTACTTCATTCGTCGCGCCGATGGTGAGATCTTACCCTTTATTTTTGCCCCACTTGTATTCTTAGGTATCTGGCGAATCATTCAGAAAAGCGACAAAAACGCCATTCTGCCGATCGTCATTGGTGGTGCTGGCATGGTCCTCTCACATAATCTTTCAGCCCTGCTCTTTGCTCTGCTCGCTACTATTTTCATCCTCATGAACTGGCGCCCGCTCTTCGCTAATAGCAACTGGAAGCTCAGCCTACCGAAGTTCGCTATCTCGGGCGTTCTCATGTTAATGATTGCCTCTGTCTTTATCTTACCAATGCTCGAAGCCCGCAGTGCTACTCTATATAATATCTTCAACCCAGTCTTTGCCGAGACCAACATGGGTCAGAACGCCAACGCCGTCTGGAACCGCGGCATACATCCTGGCAGCCTCTTCTTTGATAGCGGAGTCTCTGAGAGTATGTTCTTTGGCCTCGGCATCACTGCCATTCTTGGTGTCGTTGCTTTCTTCATTGTCCGCAAGAATCTACCTGACGAAGTTCATCGCTTCACCCGTCACATGCTCATATTTGGTCTCGTCACTGCCTTTATGACTACTGTCCTCTTCTTCCCTTGGCAGTGGGCGCCTGGGTTTATGGCGTCTATCCAGTTCCCATGGCGACTCTTGTTGCTGTCTTCCTTTGCCCTACCTTTGGTCGCGGGCATCAGCCTCTACTGGCTCGGCAAGAATTGGTTCGAGAAGCAGACCAAAGACAAAAAAGTCCCTAAATGGTCTTTCGCCGCTGTCGGCTCTGTGCTAATGATTGCAGTTGTCGCCCCACTGCTTTCGGTCGGCATGGACTCACCGCGCTGGGGTTACTGGCCAGACTATCGCCTCAGTTCATTCGTTGAGAACCCTAACCGCCACTGGTGGTTCGGTGCCGAATACGAATACCTCCCAGCTCGCGTCATGGACTGCACAGACCAGCGTCAATGTCCACTCAAATACGAAATGCCAGACTGGCTCTATACCCGTAAAGCCCAGGGCATCATCCGCGTTTGCGATGAGCCTGTCACCATGTCAGCCCTATCAGACACTGCTCCTGATGCTGCCGCAACCTGCGCTGGCTACCTCGAGTTCCCGCTCTTCTTCTATCCAGGCTGGACTGCCCGCACCAACACTAGCGATACCCCGACCTATCTCGAAGTCTTCGAGTCCGATAGCGGTCTTGTCGCCGTCCGTGTCGAAGAAGGTATGGGCGTCGACACTAGTCAGTACGAATCGCCTCTCGCTTATGGCGTCTTCATCGATGTCGCCGACGGCATAGAAGTCTTTTATGCCACTACTCCAGCCACTATGCGGGGCTTCGTCCTCTCGGCTACTGGTCTTGCGGGGCTAGCTGGTTACACTGCCCTCCACGGTCGCCGTCGCTACTGTGTCAGGAAAACCGGCCAACGCATCTGCTAGTCAGTGAATATTTATTCGTTAGATGTAGGAGAGTTTGCTTTTTTGATATTTGACTCTTCAATGAAGTAAAGCGGTCGATTCTTGGTTTCGATAAATATCCGCCCAATGTACTCACCAATGATACCGAGCGAAAGTAGTTGCACGCCACCCAAGAACAAAATTGCCGTCATTAACGATGGATAGCCTGCTGTATCTGGTCCGAAGACCACCGTTCGTATTATCACTCGAATCATCAACAAGAAAGCCGCAAACGTCACCAAAAGCCCAATCACGGCGGCGATTCGTAGTGGCGCGGTCGTGAACGAGGTAATCCCATCAATAGCCAAGTTGATCAACTTGCCATAGCCCTGCTGTGTCGTTCCCGCCGCTCGCGCATCGCGATCATACATAAACTCTTGCTTTTTGTACCCGACCCATGAGAAAATCGCCTTCATATTGCGATTACGTTCTCGCACTTCGCGAAGAGCCATTACGCAGCGTCGTGATAGTAGCCGAAAATCACCCGTATCAATCTGTATCGGCACGCGTGTTGTCGTCTGTAGTAATCTGTAGTATAACGAACTCGTCCACTTCTTTAGTGAGGTCTCACCCGATCGACTCTTGCGTCTAGCGTAGACATCGTCCACGCCCGTCTCCCAGATCTTAATCATATCTGGGATTAGCTCTGGCGGGTCTTGTAGGTCCGCGTCGATAATTACTGCTGCATCACCATCCGCGTAGTCTAGCCCAGCCAGCATCGCTGTTTCCTTGCCAAAGTTTCGCGAGAAGTTGATATACTTCGCCCGCTTGTCGTTGTCAGCAAAGTCTTTAATCTTCTCTATGGTCTTATCTCGCGAACCATCGTTCACAAATATAAACTCCCACTTATATTCTTTATTATTGTCTGCCAGCTCCACTAGTCGTTCTTGTAGTTTCGGGAAAACCTCCGCTTCGTTATGGCATGGGATAATAATATTAATCGTCTTCATATCACTTATTATACCATAATTACCTTCGACCCCGACGGCGAGGCACTCTCTTTAGTATGTCTAGTGCGGCTTTCAAAATAAATAGACCAATCACAACCGCCGCAACCGAATCAAGCACTGGGAAGCCAATCCGCGCCCCTAAGATACCCGCCAAGCTACCGACCGATGATAGCCCATCCATCCGGCTATGCACAGCGTCGGCCATCAGTGCGCTCGACTTGACTTTCTTGGCCACTGCTCGCATATATCTATATACCGCCTCTTTCACTCCTATCGACACAACCGCCGCAACCGCCGCAAGCACTCCGGGCACGCCCATCTCTTGATGTTGCCCAGATATTATCATTCTCATGCCGGCCCAGCCTATACTGACTCCCACTATCGCTATCATTATCGCCAGGATCACCGTCGCCACTCCTTCATAGTGTTGGTGCCCACGCGGGTGGTCTTTGTCTGGCTTCTTGCCTGCAAGCTTGATGCCCGCCAAAGCAATAATCGTACTAAGCAAATCAGTCATTGAATGCGCCGCATCCGCCACCATAGCTGCTGAGTTTCCGATTATTCCCGCAAACAACTTAAAAGCCGACAGCAACACATTAATCATAATGCTATTACGCCCCGCGCGGAAAGCTATGCGTTCATGTGATTTCTTCATGGTCTACTTATCTTACTCTTATGTTAATATGTTAACTCAAGTATTCCGCTTAATCAAATCTTCACCGAGCATCATAACAGCGGTTTTCTTTTACAAAAGAAAGCCAGTAAGGTATAATGGGTTAGATGAGTCGAGAAACTCGAGCCAACTATAGAGAAATCTGGCAGAACCACCGTAGCCTAGCCGTAATGATTATCATTATGTGGGCGATGGTATTATTGTTGATCATCGTATCCATAGTCCTGCTGGAGCCAAAGCATCTTCGCACTCTCAGCCATTACACCAACCTCGGTGCTGTCAACTACTTCCTAAACGCCCGCTGGTGGCACGCCATCATCTTCCCTGTCTCTGGCGTCTTTTTCGGCTTTTTCTGGACTCTGATGACTGGACGGCTCTTTGAGAAGCGAGGCGCTGCCTTCACTCGCTCTTTCGTATTTCTCTCTTATTTCGTCCTAGTCACCCTTGGCGCTACTACTATTCGCGTCTTACTCTTTAATGCAGGGCTTTCATAATGTCGAGTCCTGACCCGTCGCTCGTCGGCCCTCCCGAGATCCCAATCGGCAAACGCAAGCTCCTTTACCGTCTCTTCGAGATCCTCCCAGCTACCATGAGCTACGGCGCCATTATTCTTCTCGTTGTCCTATCTATCTTTCAGCCAACCTGGGCGGCTTTCTTTATGCTTCTCATTACCTCCATCGTTTTCATTCGTGTGATCCGCATGGGCTCTCATCTCTTCCTGGCTTATCGTAACCTCCAGGCCAATCGTCGCATCGACTGGCATAAATGGCTCCATGAACTAGATGACGCCGAGAAATCCCTAGAGAAGCGTCGCGCTAACGGCGGACAAAAGTCAGCTCTGGTCAAACAGCACGAAGAAAACCTCCGCCTCATCGCTGCCGAACGCGAGCACTATCCGCTTGCCAGTGCCGTCTATCACGGCGTTATTATCGCCGCCTTTGACGAGGAGTACGACATCATCGCCCCAACTGTCGAGAGCATCATCAGCTCCGGTGTTGATTGTTCTAAAGTCGTCATCACCTTAGCTTACGAGGAGCGTGGCGGCAAAGCTATCGCCGAGACCGCCGCCAAATTACAGAAAAAGTACGGTAATAAAGTCCGTGATTTCCTAACTGTTATGCACCCCAAAGACCTCCCTGACGAAGTCGTCGGCAAGGGTCCTAATATTTCCTATGCTGGCGTTAAGGTCGCCGAGTACTTTGATAAAGCCAAGGTCCCAGCTGATCGCGTCATTATTACGACTCTCGATAGCGACAACCGCCCAAGCAAAGACTATTTCGACCGCGTCGCCTATGAGTTCATTTCACGCGAAGATCGCGACCGCTGCTCGTTCCAGCCCGTCTCGCTATTCCTCAATAACGTCTGGGATGCTCCAGCGCCGATGCGTGTGGTTGCCGCTGGTAACACCTTCTGGTCCCTCGCCAGCCAGATGCGCCCTCATCTCACGCGCAACTTCGCCTCTCACTCCCAGCCACTTAGCGCTCTTAAAGCCATGAACTTCTGGACTAAGCGCTCCATCGTTGAGGATGGACACCAGTACTGGCGCTCCTATTTCTTTTTCAACGGCGACTATCGCGCTGTGCCAGTCGGCATTAGCATTGGCCAGGATATCGTCCAGGGCCCGACTCTCCGAGCCAGCCTGAAGGCGCAATGGAAGCAGCTCCGCCGCTGGTTCTATGGTGCGAGCGACGTTGCCTATGTCGGCGCCAATCTCTTCAGCCGCAACCGTAAAGCCCCCTTCTTTAAGACTTTCTGGAATCTCGGCGTCCTCCTCGGCGAGACCCGTACCCTCGCTACCTACCCTCTCCTCATCGCCTTTGGCGGTTTCGTGCCACTCTTCCTCAATCAAACTGTTCGCCTCGACCCAGTCGTCCAGCAGCTTCCTATTATCATCTCTACCGTCCAGCAGCTCGCGCTTGTCGGTATCATAATTTTGATTGTCATGTCGCTTCGCATGCTCCCCTCCCGTCCAAGGCACCGCACCAAATGGAAGTTTGTCGGCTTCGTCGCTCAGTGGGTACTCGTTCCTTTTGTTGCTATCGGCTACACCTCTGCCACTGCATTCTATTCGCAGACTCGCCTAGCACTTGGCTTTTACATGGATAAGTTCGATGTCACCGTCAAACACCGCACTAAGGCCCCGAAAAAGTAACCCCCGCCACCAAGTAGCACCACTTCAGACTACTACCAGCAGATCGGGGCGGCGTCCAAGCATCTCTAGCCCCTTACTTTAGTTGAGTTTTCTTAGGCGGTTTTCTTTTACAAAAGAAAACCGATAGGGTATAATATAATTACTATGGAAGAGATGAATACGAAGATGCAGGGTGCGGTTGAACGGTTCAAGAGTGAGCTAGGTAAGCTGCGCACAGGTCGCGCTCATCCAGACATGCTCGGCAGTGTTAAGGTCGAGGTTTACGGGCAGTTTATGCCGCTCGTTCACGTCGCCAACGTCGTGGTTGCCGATGCTACCATGCTGACAGTCACACCATTTGACCCCAGCAACATCCAGGCTATCTCGAACGCCATCCGCGCTGATCAGAGCCTTGGGCTTAACCCTTCAGACGATGGCCGTACCGTCCGCGTGCCAATCCCAGCCCTCACCGAGGAGCGCCGCCGCGAGATCGTCAAATCTGCCGCTACCAAGGCCGAAGAAGCCAAGGTCGCTCTCCGCTCTGCTCGCGAGGATGCCCGTAAAGTCATCAAAAAAATGAAAGACGAAAAGACCGCCTCCGAAGATGAGGCTAAGCGCCTCGAGAAGCAAATCGAAGACGCCATTCAAGAATACACTGGTAAGGTTGAAGCCGAGTTAAAGGCTAAAGAAACGGAATTGATGAAGATATGACCTTGGGGGGCATACTGGTTCTTGTCGCGCAGATTATTGGCGGCTTAATCCTGCTCACCATCATCGTGGTCGTCCACGAACTCGGACACTACTTTAATGCTCGCCGTAACGGTATTGAGGTCGAAGAGTTTGGTATTGGCTTCCCCCCTCTTGCTTACAAGCGCAAGCTCAAGAATGGCGTTATCTTCTCGCTCAATTGGATACCGATTGGTGGTTTTTGTCGTGTCAAAGGTGAGAACTCCACCGACAAGCGTAAAGGCACTTATGGCGCCGCCAGCTTCCAAGGCAAAACCCAATTCCTTCTCGGTGGCATCTCCTTCAACCTCGCTTTTGCTGCTGTCGTTTTTACCATCCTCTCCCTCTTCGGTATGCCGAAGCTTATCCCTGATCAATTTCACGTCCTCAGCGACAATCACGAGATCCTCGGCCCAGTCGAGGTCGCCCATGTTGTCGAAGGTTCGGTCGCCCAGGAAAACAACATCAAAGTCGGCGATCGCCTAGTTAGTCTCGACGGTACTCCAATTATACGTTCTGTCGAGTTCCCAGCTCTCACTGCCGCCCACCGTGGTGAAACAGTCGATTTAGTAATCGAGCGTGACGACCAGACCATCACCAAGACCCTCACTCTCGGCGATGGTACAGATGGTCGCGGCGCCCTTGGTGTCTCCGCCTTTAGCGAAGAACGCAACCGTGCCACCTGGAGCGCTCCACTCGTCGGTATCGGTGTTACTGTTCAGCTCACTCGCGAAACTTTCCGCGGTCTCGGCACTATGCTCGGCAACCTCTTCGGCGGCATTATCGCCAACATCCAGGGCATCTTTGGTGCGGGTGACGGTAACGGCGGCGCTCGCATCGCTGCCGCTGGCGATGGGCTCGCTGGTCCTATCGGCATTATAGGCATTCTTTTTCCGGGCGCCTTCGTCTCTGGCCCTTCGATCGTTATTTTGCTCGTTGGCGTTATCTCGCTCTCTCTTGCTGTAATGAATCTCCTCCCCATTCCAGCGCTCGATGGTGGTCGCTGGCTTATGGCTCTCTACACCAAGATTACCAAGAAAGAGATCAGTAAAAAAACCGAAGAAAAGATCATTGTCCGCGGCTTCATGGTTTTGATTGGGCTTATCGCTCTCACTGTTATTCTTGACATCTGGAGGCTAGCAACCTAATGTTCCCTCGCGCTTCTTCTTTCGCTCTCGACTGGGACTTAGTCATAACCTTCGCCTGGCAGGCACTCGTTTTCGTAGTCGGCTTTTTCGTCCTATACGCCATCATCTCCGCTGTCCGCAAGAAGCTTGTAACTCGCGAAGAACTTGGCCTCGCCAATCTCAAATGGAACGAGATCGGCTTTGGTCTCCTAGGTACCATCGTCTATTTTATTACCGCTGTTTTCATAATGGCTCTCGCCCGGCAAGTTCTGCCTTTTGTCGACTGGGATCAACCACAAGATGTTGGCGTCCCCTCCTTCATCATGGGCGGCAATCTTCTTGTCGCTTTCTTCTTCCTCTGTATTTTTATACCATTTATCGAGGAGCTCATCTTTCGTGGGCTTATCTTTGGACGCCTTCGCGTCAAGCTCGGCTTCATACTCTCTGCCACCATCACTAGCGTCCTCTTCGCCGCTCTTCATGGACAGTGGAACGTCGCCATCGACGTCTTCGTGCTTGCTATGGTCGCTTCTGGCGCCCGCGAGATCACTGGCAACATCAACGCCAGCATCATCATGCACATGCTCAAGAATATGCTTGCCTTCTATATAGTTTTCGTCACATAGCTGTCGCTCCAAATCAAAACCGCGCATCTTTATTTAGACGCGCGGTTTTTAATAAGTCTCTAATTAGTCTAGGAAGAAGATAAAGCCAAGAACTGCTCCAATAACTAGCACGCCTAGCACGCCAAATAGGATCATCGTGGTCGGTGATAGCTTCTTGCCACCCAGGGTAAAGCCCTCTTTCTTCGCTGGAGCAGCAGCGCCCGCAAATGGATCACCAGTCGCAGGTGTCGGGATTGGCGCAGCAGCTGGTGCTGGAGCAGGGCTTTCAACAGCAACTGGCGCAACTGGTGCCGCAGATTCACCAAATGGCGTAGTTGCTGGCATTTCAGGTGTCACTGGTGCCGCAGATTCAGCCGCAAGTGGCGTAATCTCTGGAGCGGGTGCCACAGGCGCTTCTACAGCTGGAGCTGGTGCGGTCTCGCCAAATGACGCTGGCGCCGCCTCGACAGGTGCAGGCTCACCGCCAAACGGAGAAGCAGGCGCAGCTGCCTCTGGAGCTGGCGCTGGAGCAGTATTATTTTCTTCGTTCATAGTAGTTCCTTATGTGCTTTATGCTACTATTATACAGTTTTTACTTGTCATGTCAAACGTGATTATGCTATAATAAACATATTATGGAACGGGTGGTAATAATCGGAACAGGTAACGTCGGGATGAGCTATGCTTTCTCCCTCCTCAATCAGCGCACAGAAGTTGATGAGCTCTTTCTCATTGATCGCACTCGTGCTAAAGCCGCTGGCGAAGCTCTCGACCTCCACTCCACTCTTGGCTACAGCCCAACCAACATGAAGATCCGCGTTGGAAGTTACTCTGATTGTAAAGACGCCAACCTAGTCGTTATTACTGCTGGCGCTCCGCAGGCTCCAGGTGAAACCCGAATGGACCTCGTCCGTAAAAACGCCGCCATCATCACTCCTATCGTCAACGAAGTTATGGCGAGCGGTTTCAACGGCATCATTCTAATGGTGACGAACCCTCTAGATGTCATGACCCAGCTTGCCTGGAAGGTCTCTGGCCTCCCCCATTCTAAAGTTATCGGCTCTGGCACCGTACTCGATAGCTCTCGTCTCAAATATACCGTCGGCCACCAGATCAAGGTCAACCCTAAGGACATCGACGCTTACGTCCTCGGCGAACACGGCGATTCTAGTTTTGTGCCCTGGAGTGTCTGCCGCGTCCGCCTTCAGCCTCTAAACGACTTCATTAGCGACAGTCAGATGACCGCTATCGAAGAACGCGTCCGCGAGTCCGCTTACGAAATCATCAAGCGCAAAGGCGCCACCTATTACGGTATCGGCATGTGCCTCACTCGTATCACCAATGCCATCCTCAGTAACGAGCGCGCCGTCCTCCCGCTTTCCTGTTACGACAGCTCCGAACGAGTCTATTATGGCTATCCATGCGTAGTCGGCCGTAACGGCATCGAACGCCGTCTCGACATACCAATGTCCGCCCTCGAACGCCGCAAGCTCGTCAAGTCCCAAAGCGCCATCCGCGAAGGCTTCGCCTCCATCAAATAAACACAAACATGGTTAAAGCCCGCGTTCGTGAGTGATCGCGGGCTTCTATATTGCGGATGATAAAGATGATGTTATACTGTTGCGAATTGGTTCGCCAGTTTCAGGTAAGCGTCTTCCGAATCGGTTCCAGGACCGCGTCCATCGCGGACCTTTTTCGCCTTTTCGTTGTAGTATTGCACGCGTGCCCAATTGGCTCCCGGCCCGATTTCATCAGCTTGTTTTTGTAACGAAGCTTCGTAGTCTGTTCCAGGACCATTATTGTTGCGGCAAGCGTCAATCTGCTTCATTAGTTCCAGCCATTTGTTACCAGCTTCAACATTATTCATTGAGAATCCTCCTCATTTAGGTCGCTTGGTCTCGGAGTTGTCATTCCTTAGGCAACGCGCTTGATTTCAAGATACTCGGTGCAAGGAACTTTCTCTCCTCCACCTTGCGGTATCTTATAGCTACTCCCGTGATAAACGGATATTCGACCGCCAATAGGCATCGCATCCAGGCGTCCAGCCAAAGTTTCGTCAAATTGATCAGCGGCTTTACCAGGACTCCAGCTCGAATAAGAGCCATTACCCCAGTCATAGCGACTTTGAAAACGCTTATTTTCCATCTTTATTCCTCCTAAAGTTCATATTATCCCTTGGGTTTCGTGGTAAGCGGAAGGGTTCAACCGACTTACACTTCCATTATATCACACTTATGCCAAAAAGTCAATGTTAGCAACAGAAATACCCGCTCTTTAGCGGGTATTTCAAGAGGTGGAGTAACCATAAGATACCTTAGCTTATACGCTTATGCTTTTCGCATATCCCACCTCAAAACCCGTATCAGCTAGAAGCCCATGCCACCCATATCAGGCATTCCGCCACCAGTCGGAGCCTTCTCTGGGATATCAACCACCAACGCACCCATCGTAATAGCTGTCGCCGCAATCGATACCGAATTCAGCACTGCTTCTTTCGTCACCTTCACTGGGTCAACCACCCCGTCCTTCTTCAGGTCGACGATGCCCTTTTCTGGCTTCATCACATTCACGCCCTGTCCATCTTTGGCTTTCGATACTTCAGCCAATAGCGCCTGCGAATTCAGCCCCGCATTCTCTGTAATCTGCGTAAATGGTGCTAGTAGCGCATTCTTCAGGATAGTCCGCCCCGCGTCGCCCTTCGTGTCTAGCGCGTTCGATAGGTTCACTAGTGTCACGCCACCACCCGCCACGATACCTTCCGCCAAAGCTGCCTTGGTTGCCGCCACCGCGTCGTCCACGCGGAACTTCTTCTCCGCGATTTCAGTTTCGGTCGCACCGCCCACCTTAATCACTGCTACCTTACCAAGTAGAGACGCTATCCGTGCGTCAAACTGACCACGCTCGTATTCCGAGTCGGCTTTTTCCTTCTGTGCCTTCACTACTTCAATCCGCGCCTTTACCGCGCTTGCCTTGCCGCCGCCCTCTATAATGGTCGACTCATCCTTTGTCGCCACGACCTTCCGTGCGCTACCTAGGACCTCAAGTCCAATTTCATCTAGCTTCATACCTCGCTCCGCCGAGATCAAAGTCGCGCCAGTCACCGCCGCCACATCTTCTAGGACTTCCTTACGTCGGTCGCCAAATGCCGGCGCCTTCAAAGCTAGTGTATTAAATACACCTTTCAGCTTATTTAAGACTAGAACGCTCAAAGCCTCGCCATCCACTTCGTCCGCAATCAAGACTAAATCCTTCATGCCAGCCGCCGCCATCTTTTCTAGTAGTGGCACTAGCTCCTGCACCGAAGTAACTTTCTTATCTGTCACCAGAATAGCTGGCTTCTCATAGACCGCTTCCTGTCGCACTGGATCAGTAGCAAAGAAGGTAGAGATGAAGCCCTTATCAAACGAGAAGCCCTCCACGACATCAGCTTCCATCGCTAAGCCCTGTCCCTGCTCGACTGTCACCACGCCGTCCTTACCAATCTTACCGATCACATCCGCGATCATTTTACCGATTTCCGCGTCGCCCGCCGAGATTGTCGCAACTTCCGCCACTTTCGAGCTGTCGCCGTCAACTTTTTCTGCTATCTTGTCTAGAGACTTCACGATCTCCGCGCCTGCCTCTTCAATCCCACGACGTAGATCCATTGGGTTATGACCCGCCGCGATCAACTTATTTGCCTCCGCAAGGATGTTGTATGTCAAAACGGTCACAGTTGTTGTGCCATCGCCTGCCGATTTATTCAGTTTCGACGCCGCCTGCTTGATTAGCTCAGCGCCTGTCTTGTACCCGAGGGTCTCCTCGGTCTCTTCTAGGTCTATACCCTCTGCCACCGTCACGCCGTCATGTGTTACCACTGGACCGCCGTACGTTTTTGCGATTACTACATTGCGACCCTTCGGCCCAAACGTCACCTTCACCGCGTCATAGAGTGACTTCGCGCCCCCTAAAACTCGCGCCCGTGCATCCTCATCATAAAAAACTTTCTTTGCCATAAAATCCTCCTATAATATTATTTAAATCGTCGCTAGGACATCTTCTTCGCTAATGATCAAGACTTCTTTGCCTTCAACCTCAATCTCGGTCGCTGCATACTGTTTGAAGAGGATCTTATCACCCTTCTTCACGTTCTTCACTCCAGCGCCCACCGCGTCAACCACCGCATAGTTCGGCGCTTCCTTCGCCTCGCCCAGCAAGATGCCAGACTTCGTCTTTTCGACTGCCTCTTCGCGGTGCGCCGCCACTCTCGCTCCTAATGGTTTTACTGCCATATTTCCCCCTTCGATTTCATATATTTCTAGCATAGCAAAGATTCTAGCACTCGTCAAGTATTATTGCCAGCTTCATTCATAAAACAACCAAAACAACAGGGGTAACATCTTTGCGATAAGGCAGCGCTTATGCTTAGGCTGTTGACAAAACGCTTATGGTATGATATAATGGGGTTGTAGATCGAAAGTCTACCTATAGATCAAATACTATAGACATAATGAAACTTTAAAAATTAAATTCATTCTTGAAGGAGGATTCGCATATGAAACGAATCATCGGTTTATCAGTTCTCTTTACCCTGGCAATTTTGGTCTTTGGCGCAACTAGCGCTCAGGCGGCCGAAACATATTTTACTATCAAAGAGGGGTCTATATATTATTATACCCCCGAACTGACCCGCAGGAACAATATCATCTCCGATAATAACCGATTTATTACGGATTGTCGCAGAGTGATCGTCACTGGCTTTCGGTTCTTCGGAGCCGACCAAGAAGTCTTAGGCTTCATGGGCTGCCAGGGTAGCGCGATTGTTCTCCCAGATGCCCCTGAAGGCACCGTCAAAACGGTCGTTCACATCTGGAGTTCTAACGGCTTCCAATTAGGCTGGACAGACGCCGCCAACTTCATTTTGGTAGCACCATCCGTAGCCACAATTGCGCCAACTGCTGTAGAATCTCCCGTTGCCATCGTTCCACCATTAGCCAAGCTTGACGAGACCACTCTCCAGCCAGCACCAGTAGCTGATTCTTTGGTCGAGCAAGCATCCCAGCCCGTAACCGCTGCCGACCCTGTGTCGGTGAAGTTACCCGAAGGTGCGGTGGTGGATGCGCCAGTCAGCGCGCCTAATCCTGTAGCTCTCCCTGCATTCTTCATCGTTACTCTGCTTGTCCTTTTGGCTGATCTTATCATCAAAGGACTTCGCAGCGAGAACTCCATCTTCACCGCAAAAGTTACTGCCATTCGGCCCAACTTCAGCTTTAGTAGACTACGTTCTGCTATCGCTTGCGGCATAGGAATGAATTTAGTAAGAGAGCCGCCACGCTTTGTGGCGGCTTTCCTATTGCTCATGATTTGCAATTTACCTCGAGGTATGATATATTATTGCAAGAAAGAAATAGGAACCAGAAGATATGCCAATCATCAAGTCAGCCAAAAAGCAAATGCGTCAGGACATTAAGCGCCGCAAGAAAAACGCGGTGATTAAGAGCGACATCAAGTCAGCTTGGAGGAAGTTCGTCAAGAATCCTACTCGCGAGCTCTTGAGCGATGTTCAGTCTGAGTTTGATAAGGCTGTCAAGAAAGGCTACATCAAGAAGAATACCGCCGCTCGCCGTAAAGCTCTAGCCGCAAAGATGGCAAAGGCTCATGCTGGTGTCACCAAGACCGCTACCAAAGTCGAAAAAGCTGTTAAGACCGAGGTGAAAGCCGCAAAGAAAACCGTAGCAAAGGCTACTAAGACCGCAGAGAAGACTGTAAAGACCACTGCAAAGAAGGTCGAAAAAGCCACTACCAAGACTGTCGCTAAAGGCGCCAAGGCTGTAGCAAAGACCGCTACCAAAGTCGAAAAGACCGCCAAGAAAGCTACCGCGAAGAAATAACGATTGTTTAATTTAAAGGGAGCCGTTTTCGGCTCTCTTTCTTTTTACTAATACTTCTTTAGAGATATGAGCGATGCTTCGGTCAGCAATGTGGCAAGATATAGCCACGGATCCATCACGCCTGAAAGCAAGATCTCTCGGGCGTTTAAGAATTTCTCCCCGATCCTCTTTAGGTCCGCCAAATTGTCGGACTTTGATTTATGAGCTCCGACCAAAGCTTCCGTCAATTTATAGTTCATCGCCCCCAGCACCGCAATCGGTTCATTGCCGTCCATTTGCGACCTCTTCAGCAGTCGGAGCGCCTCCCGCCTGTCACCTCCTAGTGCCGCTGGCAAGATATCGAAGTTAGTCGAGTTGTCGACAAAGATCCTATACTCCACCACTCGCACACCTTTAGTCGCTGCTAGTTGCTTGTATAGCTTCGTATTCTTCGCCAGTTTTTCGAACTGTATATACACTTCGCCCGACGCCGCAATCTTTTCTGTCGACTTCTCTAGTTCCGCTAGAAACCCTGGGTTCTTATCCGCATCTTTTACGAGATAAGCCCCCCTATCATCAAATAGCGAAGTCGAGAGTAGCGGCTCCAGAACTTCCTGCGCCGTCAGGTTCTCTGCATCGAGCGTCGTATATCTCGCCGGTAAAGTCTTAAGCAGCCTCATCCTGTCATCACCCATAAGTACGGTTATCATTTATTCGCCTTTTTGGATTTTAGGCTCGGTTTTCTTGGCAGTAAAATCTGGCATGACGGACAGAAATGCGTTCCTCTACCCGCAACTTTTATCTTTTCGATTGGTGTCTCACATCTCCTGCACGGCTCACCTTTCCGTCCATAGGCCTCCGCAAAAAGCGTCAGATAATCACCGTAGCTTCCGTCCACTTGCAAGTAGTTCTGCAGACTCGAACCGCCCGAATCTAGCGCCGCATCCATCGAGGACTTAGCACCCTCAATTAATTTTCCGATCTCATCATCAGTCAAGCTTCCGACCAAGCGCTCTGGGTGCACTTTCGCAAGATACAAAGTCTCATCAGCGTAAATATTCCCTAGCCCCGCCATCACCGTCTGGTCGAGTAGCACACCCTTCACCTTGCTTCGCCCGCGTCGCTCTAGCTTCTTCTTTAGCTCATCTAGCGTAATTATCCACGGCTCTTTGCCAAGCTTCGCCACGAACGGCATCTCCTCAACTTTATCCGTATCCACCCACTCCACAAAACCAAACTTCCGCTGGTCATTAAAGAATAAAGTCCCCTTCTCAAACTCAAAAATCTCTCGGGTGCTTTTATCGGGCAACTCTTCAACAAAACTCTTGTTCGGATGTCCGCCTGCGACCGCCTCGCCCTCCCGATCTCGATACACCAGCTGCCCCGTCATCCGTAGGTGAATCGCCATTGACTTACCATTATCGAAGTCAATTATAAGCAGCTTACCAAAGCGCCTCAAACCAGAGACTTTGGGCTGGCTAGCTTGCCCTAGGAATCTTTGCCCTAACAACACTTTCTCTAGCCCTCTACGAACTGTCTCAACTTCTGGTAGCTCGGGCATCGTTACTTATCCCAGCTTTTGCTAATCCGTACATCTACCGCCAACTTCACTGGCATCTTCGGCGCCACACCCTCCATGATTTCCTTCACCACCTCCGCGATCTTCTCGGCTTCTACTTTTGGCGCCTCAACTAATAACGAGTCATGCACTTGCATTAGTAGGTGCGCGCCTGGGTACTCCTGCTCTAGCCGTTCGTCTAATCTAATCATCGCGAGCTTCATCAAATCAGCTTCCGTACCCTGTATTGGCATATTCATTGCCGCGCGTTCCGCCGCTTGGCGACGTGAGAAGTTCGGCGTGTGCAGATCCGGAAAGTAGTGCCGCCGCCCTAGCCAAGTCTCAGCAAAGCCTGTTCGCTTCGCATTCGCCAAGACATTCTTCATAAAGTTATCGAGGTCTGAATAAGTCTCAAAGTATCGATTTATAAACTGCAACGCCTCCGAGCGCGACATTTTCGTCGCCTCCGCCAAGCCTGCCGCGCTCATACCATAGAGCACCCCGAAGTTAATCGTCTTTGCTGCATCTCGCTGTGACTTCGTCACTTCATCTGCCCCCACACCATAGATTTCACTAGCCGTTCGTATGTGCGCATCTTCGCCCGCATTGAACGCATCAATCAGCACCTGCTCACCCGACAGTGCTGCCGCAATCCGTAGTTCAAATTGCGAGTAGTCCGCTTCAATCAGAACCTTGCCTTCATCCGCCACGAAAGCCGAGCGAATCGTCCGTCCTTGCTCTGTCCGAATCGGAATGTTTTGCAAGTTTGGCGTACTGCTCGCGAGCCTACCAGTTGAAGTCGTCGTCTGCGATAGGGTTGTATGGATCCGATCATTCTCGTCCGCCAGCTTCGGCAATGCTTCCGCATAAGTCGATAGTAGCTTTTGCACCACACGGTACTGTTCGATCACTTTAATTGCTGGATGCAATTCTCGCAGCTTCGCGAGTTCTGCTCGACCCGTGCTGTATGCCACCTGCGTCTTACGAATCCCTGTCGTCGGCAATTCTAGTTTCTCAAACAAGACCTCCGATAGTTGCTTAGGGCTGTTCAAGTTGAACTCCATGCCGACCAACTTAAAGACTTCTTGCTCAAAGCCTTTCGCCTGTTCTGCTAGGCCCGCCGCAATCTCCGCAAGTCGGTCTCGGTCGATTCTCATTCCGACTTTCTCCATTTTATATAGTACCGGAATCAACGGAAAGTCTAGATTAGCTGCTACCCACTTAATGCGTGGCTGTGCGTTAAAGGCGTTTTGTAGTTCTTGGAAATCCGCGCTGTCCATATCCAATAAGAAGTTCGCAACACCAATGTCAAACGGGAATAATTTCTTCTCTCGGAACTCCGCTAGGACTTCACTCACTCTATCATCACCCTGCTCATGTAGCCATGCCTTCACGTCATTCGATACTAGAAGACTATCCTCGACCTTGGTAGTTGGCGGGATTGGCTCAGTTTTAGTCTTCGTGACAGTCAAGGCTGTTCCCGCCGCTGAGGCTGAGACTGAGGCAGACTCTGTAAACAGCGATGGGTCACAAGCCCCTTCTCTCATCTTTTTGACGAGCGACTTAAACCCAAACTTCGCAAATATCGCACAGAGCTTTTCATAATCAATCCGCACCGTCATCTCTTCTTCCGACTCCGCGTTTAGTACGACTGGCGCATCACAAGCTAGCTCTCCTAACTCTTGCGAGATATAGGCCATCTCGCGCCCAGCTAGCATCTTCTTTCTTGATTTTTCTAGTAGCTTATCATCAGACTCGCCCGCATCAATAGCTTTATAAATCCCGTCCAAGCTATCGTATTTCTCCAGTAGCTCTGCCGCTGTCTTCGGCCCGACTCCTGCCACGCCTGGGATGTTATCCGACGTATCCCCTTTTAGCGCCTTCCAGTCTAGGAAATGTTCTGCCAGCACTCCGTACTTTCGTTCGAACGCCTTCTCATCAAACTCTTCGATGTTTGATAGGCCAGTCTTCAGCGCGTAGAATCGAACATTCGGGCCTAGCGCCTGTAGCATGTCGAGGTCGCTCGAGATCAAGTCGATCTCCAGTTCATCGCTCGCAAACTTTGCCATTGTCCCCATAATGTCATCCGCCTCATAGTCGTCAAACTCATATTTCGGGATCTGGAACGCCTCCAATAGCTCATCTAGATATGGCAGTTGCGCATAAAACTCATCTGGTGCCTTCTTTCGATTCGCCTTATACTCGGCATAGATCTCGCGTCGGCGTCGGATATTTGTCTGTGATTTATCCCATGCAATCGCCCACATATCTGGCTTGAAGCGATTTTGAATCTCTAGCAACATAGTTGCGATCCCATACACTCCACCAATCGGTTCGCCACCCGTACCGTCCTCCAGTCGCGGAGTCGTCAGATTGCTCATCGCATAGAATGCGCGATAAAAAACACTCTTACCGTCTATAACAACGAGGCGTTTAGCCACGTTTTACTGTCCTTCAGGGATATAGTTTGCGATGCCAGATTCTAGGATATCATTCGGAATATCTAGTACTGATGCCAGTGCCGCTACCGCTGCCATGCCGTTTGGTGCATCTTCATTCGCTAGGAATGTCGCAAGTTCTACGCGTCGACCATTCAGTAGCAGCTGAGTCTCTGTGCCCTTTTTATAGAACTTATGATGATCGATCCTTGCTGTCGCGGCGCGACTTCGACCAAACGTCAGCACAGTATCAGCTGGACGGCTATTGATCAGGCTCGATAGCTCGTCACCATCTGGCGCAATCAAGTATTTGCTAGCCCCAGCCAACTCACTCACACCAGAGCCGTCTGCCATTACCACACTCGCAAATAGTGGCACATTATATAGTGTAGCTCGCTGCATTCCCGCAGCGTCAATCTCTACAATCACAAACTCTGTCTTCTTCCTCTTGCATTCCGCAAAGAATCGCTGGAACAGCCCGGCTGTTGGCTTGTACGGCAGATCGTCAAACTCCCGATGCCCCGCTAATTCGTACGATTTATTCGCCAACATCGCTACCTTGCGACCATCTGCCTTTAAGGTCTCTAGGAGCAAGTTCGACACATCTGTCGCTCCTGCACCATAAACCACAATCACTTTCAGGCTATGCGCCGGAAACTTGCGAAGCTTTGCCATGAAATTCGCCCACCGTGCACCTATTGTGATTTTACCCTTTTCCATGCCCACAGTTTATCAGATCCTCACCTATCTTGCAACCTTGGGGTGAATAGTGTATAATTTCAATGCGGGGTGATACCTCGCGTACCTTACATCTTCGGCCAGCATGACTATTTAATTTTATAAACAAATTGTATTCTTAGCTGGCATTTGCACTCGTAGCTCAGCTGGATAGAGCGTTGGCTTGCGGAGCCAAAGGTCGTAGGTTCAAATCCTGTCGAGTGTACCAAAATAATCTTAATCTCACCCCTATAGAATAATCCTCCGAAACATTTGCGTTTTCAGAGGATCATTTTAGTCCGCCACGCACCGAACAGAAAAACCAATACCCTTGTCCGCGCTAACAGACAACAATACGCTTACAGGAGTAATCAAGAAAAGATTAGCTGTAGCGCCCGAAGACATTCTAGATGTCCAGAATACACCGTTACCAGCAGCACCCTGGTTGCTGAAGCTACCATTACTAAAAAGACCGCTAAACTGAAACAATCCATTTGTTAACAGCCCAGCAGGAGTACTAGAGCCACCATTGATGGCGTCATGAAGTAGAGCAAACTCACCAACAGCTATATCACCAGTCGGCAGGCGCCAGCCCGCAGGACAGATACTTACAGACGGATCAGGCTGGATTGCTAAGGTAGCTTGGCAGGCATCGGGCTGGTTACCCATAGCTGCACACCAGTTGTACAGATAGCCAAACTGCCTGCCCGCCACATCTATACCGCCATCTGTAGCTGTACTTGGAGGCTGTGGCGAATTAGTAGGGTTAGCATCAGCATGATTCCAGAAGCACGGCCCATCCATGGTGGAGTTATCTCCAAAGCAAGCCTCGCCCGCTCCAGTATTAGTACCAACGACACCCTGTGTAATTGCCATCACATCACCAAACTGGTTATTACCTCCACCTGCATAGGCTAGATTAGTCTCCATCCAACATAGGTCTCCTCCGCCTTGTCTGGTGTTGGGTATCCTTCGCACCCAATACGTTCTATTATCCCTAGCATCCCTCACTAATGTCCGCTCTAGTGGACAGTTAGCGGCTGTGATCTCTTGCATTACGGGCGGCATCTCAGCCACACATCTAACGCTAAGACCGTGGCTCTTACTAGCGCTACTCGCTGGGGCGACGTTATCAGCCCTAAAGCCTACAATGCGGGAGCCAGCGGCATTGGTGACTGTAGAGGACCAATAGAGGCCATTAGTGCCGGCAAGGCCAAAGCCACCGAGACTAAACCAGCCACTGTACTGGAATAGTCCATTCGATAATAGCCCAGCGGAGGTATTAGCTACACCACTATTAATTGCTTGGTTTAAGTTCCAGAATTCATTAGTGTTATTTTCTTGCACGGTAGTGACACCTGGATTAGCTGCTGCTGGCAGCCGCCACCCAGCAGGACAGATGTTGATAGTTGGGTCAGCAGGTGTTGCAGCAGCTGTCTGGCAAGCAGCAGGTTGTCCGCCCATAGCAGCACACCAGTTGTATAGAAGTCCATACTGCCCCGCACCTGTAGTTGAAGTTGATGGAGTTTGCGGGAATGTAGTTGGGTCAGATCCTACTGGCTCCCAGAAGCAGCCACGACCGTGCGTGTTCATAGAAGCATTAGTGCCACCACAGACTTGGTTTGATACAGCAGACACACCTGGGATCAGTGTGCCAGGGGCGCTTGTAGCAGCAGTTATAGTTCCGGCAGTTGTACCTATTGGCATTACATCGCCAAAGTAGTTATTGCCTCCACCAGCATAAGCTAGGTTAGTCTGCATCCAGCACATGCCATCAGGCATCTTCTGCACCCAGTAGCTACGGTTATCTCTAGCATCTACTACCATCGTCCTTACGGTAGGACAGTTATAGTGGCTTAGCTCCTGCATCAGAATTAATGGCGGCGGCACTGTGTTAGCGGTAGCCGATATAGTCACGCTTCCTGTATATACTCCTATTGGTATTGCAGGACCAGCCGACACCGCAAAAAACACATGGTATGTATTAGCCGAAGTATTGGCGGCGTCCGTCACAGAGAATGGAACTGGCTCATTCGGCACAGCCGCAAATCTCGCTGTACTACTAACGTTACTACTATAAGTCAAGTCAAACCCTAAATCCAGCCCACTAATCTGGCTATTCGGTATCGCGAACCCCCACGCGCCACCAGTGCTTTGTGTCGCAAAAGCTAATGGAGCACCTATAATACCATGCGTGGAAGTGATTATGTCGTTATCGCTAGAAACCAAGTTACCCGTCGCAGGCCCTTCAATGGTTAGAGTATAGCCTGCCGCCCCGTCTGTCGTCGCTGCCACCGCTATACAGGCAGCAGCCATCACCCCGCCAGTAACATTCATCTCTAGTATGCCAGTCGTAGCGTTATAGGAACTGCACGGCCCAGCATTAGAAGTAGTAAGCGACATCGATGACAGGCCAGATGTTGGTTGTATCTCTACCTCCCCTAACGCTCGCGAGTAAGCCAGAATATTCACAATCATACCAGCTAGCACCGCAGTAACAGCAACCAGCAACACCGCAGACGCCAGAATCTTAGTTTGTTTTGTCTTGCTTTGTATGTTCATATTCTCTTTCTCCCCTACTCCCTCACACACCTAACAGCGAAACCGAGGCCTTTACCGTTACTGTTCGCTGGGCTGACGGTGTTCGCGGAGCTAAACCAGAGGCTGCGGGAGTTGCCAGCATTGACGACCGTAGAAGACCAATACCAGCCGCCGCCCGCGGTACCCTGACTGTTGAAGGCGCCGGTGTTGAAGGCGCCACTATACTGGAACAGGCTGTTAGTGAGTAGTCCTGAAGGTGTATTGACTGAGTCACCGTTGATGGCTTGGTTTAAGTTCCAAAACTCATTGGCGTTGTTACTTACTCCACCCGTAGGCAACCTCCACCCAGCAGGACAGATGTTGATGGATGGATCAGTAGGTGTAGCGGCAGCTGTCTGGCAGGCAGCAGGCTGTCCACCCATAGCTGCACACCAGTTATATAGGAGTCCGAATTGT
>Ga0123355_10001644_pt1 | contig 31159 bp, 15 predicted proteins | sample TergutEmb28metaG_3_FD_89872 | JGI IMG/M metagenome (GOLD analysis project Ga0123355, IMG submission 89872) | Embiratermes neotenicus P1 segment gut microbial communities from Petit-Saut dam, French Guiana - Emb289 P1 | ecosystem: Host-associated > Arthropoda: Insects > Digestive system > Gut ... | reverse complement strand
TTGGCAAGATTTAGACGAAAAACAAAATGCTATTCAAAGAGTGAACAAATGATAAATTACTCGTTAATGCTATTGATGGCGAAAAGAAATAAATTAATATCTATACAAACTTACTAACTCCAACTAAAAAACAAAATGAATTTTACAAACAAACAAAATCTAATGAACAGAATGAAACTCTTAATTTTTGCTCTGTTTCTATCAAGTGTGCCAATATTTGCGCAAGATGTTATTACCTTGCGAAATGGCGACCAAATCCAAGCGCAAGTAACAGAAATTTCGGCTACTGAAATTCGATACAGACTGCCGACACAACCCGAAGGTCCTATCAGAGTAATTTCAACGGCAGATGTTTTTTCCGTAGACTACCAGGATGGAACACGTGAGGTTTTCAATCCGCTGACGGAAACAAACGTAGTACAAACAGCAACAGCGCAACAACCGACAGCGACAGAAGCAGAACAGCCGATAGTTGAAACAACTGAAACAAGTGTGGTTCGTAAAAATGTATTTGGTATTAGCCACTCAGCTGTGATGCTGGGAGAGGGAGTTCTTGTGCCTACTCTTGGACTGCTTTATCAGCGCAACATAAGTGACTTTTTTCGTATTGAGGCTTCATTTTCGCATTTTTATCTGCCACATATTGAGCGCAGTGATATTATTGTTACAAGTCCTACAACCGCAATGTCATTTTTAACAAGAGTTGGTATGTGGGATACTAATGTAAACGGACACTTCCTGCTTCCACTATCTGATAGCTTCGGACTGTATGCGTTGGGAGGCTTTGGTGTTGCAGGTTTGAGAGTGAGAATGGATACTACAACCTATATAGGACGGGAATCTACCGACACTCGTGGCGAATGGGTCGGCGACAGCCAATTTGGTCTCAACGTTGGTTTCGGAATGGACTGGGAACGTGTCAGTTTTGAATTTAGTTACAAGTATTTACCCGGCGTCTCGGATTCCGTGCTCTCAATTGGAGGGGCTTGGATATTTAGATAAGATTAAGAAAGCAAAACAAATTTAATAATTTTAGTCTGCAAAAAGGTGTGGACATTAAACTGAAACAAAAATGAAAAGAAGTAATTTAAATATTGGATTATTGCTTGCTGTGAGTTTGGCGGTAATAAATTTTACTTCGTGCAATAGAGATGAGCCTGAAAAGAGAACAGGCTTCGTAATTCAAGCCGAAAATATTATCGGAAACACAAGCAATGTGGCAACGGTAAAATTTGTTGATTATGAGTGGAATGAAACACTTCAAACAGTAATAAATTATACCGTACTCGCTCAAGCTCCGTTTGTAAACAATGGTTTTAGACTAACCCTGCCTGCGGTTTTGCCGGATGAATTACTGGTTTTGTCGGGAGCGTTAAGCGACGGATGGAATGTAGGATGGTATCCATTGTTCTGGTTTGATGCACTCAATGCAAATGGAGACGATATTGGATTTATGTGGCTGAGAGATGAAAACGACCAACTATTCTATGATGTTTCGTGGCTGTATGCAGATAGAGATGGTTCCTCTGTAATTAAACTTAGTGAGTAGTGTATATGGTCTGAACGTGTGATTGAGATAGAGGAGAATCTACACTTCAGAAAAGGTTGGAATAGAACATATACCATCACGAACAGAAGCAATGGAAATGAGTTGTGGACAACTCAAACACCAATGGGTGCAAATTTCAGATGGTATTTTGTCTCTTTTGAAACACAATCGGCAGAAATGCGGTCGTTAAGAAGCGAAAAATCTCTATCGTCGAGAAGCAAAAATTATCGTTTAAATCGTAGAACTTTTAATAACTTTCAAAAATGAAAAAACTTTCAAAATTCGCAATTTTAATAATTGCAGTGATGACAATCTCTACACTAACAGGTTGTTGCACTCAAAGACGTATGGTGTGCTATCCGAATATGACGTGGGATGAGTGTTACAACTATTGCAGAGATAATGGGTATTCGGGAGCAGACTGGCGTGGCTCTGCGAGCAGCCGTACAGGAGAATGCTGTTGTGAGCCTTGCAACATATTTTAAATTCAAACCCTCGCAAATTTGCGAGGGTTTGAATTTAACTCATAAATCTCTTTTCTGTGTCCGAGCGCAATAACATCTACAATAAGTTCAGTATCAAAAATATCATAAATAATTCGATAATTACCTGTTCTAATTCTGTAGCCAACTCTACCGTTTAATTTTTTACAGCCGACAGGTCGTGGATTTTTTTCCAAACTTGCAATGGCTTTAAAAATAGGCTCGGCAATATTATCGGAAAATTTATCTAACTGCTTCTGCGCTTTTTTAGATAATAAAACGGTGTATTTAGGCATTTCTTAATTTTCTATTTTTTAAATAATCAGAAAACAAGATACGTTCGCCTGTATCTTCTTTTTTAGCTTCGTCATACAACCTAATATTTTCCAACTCTTCCAGCTCTTCCATAATAGTTTTAAAATCTTTCATAGGAAGCACAACGGATATTTTTCTACCCGTGTTGTCGGTTATATATCGCGGATTTACTCTTGTTGCAAGCATATTGATTTGAATTAGATTACAAAGATAACGAAAAAAAATAAAACCATTGAAAAACGGCAAAATTTGTTTGTAACTGCCAAACTTTTTATCTTTGCAACGTGAAAAAACGATATTTTTTATACTGCTCGTACAAAGGAACGAATTATCACGGTTGGCAAATTCAGCCGAATGGAATTTCTGTGCAGGAAGTCTTAACAAAATCTTTGCGCACCGTTCTGCGCGATGAAAATTTGGAAATCACAGGCGCAGGACGAACCGACACAGGCGTTCACGCCCGAGTGATGGTTGCGCATTTTGATGCCGAGATTAATTTTATTTCATTCGCCGATTTGGTTGGAAAACTGAATAGTTTTTTGCCAAACGATATTGCCGTTCATAAAATCGTGGAAGTAAAATCTAATGCGCACGCGCGTTTTGATGCCATTTCGCGCCGATACGAATATCGTATCACGCTCGAGAAAAATGTTTTTTCCACCGAATTTTCTGCTCGGATTTTCAATCCGCTTGACTTCGATTTAATGAACAAAGCATCTGAAGTATTAAAAGAATTTCACGATTTTACAAGTTTCAGCAAACTGCACACCGACACAAAAACAAACAACTGCATCATCACACGCGCCGAATGGACAAAACGAAACGATGAATGGATTTTTACCATCGAAGCCGACCGTTTTTTGCGAAATATGGTGCGCGCCATTGTTGGCACACTGCTTGAAGTTGGTCGAGGAAAAATAAATCTTGACGATTTCCGAAAAATCATTGAAACCAAAGACCGCTGCAAAGCAGGAACTTCTGCGCCAGCACAAGGATTGTTTTTGGTAAATGTGGAATACCCGAAAGAGATTTTTGTAATTTGAATGTCATACCGAACTCGTTTCGGTATCTCCCAATTATATGAGATTGCGGGTCAAGCCCACAATGACGTAATTAATTTCAACTAACAAATGCAACTTAAGTAGAAAAAAAATTCTTTTCAGGGCAGCTGCCCTGAAAAGAATTTTTTTTCTACTTAAGTTGCATTTGTTAGTTGAAATTAATATTCCCCAAAACATTTTGCCATTCCAAAAAAAAGCGTTTACTTTGCAGAAATTTTGGAGTGGATAAAAATGTTTAAGATACACAATATAAAAATATGGAGTTTCGGGTCGCTGGGTTTCATATTTTTTCCTTTTTTAAGCAAATGCGTTAGTTTTTTTAACTGACGCATTTTTTTATAGAAAAAACACGTAAAAACGATATAAATATGAACAAAGAAATCAAAAAAGTCATTTTGCTTGGTTCGGGTGCACTGAAAATCGGACAGGCAGGCGAGTTCGATTATTCCGGCTCGCAAGCGTTGAAAGCCTTGAAAGAGGAAGGTATTTCGACGGTGTTAATCAATCCGAATATTGCGACAATCCAAACGTCGGAAGGTATTGCCGATAAGGTTTATTTTCTGCCGGTAACGCCTTATTTTGTCGAAAAGGTAATTCAAAAGGAAAAACCCGACGGAATTTTACTCGCTTTTGGCGGACAAACTGCGCTGAATTGCGGAACTGAGTTGTATTTGAGCGGAACGCTGAAAAAACACAACGTGGAAGTGCTCGGAACGTCGGTAGAGGCGATTATGAAAACCGAAGACCGCGATTTATTTGCAAAATGCTTGAAAGAAATCGGTGCAAAAACACCTATCAGTCAGGCGGTTGATAATATGGAAGACGCGATTGCAGCAGCCCATAAAGTCGGATTTCCCGTAATGGTGCGCTCGGCATATACGCTCGGCGGAATGGGAAGCGGAATTTGCAAAAACTTGGAAGAACTTAAAGCGCTGGGCGAAAGTGCGCTGGCATATTCTCCGCAAATTCTTGTGGAGGAATCGCTCAAAGGTTGGAAAGAAATTGAATTTGAAGTTATCCGCGATAAAAACGACCATTGTTTCACGGTTGTTCCGATGGAAAATTTCGACCCGCTCGGCATTCACACCGGCGAAAGTATTGTGGTTGCGCCGATTATCACGCTCAACAAAGAGCAAATCGGCATTTTGGAAGATGTTGCTCGCCGCGTTGTGCGTCACGTCGGAATTGTGGGCGAATGTAACATTCAGTACGCTTTCAATGTGGAAACAAACGACTACCGAATTATCGAAATCAACGCGCGTTTGAGTCGTTCGTCGGCACTTGCCTCGAAAGCAAGCGGTTATCCGTTGGCGTTTGTGGCGGCAAAATTGGCACTCGGCTACTCGCTCGACCAAATCGGCGAAATGGGAACGCCAAACTCGGCTTATGTTGCACCGTCGTTGGATTATATGATTGTGAAAATTCCGCGTTGGGATTTGACGAAATTTGCAGGTGTTTCGCGCCAAATCGGCACAGGAATGAAATCGGTAGGCGAAATTATGTCTGTCGGAAAGTCGTTCGAGGAAATTATCCAAAAAGGATTGAGAATGATTGGTTTAGGAATGCACGGATTTATCGGAAACAACAATCTGGATTTTGAAAATTTGGACGAAGAGCTTGCCAATCCGACCGATTTGCGTATATTCGCAATCGGAAAAGCATTGGAAGAAGGTTACACGGTAGAACGAATTTACGAATTGACCAAAATTGACCATTGGTTCTTGAACGGATTGAAAAATATTGTTGATTATTCGAACAAACTAAAAACGTACGATAAAATCGAGGATTTGCCGGCAGATGTGTTGAAAGAAGCAAAAAGACTTGGATTTTCCGATTTTCAAATTGCACGTTTTGTAGAAAATTCTGAGAATAAAGATGCAGAAGCCGCTTCGCTTCGCGTGCGTACACACCGCAAAAAAGCGAGTATTAAGCCTGCTGTAAAACGCATAAACACAATTGCTTCGGAAAATCCCGATTTGGCAAATTATCTTTATATGACCTACGGAACTTCCGAAAGCGATATTTCGTACTCAGAAAACGAAAATGCGGTGGTTGTGCTTGGTTCGGGCGCGTACCGAATCGGAAGTTCGGTTGAGTTCGATTGGTGTTCGGTCAATGCGGTGCAAACGGCGCGCGGTTTGGGTTACAAATCGGTGATGATAAATTACAATCCCGAAACGGTTTCGACCGATTACGATATGTGCGACCGCCTGTATTTCGACGAATTATCGTTCGAGCGTGTGATGGATGTGCTTGATTTGGAAAATCCGAAAGGCGTTGTGGTTTCGGTTGGCGGACAAATTCCGAATAATCTCGCTGTTAGACTTCACGGTCAAAACATACCGATTTTGGGAACTTCGCCATTGTCTATCGACCGCGCCGAAAATCGCCACAAATTTTCGTCTATGCTCGACGAACTCGGCGTTGACCAACCGGCTTGGCAAGAACTGACGAGTTTGTCGGAAATCAAAGAATTTGTCAATAAAGTTGGTTATCCTGTTCTCGTGCGACCTTCGTACGTGCTTTCGGGCGCGGCGATGAACGTTTGCTACAACGACGACGAATTGGAAACTTTCCTCAAATTGGCAAAAAACGTATCGAAACAATATCCGGTTGTTGTGTCGCAATTCCTGCAATACGCTAAAGAAATAGAGTTCGATGCAGTAGCGCACAACGGCGAAATTGTAGAATACGCCATTTCCGAACACGTAGAATTTGCAGGCGTTCACTCGGGCGATGCAACCTTGGTTTTCCCTGCGCAAAAAATTTATTTTGAAACCGCTCGGAGAATTAAGCGTATCAGCCGTAAAATTGCTAAAGAACTCAACATCAGCGGACCATTCAACATTCAGTATCTCGCCAAAAACAACGAGGTGAAAGTGATTGAGTGTAATTTACGTGCTTCGCGCAGTTTCCCGTTTGTGTCCAAAGTGTTGAAACGCAATTTTATCGAAACAGCAACCAAAGTTATGCTCGATGCGCCGTACGAAAAACCCGATACGTCGGCTTTCGACATTGATTGGATTGGTGTAAAAGCCTCGCAGTTTTCGTTCTCGCGCCTGCAAAATGCCGACCCGGTGTTGAGTGTCGATATGTCCTCGACGGGCGAAGTAGGTTGTTTGGGCGACGATTTCAGCGAAGCCCTGTTGAGTTCGATGCTTTCGGTTGGTTACAGCATTCCGAAAAAAGCGATTATGGTTTCGTCGGGCGACAGCAAATCGAAAGTTGATTTACTCGACGCTTGTAAGATGCTTCAAGAGCACAATTACGAGATTTACGCCACGAGCGGAACGAGCGATTTCCTCGAAGCCAACGGCGTAAAAGCCAACGTAGTAGGTTGGCCCGACGAAAACGCAGAAAATAACGTTATGGATATGATGTCGGATAAGAAATTCGACTTGATAGTGAATATCCCGAAAAATCACACGCGCCGCGAATTGACCAACGGTTACAAAATTCGTCGCGGAGCAATCAACCATAACATTCCGCTGATTACGAATGCCCGCCTCGCAAGCGCATTCATTCAAGCATTCTGCACGATGAAAGTGGGCGATATTGCAATAAAAAGCTGGCAGGAATACGAATTGTAATCATCTGCACGATAAAAAAATAACACCGAAAATTTTCGGTGTTATTTTTTTGGCGTCTCACCTGTTCCGCCGTAGGGGCGAGGGCTGTTCTTAAAGGCGTCATTGTGGGCTCGACCCGCAACCCCCTTAAAAAACACCGTTGATGTTCAGGATGTTGCGGGTCGAGTCCGCAATGACGCGTAAAAACAAAACTTAAAAAACAACTAAACAACAGAAGTCAAAACTACAATTGCCTCCTAAATCTCGGCACTATATGTCTATTGGTTATAATATGCACGTTAGAGAAATACGGAACGATTTTAACTCCCTCAAGACCCTCTACCGACCTTATGAAACAAGGGTCGTCCATTGCCGAAAAAAAGGAATATTCAAGTTCGAGCGGTACTTTTCGGTCTGTTTCGTTGCCGGCATCGTCCAATTCTCTTTCGGCAACAGCCGGCGCTAACAATTTGAATCGAATGATAGTTGTTCCCGCAGGCAAAGTGAAACCTTCTACCGTTTCTTCGTTTCCAAGCTCAGAAGCATCAAATCCGATTCCTGCAATGGTAAAAAATGGGTCGTCGGCATCTTCAAACGGCACAAGTATAAGATTGCCGGTTATCACATTATCGTTTCCGTCTGTTACTCTAAAACTGCCGGGCACAAAGGTAAAACCTTCATTGAACATAAAATCCAGATACGAATCTATTATTTCCTCGTTAGGATTTATAATGGTTGCCGTAAATTCTATTTCAAGATTTTCTTTGTAGTACGGACTGCTTGCTGTTACTGTCATTTCCACCGGCTCTTTTCGTTGTCCTTCTTGGGCGTGAATAACTACTACCGATTCGAGCATTTGCCTGCTTATGACTTCATTTCCGGCAGTACCCGAAATTCTGTTATAACTCACAACAGCTCGATTTTTATAATCGGCGGTCGGCGCATTTTCATCAAATACGGCTGTTGCCGTCAGTCTAATGGTAGATGTACCGGGCAAAAACAAAGAGTTCACTTCAATCACTCGGTTTCCTTCGTAGTTGTTAATTTGAATTTGCGAGTTGTGCAATGTGTTGGTAGTGTCCAAGACGAACGACTCCCACATCATAAATTCGGGCAAAGTGTCGGTAAAATCCACAAATTTACCTTCGCAATTTGTGTTTTGAATAAGGAGTGTGTATTCCACTCTTTCGCAAGTGCTTACATCTGTTTCCCGCACTCGTTTTACAAACGACAGTCTGTCCTCGTTTACAGGCGGTAGAGGCTGCACATCGCGCAGAGTGATAGGCGAAATATTGATGCGTTGTCTTAATCTGCTTCTCTGACCTACTGTTCTGTATCTAATCTCTATGTATGTTACACCGCCGTCAAATTCTACGTGTACTCTGCCGTTTCTATTACCGGGCGACATAGGTCCTCTTCTTCTTACGGTGGCTTTGTTGTCGGTTATCACGTAGCTCGAAGCGCTTGGACTGGACACATAACTAAGAGTAGGATAAAAAATGACATCACTGCCGGCGCATCGCCCTATTATTTCTACTTCTTCCCAAGACCTCCGGTTGCCATCGAGGGCGGAAATTGTAAATTCGGGAACAACAGGATTGTTAAAACCGACGGTTATAATCACATCGCTTTGAGGATTTCCCGGCAAACCGCCTCTGCGGCGAACTTCAAGACTTCCTCTCTCGGGCGCATTGACCGAACGAGGCCAACCGCGAGTTGCTCTTACGCCCGGTTGCGTGCTGGAATAAGTTCCGCCTTGATAGCGAACTCTGGTAGAATCTACGCTGATACCATCGCCCAAATATACCGGCGGAGTGAGATGAGTGAACGATGTGTTGGATGAAGCGGTTCGATTGGTTCCGGACGTCCACTGTGTCCAAAGAAATCTTTTCGTTCCCGTGAAACTAATATCGGGATTTCCCACGCAACCTCTTTCGTTTGTTCGATAGCCGAAAGTAATGTAAGTTTCATTTTCGGTAAATGTGTAAAGAACTTGATGATTTCCCTCTAACCAGTTCATCGGAATTACAGCTTTGAAATTTCCGCTTTCCATATCCTCGAGCGAATTGGCTACAATCAAGAAAAAATCATTATTTTCATCCATCAGGTTGTAATAGTGTTCTACATTAGTGCCGATTCCGAATCGGGCATTTCTATTATCGCGTGCCGAAACCAACATAGGTAACGAGCGGTCGTTTTGGGTGTGTTTACGCACATACCATATTCTTTCGAATCTTTCGTCAAAATCACCGCAAGCATCCGCGTCCATTCTCACAAAACCCGTAGCAGTGTTGCTTCCCCACACAATTGCTTCTTGGTTGTTGTCCAAAAGTCCGAGATGACTACCGCAGTCGGTCAGTCTTGTTTCGGTAATGTTTGCAAGATTCGGAACGCCCATATACAGGATAGAGCCGATGTCGGTAGAGTGTGAATGCCGGAGATTGAGCCGCGCCGCATCGTCTCGAACAACTGCCGCGATATTATTGTAAAATCTGACATAGCTGCTGGCAGCATTGTCTATTTCTCCTTCCCAAACGATGTTCCCGTTTGATAATGTATAGTTAAACCGTCCGATATTGGGCGAACGAAGCGTAACTCCGTATTTGAATGCCAAGTAAGTTTCTACTTGTGTTATTTCTGCTGGAGTTAGCACTTTATCGAAAAAAATGACTTCGCTCATCAATCCGCGCACCGTGTGTTGCGAATTAACTCCGGAGCCTAATCTGGAAAATTGTGCCGTATTAAAAGCAGGAACAGTATTAGCAGAATTTAAACTATTACTTCCTCCATTCAGACGAAACTCTATCCAGCCGTTCCGACCGCCGGCGTTGGTACGAGTTGGCACATATCCCGATATAATGGTTGCATTGGCATTAGTCGCTAATGCGCCCGGAGCTGCTATAGTATTCATCTGTCTGAAAGTTCCGCCGGCGTTGATAGTATTAGGATTATTAGCTCCGCTTCTACGCAGTCCGTAAATAGGTCCGTGATTAGGGTCGAAGTTGTCGCCGCTAAGGTCAACACCAAAATGCATTGGAAACACCATAGCATTGCCGGTATTTTGATGATAGCCGGTATTTAGCACAAAAAATGCTGTATGTCCGTCATTTGCAGGAAAAATACCGTTTGCACTGTTGAGATGAGCAGAGGGAGAACCGGTAGCCGTACCGCTTGTCCAAAAACGAATTGCCGGTTGAAAATTCATTTCCGGATTGTGAGCTTCATAAATAGGCATACGGTTAGCTTGGGCATTCGTGTAAGTATGTCCGCGTAATACATCTCTCCAACTCTGAACGCCTTGTATATTATCCGGATGAGCAAGAGGAGTGGGATGACCGCTGATGCTGCCATCGTTTGGTGCTAAAGGAATAAGTCCTAAACTAACCGGGTCATCTGCACGCAACCACATAACTAAACCGGAAGTTTCTCTCAGTCTGGGAGAATAACCAACAAATTTGAAATATCTGTATTTGTCTGTAAGCTCTATTTCGATAACATCTCCGGTAACAGGATAAATTCTTGTATTCGTCGGCTCAAAATTACTGTCGGTAGAAACCAAAGCATACAAAAAGCTCGATGCAACCATCGTTTTTACATTTATCGAATTCATTCCGGTCAGTTGTGCTTTATACACAGCGCTTTGTAGGTCTATGTTCTGAAAAGCAACAATTGCATCGTTTTCGTATTGGTCGCCGCTTTTGATGATAGTTGACAATCTGTTGATACCCGGAAGTCCGTTAGAACCTATCATTAGGAATTGCATATCGTTTATCGTTGCTGTGTTTTCGTTGTTGAGCGCAGCTAAGCGTTCGCCCAGAAAAACTGTCAAGTATGAAGAGCTTGCGGCTCGCGCTTGTTTTTGGTTAAGTTTTGAAAAATCATCGCGACCGATACCAAAAATATGATTGTTGAAACCATCGTTTTCGCTTCTGCTCCACACAGTTTTTCCATTGGATGCAATGTAATCGCCGGCTTCTAAATGAATTCCATACTTAATGGCAAGATAGGAATGAATTTTTTGAATATCAATATCAGACATCCGCTCGCTTCCGCTCATCACGATAACTTCTTGGATAGAGCCGCGAAATGGAAGGTTGCTTCCGGTGGAGCTATCATTGTTTCCATTTCCAATCTGCAATCGGTTGTTAACACTATGCGAGGCAGGATTGAAACTGCTGCTTACGCCATTTTTATGCACTATACCTGCATTTGCACCGCCGCCATTTAAAACACTCATTGAAGCAATACCGTAATTCCGTGTATTGTTGCGAATATGCATTGTTCCGTTCCAGCCTACTCGTATATTATTGCCGGTGGTGCTCCATTGTAAACTTGTTCTCCTTGCATTAGCATCGCTATTGCCGGGATTGAAGGCAATAAGCGTTTGTTCGCCGCTTCTATGGTTGTCGGATACGACAAAGGCGTGATATGCTTGTCCTGATTGAATTAGGTAGTTTTCGGTAGTGCGCAATTTACTGCCGACTTGATGGTCGAAAAATAACTCTCTGTGGAAGTTAAATCTTGAATTGCGTACAAGCGGCGCGTGGGTTGCAAATCTTTCCAGTGAGTGAGTGGAGTTGGCAAGGTTTCCCCACGAACTATTGGTGGAATTGTTTCCATCTATCCACAAATTTAAGGTATGACCGGCTACTCCTCCGGGAGTGGTTTCAAAACCGGCAAAGGAAATATAATCGCCATCATTAAGAACTACTCGCATTGCCACTCCGTTGACGATTGGGTAAATGCGTGTTTGAGTAGGAGAAATCCACGAACTGGTAGAAACAAGCAAATAATTTACCCTCGAATTCTGTATTTGCATATTTACTGTTTGGGCAGAAGGTTTTCCTGCTACGGTAACTTGCGCTCTGTACACTATGCGTGCGCGGAAATTGATTTTAGTATCGGTGGTAGCATTTATAAATGCCGTGCTTTCTTCGAAATATATGTCGGGAACATCTTCGTTTATATTTCCGCCATCAGAACCGAGTATAACGTAAGTTTTGTCTGCGGTAAAACCTGCGATGCTGCTGTTGTCGCTGTTTAAGGCTTCAACTCGGTTGCCTCTGAATAAGGTTAGTACGTGAGAATCGCTATGACGGCTTTGCACTTGATTTAAAAGAGTGGCATCATCGCGCGCAATTCCGAAAACGTGATGGTCGTGACCGGGATTGCGGTCTCTATTCCACACTATTGCTCCATCGGAGTTGAGAAGGTGAGCGTTGATATTATTTAACGTCAAACCGTATTTAATGGCAAGATAGGAGTGAATTTTTTGAATGTCGGTTTCGGGCATTCGCTCGTTTCCGCTCATCACAATGATTTCTTGAATAGAGCCGTTAAAGGGCAGTCTGTTACCGCGTGCAAGTCCGCTGTCGTCTTGACTTCCGTTTCCAATAAGCAGTCGAACGTTAGAAGTTTGTGTTCCGGCGGTAAAGCTGAAATTTCTTCCGTTTATAGACATTGTACTCGCTCCGCCGTTCACAAGATTCATTGAAGCAATGCCAAAATTTTGTGTGTTAGCCGGATTAAAAGCATTTAGAGTTCCACTCCAACCTACTCTTACGTTATTGCCGTTCCATTGCAAGGTTGACCTTCTGGCATCGGCTTCGGTATTGGTAGCATTAAAAGCAAGTAATGTACGTTCGCCGCTTTCGGTATTTTCCGATACTACAAAAGCGTAATAAGCTCGTCCCGATTGAATGGCGTAATTTGCCGAAGTACGCAGTTTGCTTCGTTCGTTATTGCCGAAGAATAATTCTCTGTGGAAATTAAACCTTGAATTGCGTACAGTCGGAGCACTCATACCGCCAACTCTCTGCAACGAGTGAGTGGCAGGAGCAAGACTTGTCCACGAACTGCCGGTAGAGTTGTTGCCGTCTATCCATAATTCCAAAGAATAGTCGTTGGTATTCATATTTTTTACTCCTCCGGGAGACTGTGCTTGCAAGGAAAAAATGTAAAAAAACATCAATGCTAAACCGGATAAAAATTTTGTGGTTGCTTTCATAAATTAATATAGTTTTGGGAGAAATTGTCGATTTTGTATAATTATTGACTAACCGACCAATCAAGCTGATTGATTAGACAATTAACCGGTTGGTCAATTAACCGGTTAGCCGATTTTGCCGAAAGCTTTCTTATCTTTCCACAAAAATGATATTCATATAGGTAGTATCCGAAACGTTGTTGACGTTAACTTCATAAATTAATTTACCGTCATCCGTCAAAGTAACTTTTTGGAAAACACTAGCGTCGTAACCGGTAACGTAATAATAAACTTCACCTTTTCCAAGTATGGTTTTAGGTGCATCGGGAGAATTTGGACTTCTTACCGCACGATTTTGAAATATATTTGCGTATTTGTTATGCAAATTAACGGTATGCGGTCCGGCTGTTGATACGTCTAAAACAATAGAAGGCATATAAAACCAGTTACGTTCGGTGGCAGTACGAATTCTTTCCCAGCGACTGCCTGTGTTGTAGTAAAATCCGGGACTTACTCGATAGCTTGACGGCACAGTGTCGGTCGAAGCAGCTAAGTTATACACTGTCATCCCTGCCGTGTGTGCTGTCATAGGAAGAGGCGACCTTTCTGATACTAAATTAACGCGCGGAAGCAACAATCCTTTGGTTGTGGTTGCGCCTTGGGTCAAATCCAAGAGAGCATTTGTGTCAGGAATTTGTGCTGAGCCAATAGTTACTTGCGACAAGGCATTTTGTGTAAATCCAAATACCGTTGCCAATAAAATTAACGCAAAAAAGCGTTTACTTGATTTGATTACTTCTTTCATTGTAAATTGTTTTTGTAATTAATAATTAAAAATTTAGTGTAAAATGTTTTATTTTTTTACAGCTGTGAAGTGCTTGTGTCGATACATTTTACACATTGTCATTTTTTATGACGCGAAACCTCACACAGCTTGTTTTCGTTTGCAAAATTACTGCGGTATTTAAGCTCTCACAAGGCGTTTTTAGACAATAAAAATGAAAGAATCATCTATATTTGAGCAAAAATCGGTGAAATACAATTTAACACTCAAAAAATGTGTTGCAAGAAAAAAATATTTTCAAAAAATGACATTTTTTCTGTTGCCAATATTTTTGTAATTTCGCCATCGTTTAATCAGTTAAAATAAAGTAATATGGACAATGCTTGGTATGATGCTTTTATGGAAAGGCTTTCAATAAAGTATCCTAAAAAGAGTCAGTTGGCAGAAGCACTAATGGATTTATTGTCGATTGAGCGCGAATCGGTATAATAAGAAGATTACGCAAGGAAATAATAATAATGTTTCCTGCCTGCGAACTTGTAAAAATTGCTTTGGAATGGAATATTTCGTTGGATGAGGTTATTGGAGCCGATTTTTAATTGGCGCATTTTTATTTACAAGCTCTGACACGCCGACTATAAGTACTTGTTGTACAACTGCTCCTAAATGCGTCATTGTGGGCTTGACCCGCAATCTGCTAATTATTATGAGATTCCGCACCAAGCGCGGAATCTCATAATAACGAAATTTATACACTATTGCCAATTCCATACTTTGTGGATAACTTCGTCTAACAACAAGTTCCGCCAAAGAAACTACTGATCCTTTATACACCGTACCGAGAAGCCGTAACCAACAGCAGTATTGGTGCTACGCATCAGATATTCGCCGTGAGTACCGTAAAAATCATTACCGCTCACGTTGCTCCAATAATAGCCGCCGCTACCCCAAACTTGCCACGTTCCGGCAGTGCCGCCAATGCGGTATCCTGCAAGATGAGGATTTTTTTCGGACATAACCTTAGAACCAGTGACATTGCCCATCCAAAAACGCCGTGCGCTGGTAGCAAGTGGCTCGCTCCTCATACCATCAAGCGCAGTCCAAAGACCGCCCGAAATTTCAGAAGTGCCAAATTGCTCAGGTGAAGGAACTTTCCAACCGGCAGGACAAGCATCTGTTTGAGCAGTAGCCCAAACATAGTAATAACCACGAGCCGCAACAGGATGACTGCCATATTGATTCCATACAGAAGTAGAATTATTAGCACCAATACTACCCGTATTACGAGGAGTACCCTCGCGAGAATTTTGAACCATCCAACAACGCTCTACGCCGTTGGTCATATACAAGTGAGTATCGTAAATATTGTTGCCGATTTGCATTGGCAAAGCCGTACCGCCTGAACCACAACATACGCAGTCGCGAATATTGATTGTGCGGGTAACTGCAAACATAGCCGTACCGCAAGCACCGCCCGAAGTTGTAACAATGGCAGTAACAATAACATCAATACCATCATCGCCCAAAACTGTATTCAAAAGTGCCGGATTGAACGTAATATTCACTGAGTTATTGGCAATTACCGAATTGGTAGCCGAAGGAGAAAATCCAACAACTGCATCGCTCGCAGACGTGTGGCGGTAATCAATATCATAAGACCAAACAATATTTGTAATAGTAACACCACTGCCCAATGTACCGGCAAGCGTGTAAGTATGAGCCGTATTGAAATTGGCACGATTAGCGACACGCTGTGTCAATAAACCACAAGAAGTACCTTCGTTTTGGAAAACAATATCAAAACAGGCTCTGCCTGTTACCGAGAAACTGCTTTCGGTAGTGATTCTAACTGTGATACCGCTTATGGCAGAAGCCAAAGGCTCAATATTTATACCGCCAATACTGCCTGTAAAATTAATAGTAACAGGCTGGTTGGAAGTAGAGGAAGCCGCGACGGAATAATAATAGTTAGTACCGTCGAAACTCAAATCGCCGCTGTAAACCGCGCCACTGCGAGTAGCGATAATATTGTCGGCGGTCAATGCACTCCATTGAGCATCTGTCCAATCGGTAGCAGGACGAGTAATGGTAAATACAACTGCATTACAGAAATCGCCGTTCGTCGGCGTAATGCCCGGCGTTGGCAAATTGCCGTTTATCACCGTTACAGGAACTGAAAGGGAAATACCCGAGCCACAATGGTTAAACGGTGTTATGCTGATTGTAGCGTCGTCGGTAAAACGAATACTCACACTTGCACCCGAGCCGGTAATTTCAGCATTGCCCGAAGGTGTAGCACTCCAAGTATAATTGGTAGGAGCGGTAACTCCCGTACTATGAACGCTGAACGTATAATCGGTATCGGTATCGACATCTGCCACAAACTGTTGCCAGGCAATAACCGGCGCACTTTGAGCGAAGACAGTACGAACGGCTGAAAGCGGACTCCAACAACTGCCCCTGCGCGAACGAACTGTAATATTGCCAATACCGGTGTCGAAAAAATTATCCGTAGTAAGTCCCTGACTCACATTATTCAAAAACCATTCATACTCATCAGCACCATCGGTGGCATTCAAACGAGTAGTTTGACCGGAACAAACGCCCGAAGAACCTGAAATAACAGGAGCAAGAGGAATAGAGCCGGAAATTTCCCGTTCGGCACTGTTGGCTTCAGCAGGACACAGCGCACCCGAATTATCGGTAGCAACCAAACGAAGCAACATACTTGTCTTGTCGGCAGGAATGATGTAAGGACTTGTTATGGCAACCGTGCCGTCATACCAATGATAAGTTACGCCTGCTTGCGGATTATTGACTGATAAAACAAGACTGCTTCCCGGACAAAAACTTGTAACCATATTAATAGGTTGTCCGTTTACAAGCACGTCGGCGGCATTGAGCGTAACTTTTCCCGAACTTGTTGTATTCACAACAACAGTAACCACGTTGGAAGGCAAAGAATAACAACCGCCATCACTTACCACAGCCATCCAGTCGCCGGCATCGGCAGCATAAAGCGTAATCTGATTGCCGATTTTTTCACTCAAAACGCCATCCTTAAACCAAATAACACCGGCAGAATTGCCCATAGCAGTAAGTTTTACACTTGCGCCCGCACCGCAAATAATACCGCCATTCTCTGAAATAACAGTCGCTACTGCATTTGGAGCAGAAGTACCCGAAAATGCAACGGTTACAGCATTTCCGGCTATCTGTCCGCAACCAACAAAACCCATAGAAACGTCATAAACACCGGATTGAGTTACGACAAGATAATTCACTCCGCGAGCAATTTCTATGTTGTTCCGCGTCCAAACCAACCGGTCAAGATTGGGTGTCGAAGCAGGAACAGACAAATAAACCGCACCTCCGCTGCAAAGACTAACTGCACTGCCGGCGGGAACGGAAGTAATAAGTGGAGCATCGCCCAAATCAGTATCGCAAGTTTGTCCATCTTGCATAAACAGAAAGTCCTTGAACAAGCCGGTACAACTGCTCGTAACACGAACAACTATTGAGCGGGAATTAATCGAATTGTTTGGAGTGAAAGAAAGATTAAAAACACCGTCTGCCTCATTTGTGTAGGCAAAAAAAGCAAAATCCGCACCTGCCACAATAGTAAACGAAAAGGGACCGGTTTCGCAATCGGGGTCGGTTACCGTAAACTCGCCATCGCAGCCTGTTCCATCAGCCGATACATCTTGGCAAGGCGCAGGAGAAATTGCCATTTGGCTGTTGCCCTCACAAATACTTATCCAGCGCGAGCCGTTCCAATACTCAACACAGTCATTATCCGTGTTGTAAATCACTAAACCATTTGCCAATGTTACATCTGCTACATTTGCAAAAGTCGATTGCATCGCGTTACGCTCTGCGGTGCTAATTTGCGGAAGCCGAAAACCTCGCGCTTCACTACTTATCAATTCGAGAATCGAAAAACTTTCGGGAGCTTTATTGCTCCCAATGGTTACTTGCGCGTTTGACAACGCTACATTTCCTAATAGCAAACAGATAATTGCTATTTTAACGAAACTTTTTGTTTTCATAATTAAGAATAATTTGATTTTTTTAAACTTTAATTATCAGTTATTTGTTCTGAAATTTGAGGGGGCAAAATTACAGTGTGATTTAAGCTCTCACAAGGCGTTCTTGGTTGACAATATAAGGCTGTAAATACATAAACCGATATAGAATGAGTTGACAATATTTTTACACTCAAAAAATGTGTCACAAGAAAAAAATACTCTCAAAAAATGTCATTTTTTTTTCTGTTACCAATATTTTTGTAATTTCGCCATCGTTTAATCAATTAAAGTAAAGTGATATGGGTAATGCTTGGTATGATGCTTTTATGGAAAGGCTTTCGATAAAGTATCCTAAAAAGAGCCAGTTGGCAGAAGCACTGATGGATTTATTGTCGATTGAGCGCGAATCAGCATACAGAAGATTGCGCGGAGAAATAATATTCCCTGCTTGCGAACTTGTAAAAATTGCTTTGGAATGGAATATTTCGCTGGACGAGGTTATCGGAGCCGATTCGCAGCAAATTATTTTCAAAGTAAGGCAGTTGGATTACACCAATCCTTCGAAAGAGGAATTGGAAAGGTTGCGAAGACTGATTCAACGATTTGATTCTTTGAAAGACATTCCCGATTTGGAGTACTTGGAAGTTTGCAATAAAATGCCGCGCTCTTTGGATACCGGTTTTGCGTATTTGTGCAAATTTCAGTGGTTAGAGCGAGTTTATCAGCGTGTTCACGACGAGGTGTCGCCGTTTTCACAAATCAGTTTTTCGCCGGAAGTAGTCAAGTTGTTGTCGGAATATTATATGTGCATAAAAAACTTGGCACACGTAAGTTTTATATGGGATTATATGCTTTTTAACTCTATTGTGTGCAGTATTCGTTATTTTCACTTCATCGATTTGATTACCGACGAGGAAAAGGAGTTTATCAAAAATGATTTGTATACGCTGATAGATTATATGTCGGAAGTGGCTTTAAAAGGTTGCTGGCCCGAAACAGGCAATAAAGTATGTTTGTACATATCTCACATCAATATTGATACAAATTACAGTTATTATTATTCGGAAACAGCCAAACAGCAACGTGTTCGTACGCTGATGAAAAATGAACTTACTACCGAAAATCCGTCAACGGTCGAAGATTTCAGAAATTGGATGCAGTTGAAAAAACGCTCCTCTGTTCTGATTTCGGAAACCGACGAAAAAGCCCGAATAGAGTTTTTTAAAAAACAAAGGCAGCTGGTTGATGAGTTGTAATTTCTCTAAAAAAAATTATCTTTGCAGGAAAATTATGTAAAGATGAAAAAATCAATTTTTATTCTATTCTCGCTTCTTTGTATGTTTAGTTGCGGCAGAGCAACCGGCAGACAAGAACAACCACTGCAAATAAGAACAGTACAAGTTCCGCTTTTCAATGCCGATTCGGCTTTTCAGTTTGTTCAAAACCAAGTTGATTTTGGTCCGCGCGTGCCAAATACGCCGGCACATTTGGCTTGCGCCGAATATTTAGCCGATGAATTGCGCCGTTTCGGAGCGCGAGTGATTGAGCAACGCACCGACTTGACCGCTTTTGACGGAACAGTTTTGAATGCCATTAACATTATCGGCTCTTTTCAACCCGAAAACAGAAATCGCATTCTGCTGTTTGCTCATTGGGATTCGCGTCCTTGGGCTGACGAAGACCCAAATCCCGAAAACAGACATAAACCCGTTCTCGGTGCAAACGACGGTGCAAGCGGAGTTGGCGTTTTGCTCGAAATTGCCCGACAAATAGGTATGCAGCAACCGCGCGTCGGGATTGACATTATCTTTTTCGATGCCGAAGATTGGGGCGCACCGCAACATTTAGCCAACGAAAACACACGAGATTCGTGGGCACTCGGCTCGCAGTATTGGGCGCGAAATCCGCACGAGCCGAATTATTGGGCACAATTCGGAATTTTGGTCGATATGGTTGGCGCGCCGAACGCCACTTTTTACCGCGAACAATTCTCCGACCATTTTGCAGGAAACATTGTAGATAAAGTTTGGAGTCAGGCGCGAAGGCTTGGTTTCGAGCATTATTTTGTCAATCGTCGCGGCTCGAGCATTATTCACGACCATTTTTACGTCAACCGAATTATCGGCATTCCTTCCATCGTTATTATTCAGCGCGACAGAAATACGCCGCACGGTTTCGGCGCGTATTGGCATACCATAAACGACACGATGGAAAATATTTGCCGAAACACGCTTCACGCCGTTGGAACAACGGTTTTGCACGTGATTTATAATCATTGAGAGTCTGTTTAAATTTTTTCAAAGAATTTATTTTGATATTTGAAACACAATAGGCACAATAGTTTTTTTGAAAAAAATCAGATTTTAAATAACACCGTTGGTGTTATTTAAAGTTCACAGGAGCAGATTTTTAAATTTGACTATTGTGTTCTTTAAAAACAGTTTTTGCTGTTTTTAAAAACTAAAAATCAATCAGCAAAATCTATTGTGCCTATTGTGTTTCAAATTTAAACAGACTCTAAATTCATTCCCTCAAAAATCAAAAAAAAGCCTGAATGAAAAATCGAAAAAAACACAAAGTTTTTTGATTTGTTAATTGCACGTAATCAGCAGTTTATGTGTTTTTTTGATTCTGTTTGTCAAATAACAGTAAAAAAAAGTACATTTTCATTTGGCACATTGTAAAAAATGTAATACATTTGCAAAGTGTTTTTAACATTTGAGTTTTGCTTGTTTTGTTAGGCAAAGCTGAAAGTGAGTAAAAATATGGATAGAATTAACTTTAGTATAAGGTTCTTCTTTAATCTTCTTTGAATAATTAAATAATTGATATAAACAAATGGGCAAGCAACCGTAGCTTAAGACCAAAGCGTGAGGAAATCCCTAAAGATGCTGGTGGAAATCCAGCCGGAACGCAGAGCCCATTTTTCTTTTTTATTGCCAATGAATAAAACAATCAATCGACGCAGTTTTGTCAAAGCGTCTTTCCTTGGTTTAGGTGCATTCACATTATCTTCTTTGCCGTTTCGTGCTTCTGCACAAAATGCGCCTGCAAACAACAATCCTTACACAAATATCGAAGCTCTTGCTCTGTACCGTCAAGCTCGCGAACTTTTTTTTCAAAAACAATACGTAGCCTCTACTGCAATTTTTGAACGCTTGATAGTTGCTTTTCCCACAAGAATTGAATATTATGACGGTTATGCAAAAGTTCTCAATGCACAGCAAAAATCGCTTGCGGTGGCAGAACTTTATCAAAAAGGTGCGGATAGAAATCCCGAAAACCCCTTTTTTAAACAACGTTTAAGTTTGTCTGTTCGCCGAATGATGTCAGGAAATCGGAAAGATGCAACAATTTATCAAAATCGCTACGGTATAACGGATTTATGGCAACATTCGTCAGAACTTCTTCTTGCTGCTCTTGCCATAAAACCAACTTCCAATGAATTTAAGTTGAATTTACGCGACTTGCCGAATGTCGTTGAAAGGAAAAACAGAGCAAACTCAAAACGAAGATTTGAATTGATTTCACTTTCGGAAGAAAATGTTGATAATATCGACAATTTAACAATGTCCGTTTCAGACCAGTGGACAATAACACGCTTTCCGCCTCCTAAAACTTTTGGAAATGCAGAAGAAATTGACCGTTCGGTAGAACGGTTGAGAAACAAACCGCGCAGAAACTTAAGCAGTGGCAGAGAGCAAAAACTTCGCGAAGAATCAAAACGAGATTCAATCAAAGAACGTTGGAATGCAGCCCTCGATAATGCCATTGCACGCAATGTTCCCGGACAGGTAGATAAATACGGATTAAAAATCGTGAATGAAATGCCCGACTGTACAAATACTGTTGGCAAGCTTCGCCGTTTTTACCGCCGTCAAAACTCTGTAAATCGTCTTATCACGCTCAATCGCGTGCTTTATACCAATAACAATAATACTCCGAACGCTTTGTCGTTGGCAACATCGCTTTTAAGACACAACAACGGCAATGGTATTCTTCCCGAATGCCGACAACTTGTCAGCCCAATCAGCGAAGTTGCTCATATTTTGCCCTCTATTTATGCCGTAACTTATTATTTTGTTCGTTCTCAAATACATATAAGAGAAAACAGACCTGCCGAAGCACGCGATATTTTGCTTACGGGAATACGGCTTTTTGACGGAAGAGGAGGCAGGGCTTATAATTTGATGGAAAATTACGCGCTGACTTTTCCCAGACAGAGCGCAACGGAAGGAGTTAGAATTATGGAAGCATTGTGCGGTAGAGGTTTCGATGAGCGAATGGACAGCAGAATACAGCCATACGTGAAAAATTACATTGAAAATACTGATTTTGACACTTTACACATCGGAGAGCAGATAAGAAAATTACGTGCTTTGGCGAGAATGCAAAGACTATTAGGCGGAAATGCCCAAAGAGCGACAGAAACGGAAATAGGAGCTTTGCAACGTGAGTTACGCGAATTACGCAATACACAACGGAACGAAAGTGTATAGAGGAAATAATACTCGCCTAAAACACAAATACTCGAATATTTTTTGAATATGTATTTGCACATTGACATATTACACATTAGCACATTATAATCATGAACACACGTTTTTTTATTTTCCTGTTTTTTGTTTCGACAGTATCTTCAACTGTTTTCATTCAAGCTCGGAACATTCATTTTCTGTATGATGCAGCCGGAAATTGTATTCAAAAATACAAAACGATTGTATTTTCAAGGTCAATGTCGGTAGAAGATGATTTTGATTTTGATTTTCCGGAGGATTGGGGTTTGACCGATGATGTTTTCGGCGAAATCCGAACGGTAATTTTTCCCAATCCGACCAGAGGAATTTTGCAAGTTGAATTTCAGAACAAAGACACCAATATTTCTGTACATTACCGACTTACAGATATGAACGGAAGAGGCATTACGGAAGGAATAACTTTTGATTCACTTCTGATGCTTGACTTAAGCAATATGCCGACAGCTACTTATTTGCTCAATTTGACAATTAACGGAAAAAGCGAAATTTACAAAATTATAAAACAGTAAAATAATATGCAAATTGATTAATATGCAAATAAGAAAATTTGGTAAATTAATCAATTTGCATATTAATGTATTTGCACATTAGCACATTAAAAAATTAGCATATTAAAATCTTATGAAACGACATATATCTATTATCAGTATTTTTCTATTCGTCTTTGTTTTCGGGCTTACGGCACAAATTCGTCCGGTGATTATTTCCGAAGTATTTTATGATACGGCACTTGAAGAAGATGCAACCATCAGAGGAGCAACTAACAACGGCGAGTTTATTGAACTGTTTAATCCCACTGCAGATGTAATTGATATTTCAGGTTGGAGAATACAAAATCACAGACTCAGATTTACTTTTGGAAACACTAGACTTCTCCCAAAAGAAGCAATCCTTGTAGCATTCAGACATCCGACAACACCGAATTTCGATTTACGGACACTATTCCCCACTATTCCTGACAATACCCAAATAATTTATCAGTCTTCAATGTTTCTATTCAACAATGGTGACAGAATAAGATTGATTGATAACAATGACCAAACTGTAGACGAAATGTCGTACAGACGTAAAAAATACAATCAACAGGCTCATTCTGCTATTTGGGGTTATTGGGATATTCGAGCACGTAATAACAGGAGTTCACGCAGTTTGCGTTCCATACAGCGCAAAGATATAAGTCTGTCTTCATCAGAGATATTACCTCATGTACACGACTATTTTGTTGGTACACCAACACCCGGAATTGTTGGTGCTAATTTACTGGCACAAACGGTGGAAAGCATACTGTTCTCTCCCGGAGAAATCAATACGAACTTGCCGGTTGGAACATTGCCGGGCAGTGCAGCAGTAAGCCCGACCGGTGCAGCAACTTATACCATTCCGATAGAAGTACCGCCCGGAACAAACGGTTTTCAGCCCAATCTTTCCATTGTTTACAACAGTCAGGGCGGACACGGTGCTTTGGGAATGGGCTGGGATATCGGCGGACTGTCGAGCATTAGTCGCGGTACGCAAAATCTTTTTTTCGATGGCGCAACTTCAAACACCATTCAATTTAATGCTGATGACCGTCTCTATCTTGATGGACAGCGGTTGATACTGCTCAATAATATTGCACATCTTCAAGCAGGCGCGGTGTATGGAACTGAAGTTGAAAACTATGCCCGTGTGAGAATTCTAAACAGCGCAGAAACCGGTGAAATCTACTTTGAGCTTACTACCAAAGAAGGCAATGTTATTGAATACGGAAGAACCGCTGATGCACTTCTCGCCAATAGAAACAATATAACTAATTTTTGGGGAGTCATATTGGGCATCAGAACAACAATTATGTCGTGGCGAGTAAACAGAATGATAGATGTACACGGTAATGAAATAAATTTTACTTACCAAGATAACGGTCAGTATCTAAAATCTGTTATTTACGCAAACAATCAAATTTCTTTCAACTACTCCAATAATACACATAGTCCACAGAGACGTCGTGTAAATGGATTTTGGATAAGGCAGAATAAATTATTGAATGAAATACAGGTTTTTTCCGATGGAGTTCTCCAAAAAGGCTATACATTCTTCTACAACAACAATGCTAATAGCGTTTACGCAAGACTAAATACCGTACAACCATTTTACGGGGTTGGCAACAATAGAAGATTTCTCAACAATACAAGAATAGAATGGGGAAGCAGAGGTGCAATACAAGAAATTGATTTGGGAGAAATGATGTATGACAGCAAAATGAATGACCATGATCACTCAACTTTCTTTATGGGCGATATTAACGGCGATGGAATACCTGATTTTATACATGTATTGAGGGATGACCAGGGGCGTGACACCGTTACAACTATCATAAGAGGAGCAACAAATTCACTTCCACCTAAGCTTACATTTCCTTCAACGTCTAATGCTATGTTTGTTGTCGGCGACACAAATAATGATGGAAGAGCTGAAATTATCCGTGTCGGGCTTTGCGGGGTACTTGTTTATTCATATGATACAACGAATGGAAACTGGGGTACACCAAGATCACTTACCTATGCTGGAAGGATTGCTTGCTTGGGAGGTTCGGGACCATACTATCGTTTTGTGCCGTTTTTAATCGATGTAAACAACGATGGACACGTTGATTTGGTTGTAATTCCATATATCATCCGGAACTCTAATAGTCCTGCGGATACGTGGTATTATGCACAGGTTTTTTATGGAACTTCACAGGGATTGTCAAGTACGGCGAAAGGATATATGCTTTCAAGCTTTGACCGAAGAGGTAACTTTATAACACCGATAGCGGGTGATTTTACAGGAGACGGCAGGCTTGACATCCTTCAACTGACATTTAATTTACATCTAGCCAACGCCAATCGTTTTCCTACTGCTACTAATTTTGTTAATGTCATTCAAACGGATAGATGGTCTACGAATATAATCGCTGGAACAGCTGTCAACTCCCGTCGTTTTGACAATGCTTTCCCTATTGATATTAACAACAATGGATTAACAGATATATTATTTAAATTAGACGGCAATCACGGTAATCATAGTAACAAATGGGCTCTAAAACGGAATAATGGCGGAGCTTCCGTAACACCGATAACAGAATATCCTTACTCACGCATTATACACGGTTTTTCAAGAAACGCCGACAATAAAAACGAAAGAGATTTTGCTGTAGTTATTGATTACGACGGCGATGGTTATCCTGACTTGATTATAGCAGATGATATCTATAGTGGTACTACATTTGTGCGGTCGGATTGGCATTTTTATAGAAATATTGGAGGTAATTTACAGCATGAACGAACAATACCGCGGGATGAACCGGTTTCAAAAATGAATCCGGTAGTGATGGATATTAATGGAGACGGTGTTCCCGATTTGGTTTTTGGACAAGGACAGGGTTTTAGCCAATACAAAGCATTCACTATGCCCCGCGCCAACCAACACAACGTAGTCCGTTCTATTACAAACGGATTGGGGCATGTAGATAGATTCGAATATACCTATTTTTCGGACTATAACCACAGCGAAAATCGGCAAAATTTACGCGACTTGAAAGCACCTATTATGGTAGTTGGCAGCCATACAATGGCTGACGGCTCTACTACCAGTTATACCTACGAACGACCTAAAATCCACACCAGAGGCAGAGGATTTTTGGGCTTTGAAAAAATTACTGCTCATAATGATTTCAGCAACCAACGAGTTGTTTCGGAATACGAAATCAATACTACATTTTTCACAACCAATCTAAGAAGACAAACCGTAAGCATTGGTAATACAGTAGCTTCCGTAACAGAAAACACCCATACTACAAGAGATGCCGCATCCGGTACCGGAAACATAAGACGATTTATACCGACAGTAACCGAACAGGTATCAACCGACCATATCAGAAATGTTATTACCAGAAGCCGGAACAATTTTGATAATCAAGGTGTATTAACAAGAACAGAAACAACTGTAAGTGATAAAAGAATGGGCACTGTTGCAACAAGCATTACCGAATATTCTGACTTTGTAAGACGTACGAACACAAACAGCTGTCTTGTCGCTTATCTGCCTCAACGTGTAAGAACAATAAACAGGCGCGCAAGACATAATGATTATGTTTTCACCACAGCTTATACATACAACGACAAAGGAAGTATAATAAAGACCGTTTCAAGACAAGGCACTTCTGCCGAAACACGAACGGAATACACTTATACTCAGCACGGAAATTTGGCATCGGTAGCGGTTACACCCAAAGGAATGCCTACGAGAACTACAAGCTACGAATATGATGCGCTTTTCCGCTTTGTAACAACAAGAACAAATACGCTTGGACAGCAGTCGAGAACAACACACAATAATTGGGGGCGCGTATTGTCGGAAACGGGCATTGACGGGTTGACAACACGCTACGAATATGATGTTTTCGGTCGATTGGTAAAAACAATATTGCCTACCGGCGAAGAAATCTCGCGTAGCGTAGGCATAATCAGTGCAAATGCAAACAATCCTACCCATCGATTCGGACGAACAATATCATCTAACAAAATAAGCGGCGAAACAGTAATACATTACGACAGGCTTTGGCGTGAAGTATATCGCGAAACTCCGGGATGGAACGGAGCAAGGTTGCGGTCATTTATCACATATTGCCCTACGACAGGAAATGTTGTAAATACAACCCAATGGTGTTCTGCCGGAAATATTATGTTTGAAGTTAGTTATGAGTACAATGATTTCTTACAGCGCATAACCAAAAGAACAGTAAATGACGGCAATAACACCCTTGTAACCCGATATGCCTATGATGATGTAGCTAGAACAGTAACAACGACCATGCCCGATGGACAAACAAGAATAAGTCTTACCAACGCATTGGGCGAAATAACAGGGCGCATAGACCCGGGTGGACATATTTCCTACGAACACGACGCACTGGGAAATCCGGTAAGAATAGCAGCAAACAACGTTTTAACCGAAATAGAATACGACGAAGTGGGCAGGCAAATAGCTCTACACGACCCAAGCGCAGGAACAACCACATTCGAGTATTTTGCCGATGGACAGCTGAAAAGACAAACCAATGCCAACGGTGCTATAACAGAATACACATACGACGCTGCCGGACGTCTCCATACTAAAACCGTGTATCCCAACGAATGGCGAATCTCCGGCACCCAAACAACATACAGCTACGTGGAAAGCGGCAACGGCATAGGGCAAATACGAAGTATCAGCAAAAACGCTATAACCATAAGACAGATGCACGAAGAAACTGACAGGCTCATTCACAGGCAAACCTTCACGTACAACATCAATCATTTAGTATCAAGCATAATGGATGAGTACGACGGACGAAGATTCAGCTTTTTCTACACTTACGATAATCTGTGGCGACCATTAACAGTAACTTCGCCAAGTGGACTTACTACTACTAACGAATACAATGCTTTTGGTGATTTGGTGAAAATAAAACGGGGCAATACCATAATTTGGGAAGGCACGGCGCAAAACAGCAAAGGACAGTTTACTGAATTCAGACTCGGCAACGGATTGACAACAAATCATACTCACAACAGCAGAGGCGAATTGACTGAAATACGAACAGGCGCAGTAAACCGAACACCCATTCAACACAATACGTATCGATACGACAACAAAACAGGAAGTCTACTCGAACGCAACGACCTGATAAAGGAACGCAGGGAAACTTTCCTATACGATAGAGTCGACCGCCTTATACGTGCAGACCTTAACGGTGTGCTGCAATTTGAAATGCGCTATTCGCCAAACGGAAATATTACATACAAAACAGACGTAGGGAACTATCGTTATGAGATTGACGGAAGACCTTTTGCTATGAGTGGTATAAGCAATGCAGGTGCAGGAATAAGTTCTGATAAGCAATTTATAGATTACACGCCGTTTAACAAAATAAGCCGTGTGGCGCAAGGTGAAAGCAGAAACAATATCACTGCCGAATACCGAATTTTCTACGGACTTGACCGGCAGCGGATAAAAACCGAGTTTTTTGAAAACGACACATTGAGATTAACGCGCTACTACATTGGCACTTACGAACTGGATATTCGTAACGGTGTGGAAACAGGGACGGATTACATTTTTTCGCCAACAGGCTTGGTTGCCATGTACAGAACTTTTTCAATACGAGCAACTATGCCCGATGACATAGACCTGACACTACCGCCAACAGAGATTTTTCCCGAGTTTCCGCTTCCCGGGCGTCCTATCCTGATTGGCGGATTGAGCGAAACAGTGCCTACGTTGAACGAAGTAAGCACAATGAGCGGTAGTAACGGTAACTCAATAATAGGAAATATTCCTCCTCCTATTATAAATCATAATACAATCGGCGTATTGTATTACATACATTTGGACAGGCAAGGAAGCATTGAGCGTATAACCAACCACAACGGCAATCTTGTAAGCGCTTACGTTTATTGCGCTTGGGGAAGTAGAAAGTTGATTTACGGCAGAGAGTTTACCGATAGAGGTTACACAGGACACGAGCACTTGACGGCTCTCGGACTTATCAATATGAATGGGCGTGTTTATGACCCTGTTTTGGCACGGTTCTTGTCGCCAGACCCATTTGTACAGGCTCCGGATTTTACGCAGTCGTTTAATCGCTATGCATACGTTTTTAACAATCCGTTTAAGTATATTGACCCGAGCGGGGAAATAGCTTGGCTCGTGCCTGTTGCGATAGCTGTTGGCAAAGCAGCTTTAAAAGGTGCTGCCATTAGTGCTGGAATGTACACAATTGGTGTAGCGTTTAGCTATGGGGGATTTGATAATTGGGACTGGGGACAGTTTGGCAAATCAGTAGGAATTGGAGCTATATCAGGCGCAGCTGGCGCAGGGACAGGGTTGTTGTTTCAAGGGTGGGCGGCAGTACCCGGAATTATGCCCGGTGCAATTAGACAAGGTGTTGTGGAAGGGATTGGTGGAGCAATTGGCGGTGGATTCGGCAACGTTATTATGGAGGGTAGTTGGAGTGCCTTTGGTGAGGGAGCTGCACGAGGATTTGCAACAGGCTTTATTATAGGAGGAGCTTCAGGCGGAATACAAGGCAATAAACTTGCGAGAGATGGTGGGTTAAATCGCTGGTGGGGAAATGAAGTACAATACGGTAATACTCAGTGGTCAATTTTTAATAGAGAAAGACCGTTTGCAACCGTTGAATGGCCTGATATGCCAAGAATTAACTCTAGATATAATAATGATTGTGTTCCGGTTTATATTACCCAAGGGAATAATTTTTTCGGAGGAGATATGTCGCTCGAAGAAGCTAAAATTATGAGCGGTTATCAGAGAAATGTAGGGGTAAGAGGCACTGCTGGGGAAATTCGCACATTAGTTACAGATAATTTCATTACAGGAGATTTCCATAGTAATAGCCTCGCAGATCCGGTAGTAATGCAGCAAATTCAACAAAGTGGTAATCTGCTTACTGTCCATCGACCTACAGGCACTCTTCAAAATGGCTTGCCGGAATGGCATCTTGACCATATACGTTCAGCAAGATTTTTTCATTCCGGTAGAGTTGAAATACGTGATGGAAGGGGAAGATTTAGCTTCTCTTCTGTTAATGATAATTGGCAGTTCTTTAGACTGACGGGTATAAGAAGATAGGGAGGATTTAGTATGAAAAAGTTTCTAATTTTTGTTGTTTTTTCATTGTCAATAAGTTTTTTGTGTGCTAAAAATCCTGTTCGTATGATAGAATCAATATATCTAAATTTAGATACGATACTATATGTCACAGAGATAAAAAGTGCAATACTTAATGATACTTGGAATAGAATGGGTGGGGAAGGAAGTTTTGTTCTATCACACAGAGAAGAACTATTAAACGAGAGAATGTGGGAAAGAATGCATAACACATACATGAGTTCTATCTTTTCTGTTCATAGAAACATTGGTGACTCTGTTCAACGAGGGATTCTAATTGACAGTATCCGAAGAGACTTGAACAAAACTGTTATGGATAGAAGCTATACTGTATTTAATAATCGCATTGCTAACACAAAGCCTGTTTTTGTTTTGAATATAAATTTTTATCAAGACTCGGATAATAGATTGTTTTTATGCGCTGACACAACAAGGTTAAATTTTAACATGTTTTTCTTCGGAAGACCAGTTTATCCAATACATTATATTTTTGTGTATGACGGGGAAATTGAAATAAGTACCAGAGGTTATCCAACAGTTTCAGTACCAATTGCAAGGAATGTGCGGCAAGCGTTTAGGCGAATAATGAGAAAACAACCTGAATACTTATTGTGGGCTCCTCAACTTCATGGAATGAATACTATTTTGTACGTGCTAAATGATAAAATTTATGTGTTTAGAATTTTTGAAATGGGGGCATATGAATTAAATGAATATTTGAAGAAATTTCCTGTGGAAACGTGGCATAGACAACCGAGAATGAGTGACAGTTGTTGTTATGAGTATAGTCATTGCGTGGAGTTAAGGTGGTAACTCAGTTCGCCGTAGTGTATTGCTGTAGTTCGGCATAGCGTCTTTCGCTATGTCGCAGTTAAAAGCAAGCGTTTCGCTTGCAAAGCAGAATTATAAAACAGGAGTTTTGTTTTTAACACGACGTAGCGGACGTGCCTGTTGCACAACTTATATCTTTAATAATTATGTCGTATTTTTATAAAAATTGCAATTGAAATAAAAAACCCCGCTCCCGCGCGATTTTAGTGCTTGTTGCACAACCATTCATTTATGGTCGTCAAATAGCATGTTTTAGTATTTTGTAATTTAGTTCGACCAAAATATTTTCAAAAAACTGCCATATTTGCTTTAAAACAGTTATTTTTA